>Ga0187864_10003166_pt1 | contig 13643 bp, 11 predicted proteins | sample June2016WEW_11_4_FD_132985 | JGI IMG/M metagenome (GOLD analysis project Ga0187864, IMG submission 132985) | Peatland microbial communities from SPRUCE experiment site at the Marcell Experimental Forest, Minnesota, USA - June2016WEW_11_40 | ecosystem: Environmental > Terrestrial > Soil >... | reverse complement strand
TAAATCGCGGCTCCCGAGCATGATCCGGAAAAGTGGATACCGGTTTTCCGAAAAGATCATGCCCGAAAGGTCATTCGGGCGGTTAGCTCAGCGGGAGAGCACATCCTTGACATGGATGGGGTCGCAGGTTCGATCCCTGCACCGCCCACCATTTAACATCAATGACTTAGCTGGATCTAGATAGGCTGTCATCGCAGATATTCGCGCTTGGTTCGCCTTGGCAGAATGGCGTCGCAGAAAGGCTGATTGGATCGATCCGTCGCGGTGCGCCGACCATATCGTCGCCTTGCGCGAAGGCACTTACGTCGGCTGCTCCGGGCCTACGCGCGTTACCACAATGCATCGAGGACTCATCGCTCTCTCGACAAAGACGCCCTGTCCATCGGCCGATTGAGAGCCGCGGCGCCATCATTTCACGGCTGGTTCTCGGTGGACTTCGCCACCAGTATTGCCGAATCTGATTTTCGGTACACATACCCTCTGGCAAATTGGCAGCGCCCCCGCTGCTTTTATTTGATGGCGGTGGAAACGCTGCTGAATGTGGCATTGACTGCGGCCAAGGCTAAGAACAGTTGCGATGATGGCTACAGAGATGCTAGCGGCAATCAGGCCATATTCGATCGCCGTCTTGTGGCGCGACATCGAACCACGGTCCGCTCCCCGTTACTTTCGGCGCAGCAGGTCAGGCAGCTTGGCGAAGTTCGCGGCCATCTTCCCTGCCTCATCGCTGAGGCGGTCTATTTGCCTACGTCAAGGCAAGTGTGGCGTCCGCCCGGAAACTCGACATTGGCCGGACATGGCCTATAGCGATCCGGTTCCTTAAACCAGTCTGGATGCTGATGCTCCACGTCGTCCTGCGCAATCGACGGGTTTGGAGGCGAGGGATGCTGAGCAGTTTGGGCGAACGCGCCGGGAATCAGCGCCAATACCGAGACTGATATACAGGCTATCATTAGCAATCGCATGGCGATACTCCATCGCCCCGTCCTTCCCGCACCGACTTATGAGCGGATAATTCGATCCCCGCCATGTGGTAATTAGATGATCGTAAAAAGCGAATTAGGAAAAACGCTCGGAATTAGCACAGCACCCAAAATCGGCTAGGGTAGCGCCGATATCGGCGTTCTGCCGTTTCCTGCCGATCGCGTTGTGGTCCAGCAGACGCGCCTGAACCTCAGCCTCGGCGGGTCGGAACCAGGGCTGGGAAAGCGGCGGGGCGTTTTGGTTGCTGCCTCGCCATCTTCAAAAATGAACCGGTTGCTCAGCGGTTGGTAAGTGCTGCATATGGCGGCGGCGTGCACGATCCCGAGCACCGGCCGCCCCCGCTTTCGCAGGAAATTGCAGCAACGCAAACACTGCCGTAACCGAAGCGACAGGTGCAAAGTTTCGTAGTGATAATTACTCGCGGTTCTGTTCGCATTCTGAGCGGCGGCGGGGCATGCCGGGAAGAGATGAACTAGCGGTCGCGCGATGCCAGTTCACACGAACGTAATCCGCATTGATACGAATTGCAGCTGTAGATCGTGATTGGTATTTGAATAAATTAAAGGGCAACCGGAAGGCTCAAGTCCCCCCGACTCCGCCGTCCGGTCCATAGAGCCTGTGAGGCAAAGACTCAGAAACCCCAAGGCATTCTGATTGGGTTTTTTTGCGAAGGTCCCTGAGGCTGTTGGTGATGCTCGCCCGTCGTTGGCCGCCCGCCGCCATCTTGTGAGCAGACCATTATCGCGTGGAAATGCCGGGAGCGCGAGATCGCGCACGGATGCCCATTGGTATCCGACGATAGTTCTTCTCACGTCGCTAGTTGTTGCCGAAAATGGAAATTACCAAGTCGTCAAACGCGCAAACGAAATCGTGCTCGGACGCGGTCGAACGGGCGGGGGTGAGATGTGCGCCAAGGCCGCAACAACGACGACGCCTCTTCAGGCTGCGTCGCGGTTGCGTTCGGCCTCGTCGCCGTGGGCCGGCGCTCTGCTCGGCAGCCCCAAGGTATTGATGAGATTCTCTATTTCCAGGCGGGCCGTGACGTGCGACGCGGTCGGGCGCGTTCCGAGTGTGATTTCATCCAGCGTGTCCAGAGCCGTCAATCCGCGAGGGTAAAACTCTCGGAAGATCACCCGCTCGGCGAGTCCTTCAACGCAGCGAAAATTCAGTCTTTGCGAAAGCTCTTGCAGCCCCTCACCTACGAGACGAGTATTGCGTGAGCCGAGCATCGAAAGACGATTTCGGAGTACGATCCAATCAACGCCAATATCATCGCGAAGCTGACGCTGCTGGCGGGCCTCTTGCACTACCTGAGAATAGTGGCTCGTGCCTATGACGGCCAAGGTCTTAGGATCGACAGTGCCAAGCACATCCAAGTCAACGAAACTGTCGTTTAGCGGGGTAATCACAATGTCAGCCATCGAAAGGGCCAATCGCCCTAAGAAGCTGTTGCGACCAGGAGTATCGATCACAATGAAACTGTTGTGGCGCGCTAGCGTATCAACCTGGTCAGTAAGAGCCTTGCCGTCTGCGGCCTCATCTTCCGCGGTAGGATGATCCATGTTCTCAACGAAATAAACGTGATTGGGAATCTCGAGGTCGCGCGCAATGTGCTGATTCCAGTCGTGTCTGTTCTCGATGTAATGCGTAAATGTTTTTTGTCTCGAATCCAGATCAATAGTTGCAACACGTTCATTTAACTTCATCAGTGCGATCGTAATATGCATCGCGACTGTGGACTTGCCTGATCCGCCCTTTTCATTACCCACGACAATCACACGGGCTGATGCAGCCTGAGCAGCGTTTTCAATCGACATGATTGACCCTCAAAGCTAGGTGAGACACGGGGCAAAACAATTTATTGTGTACCATTAATTCTGATTCTTCAATTTGTCGCAAGCCCTGATAGTAAATCTAACGGCATTTTATCGGCACGTCGCGGTGCTTAAAGGTTGCTGCAATTCTTGGATTGTAGGCGGCCCTTTCCGGCATGGCCCAAACGCCGCAAAAATTTTGCAAGCTCGCCGAGGCCGCCGCGAAAAGCTGGCGTCGCCGCGATGGCCATAACCAGTTGCCGAAAATAATTCTCGGTGTAAGGTTCACCGACGGAATTGAGGTCGTCAGACCGCAAGCCCAAGCGCTGCCGCCTGACCCCTTCCGTCACCAAAATTCGGCGATAGCTCAGGGTCACGTTGGGACTGGGAGTGCACGTTGATCGTCGGAACGTGAATCAGATCGCCAAGAGATGCGCTTCGGATAGTCTAAAGATTGTCATGACTTTCAGTGCATGCCGCCCCACGTCGAGCCGTGATAATTGAAGACCTTGAACCTCTTACGCGGGCATGATCAGCTGTGGTAGGCGAGCCTATAACATGCCGTCACAAAGTGAGCACTCCTATGATCAAGTATCTCTCGATTCCGGCAGTCCTTGCATCCACCCTACTTGCTTCTATCACCGTGTATGCACAGACCGGCAAGGCTCCATGCGCCTCATTCCAAAAATTGCCGGATGGCAAATGGAACGTCCTAAGGCCAGTCAAAATCGAAAATGGAAAAGCGAACGCCACGTTATATCCCGGGACGACCATTAGCCCTGGGACTCGTGTTACTGGCGTCGATATCTATGCGGCTCTTCAGCAGAGCTGTCATTAAGGAATATCTGCAAGGAATATCTGCGGCGTTTGCAGATAAGAAAAGAACGGCCATCTCAGTTGGTGATCATAACTGGTTCAACGGAGCCGCCTCGCAAATTGCAGCGACTTCTGCGTTATGGTAGGGCTATTTGCGAACTAACATCAAGGACAACGAATTCTGGCGAGACGCGTCAACGAACTGGAACTCCACTTGTTCCAATTCCACTTGTTACATAGAGATATTGCCCTCTCTCCTCAACAAGTCCGTGGCTCCCGCGGCTCCTGAGTGATTTTGCCTCCGTTAGGACAAGCTATTATCGCCTGCTGCAAAGGCACTGCAAGAATGTCATAACTTTCGACATTCCGAATAGACCGGCACGTTTAGCGCGTCAGTTCGCTCAAGGCAGTGGGTCACATCTGGTGCTGCCCCGTCGACGGTGAAATCATACCCGGTCCCTTTCAGCACCAAAGCATATCGCCCAGCCGGTAAGACAAAATCTGCCGGGTCTGGCCGAATAACGATCATCTCCGGATTGTCCCCATATGGCGCCACTCTCATTTGATAGGCGTTGTTGCGAATTACCCATGATTGTTCAACATCCGTTGTTTTCGGATTTCCCGCCGCATCGAAGGTTAGTACCCGCACCACTCGGGCCACGACACGCACCGTAACTCGATCCGGCGCGTTATTCATAAGATCACGCCTAAATACAACAAATTGAAACCGACCAAGAGGTAGGTGAGCCCGGCTGGGCATCGAAATTGATGCCGATATTGCGACACGTGGATCCGGAATCTTAATAGGCAGCTGTTCGAGTTCGGTCAGTTGTCCATTGACCAGGGCATAAGCGCCATACTCAGTGGGAGCGGGAATATCGGACGAGCGTTGCCGAATGGGCTCATTGGATTTAGAGGCGGACTGGGATTCGACAACTGCAACGTTCTGTTCCTTCTCGGCGCTATTTGTCGTACTGATCGCCGCCGACCTGTCCAGCCAGTGCAATCCCAATCGGCTGAGAGCAGATTTGCCATCGTATGCGGCGTATATAGCGATTCCCACTGTCGCGGCGGCGATCAGCTGGGCGTTGCGCCAGAAGTTTGAACGCAAGTGTTTGCCCAGATACGCGTTCGCGAGGCGATCGTTAAGGTCAGATACGATCGGCAGCGACGACGTTCGGTACGGTGCTGAACGAACAAGTAATGAGCGGGCGTGGATGCCATCCTCACCAAATCTCGTCGTTCTTTGCGGACCCGAGGGTAAGACGGCTCGACTGCGTGTCGATTGTTTTTCAGTCCCATCGGTCAAGGCTGGCGTGGAATTAAATGGCAAGGATGGTGCATTCTGCGCGAAATCTGCCTCGATCCGACCGATCGCAGCTTCAAGGCCCCGCATCTCCTCTTCTATTTCGGACCAGGCCCCCTCCACAAATCGCGGATAGAGTTCCTTTCTTAGCTTGACGCGCGCAAACTCATAAATGAACGTTCTTAACTGCGCATGGTCTTGACTGACATCGGCAACCATCCGGGCCAGGACAGAATAATGGTCCTGCTCCGTCTCGACTTCCGTAGAACGCGACACAACGTCGTCCATCGATTGCGCGGTATTCCCAGTTTGCGGCCACCACTTGGATAAAGGTGTAAAATTCATCTTCGTGTTTACGTTGCGGCGCAGTGAACGGCCATGCTAGAGAGGTGATCTCGCATGCGCTATGTTGCGCTGCAGTTTTTACTCGCCCCTGCGCTTCAAGCTTTTTACACTTCACGCTCGCTTTTCCGTTTACCCGCTTACGGAATGATTGGGGCGAAACATAGAGTAGATTGTAGGCCAAATCGAGGACACGTGACAATGCGGGTGGCTTCCATGGCTATTTTGCAAGCGGGGTGCCTAACGAGTTGGAATACAGGTAAGACCGCTCACACTTGGCGATGATGCGGTTCGCGGGGGTAAGCGAGCATCTCATGCCCCTGGATTTCGGATATTGGCCCCCTTGCGCCCCGCTCCGCCGCTTTTGCATCCGCAACAACGAACGAGCCGTTACCTATCCAACTTGCGAGTTGGTAAGTCGCGCGGGCGTGCGGCCGTGATCATTCAGCGACCGAAGTCGGGCGACGCCGATACCAGCTTCCTGCGGAACCGCGCCACTTGATTCGATGCTAGTCTAATCGATCGCGCTGCGACGGAGGGTTTTGACCGCGATGCCGTGATGCCGCCCTTTATCTCCGCGGCGGTTACCGTTTGGCTTAAAATGGTTTTCGGAAGGCTGCACCGACCGACCTAGCGTGGGGCTCTGCGCAGGCAATCATTTACTGGATTGCTTGTGGTGTTTGCGATTATAATGTCGTTCCTGATCGAGCTTAAGTGCCTCACAGCCAATCAACACGAACAGGGCAAATACGTTGCACCTGTCGTCCTGGGCGGACTACCGGTCCGCGACTGACACACTTTGAGCTCAAGCCGCCCGTCCAGGATCTCACGTCAAGCCTGACTTGCAAGAGAACTACAAGGGCACGAATATTCAAGATCGCTCGGGAAAGGCGTCCAAAGGATCCGGTTCGTTGGAACATTTGCCGGGGTCGTAGTTCCAAGCACTCAACCTCGGGAGCGGTGGTCGTCGACGGAAGTTTGATGCAGCAAGATTACTACTCTGTTCTCGCCAGCGTCATCATGGCCTCGGCGCGAGATAATGCTCAATTGCGGAGGGCGATCTACGAGCTTGCGCGGAGCAAGTTGCGACAGCAACTCGATTGGCGGGCCAAGGAGTTGGGCCATTTGGAAAGGGCGCAGCAATTGCTGGCGCTCGAGACTGCTATCGAGCAGGTCGAAGCCGATCTCGCGAAAAATATTCTTCGCCACACATATTCTGGAGCGAATGTCCTCGCTGCTGTCACCCACTCGCCGGTTGAGATCATACTACCTGCGCGGCATCAGCCTCCATTGTCGGAACCTCGGTACGAATTCACGGCTGAATATACGGCTCGACCTACTTCTTCTATACTTCGGTGGGTATTGCCGCTTGTAGCGGCGGCAATATTGGGCGCCGCGACATACGTCGCGATCGAGCGTGGACTCCATGACGAGCACCAATCCAAAATTGAAGCTAATCAGATTATTCCGCGTAACAACAGAGGAGCTCATCCGCCTGACATACCGACTCCCGGTGCCTACGGCGTTTATGCCCTCACTAACGGACAGCTGACGGAGCTCGAGCCGCTACCCATCAAAGTGCCCGATCAGAGAGTTGCAATATCCGGTACGATCTCGACCGCAAGTACAACCAAGCTGCCGAATGGCCGAACTCAATTTATCGTCTTCAGGCGCGATCTGGTAAACAATGCCCCTGAAAAAATTGTGGTGCGGGTTGTTGCGCAGGTCATGCGCGCCTCGGCATTCAGCCGCAAAGGACAGGCGACGACAAGCGATGTTGGTGATTCGTGGGCAGTTCGCGGCATTTCCTACGAAATGAAGGTTGCCCCTGTAGATGGCAATCCCGCGATGATCCTTGTTCGCCCCGCTGATGCTGACTTTTCATTTCCCGCCGGCCGGTACGCTTTAGTGCTGAAAGCAGTGGCCTACGATTTCAGCGTGGACGGGCCGATCACAGATCGGGCGCAGTGTGTCGAACGCGCCGACGAGCTGAACCCGGGTGTCTACACACAATGCAACAATCCCTGATATTGTGATTCATCTCCTCGCGCACCAACGCGGCCAGCCCTTCGGCGCCGTTGCGGAAGTCTACGGGCTTGGTCGCCACCATCCCCCGGACCGCGCCGGTCGGGCCGATCATGCGTCGGCCTTCAGTGCTTACGCTTAACCTCTATGGACGGCATGATGAGGCACAAACTCGCGCAAATGCTTGCATGCTGGCCAGCTGTCATCTCGCTCTTGTCGTGGCGTCCTTACGCTTGGTTAGATGGCTGCGCTAGCCTGGCTGCCGGCCGTGTATGTGTGGCAGACTTAGTAGATCATAAGGAATGAAGCCCTCGGGTCGTTGCGATGCCCTCTCGCTTTTGAGAAGCAGATGTTCCGGCAGCCGGTCCTGCATAAGACTGCCTCCCGACGCAGGCGTAAGCAAAACCATGGCGTTGCAGTTCCTCAGGGCGGTAGACGTTTCGCAAATCAACAATTACCGGGGTAGCCATAAGATCGCGCAGACGCTCCAGATCAAGCGCCCGAAACTGCTCCCACTCAGTGACGATAACCAGCGCGTCAGCGCCTTCAGCGCAATCATAGGCGCTTTCGCAATAAGCCACTTTGGGCATCTGCACCTGAGCTTGGGCCATGCCTGCGGGGTCGAAAGCGCGCACATGCGCACCCATGTCGTGAAGGGCCGTGATCAGTGCGAGAGAAGGAGCTTCACGCAAATCATCCGTATTTGGCTTAAAGGTGAGCCCGAGCACGGCAACAGTCTTCCCGCGGAGTGCACCCGAAAACATCGCGGCGACTTTCCGCGCCATGGCTCGCTTCCTGTTGTCGTTAACAGTTGCGACTGCTTCGAGAATGCGCAACGGCACGTCGTGGTCCTGCCCCGTCTTGATCAGCGCGCGCACGTCTTTAGGAAAGCAAGATCCACCGAATCCGGGTCCGGCATGCAGAAATTTGGTGCCAATTCGATTATCAAGTCCAACGCCGCGGGCGACCTCCTGGACATCGGCACCTACTTTTTCGCAAAGGTCAGCAATTTCGTTAATAAAGGTGATCTTCGTGGCAAGGAAAGCGTTGGCGGCATACTTTATGAGCTCGGCGGTACGACGCGTCGTATAGAACATTGGGACCGGATTGAGGCTTAATGGCCGATACACCTCAGCCAAAACCGTTTTTGCACGTTCATCGTCGCTACCAACAACAATACGATCGGGAAATTTGAAATCACGAATAGCCGCACCCTCTCGCATAAATTCGGGGTTTGATACCACTGCCACATCAGCGTTTGGCCTTTCCTGATAGATCAGACGCTGGATCTCGTCGCAGGTGCCAACGGGCACCGTCGACTTGGCAATAACAACCGTAAATCCGTCGACAGCTGCCGCGACCTCGCGGGCAACATCATAAATATATGAGAGGTCCGCGTGGCCGTCGTCGCGCCGTGACGGCGTGCCTACCGCAATGAATACGGCATCTGCTGACCGAACGTGCTCCTGAAGTTCGTTCGCAAAAGACAGCCGCGCTTCTCTCACGTTATTGCGAACAATATCCTGTAAGCCCGGTTCATAAATCGGGATTTCGCCACGCTGAAGCGCCCCAATTTTCTTGGTATCCTTGTCGATACAAACTACGTGGTGGCCAAAATCGGCCAAACAGGCCCCAGAAACAAGGCCCACGTAGCCCGTGCCGATCATCGCAATGCGCATGACAATCCCTTTGTACTCGCAGGTTAGCTTGAAATTTCCCCGGGGAGAGACAACATTAAGTATCGCTTTAGCATAAGTATAGGCCAGTCATACGCACAGCAGTCGACGCCTTGCGGATTGTCTGGTCATCTGGTTAAGGCGGCGCCGATTCTTTGGGTGCTCAAGACGCGAAGCTGCCACGGATGGCAGTTTTCCGGTCCCTCGCCTCATGGTGTCGGCGGACGACCGGTTAGTGTACTGTATTGCCGGACGCCCGAATGAACCCCGCGGGCCAAACGGCTTTGGTAGTCTAAATTCGTCCTAAGCCGGCCTTGTGCCTAGGGAGGTCCTTCATGCGAAACTTCTTGACTGCCTTAGCTGCGGTTATCTTACCTGCCCAAATCATCGTCGTTTCCGCGACAATACCGGCCGCCGCCATCAGCGCGGACCTTGCAAAAAAGTGCCGTGAAATGGCCATCAAAGCGCATCCCCCGCCAATTCCACCCGGAAACAAAGCGTACGCACAAGCCGAAAGGGACTTCTTTCGCGAATGCATCTCGAAAAATGGCCAGATGCCGGAACAGGGCGCGCAAAAGGACGCCCTTCCCCCGCTATCCGCGCCGCACAATTAGAGCTGCTCCGGGCCCCAGCGCAAGATTTTGATGGTTGCGGGCTCGGTTTTGTTCCGCGAAGGGGCTTTGCCAGTAACGCGATCGGCCTGACGCGAATGCCCCCCGGCCCATCGAGGACCCATCACGGTCCGAGTGGTTATTGTTAGCGGCTGCCCCGCTTAATGGCGATTTGGGCCGGTAGCCATTTTTGTTTCAAACGATCCGCAGTGAGACGGGACATGGTCAACTCCTGTCGCAATCTAGGAGAGCACCCAGAGAACACCAAGCTCAGTAGCGGCCCCCTGGGCGCGAGGTGAGACAGCAATCTACGCTAGGCGACATACCGCCTCGCGCTCGTCGGCAGGCAGGGGGAGCAATCGTTGTTAGCCGAGATTCCTCAGATGATCCCCGAAACGGCGTGAATATTTGCGTTTTCCGATCGCGGCTTGCGGAAATCTGAGGTCATAGGAGAATGTCGGATTATATATTCGACGAATCTACCGGCCGCTAGCGCTGCTGCCGTCTTCGGGCCCATGGCCAATAGCCGAGCTTTAGGGCCGATACTGCTTGATTACGGAAGTAATAACTCGGCTCAGTACCTGGTAATGTCTCTGCCAAGCCAAGCATATTCGACCCCGCTGTGCGCGCATGGTATCGGAAAGTTTTCAGTGGGAATCGGTACAGAAGGCGCGCAATAAGCGAGTTTGACGTAGCGAACGCCATTAGCCCAGCTCCGCAATGTTCATAGGCCAGCTTTCGTTCCGCCAGCCACTCCGTGTCCGGTGGCGGCGCGTCCGGGTCTGGATTATAACGATCGTCATATAGAGCCAAAGCTTTGGCAGCTTCTGCCCGCAAGGCAACGAATCTAATCAGCGGTCGCGCAAAAAATTCTGTTATGGCCCACGCTAAAAACCCGCCAAAAAGCCCAAACAAGAAGCTGCCCACACTATGCCTTCCACTTACGCTGTATACGCGCCCAAGTCGCTTTTTGTGAAGTTGGTTTATTAGTTCATCAGCCGCCGAATGCTCTTTCATTCACGCCGATATCGCATGATATCCTTCCATTAACCCGGCGACCTTGGCGACACCTTCGCCAGTCCCGTTCTCTTCGACGAACTCGATGCCGCTGGCCTCAAGCGCCGCTCGGATTTTTCTTAAGGGTTCTCCTCGTCCACCCAATTCCCCGTCGGCTGACTCGAGCCGAGCAATCGTTGGTTCTGAAATACCTGAATGCACCGCCAAGAACAACCGGCACCCACATCCATGTTACCGACGGGCCGGCGGAGGAGCCGTTCGCAACGTCGAAAGTGGACTCACGCACCGCAGCAAAGCCGCATCGCTATTTGATCACCTCGTCGGTGACCACGAGAAGACCAGAGGCACGATTCGTCTTCTGCGACGTTTTGCGTTAATAGGCTAAATAACATCGGTCAATTTCACGACTTGACAGCGAGTCCTTCTCTACAGCGTTTGCAAGGCGCAAAGGATTGCACAATGAAGACAGAAGATATGAACCAGCAGTTGCTGAGCCGACGTGAATTTAATGGACTTTGCGCGGCGCTCGGCTCATCGCTCCCCACTGCCAGCACAACGATTGCGGCGCTAACAAGTACATCGTCTTTAGCGGCGGCCACCGGCGCGGCTAAAGATGGCGCCGGGCGTACGGTAAAGTTCCCCGACGGCACCATTGTTCCGGCGCTCGGTCAGGGCTCCTGGCATCTCGGGCAGGAAAGACATCCGGAAGCTGTTGAGGAAGAAGCGCTGCGCACAGGCCTTTCGCTCGGTATGACGTTGATCGACACGGCAGAGAATTACGGCAACGGCCGCTCCGAGGAATTGATCGGTCGCGCGATTGCCGGTCAGCGCGACCGCGTATTCCTGGTCTCCAAGGTAGAAACCAATCACGTGGCGGGAGACGGCATCGCGCGGGCTTGCGAAGCGAGCCTCGCCCGTCTCGGCACTGACCATCTCGATCTCTACCTGCTGCACTGGCCAGTTGAGGTCACCGACCTCCCAGGCGTAGTCGCGGCATTCGAAAGTCTGCGCGGGGCGGGGAAGATTCGCGCCTGGGGTGTCTCCAACTTCAAAGTCAGCGGCATGGAAGATCTCTTCCGTCTTCCTCACGGCGACCGTTGCGCGACCAATCAGGTTCTTTACAACCTCAGCAGCCGCGGAATTGAGAATGACCTGCTGCCATGGTGCGAGCAGCGCAGCATGCCTGTGATGGCCTATTCGCCGCTCGGCGGCAACAGCCTGGTGGATGACCCCGTGCTTGCACGTATCGGCGCGGCTCATGGCTGTTCGGCGGCCGCGGTCGCCCTGGCCTGGGCCATCCGCAGCGGCAACGTTATCGCAATTCCCGAATCCGGCTCAGCGGCGCATGTAAAGGAGAATGCCGTCGCGCTCTCACTGACGTTCACGCCGCAGGAGCTTCAGACACTGGACACGGCGCACCCCTCCAACCACTAGGAGGACCCCGAAAGCACGCCTTGTCCAACAATTCAAGGCTAGTCGGCTAGTGACCAAAGAGATCCGCGACCCCCACTGGTACTTGCGGTCGAGCGAGAAGTTACTGATCTCAGCAGTGGACTGAATGATCGCTGTCTGCCGTTCTTTAAAAAAACCGCCTTTCACGGCGGACCTTCGGAAATTCGGAAAACATACGGGGACTTCCCGGACAATACAGAAAAACGCTATCCTCGCTGTCTATTCGGGAAGATGTCCGGTCAAAGGCGATTTGCTAGGAGGAACGGTCATGGGTAGGAGCGTGTTTGCGTGCACACTGGCGGCATTGGCCCTGTTATGGAGCACCGCATTCGCTGGCGCCCAGCAAGTCGGGACGGCGGCGCAAGCGAAAGTTATGATCCAGCGCGCAGTCGAAGCGCTCAAAGTCAACGAGACTGATGCGCTCGCCGCATTTAAAGACACGACTAACGAACAATTCCACTTCCACGATCTTTACGTGTTCTGCATCAACATGTCCGACGGCAAATTTACAGCGCATTTGGATCCGGCGCTAATAGGCACCGATGCCAAAGCGTTGCGGCTGAAGGAAGATGCGTTCGGAGAAAGAATCTACGACACCCTTAGGGAGGCGCCGGAGGGATTCGTCATGACCGTTGCATACAAGGCTCTGAGGCCGGGAACGACCTCTGGGTCCGTCCCAAAGGTGTCCTTTGTGGCGCGCGTCGGCCGCCAGGGTTGCGGCGTCGGGTATTACAGATAGCTCAGGGTCGAACGGCCGCAAAAAACTCAATACGGCGCACTTCTGACCCTAAGACCGAAGCCGGGAACGTCCGTGACCGCGTACTTTGACGTGTAAACCACCGTTGAGCGCGAACTGGTCCTACGGCTGGCTGGCCTTACGCCGATCGACACCGCTCTAAAGTAGCTTGGCGAGACCGTATCCTAAGAGGGCTATCCAGGCCACGGTGACAACGAGGCCTAAACCCAACACGAACACCGGCCATGGGCGGCGAAACAGCGTCGGCGCCGCGCGGCTTGATGACGACTCGCCCTTCCCGTCAAAAGGCGTGTGGTCATTGCTGACCCCCAATCGTTGCCTTCGGAGATCCAGTCTACGGATGCCTCGCAGGGGATATATGACGCACAGCACAATCGTGCTGATTTCCCATCGAACTTCGAGGCTCGATCAAGTCCCAGCCCGTCGGCGGCGCAGAGATACAACTATGCTGTTATGGAAATACGCGGCTTTGACGACGAGGATCCGAAGGAGGACTCTTGCCTCGAAGAGGCGTGATCCGCGGACAGCGTGTCGAGCGGCTAGCGGTGGATGCTGTCGCGCGATTTTCGGATCGATCGGCGCGTTCGACATACGTCGAAAGTCCGATTAAATTTGGTTGCACCGGCGCGCAACATCGCCCGTTTCGGCCCCGTTTAGTCACGAGCCGGGCCGAAGAGTCGGCGCACTTTTCGCTTAAAGCAACAGTTCTAACAATCAGCAATTTTGCGCAGGTATCCACACACTGCGTCGCAAATTTGGTTCGCTCTGGAAGATGCTGAGCGATAAGCTACCAGCGATGTAACCCGCTTGGAGCAATGTCAACGCCGCCAAGACGACAACTAC
>Ga0187864_10003163_pt1 | contig 13649 bp, 13 predicted proteins | sample June2016WEW_11_4_FD_132985 | JGI IMG/M metagenome (GOLD analysis project Ga0187864, IMG submission 132985) | Peatland microbial communities from SPRUCE experiment site at the Marcell Experimental Forest, Minnesota, USA - June2016WEW_11_40 | ecosystem: Environmental > Terrestrial > Soil >... | reverse complement strand
CCCCGGTTTGCGCCGTCATGAGCATGGCAAGCACGTCGTGTTTTACCGGCAGGAACCTGAAGGCATCATGGTTTCGCGCATTCTTCATCAACGCATGCTCGCCGAAAGACATATCCTCGACGAACAAGACGACGAGCCGTAACTGCCGCAAATTACAGGCAGTTGTGGAATCGCTGTGTTCAAGGCTGACGCGGGCGGAGGGTCGATTGTGCACCTTGGTTGCACAAAGCTCGCAAGATGCCGAGGGAAGACTTCAGGCGGGTAGTGGAAAGGGAACTGACGGGAAGGGAAGAAGAACCGTCGGAGTTGATCTACTTCAAGGTCTATCTGCGCGGACTTCCTCGCAGGAGCGCACCCGGACAATGGCAACCCGGAGATCCTGCTCAACTCGATCTCACGCTACTACAGGTTCTTGCCCGGCGAACAGCAGCAGGCTTTCCTCGAAAACCTCCGTGAGAAGGCGTCCTGAGAATGATTTGCTCCAAAGCCGCTCCCTCGCGGCTGGATCCCTTGTCATACGAAAGTCTGCGCCAGCAGATACTGCGTCGCGACGGCTGGAGGTGTCAATCATGCGGCACGATGTCGAACCTCGAGATCCACCACAAACAGTTTCGCAGCCACTCCGGTGATGATTCGGAAGAGAATCTGATAACGATGTGCACCGCTTGCCCCGCCATAGCTCATCACGGCGAAAAGAAACTGATCGGGCGGGAGCCATGCCAAGGAGTGTACGTTTTAGTCATTAACTGAGAACTGCGATTAGACAGAACGTCGCTGCCTGTTCGCCGTTCGAAGGCGTTTGTACCAGTTCCGTCACGGGCAGAGCCCGGAGTCCTGGCATCAGCCCGCAGCGGGTCGGGGGAGTTCTAGGCGGGCGGTTCGGGGATCATATTTCCAGCGGAATCCACCGTCCCGGCGCATCGATCGAGAGTTGATTTAGACGCCTGGAGCGAAGAGCGGCGCGTGGGGCTAAAGTTCATCCAAAGGGGGCAAGCCGGTGCAGAATGCCGATGTGGAAAACTTCAACGGCCCGGCTGCGCGAAGAATGCTTGAAGGCCAACTGGTTCACGAGTCTCAACGACGCGCGGCGAAAAATAGCGGCGATTATAACCAGCAACGCCGACAGAGCCCGCTTGGATTACTTGCCGCCCGCAGGATTTGCACGGGCACGAGGGGAAATGCGGGCATGAGGTTGCTAATGTTAGTGCACGACCGAAGTTAGATTGGTCGGCGCGGATGGGCCTTCCAGCATGATCGGCCTGATACCGATGGGCACCCCCCCAACGACCCTGGAGGTATTACCGGCCAAGTCCTCGTATTGAATGAATTTGGCAGATGCCGTATAGGTACTCGATCCGGATGTGTCCCATACCACTTGGGCCACAGCGTTGTTAGACCGCGTCAGCACACAAGCCCAAACGGAGCCCGATACGATAGAACAACTGGACATGGTAGCGCCGACCATCCAATCATGCACTTTGCCGTAGGCAACGCCGGCAGCATTCAGCTGGCCCGACGCCGACAACAACGTCCCCCATTGGTTGTCGTCATAAGAATACCAATTGTATCTTGTAACACCGTTCGACCAGTGGAGCAAAAAGGATCGAGCCAGCCATCCAACCTGACTGTTGCTGTCCGTAACGCCGTAAGCGGCATTACCATAAGACCCCTCGGTGTCCCAGATCGCTGCGCTGACACCATTCCTGGCCATACAGGCCTTAATCGTGGTGACGTAGTCGTTAATCGTCTCGGGCGAATTATCCAAAGGAGGTTGATGGGGATATCCATGAAAGCTGATCACATCCAAGTCCTTCGTTCCGCTCCCAGCCCAGAATTGGTCCATGTAGTCGCCAGGAGCAAAATGAGTATTAGGAACATCGAGGCCCATCCCCAGAATCAACACGCTGGCATTCGCGCCGCGAATCGCATCATGCATAGTGTTGGCTTGGGCAACCAGATTCGCCATGCCCCCGGTAAAAGAGGCGTCGGGTTCATTGTAAAGTTCGTAGGCCGCAATCGCTCCATGACCGTGATTCCCGTCATAACGAGTCACGAGCGCAACGATGAAGTCACGAAGACCCGCAAGATCAGTCACGGCACCATAACACTGAATACTAATACCGTCGCCGGCGATGTTGCAGTTGCATTGAGGAAGGGAATAGTTACTGGAACTCGTGCAATTGGTTTGGCCACCAACCGCCCAGGGAGGAGCCGCTTCATGAGTCCACATGATGGGAACCCCGTGGCTGTTAGCACCAGCCACAAAAGAATCCAGCGTAGTCCAGTTGAACACACCCTTAACTTGCTCGTCGTAGACCCATTTAGTCAGTGCCGGCTTGCCTTCCGCTCCTAGAGGAATCAGAGGCCAAGGGGTAGTTCTATTTACTAAGGTCGTGCTGAACATGGTCGAAGGAATGGCCTGCGCCGACGACCAAGCAGGAAAAAGCAACAGGGTGGTCAAGATCGACAAGGCAAAGCAGAACCTTACGGCTCTTGGAATCCTTGTGGCATTCCTCTGGATTAGCGCTAGTCCCGATTGCTCGAACACTTTCGCCTCGCTTTCTACTATTTTCAGCTCCTCCCGCTCTGAAATACAACGTCCAGAAGCTCTTGATGGCGTTCCGTGTCTGAGGGGGTAAGAGAAATTTGCTAGCAGAAAGACCCCAAGAGCCCGGGTTCCCATCCTCCGGACCACGTTATGACGGGGCTTTTATTCGCACAGCTCACATGCTATGCGCAAGCTGCGCGTAGAACCAGTTACGACAGTCCACTACAGTTCCCTGGCGGCACAGTGGCCAGAGGTACACCTAAGATTATGTTCGTCCTGAGCAAAATAGCCAACGCCGTAGAAAGAGGTGTACGCTGCGGACGTAGGCGGAGTTGGAACAACGTGCCGTTGCTGTCCTATACGGCGGGGACTGATGGAAACATCTGTTGTTCTTGCTGGATGGGCTGTGACGGAAGTCGAAGCGTGGAATCGGTGCGTGGACGAAGATTGAGAAACAGCCGGCAACGGTGCGCTTGCAGATGCATCCAGGAGTTGATCCGCCGACTGGGCGGGCCATGTGCTGACGCTGGGCCGTCAGAGCGCTTGACACGCACCCATGTCGTCAGGGATGGATGACAGCAAATATTACCCACTATCCGGTGTCATGCTGCAACTGGTCTCGAGGACCGAACCTGGGCTTCAATCCACTTGTATGTTATGGCCAATCCTTGATGCAGTCGCATCGCGGGCTCCCAGCCGAGTTTCGCACGGATCAGCACATTATCGGAATTTCGGCCGCGGACACCCAGGGGGCCGGTGACGTGATTGATCGATAATTTCTTGCCGGCGATTTCCATGATCATCCCCGCCATCTGATTGATGGTAACCATCTCCTCCGAACCGATGTTTACCGGACCCGCGAACTCCGATTTCATCAGGCGTCGTACAGCCTCGACGCACTCATCGATATAGAGGAAAGAACGAGTCTGCTCGCCATCCCCCCAGATCTCTATCTCGCCGCCATCTGGCTCCTCGGCCACCTTGCGGCACAATGCGGCCGGCGCCTTTTCCCGTCCTCCCTGCCACGCGCCCTCCGGTCCGAAGATGTTGTGGAACCGGGCTACCCGCACGTCCAATCCGTGGTTCCTGGAAAACGCGGAGTAGAGACGCTCGCTGAAGAGCTTTTCCCATCCGTACTCGCTGTCAGGGGCAGCCGGGTACGCAGTGGACTCCCCGCACTTTGGGTTTTTGGGATCCTCCTGGTTGTAGGCTGGATATATGCAAGCCGAGGACGAGTAAAATATTTTGCCGACGTCCTTCTTAACGCCGAAGTCGGCCATGTGCAGGTTGATCATCGCCGAGTTGTGCATCACATGGGAATCGTTGTTTCCTGTAAAAATATAGCCCGCCCCACCCATGTCGGCTGCCAACTGGTAACCTTCATCAAAGTGTACATCGAGGATTCTTTCCCAGCTTTCGCGCTCGCGTAAGTCAGCAACAACAAAATCATTGGCGGCGGTCGGACTGAACTCCGGATGTTTCAGGTCCACACCGCGAACCCAATAACCTTCCTGCTTTAGACTTCTAACTAAATGACTACCAATAAAACCACCGGCACCACACACTAGAGCTCTCTTGACTGACATATGCCTCCTCCGAGACCATTGAGTAATTGCCAATAAGTGATCGAGTAATTCAATTTGCGGTTGCTATTTTCTGTACTTGAAGATGCAATCTGTAGTGCGCTCTTCGAACTGGACACTTGGGCCGTGTCTGAAGTGGGGGTTTGGGGAACCGGGCACGAGCCTCGTGCGGGGTTCGTCCATGGAATCCACGATGCGCGCGGCCGTGATTGACTCCTCGATCCAGCGGGCGATGCTCTCCTCGCCTTGATCGAACTTCTGGTACTCGTTGGGCCACACACCTCTTCTTTCAAGCTGCGTTGGAACCTCTCGATGTAGCTGTTGCCCTCGGGATGGTTGTAGGCGGTGCGCAAGTGGGTGATGCCCAGCCGGCGACGAGTATCGACATACGGCACCGACATAAACTGCGTGCCATTGTCAGTCGTCAACGTCAACCCCATTCCACGAAAACCGAAAGGCAAAGCCTTCAAGCAACAGGTGTTCTGTCCCACGAATAATTGGCATTAGCAGTACCGAGAATATAGGAAGTCCGGGACTAGGAGATGCGCTCGCTGTGGGCGAAGCTTCTCATCAATAGGAATTTCCTCTATCCCAACCATTTCGGAAACCACAGATAGCGTTTTCATCACCGGAACCCGCGTGTTTTTCTGTGTTCGCATTGGCCCTGTTCATTTCGGGTCGTTGGGGTGCCGGAGGTCGCAAAGCTTCCTCTCGAGGTGGAATTCCCGCAACTCTATTCGGGATGCATTTCATCGGCAAAACCAATTGGTCTACAGTTTCGATCGTACTTCTGGAAACCTCCGCCCGGTAACAGCAAGCAATGGCTACCGCGGCGAGTGCTTTTGACGCTACAAGGTCAAGACACGCGCCGTGCGCTGAGCTCGGCATTCCAGGCCCGATTACTCGGAATGACGGACATCCAGAACCTTTCGCAACCTGCAAATCAGTCGTTTGGGTACCGTTAGCGCCGTGGCACGAATTTGTCGCCGCAAATAGAAGCCCAGATGACCTTCGACGATGTGCCGAAAGGTCTGAATGGAGAAGTGCCCTCGAACATTGACGCGGTTGACGCCGCCAGGCAGCGTTATGGAATCAGGTGAGTTTATCCATTCGTTGCACGTTCCAATCAAGGCGTATCCGCACTCGTAGGCTGATTTCATGACGCGGGAATTGATGAAGCCGCCGGGCGCCGCCATGTAGCGGACCTCTTCGCCGATCACATCTTCAAGCCAGCGCTTGCTCTCCGCAAGCTCAGCGAGGCATTGCTCCTTGGGCAAGAATGTAAGTTTACGGTGCGTTGCGCCATGCGTACCGACAGAGAACCCTCTTTTGCGTAGCTCACGGATATCCTTTTCGCGAATGTAGCCTGGCTTGCTCATGGATCTGTCGCGGGTAAGGAAAAATGAAGCGTGACAGCCACACTCCCCGAGGAGGTCGGCAGCCCACAGCGCGCTCTCCAGCCCATCGTCAACGGTAAGAACAACATAACAGGATGGAAGGCCTTGTCTCGACCGCAGCTTGAGCTCAAGACCTTCGAAGTCGTCGATCACATAGGCCTCTCTCTGCAGAAACGCCAATTGATACTCCAGCTGCTTCGCGCTGAGCGTATATTGGCCGTCAGAGTCTCCTATCGCATGGTAAGTCAGGCAGGCGAATTTGCTTCCTTTGAGCATGACTCAACCTGGATCTCCGAAATAGCAATGTTTCGTACAGGAAAGCACGAGAGTCACTCGAATTTCTTAAGGCCCAGAAGCTCCAAAGAAACGTTCCACACGAATCCTGATCCCATGATGAGGTAGCGTCGCCAGAGCCTGTGCGGCTCTTGCGTGAGGCGGAACAACCACTCAAGACCGTTCTCCTGCATCCAGGTCGGAGCTTGCTTCGCAGTCCCGGGGATGAAATCGAAAGCCGCACCCACTCCGGCCATCAGCGGCACGCTCAGCCGAGGCCGGTGCTCGTACATCCAGCGCTCCTGTTTGGGAGTGCTCAAGCCTACCCAGATGACATCAGGCATCGCCGCCTGGATTCGGCGGTCCACTTCTACCTTCTCTTCTTCGGTCAGCGGCCGGAAGGGTGGAGAATAGGTTCCGACGGTGCGCACTCCGTACCGTTGCTTCAGTATCTGCGCCAGGCGATCCGCAACACCCCGCCCGCCGCCGTAGAAATAGTGTCGATAGAGGGTCCCTGTATTACGGCAGAAGCTTTCCATCAGTTCCGGTCCGTAGACACGACGGCGCATTGCGTAGCCGTACCAGCGTCCCAGCCACACCAAGGGCATTCCATCCGCCACCACTAGATCCGCCGAGTTAAGTATCTGCTTGAATGATGGATCATACTGAGTCGCACTAATCCCGTGCATCCCAGTGAAAGCGATGAAGTGGCATGCCGAGCGCGCCGCAATCCAGTCTTCCATCAGTTCGATGACGTCGGGGATCTGGACGGTGTCCACGCGCACACCCAGGACGGTATACGATCGGGGGTTCGGGTTTCGGGGTTCGGGGTTGGGGAGTGGCAATTCAGGGTTTCCGATTTTGGATTGAGTTACAATTGGCCGTCGGCGTTCCGCAATCAGCACTGCCATTCCCGTCTACCGTATGTCGTCTGCTCTGTACCACTTCCCCTCCGAGCCCCAGCACCTAAGCGCTGGCCCCCAGCGTGCGTTGATATACTTCCATTAGGAGGGTGTAGTTTCTCTCGGCAGTGTACTTGGCTTCGTACTCGGCGCGAGCCGCGCGGCCCATCGCGGCCATCTCCTCAGGGTGAGCCCAGGCCCACTCGACCTTGGCGGCAAGATCATCGGCATCGCCTGCGATAAACTGCAGTCCAGTGCGCCCGTCCGCAACGATTTCCTCCATCGCCCCCAGCCGCGAGCAAATCACCGGCACGCCGCAGGCAAATGCTTCAATTATCGCCATCCCGAAAGTCTCATACCATTCGCTGGTGAAGAGCAGGAACAGGGCCCCTTTCACGGCGACAATCACTTCGTCGCGTGGCAACTGTCCAAGGAAGCAAACGTCAGAGAGCCCCGATTGCTTTACGTGCGCCTCCAGACCCTCACGTTCAGGCCCGCCACCGATGATTCGGAGCGGAATACGCGCCTGGAGACGTCGCCACCCCGCCAGCAGCGTGAGCACGCGCTTTTCAGGGGAGAATCTACCTATAAACAGCGCATATTTGCCGCTTCGGGCTCGACATCCCGGATCCGCGTATACAAAATTGGGCTTCACCGAAATCTTCTCCGCAGGTATACCTCCTTCGATAAACTTCTGGCGAGAAAACCCGCTGAGCGCAATGAAGCAGTCCACCATCTCGCTCCAGGTGCCGAGCCAGCGATGCACGGCCAGCATCAAGGCCACTGCGGAGGTCTCGGCGCGGGACTTGCGATAGCAGCCGTGCAGTACACCGCGCCACAAGCTATGATCGAGGCATTCTTCACAGACCCTACCATGCCGGAAGAATATGGCAGCCGGGCAAAGAAGTCGATAATTGTGCAGCGTCTGCACCACCGGTATGTGGGCTTCTTTGCAAGCCGAATAAATCGAAGGCGATATCATCAGAAAGGTGTTGTGGATGTGCACGAGATCGGGTTTCTGCCTATGGAGGAGGCTGGCGATTTCCCGCCTAGTGTCTCGCGCCCACGTCATCTGGCCTGCTAATGCCAACAGTTTCAGAGCCGAATAGTCGGCAATTTCGCAGTTGCTCCGACAGTAGGTCAGGACTTCGTGCCCGGCGCATTCCAGCAGTTGCCGTTCCTGGTTGAAGACAACGTCTTCTCCACCCGGTTGCTGGTAGGAGTTGTGGACGAGGAGGATTTTCATTGCAGCGCTGTAAGATTGAGTTTTTGGGGGGGCGCAGGCGTCTTTCCGGGCAGGAAAGTCAACGCCTCGGCGTTCGTAAGATAGAGGATGCCTTCCCGCCCGCACACATAATCTAAAGTCTCCTTCAAATCATCCCAGAGACCAATTTCTTCGATCTCCCAAGAATGGCCGTACAAGTGCCAGACCCCGCCTTCCTTCAGGACTTGGTCGAAAAGGATCTTGCCCATTGAAGCCCAACTTTCCAAGCGCATGAATTGAGTCACATAACCGAACAGCCCCCGAATATTCCGACCTTTGATTAGGTTCTTCGCGTACATCTCTCTTTTGTTGGGATAAGCGAGAAGACTAGTGGGCATCTGAAAGGGGTCGAAGTCCAGTCTTTGCCTCAGCATGCGGGTTGTTCGCGCACCTTTATAGCCGGCATCTTTGACATGCCGTATGACGGCTGTGTTGAACCGCCCCTTGGGGTAGCAGAACATCCGGACCTGCTTGCCGAGTATATCTTCCAGCCGGTTCTTGCACATGCCTACTTCCCGGGCAATTTCCTTGGAGGGCAATGGCGGCAGAACGTGGTGGGACATGCCATGACCACCCACCTCGAAGCCTTCCAACGCCAAAGACCTCAACTGGGCAGGCTCAAGGGTGCTGCGTCTGTGATGGCCAATGAACGGAGGATAGAAGGTCCCTGGAAGACCTCTGGCGCGCAATAGCTCTGCCACCTTCAGGTCGAGCGGGTCTCCGTCATCCCAACTCGTCGTTACAATCCGCGGTTGGGTCATCTATTAATCGCTAGCACAGCCTGAGGACGATCTCATGCTCGCAGGTGTAACGGTCTTGGAACTGAGCCGGGACGGGACAGCAGACGCGGTTTCTGGTGCATCTGGATCACACCCACACCTGTCTCCCGACTCCAACCAGGGGGGACGGAAATCAGATGGGAAAGGTATTGTGGAAGTGGAGGAGCTCGGGTCGTTCGCGCGCGGGGAGCGCCTTGATCTCCCAATACCTATCCCACGCCCACACTGTCCGTGCAACAAGCATGGGCTTGGAAACCGGCCCACATTCGTGAAACTCATGGTTGTCTTTAGGATATTGAACGGCCACATTGCCGCCGGTAATGAGCAATGCCCTCTAACCTCGAACCACTGCATCCTCACCACCGATCTGTTGGTAGCGGTTATGCACCCACGAGAATCTTCACAACACTTCAGACGAATAAACAACTCGGCATATCCTAGAATGACCACATCCTCGTAGGGTGGGCTCCGCCATCACGGTCGTCTCCCACACAACGAAGGCGAGAGACAACTGGGCGAGCACAGAAGCTGACTGTCAGACTAGGTCAACCCCTCTTGTCACTGGCCGATCGCGTTGCGTCAAAACGTCAGCGCAGACGAGGAAGCCAAAAAAGAGGTAGGCGACCGGCTGGAGTGGACATCCGAACACCACCTCGCTAACGCTGCAGAGCAACAGCAAACACCAGGCCGCGGCAATCGGGGCCAAGGGTTTGAGTCGGAAGGCCCGAACTCCGAGCCTCAGGGTCCTAAAGAGGACTATCCCAATGGCAAAGAAGAGAGGCAAGCTGCCGAGTAACCCCACCTCGAGTAAGGCCTGCAAATACGAGTTGTTGGTGACATAGGTGATGCTCCCATGGGGCGGAGTTATCCCAATGCCTGCGAATGTGAAACCATACCCAAGGATCGGTGCATTCGACCACATGGAAATGGCTGCCCGCCATAACTCGAATCGATCCGTCATGGTCACAAAATTCTCTCCCGAGTACTCCTGAGAGTGAGCGAGCAGTCCCACGCCACCGCTCACAGCGAGCAGGGCGAGCACAACGCAGGCTAGTAAGATTGCAGCCACGCCACGTGCGCTCAGAATCTTGTGCCGGTTCGCAATGAAGACGAAGAGCAGCACAGTGGCCATCGCCGCAGCAGCCGCTTTCCCCCCCGCCAGATAGGCGGACGACAAGCCCAAGAGTCCCAACCCCAGTGGAGCGATGCTTCGACGATTTTCTAGCCAAGAGAACAAACAGAAGATCACCATGATGTACCCTATGGCGCTGCCGAGGCTCGTTTGGACGTACAACCCAGAGGGACGGTGTCCCTCCACACTTTTTAGGGCGATGAGCTCGATCCAGGGGAAGAGCATATACGGTATCGCAGCGAGACACGTGCAGCCTGCAAATCGCGCGACTTGCGAGTCATTTACGGAATCGAAGTAGACGTCGAGGAGCAAGACCGCCGACAGTAGTCGCAAGAGCCAGAATCCAGCATACATAGGCTTCGGCGTATAGGTCAGAGACAATGCTGCCACAGTGACGTACAGGAAGATGAGCTTAACTGTGATAGGTGCTCCGCCCCTCCTATTCCTCCGAAATCTGGGGAGAAATAGGGCCAAACATGAAATGAAGACGGAAATCGTAAGCGACACTTCAGCTATGACGATCGGACCCCATTCGAGCTTCTCGCCCACCAGCGGCTCGACCCTGGGAATGAATGCCCGCTGCGCGACGAGCAACATCCAGAGCAACAACGCGAAATTGTGCGGCGATCGCAGCGCGGGCACAACCCTGTGGGCGGCGTACAGGATTAAAACGCAGGTCAGGCTGACGGTGGTTACAGCGAGAAAAGGCCATGGCGAACTTGAGAAAAGAATCGCCCAGCCCGCAGCGAGGAGACCCGTGAGAAGAACCCAGCGAAAAGCAGAACGATCAGACCTTTCGAGGCGAAGCGCCTGAGGATAAATCGGGTTGCTAGTCTGCGGCATACATTTCGACGGATCCGAACCTAGATCGGACTGGGGAAGTGACCCCAGGCCTATTACTCGATATCATGAAGTTCATCAGCGTCACATCGTCCTGAGCTCACATAGCCACCCTGTTTGCGATTGATTAGTGTGATATGACTTCGGTTTCGTGCAGTTATGCATATCCATCTTTTGCTAGAAAATATACTTGATTCATCCATTCCCCTTTTCTATCCCAATTGAAGTCTGCTCCCGCCCGTCGTCGGGCGGCATCGCCGAGTCGCATGCGGAGCGCGGGATCGCCAATGAGTCGGCTGAAAGCTGCGGCTAAATCGGCAACGACCTGCTCGGGCGAGATAGCCGGGACTTTTATGCCGGTATTCTCCGTCACCTGAAGCGCCGGTCCACCCAAATCCAGGCATACGACCGGCCGCCCAGCCGCCATTGCTTCCAAACAAACATTGCCAAATGCCTCATGCAAGGCTGGGTGGACAAGAACATCAGACTCCGCCAACTTGGCGTATACTTCCTTCAGTGTGGCAAGTTTCCCCCAGAAAACCACCTTGTCCTTAATGCCTAAGTCTCGTGCCAGAGCCTTCAGGTTGTCGGACTCTGGGCCTCGGCCTGTTATCCAGTACTCTGCATCCGGATAGCTCACTCGAAACTTCGCGAACGCGCGGAGGGACAGATGAAATCCCTTCCAGTGGAGATTACGTCCCATGCTGATCAGCCTGAAAGGCTCCATCTGCCGAGAAGGGAGATTGGCAAAGTAACACGTTTCCTCCTCAGTCATCCCGAATTGAGGGTGGACGATTACTTTTGTTGCTCCAAGTCGTCTAAGTCGGCCCGCAGTTTCCTCTGTCGTAGCAATCGCAAGTCGTGAACGAGAAGCAATCAAGCGCAGGAGCGGATCAATCGAGGCGAGTCTCCGACGAAAATCACGAAGCGATTCAAAGCGTCTCCCAACGCTGGCGAAAGTCGACTTGAAAGCGAGCGGTGCCGACTCTCCCCCTCCGACGGGTCCCCAGATGAAAGGGATGGAGAGCAGAGCAGGGAAAGGCGGTGTCCAGTACTGCCCAAAAGTGACGTGGTGCACTAGGTTGAAGCCGACTCTCCGATGCAGCCTTCTGACAACGAAATAGGCGCCAATCTGCCAGAGGTAGTAATAGGCGTGCAGGCCTCGTTCCCCTTTTTTCCAGAAGCGCGCCCAGCGTGGCAGATCGAAGTAAACCCAATGGACATTGGGCAAAGGCTTCGTTGCTAGCGCCTTCTCAATCGGCTCCTGATTATTCGTCCGCGTTATGACCCAGAGCTCGTGAAAGCGGGAAATCTGCAGGACCCAGTTCCACCCCACAGCCTCTTCGGAGCCTTTTTCAGGCTCACACGCATAGGCTGAAATCAGGATTCGCAAAGGTATCAGATCCTCTTAGGTCGGAGCGGTCGAAGCTCTCTCTGGAGGTTTGCCGAAAGCGCTTGGTTGTATAGGTCGGTCAAATATTTGCCTTTCTCTTCCCAGTTATAGAGGCTAGATACCCGCTCGCGCCCGGCATAGCCCAAGCGGGTACGACGCCCTGGGTCGCGGGCGAGTTCCTCCATCGCCAACGATAGGTCCCCAATTGCCTGGGATGGAGAGGTTGCAGGGATCTTGACGCCCGTCTCTTCAGTGACTTGAAGGGCAGGTCCCCCGAGGTCCAGGCAGAGGACCGGTCGCCCAGCCGCCATCGCTTCAAGGCAGACCCAACCCCCGGAGTCGTGCAGACTGGGATGTACTAGAACGTCGCAGTCAGCAAGCATTTCCAAGACTTCAGACCTTGGAATGGCCCCCCAGAATCTGACAATGCTGGCCAGCCCCAGGCTATGGACCAGCTTTTTCAGCCGTTTCCGCTCCGGACCGTCGCCGATAATCCAATACTCCGTCGCTGGGAATCGAGCCTGAAAGCGCGCAAAGGCACATAGACCAAGCTCGAAGCCTTTCAGGTGCAAAAGATCCCCAATGCTGACTAGACGAAAGGGATTGCTCTGCCGGAATGTAAGGGCCCCAAGTTGAGCGATCTCCTCTCTTGGCAAGGCTGCTTGCGAAAGCACCGTCACCTTCGGGCAGCCCAGCTTGCGCAGCCTCGCCGCGGTTTCCTCGGTTGTTGCTATCCCCAAGGCGGCTCGTTGCGCCACCAGCCTCACGAATGGGTCAAACTGAGCCACGGAGCGGGCGAGGTCGCGCATGCCCTCATAGAGTCTTCCGCGGAGGCTAAAGCTGCGCCGGAACGCGAGGGGCGCTGATTCTCCACCTCCCACGGGGCCCCAGATGAATGGAATGGGCAGCAGCGCCAGAAGGCTCGGCATCCAGTAATTCACCAAGGTCGCATGGTGAACCAAGTCGAAGCTGACCTTCCGATGCAACCTCCTCGCGACGAAAAACACGCCGATCTGCCATAGGTAGTAGTAGGCATGCATTCCGTGCCCGCGGTCCTTCCAGAAGCGTGCCCAACGTGGAAGGTCGAAATACACCCAATGGAGATTAGGTATTTGCCGCCTAGCCAATGATGCTTCGATGGGTCCCCGGTTTTTCGCGCGGGTAATGGCCCAAACCTCGTGAAACCTGGCCGCTTGACCCACCGAGTTCCAGCCAACTGCCTGCTCGGAGCCCTTCTCCGGCTCGCAGGCATAAGCGGAAACAAGAACCTTCATTTTCATCTTGTCACAGAATCTCTAACCAGTTTTCGGTCGGCTTGAAGTTGCAAACTGCGAATGCGCTGGTCAAGGGTCGACTTGGACCCCACAGCGATTAATCGGCTGTTCCCTCTTTCGCCTTAGCAACCGCCCAGAGAAACGCGTTTGCCGCGCGCTCCGGGTTGTACGACGAGACTATCTCTAGACTGCGTTCGCCATGCCGTCTTATCAGGTGGGGATTTCTCGCGTATTCCTCCAAATGAGATGCCAAGCTCTCATGGT
>Ga0187864_10003162_pt1 | contig 13649 bp, 8 predicted proteins | sample June2016WEW_11_4_FD_132985 | JGI IMG/M metagenome (GOLD analysis project Ga0187864, IMG submission 132985) | Peatland microbial communities from SPRUCE experiment site at the Marcell Experimental Forest, Minnesota, USA - June2016WEW_11_40 | ecosystem: Environmental > Terrestrial > Soil >... | reverse complement strand
GTCGTGGAGCGTGGATGGCGTGGGCGGCGGTGAGGCGGTGGGCACGAACTTCGCAGTGGCCGGGCTGGGCAGCGGGGTGCCGGCACCGCCGCCGCAAGTGGCAGCGCCGATATTCTCGCCCGCCAGCGGCAGCAACGTGCCGGTGAACGTGACGATCTCCTGCGCGACGCCGGGCGCGGCGATTCATTACACATTGGACGGCTCGCTGCCGACGACGAGTTCACTTCTTTACACTGGCGCAGTGTATCTGGCGTCTGCGAGCACGCTTCGGGCGGCAGGATTCACGAACGGATGGACGCCGAGCGTGGCGGCTGTGGCCTATTACGGCCCGCCAGCGGCGACGGCCAACGCGCAAGTGTCGCGCAGCATAAATACGTCTTCTCCCACCGCGCCGGTGGTGACCTTCAATGTGGCGCCGGGAGCGGGCGCGAGTTGCGTGGCGGTTACGGAATCCCTGCCTTTGGGCTTGGGCGCGGCGAACGTAACGGCGGGTGGCAAATATATTTCCAGCAACAACGTGGTGCTATGGGGGCCGTTCTTCGGAACGAATGCTCTGAACTTGAGCTACCAAGCAGTTGGGCAAGCGGGAAGCTATGCCGTGCGGTCAACATGGAGTGTGGACGGCGTCAGCAGCAGTGAGGCGGTGGGAACGAATATTGTGGTGGCTTCAACATTGGGTATTGTTCCACCGACACCACCGCCGCAAGAACCGATGCCGGCGTTGTCTCCCGCCCTGGCTTCAAACCTGCCGGTAACAGTTTCGATTTCATCCACCGATCCGCAAGCGCAGATTTATTTCACCACAGACGGCACTTTGCCAACGCAAAGTTCTGCTCCTTACACCGGAGCCTTGAATTTCAACACCCAAACGACGTTGCGGGCAGTGGCGTTTCGCGCGGGGTATGTGCCGAGCGTTTCGGCGGTGGGCAATTATGTGCCGCTGCTCACCACCAATTCGCTTTCGCTGGTTCGGAGCGTTTCTGGGAACGGGACATTTCTGCCGTCCGTCACGGTTACGGCCACGCCATCGGCGGGTGTTAATTGCTATTCCGTGACGGAAACCGTTGCGCCCGGATTGACGCCGGACGGCCTTGCGGCGGGCGCGGTTTGGAATCCGGCAAATGGAACAATCCAGTGGGGGCCTTACCTGGACAACGCGCAACGGGCGTTGACCTATCAGTTGATCGGGTCGGGGGGAACCTACGCGTTGGCGGGTCAGGGAAGTTTTAACGGGTATTCCGCCGGGGTAACGGGACAGACGAATGCAACAATAAATACGGCGTTCTCCGGGTCGCCAAACACCAACTTTCCTGCCTGCGCCACCGAGCCTCTTAGCTACACTGTGGACATCAACCCGGCTCCAAATCTGGTGACGGTGACTGCGGCGAACGGCACGCTCAATTGGGGAGATGGAACGCAAGTCGCCATTACCCAACCTGTGATGACTTTTCAAAAGCAGTATTCGGCGTCGGGCACTTATACCATCACGATTACGGCAAACTGGTCTGGCTATACCAGTGACATGGCGGTGTCTGGCGTGGCCACAAAATCCGATTCGGTCCAGGTTGTCTCGCAATGCAATCCGGTGATCGTGACGGAACCGACCAACCAGGTGGTATTCGTGGGGTCACAGGCTCAGTTTAGCGTGAACGCCACCAGCACCTTCCCGATGAGTTTTCAATGGTATTTCAATCAAGCCTTTCCATTCGTCTCTCCATCCACATTCGCGACGCTGACGTTGCCAGATGTAACGGTTCAGGAAGGCGGACAGTATTCAGTTGTCATCACCAACACTTACGGAAGCGTCACCAGCAGCGTCGTCATGCTAACGGTGGTGACGCCGCTGGTGTCGAGCATCAGCCGAAACACAAACAAAAGCGTGACGCTCGACTTTACGACGCTTCCGAACAGCACAAACCGAGTTTGGGCAACCACAAATTTGGCACCGCCCGTGGTCTGGCAAATCATTTCCACAAACATCGCGAACACCAATGGGCAATGGCAATTTACAGATACGAACGCGATTGCTCATCCAATGCGGTATTACCGTTTCTCGACGCCGTGAACTCAGCCAGTCGGTGATTACCCCGCATGGGCACAGACCGGCCTGCAGCTTTGCACTATCAGCGGGCGCGTTTCGTGACGCAGTTGCCGGGCGATTATCTCTACAGCCCGGCCCATCTCTGGATCGCGCGGCAGCGAGGCAATCTCTGGCGCGCAGGGCTGACGGAGTTCGCCACGCGCAGGCTGGGCGAGGTAGTCGAGCACGGCTTCGCGGTCGAACTCCACGCGCCCGTCTCCGCGGGACAGGTCATCGGCTGGGTGGAGGGCTTCAAGGCCATTTCCGACATCCTCTGCCTGGTCGAGGGTAGGTTCGCCGGCGCTAACCCGGCCCTCAAGAACAGCATCAGTTTGATCAACAAAGACCCTTATGGCGCGGGCTGGCTCTATGCGGTCAAAGGCAAGCTGGGCGGCGAGTGCGTCGAGGCCCGGGCCTACGCGAAACTCCTGGACCAGAGCATTGATGAATGCCTCAAACAGCAACGGGAGACTGAATGAGCCTAACCCGGATGTTTCATGCCCGTGAGGCCGGAGCGCCGGCATGTTGCCGGCTTATGCGATCCGAATGGTCTAAGCCGGCAACATGCCGGCGCTCCGGCCCGCATCACCAGCCGCCGCAGGATTTGTTTGTGGGCGCTGGTGAACGCCAACTGCTTCAATCGGCTGCGGCCAAGCCAGCGGCCTTTTGTTTCTGCTGGAATCCTGGCCGCCTCACGGCCCGTGACCCGATACGCCTCCAACGTGATGCGGTAGCGGGTGATGGAATGTTTGATCGTGGCCAGCGGTTCAAGCGTCTGTGGCCGCACTCCCAGGGCGCGGCAGGCCGCTCGTTTCAGATCGGAATCATCGGGCGGCAGTTCCAGGTTGGGGAATTCCCACAGATGGGCGTTCACCACGCCGGCGGGTCTTTGGCGGACGAGGAAGAGGCCGCGGCTCTGCGCAACGAACGCAATGAACCGGCGCGGCGTGGCGCGGACGCGCCGGCTGAGGCCGGGCAGTTCATGAACACGGCCTTGTCGGTAAGCGACACAATGTTTCGCGATTGGACAAACGCCGCACCCGGGCTGTCGTGGCGTGCAGACGAGCGCGCCGAGTTCCATCAGCGACTGGTTGAACTGGGAACAGGGGCGGGAGGCGGGAGGCGTGAAACGTGAAACGTGAAACGTGAGGCGTGTTACGTGACGGGAGGGGCCTGTGCGAGCGGCGGTCTCAGCGGCCCGCAGGACCAGTTCTTTCGCGAGCTGCCAGAGACGGGCGTTGGTCTTCGGCTCGCGCGGATTTCCGGCGATGCCGCACAAACGCGCCAGCACGCGAATCACATTGCCGTCCAGAATCGGTCGCGGCTGATCGAACGCGATGCTGCATACGGCCCCGGCGGTGTAACGGCCAATGCCGGGCAGCGCCAGCAGCGCGTCAAAGTCGTTTGGGACCCGGCCGCCATGTCGCTCCACCATGAGCCGCGCGGCTCGTTGCATATTCCGCACCCGGGCATAATAGCCGAGTCCCTCCCAGAGCTTGTGCAGCGTGTGGGGTTTGGCTTTGGCCAGTGCCGCGAGGTCCGGCAGCGCCCGCATCCAGCGTTCCCAGTAGGGCAGGACGGTCTTGACCTGGGTTTGCTGGAGCATGATTTCCGAAACCCAGACGGCGTACGGGTCGCGAGTGCGGCGCCAGGGCAGGGGTCGCGCATTCCGCGCGAACCACGTCAGCAGCTTCTGCACGATGTCGCTATGTTTCATTCGACTACCCTGAGCATAAAGGCGAAACCCGAGCCGTGGAACGGGAAAGGGGATTTTGCTCCCATTCACCCATTTAACCCTTTTAACTCATTTAACCCCTGTAACCCATGCAACCGATTGCCCCATCCCCACCCCGCGCTCCAATCACCAATCACCAATCACCAATCACCTATTACCGCCTCTTGCCGTCTTCAGTCTGACGCTCTACGATACGACAACCTTTGTGAAACCATTGACGTCCTATACTTGCAAGCTCACGGACCCCCAGGCTGGCACCCTCCGCGCCTGGCTGCAGGCGCATCATTGGCGGTTTCGCGAAGTGCCGTACGCCCGCTTCGCCGCCGAGAGCGAGAAGACCAATGTGGTGTTTTACGAGAGCGGCAAGCTGGTGGCGCAAGGGAAGGGGACGCAGGAGTTCGTTGAGTTTGTGTTGGAACCGGAGATTCTGCAGGAAGCGCGGCTTGGCTACGAGGCCGTCTTGAATCCCGACCTGCTCCTGCCGCGCCTGGGTGTGGATGAGAGCGGCAAAGGCGATTTCTTCGGGCCGCTCTGCATCGCCGGCGCTTACGTCAACGAGGCCGTCGTCAGGTCGTGGGCCGGTGCCGGCATCCGCGATTCGAAGAATATCTCGAGCGACAAGCGCATCAAGGAGCTGGCGGAGTTGATCCGCAAGACGCCCGGCTGCGTGACCACGGTGGTTCCCATTGGCAACGAGGCCTACAACCGCCTTTACGCCAAAATGAAAAGCGTCAATGCGATGCTCGCCTGGGGCCATGCGCGCGTGATCGAAAACCTGATGGGCCAGCGCCATCGCATGACGCCCCCGCCGGTGCGCGCCATCAGCGACCAATTCGCCTCGAATAAGGAGACTGTAGCCAAGGCGCTGATGACGATGGGCCGCGAAATCGAGCTGGTTCAAAAGCACCGGGCGGAGGAAGACCTGGCCGTGGCCGCCGCCTCGATCCTGGCCCGGCACGAATTCGTCACCCGCCTGGCCGCTTTGGAAAAGCAATTCGGAACGAAACTCCCCAAAGGCGCGTCGGCAGCGGTGGATGCCGCCGCCAGGGAATTCGCCGCCAAGCACGGCCCCGACGGCCTCTCCAAAGTCGCCAAGACACACTTCCGCACCGCCCTGCGCGCGCAGGGCCTGCCGGAACCGCCGAAGGTCGAATGGCGGCGCCGGACCGGCCCCGCGCCGAACTGATCCCGGCGGCTATTAATGAACTGCGGCTTATTCATTTGGTTAGATTAGCGCATATACTTCGTCACGATAACGTAACCTTGCCTTATCTGTAACGTAAGATTAGCAAGCGTGCTCCATATTTTGTTATCCGGGAGCAAAATATGTAAATACAAAGGCAAGGAATGGCGAGACGGAATTCGCCTCCAAGCTAGGCTAATCGCGTAATGCCCAACTGGCGACTCGGATTAGCATATCAAATCGCAAGATTTGGCCAGCCCTGCCTGGCCGGGCGCGCCTTTGCCATCGTCGATCCGCCTTGCGCTGCCGCCGCATGAAACTCTTCGTCGCCGGATTGAGCTACAAGACCGCGCCGGTGGAATTGCGCGAGAAGCTGGCGGTGCATCCCTCCCGGTTGCGCTGCCACGGCTGCCGGCTCAAGCTGGGGGGTAATCTGGCGGAAGTCGTCCTCCTCTCCACCTGCAACCGGGTGGAAATCTATGGCGTGACCCCGAAGGTCAACGGCAACGTTCACCGCCTCTTCCAACAGCTCTCCACCAGCGACGTTGACTTTGCCCCCCACCTTTACCTCAAGGAAGGGGCCGAGGCGGTGGAGCATCTCTTCGCTGTGGCCAGCGGCCTGGATTCGATGGTGATCGGCGAAACCGAGATCACCGGCCAGGTCAAACAGGCCTACCTGGCCGCGCAGGAAGCAAAACTGACCGGGCGCGTGACCAACCGGCTCTTCCAGACGGCGCTACAGGCGGCCAAAGAGATTCGGACACAGACCGGCATTGGCCGGGGCGCGACCTCCGTCGGCAGCGTCGCCGTTGAACTGGCCGAACGCATCTTTGACCGTGACCTTTCCGGGAAAACGGTGATGATCATCGGCGCCGGCAAGATGGGCGAGGCCTGCATTCGTCACCTGGCCAAGAAAGGCGCGCGCTCTGTCCTCGTTTCCAACCGCTCCTACGACCGCGCGCTGAACCTGGCTACCGAATTCGGCGGGCGCGCCGTGCGATTCGACGACTGTTTGCAGGCGATGGCCGAAGCCGACATCGTGGTGAGTTCGACCGGGTCCCCCCAAACCATTCTGCACCGGGACGACGTGGCGTCAGTCATGGCCGGGCGCGGCAACCGCCCGCTCTTTCTGATTGACATCGCCGTGCCGCGAGACATCGACGCCGAGGTGGAGCGGCTCGACAACGTCTATCTTTACAACGTCGATCATCTCGAAGCGATCGTGCGCGAGAACGTGCGCCAGCGCGAACAGGAGTTGGCCCGCTGCCAGGCCATCATCCGCGAGCGGGCCGAGGCGTTAATGGCCAGACTCACCCCGGCGTCGAATTATGACCCTGACGTTCAGCCCCAGCCCCGCTGGGTGCTGGGCGCCGTGGCGGCTTGCCCCGGCTGATCCGGGGCGCAAGAGCATCGACATGAAGCCAAAAACACTTTTGACGAGAGAGCCGGGCCGTGAGCTCGCGACCGGGCCAAACTCCCGTCGGAAAACGCGCCATCCGGTGGATGACGCGCACAACTTCGCGGCCTGCAGCCAGCGCCGCGGCTAATCCGTAACACCTAAGAAAGCACGTGCCAAGTATGAAACAAACCAAGAATGCCATAACCTGCCGGATGGCGGTTGGGCTGATGACCCTGGTCGCCGCGATCACCGCCAGCGCTGCCGCCCCGGCCCTTACCGGCCAGATCGTTCTGCGTCCGCTCACTCCCCACGACAAAACTCTGTACGGCCTCCCCTCAAGCACCGAGGTTTCGGGGGGGCTTACCACCGTGGGCGTCGGCACACCGGTCTATCTGGAAGCCGAGGTGAATATCTCCATTGCCGCGTCGAACATTGTCAGCGTCACTTGGGTTCTGACGAATAGACCGGCGTTTTCCTCAGCGGTGCTCACCAACAGCCCTTTGAGCAACAATGTGCCCATCTATGACCCGTCGGGGCGGACGCAGTTTCAGGTGGCTTACACTAATGCGGCGGGCGGAGGCGGACGCGCGCTCCTGCGCCCGGACCTCGTGGGCCAGTACACGGTGGTGGCCACCATTGTCACCTCCGGCAGCGGCTCCACCAATGTGACTCAGACCATTACGGCCGGCACCTACCTGGGCGCCGACACGTGCGCCCTGTGTCACAGCGGCGGCGTCGTCGCGGAGAACATGTATCAACCGTGGACCACCACGGCTCACTCGATGATCTTTTCCAACGGCATCGACGGCTACCTGGGCAGCCATTACAGCGCGTCCTGCCTCCCGTGTCACACCGTCGGCTATGATACAACTCCCAGTGCCGCGGCCGATAACGGATTCTACAGTGTCCAGCAACAGACCGGGTGGGTTTTCCCGGCGGTATTGGCCCCTACCAACTTTGCGTACATGCAGGCCGTGTACCCCAGTCTTGCCGCCCTCGGCAACATCCAGTGCGAAAACTGCCACGGGCCGGGCAGCCAGCACGCTTACTCGCTCGGAACCACCAACCTTATCACCACAACGGTCTATTCCGGCGACTGCAACCAGTGCCACGACAGCCCGCCCAATGAATCCCAGGGCGCGCAATGGTACGTATCCCGCCACGCCTTGACGACCGGCCCCACGACTATCAGTTGTTTACCCTGTCACTCGGCCAACGGCTTCATTGCCCGAGAGGCTGCGAACACCAATGGGAGTTATGCGGTCACTGCGACCACCAATGTGACTTTTGCGCCCATTAGCTGCCAGACTTGCCACGAACCGCACGGCGAGACCATCCCCACCAACAACCCGCATTTGCTCCGGACGTTGGCCGCCGTGACGATGCCAGACGGCACGGTCATCACCAACGCCGGCGAGGGCGCCTTGTGCTTGGAATGCCACCAGAACCGCAATGGGTCGGCCACCAATCAGTTGGTGCAGTATCCGAAGGGGCAAAACACCTGGTTCGGGGGCTCCAGCTTCGGCGCGCACGACAACCCGCAGGGTGACATGATCGAAGGCATCAACGCCAACACCTACGGCCAGATCATTCCCAGCTCGGCCCATTGTTATTCCGTCACCAACCTTTGCGTCGGCTGCCACATGCAGACCCTGGCCTCGACCAATCCGGCCTTCCTGCTGGCTGGCGGCCATACCTTCAACATGAGTTACAATGTTGTCACCAACGGGGTGACCAACACGATTCACAAGGTGGACGTCTGCGTCCAATGCCACGGCCCGATCAGCTCGTTTAACTTCTTGTGCGAGGATTTCGAGGACATCGGCGTCATCGAAGGCCCCCAGACCGCCGTCACGAACCTGCTCAACAAGCTCTCCACGCTGTTGCCCAACTCGACTTACCAGGCGAATAGTAATAACTACGTCGCGGATGGCCTGGTGAAGACCATTGGCCGCAGCTCGACCCAAACGAACTGGCCGCCGAAGTTCCTGATGGCCGCTTACAACTATGAGTTTGTCAGCGAAGACGGCAGCTATGGCGTCCATAATACCCCCTACGCCATCGGCCTGCTCAAGGCCTCGATCGCGAACCTGACCGGGGATGCCAACAACGACGGCTTGCCGGATTCGTGGCAGGCCGAATACTTCACCTCGGCCAACAGTCCGGCGGCGGCGCCCGATGCGATTGACGCCGACGGCTTGCCCAACTGGATGAATTACCTCCTCGGCCTGAATCCGCTGTTGCCCGGCAACCCGCTCACCAACGGGGTTTCGGTTGGGGTGGTGTGGGCGGACGGCGGCAGCCTGGTTAACCCGTATGGCGCCACCAATACCCTCCAAATCTACACCGCGGCTGAGATAGCGTTCAATACGGTGTTGGGCAAGACCTACCAGCTTCAGGCCGCTTCGTCGCTGAGCGACGGCTGGCAGAACATCGGCCAGCCCATCCCGGGGACGGGCCAAGCGTATAGTTACGTGACCCCGATTCGGCACAACGTGATGCAGTTCTACCGGGTGTACTCCTATTAGTCGCAGCGGCCTCCCGCGCGACTGACGATTAACATTCGTTCCGCCAAACCCCTCCGCGCTCGCGCGGAGGGGTTTGCGCAACGGGGAATGCGGAATTTTCTCGCCTGACCAGACTTGGATGACGGTGAGACGATGGCTCAGGGGATGATTGGGGCACCGGGTTAACGCAAAGACGCCAAGAGGCAAGGACGCAGCGCGGCTGCGCCGCAACCAAAGTGATTGGTGATTGGTGGCTGGTGATTGGGGAAGCAGCCCGCTGCGTTCGCACAAGAAATCTTGCTCAAAGTGCGCGATTCTCGGGTAGCCACTTTGTCAATGGGGCGCGGCTTTGAGCTGTTGGAAGGTGTTGATTTGGGTCTTGGACCTGGCGGCAATCTGCTTGAGCTTTTCGGTTTGCTCGGCCTGGACCTGCTGAAGGTGTTTCATGGCGGCCTGTTGCTCGGCGTCGGCCCCCCCGTTCTGAGCCTGGATCAGCCGTTGCTCCGCTTCCTTGACTTGCGCCTGCATTTCTTTCGCCGCCGCAGTGAAGTCTTTGAGGGCCGCATCCCGGAGAATCTGTTTTCCGGCCTCCACTGAGACGGCAGCAACGTCTGGAATCAAGGCTTTGACCTCCTGGAGGGCATTGGTATTGATTTGGGAAACGGTCGGCGGGACCATGACGGGGCGGGTCGCATCCACCAGGCGGATGATGGCTCGGGTCAGATCGGGTTCCAGGGCTTGTTCCCACTCTGGCGAAAGGCGGGGCAGCGTCTCCTTCCGCCCGTTAAGCGTCAGCGCAACGCCCAGGTAACAGACGTCGCCTTTGTCGCGGTTGAAGGCGTTAAGGCCATCGGCCTCGGCGGCGTTCGCGTTGGGATTGGACAGCGAGGTGAAACTAGTCACCTTGATCTTGCTCCCGGCCTCTTGCTGGTATGCGGACAGCAATTGGCCCACCCGGCCAGCGAACGCAGTCGAGGAATCCGGCACCGTCGCTGGATCGAGCAACGCATAGAACCGGATTTCCAGCGGGGAATCCAGGCGGCCCAGAACGGCCTTGGTGCTGGCGGACAGCAGGATGGCCGAGGTGCCGCTGGCCGGCCCACTGGCGCCGGCCAGGCCGCGCTTTGAGGCGGTGTAAAGCCAGAACGCGCTGGCCGCGATGCCGAGGAGACAGAACACCAGCAGCAGAACGATAGTCCGAGTGCCGGCCTGCTCGCGGGTTCTCGGCCCCAGCGTCGCACCCAACCCTTTTGCCGTCGAGGCTCTCATTGTGTATGTCGTTCGTGATGGCGCGCTTATCGCGCCTTCGCTAAAAACCTGCCAGAGCCGGGAGCTGAAAGCGAGGGAAACTTGCTTCAGGCCAGGCCGGCCAGCTTGCGGCCGGCCCCTCGGCCTCTGCAAGCGCAAGTAATGGTGGGCATAGGAGAATATTGGTAACAAGAGCAATTAATGGCAAGCATACGACAATATCTGGAAAGCCGGTGCCTGGCGCCCCCGTTTAGGTTTGGGCCAACAAGCATGTCGGCTCGGACACACTCTGGTATTGCGCAAGTTCGGTAAATCATTCAGCATGCGGATGCATGAATCCTGTTGGTCATCAGATGCGGGCATTTTGGCGGCGCGACGCAGAAATTGTCTGCGGCAGCACAATCGGCGGCTTATATGAACAGCACTAGACCTCGCCCGATCGCCAGGGTGTCGGTCCTGGGCCTGGCAATGGCTTTTTTGCGCGTGCCCGGCGGGCTTGCCAACGCGCAAGACTTTCAACATCTGACCACCCCTCAGCCTGGGGGCATGCCCGGGTGGCCCGTCATGACCGAGGTGACTCAGCTCACCAATGGCTTGAGCGTGACGTGGGACGGGCCGTCGGGCTACTACCAGCTTTACCAAAAGCCCTCGCTGAAGGCCGGTAGTTGGCAAGCCGTGGGCAGCGCCAGCCTTCTTCGCCAGGCCATCCTCACCGCGTCCTCCAGCAGCGGCTTTTTCCGCGTCCTGGGCCCGTCTCCTATCTATGCCGGTGATGGGGCCTGCACCGAGTGCCATGGGAGCGCCCTCCTCACCGAGATCAGCGACACGCCACATGCGCAAGCGTTCCAAATCTTGCAGCAGAGCGGCCAGGCCGCCAATCCCGCCGTTCTTCCCAGCTACACCGTAGGTTACGGATTGCCGACCGGATTCAGCAGCGCGGCGGCGACGCCGGGGCTGGAGGGCGTGCAATGCGAGAATTGTCACGGCCCGGCGGCCAACCACGCGGCCAATGAGTTCGACCCGAGTGTGCTGCCGCGGGTGGAACTGGCGGCGACGGTCTGCGGCGGCTGCCATAGGGGGCCGCAGCAGCCGTACTACGACGAGTGGACCACCAGCGCTCACTCGCAGGTTCCCGGACAGAGTGTAATCCCAGACATGAACGCCGCGAACGTCATTGACGCGTGCGGCCAGTGCCACTCGGGGTCGGCACGGCTAAGCCTGCTGTACGCGGAACCTGCGCCGACGGGCGACGCGGACATGCCGGTGGCTTGCGCGGTTTGCCACGACCCGCACGCCGAGCATACCTACGCGAACGCGCTGAATGGGGTCTATACCTTTACGAACCTGCTGACTGGAGATGACATTGTCATCAGCAACAACCAGCTTGGAGCCGTTTACACCCAACAGCTCCTCAATCCTCTCGCTTCGACCAACGATTACTTCGTGCCCGATGGGACGACGATCGCCAGCCAATACAACCCGAACATCAATCTCTGCGCCCAATTCCATAATGATCGGGGCGCGTCCTGGACCAACTCGAGCGAGCCGCCGCACCCATCGCTGCAGTACAACATGCTGCTGGGCACCGTCGGTGTGCTGGCCAGCGGCCCCACCAACCTGCCAGGCACGCACTCACAGTTGGAAAAGCAGTGCGTCGCCTGCCATATGCAGACCTCGCCGTACCAGAGCGCGGCACAGCCGGCCATAACCGGCCACAGCTTCAAGGTGCAACTTTACGACGTCTGTACCCCCTGCCATGGCAGCGGGCAGGGGCAAGGGCTGGTGCAGTTGCTCAACCTTATCGTCTCCAACCAAGTGTCTCAGGTGAAAGCAAGCTTGGACTATTGGGCGACCAACACCATCACTACCAATTTCCCGTCGGCGTTGAGAAGCTACGGCACGCGGGCGTGGGAGTACGCCACCCCCGGCGGTTTGTCTTCCGGCGGGCCGGGACCAACTGCCAACTTGCAGACGAACATTCCAGTCAACATCCAGAAGGCCCGTTTCAATCTGTATGCGGTGTATAACGACGGCAGCGGGGGAGTCCACAACCCGTTCTATGTCTTAAGCCTGCTGTCCAACGCCGAAGCGTGGGTCCAGCAACAACTGCCCTAACCGAGTGAATAGGACCCATCAGACTGGAATGGCCCTGCCTGCGCCGCAGAGTTGATAGCACCGCAACCAAGGAGGACATGATGAATTGCAAAACTGCCAGGTTGGGAATGTCTGCCACAAAACGGGGGCGCGGCCTGGCGCTGGCGGTCGGCACGCTGGTTCTGGTGCTGGCAGCCGTTTCCTGCCAGACGGTGAACCGATCGGTGGTGGTGCTGCCGGACGTGCCCGGGGCCAAGTATATCGGGTCCAAGGAGTGTGAGCAGTGCCATGACAAGTTATACCGCGATTTCGCCACGGCGGACCACGCGCGCCTGGTGGCCGCGGGGACGAACGCGATCAACGCCGGCTGCGAATCCTGCCACGGCCCGTGCAGCCTCCACTCGGAGTCAGGCGGTGAAACGAAACCTCCGTACAGTTTCACACCCGGCCGCCCCCAAACCAGCAGCTATGGCGCGCGGTTGCAGGTCGAGCCTGCCCGCGCGAAGGAAACGGTCTGCTTCGAGTGCCATCCCGACGTGCGGGCCCAGTTCAGCCTGCCGAGCCATCATCCGGTGCCGGAGGGGAGGCTGACCTGCACGGCCTGCCATTCGCCGCACAAAGGCTCGATCGTGATTGGCGGGGGCACGTCGCTGCTTTCGCAAAATGAGAGTTGCTTCCGGTGCCATCCCGCCCAACGCGGTCCCTACACCTTCGAACACGACGCGCTGCGCGAAGGGTGCGCGACCTGCCACAACGTCCACGGCTCGGTGAATGCCAAGCTGCTGAGTGTGCGCGATGCGAACCTGTGTTTGAAATGCCATTTCCAACAGGTCAGCAACGGCCAGCTTCTGATTGGGGGGTCGGACCACACGTTGCGGGTGCGGCAAGGGACCTGTTGGACGGCGGGCTGTCACACGGCGGTCCATGGTTCCCGGGTGAGTCCGTATTTGCGGTTCTAACCAGCGACTCGAAAACCGATGAAGCCCACGAAGCTAATGCAGAATAGAGGAGGCCGCTGGGGCCGGGCCGCCTGGCTCGGTCTCATCCTGCCCGCGTTCGCCGTTATGGCGGCGGATACCAATGCCCCGCCGGCGACCGTTGCGGCGCCCTTGACGCCGGAGCAGATGTTCGAGGGGGGAACCAACTCTTTCAACAACTGGATTGACCTGTCGGTGGGCGGGTTCGTCTCGGGCGGGAACCGGGCCCAGTTTCAGCAGCGGCACCAGACCTCGGGCGGGGCGTTCGGGGGCGTGGAGGATTTTCATTACCAGACGGATCTGGCGAAGGGGACGACGCTGACCGCGGACGGGCGGGGTATCTTCGATAACGACGATTACAATCTAAGCCTGGGCGTGACGAAAGAGAAGCTGGGGTATGCGCGTGTTTCGTACACGCAATACCGC
>Ga0187864_10003157_pt1 | contig 13659 bp, 9 predicted proteins | sample June2016WEW_11_4_FD_132985 | JGI IMG/M metagenome (GOLD analysis project Ga0187864, IMG submission 132985) | Peatland microbial communities from SPRUCE experiment site at the Marcell Experimental Forest, Minnesota, USA - June2016WEW_11_40 | ecosystem: Environmental > Terrestrial > Soil >... | reverse complement strand
CCTTGAACGGCATAACCCTGGCTCGATCGCGACGCTGCGGCAAACTATCTCCCGGGTTCTTCTTCGACAGCTCTCCAGTTGTCCTTTTTGTGGCGCTCCCCATTTATAACACAGTAGTACTAGAGCACTTGATGCCGAGCCGGGTGGCGACTGCTGTGCCATCCGCCAGCGCAATGGCGACTAGCAGGCAATTTCCGGTGACAACGGTTGAGTCCGCTCATCAACAGCCTCCTCGTCCACAAAAGGTGGAACTACTAAGGCCGAAATGACAGCAGATGCTCCGCGCGGGCAGACATCACAGTGCTCAAGTCGCAATGGCGCAGAGCCGCCCACTGTCAGCTCTTCATTCGTACTGGGGAGGGTCGATTGCCTGCTGAACAAAACTGGCAAGGGCATTGATGCCAAAGACTGGAATCCCGGTTACTTGGGCAATCAACTTAGAAAAGGGCCCCATATTCGTACACTCCAGAACGATGGCTCCAGCCTGCGGGTTCTCGGCAATGAACTCTTGAGCCATCTCCTGCATTTCGGCGGATAAAACAGCGGTATCCAGGGAGCCCTTGTTACCGATGAAAATCGAAGGAAAGACAGCATCGTCTTTCATGCCTTTGACGACGACCGGAATATCGGACGATGACCATCCCACACTGCGGAAATGTTCTTCATTCATATACTTCGCTCTTTCGGTGAAGATCCCGATCGATCGGTTGCTTCCCAACATGGCATGGACCAGCGGAACCAACATCAGCGCAGATGTAAACACCGGGACTTTGACTGCGCTCGCGATCTCGGATTGAAAGCGGGACAAGAAACCACAACTCGTGGTGATTGCCTTTACGCCTTCTGCTTCCAGTTCTTTCGCCGCCTGAATAAACGGATACAGCAACTGTTTTTCTGGTGAATGCCCCATAATCCGCTCCGGTTGGGCTCCTTTGACAATCTTGTAACGCACTGGGAATCCATAGGTCAGGGCATTGCCGATGTCGCCAGGAATGCGCGGAAAAGCGGTGTCCAACATCAGTATGCCGATAGACTGTCCGTAATTCGTATACCCCCCAACGACCTTCATCGCTTAATTCCTCCCATGTTGTGCTGATATGGTAAGGAAGCGCAGGGTTCGGATTTTCTGGAAGCGCTCCCCTCCCCAAGGCACCGCCCAGATTACTCACCGATGTGGCGAGTGTCGAGGGCAAAAAGGCAGAACCTGTAGAGCGACTTTTAGCAGGCGAGGAAGGAAAGAAAGGCTTTTCCATGCCCGGCATCTTTATGGAAGATGATTTGGGTTCGCCTTCCGTCCCGGTTTCATTGCTCAAATCGCAATGTCGCAGACCTTTGTCGCGTGCCCTGACGATGAAATCTGCCAGACAATCGCCCTTGGCGGGACTCTCGAGGATGCTTTACCATTAATGGCGCGTATCCACGCCGAGCAGACCGCAATGCAGCCCTGAACCATCGCAGATTGTCCGACCTTTGGGTCGACCCTCACTTCTGCCAGGGTTCATCGTTAGCAACGATCACCCGTATGGCGGGAAGGATCAAAAGCATTACTTTGTAACTGCGCCCAGAAGGGTTATGCTCCAGATGCTCTGGAGAAACCATGAAGCCCTCTCCCACCAGAAAACCTCCGATCCGCGTTGCTGTTGTCGAAAGCGATCCTCTTCGTTTCATCGGCTTGCGTACCCTGTTCGAGTCCGAACCAGATCTGGAGCTGCACGCGGTGACTGCGCCTGAAATCGCGACCAAAAGCGACATTGACTTAATCCTGCTTGCCGGACGTGGCTCACAGAACGTGTTCGATTTGATGGCGGGATTGAAGGCTTCACGACCCGATCTGCGAATCCTAGTCACGGGCATGGGCGCCGACGACGAGACGATCCTGAAAACGGTCGCAGGGGGCGCCAAAGGCTACATCGATGAGGCTGCCACCCCAGCCGAGTTCGCCCAGGCCATCCGTACCGTACATCAAGGCTCGGTGTGGGCGCCGCGGCGTGTACTTTCGATGTTCATCGAGCGTGTGAGTTCCTCTCCCGGAAAGATCTTCCCCGCCGGTCACGTTGTGTTCACCGATCGCGAAAAGGAAGTGCTAGAACTGCTTGTTGCCGGGCACGCAAACAAGGAAATCGGAGCCGTTCTTGGAATCAAAGAAAGAACGGTGAAGTCGTTTGTTGGCAAACTGATGCGCAAAGTGGGCGTGGAGAGTCGAGTCACACTCTCGGTGCACGCAATTACCCATTCGCTGGTCACACGTCGGTAGCCGCTAGGAAACCAAGCCTGCAACAACGGCAGTAGACACTCAGTGTCAGAAATGCTCGACAGGCAGTGCTGCGACCGCGGCGCATCGATTTCAGGGGGCAACAGCTTTTTCGTGTCAACTCATTAGGAAGGACGTTTCCGCCATACTGGATCCGCGGCGTGGGAGGCTGCCAGTATCGGGTTTCAGCAAACACAAGGCGACTGAGCGGGGCGAGCATTGTAAGTTACTCTCGTCACTTGCAAGGCGTACGACTCTGGGAGACTCTTTGCTCTACGGGGAGACCGACCATGGTGGTGCGCACCGGGAAATTCATCCTGATGTGCTTCGGCAACTTAATCTGGCCTGGCCTGGGCAACTTGCTCATCGGCAATCCAGTGGGCTGGATATCCTCACCAATTGCAGCGGCCAAACACGCAATCGCAAGACGGATGGAAGAGAGGTAAGGTGATCTGCCTGGATAGTCTCCGGCCGCGAAACATCTGTCACGCTTGATCCAGAAGGCGACCCAGCCGTCGCTTCACATCTGGCCACTCCACCGCCACAATCGAATAGCGCACCGAGTCACGAGCGGTGTGGTCAGCGGCCAATCATCGCGGCTAGGCGACTATTGTGGCTCGAGCAAAGCTTGCCTCAAGAGCGGGGCTGCCCACGGCCTAACCGCGCGACGCGTCCGTGTCACGGAACCTTGACTGTAATCGACTTGCTGAAGCTTGTGCTTGAATCCCAGGCCTTGACTGTGATCGTGTGCGTTCCGGCGCTGATGTTGACCGCTGTATTGACGAGTTTTGCCGCCGTCCGCTGCGCATAGACTTGCTTGCCGTCAACGTAGATGATCATTTGTGTTATTGCCTTACTGTCGGTCGCATAGGCGACGATCTGTACAGGCGAAGTGACCGTGGAGTTAGCGGCCGGGGTGCAGATGGTAATGCTGCGGTTGGTGCTGCTGATTGCGCAGCCCTGGGTGGCGGTTACGCTCTTTGTGGCGAAGGCTGTCGCGCCAAGGCTGTCCGTCACCGTGCCTGTCACTGTGAAAGTGCCGGGCACGTAATAAGTATGGCTCGCCGTCAGGCCCGTAACCGTCGCGGTGCCGTCCCCGAAGTTTATGGTACCGCTGCTGATTGTTCCATCGGGCGATGAGGATTGCGCGAGCGATGCGGAAACGGTCAACACGGTCTGTCCGCTGAGTGGAGTAACAGCCAGGACTGCAGTTGGGGTCGCCCGCGCAACAATGACCTGCTGCGTCGCAGTAGCCTTTACGCCATTGCTGTCGGTGACTGTTCCGGTGACTGTGAAATTACCGGGTGAGCTGTAAATATGACTCGCCGTCAGGCCCGTGACCGTCGGGCTGCCGTCGCCGAAGTTTATCGTGCCGCTGCTGATCGTGCCATCGGGGGAAGAAGAATTAGCCAGCGATGCGAAGACGCTCAGCGGAGCAGCGCCGCTGGAGGGAGTGACAGACAAGGCGGCAGTCGGGGTGGCAGGTGAAACCGTAACCTTCTGGCTCGCCGAAGCAGTGGCGCCGACGCTGTCTATTACCGTAGCAGTGACCGTAAATGTGCCAGGCGAGCTGTAAGTGTGACTCGCCGTCGGGCCCGCGACCGTCGCGGTGCCGTCGCCGAAGTTTATGGTTGAGCTGGAGATTGTTCCATTCGGAGAGGATGAGTTGGCGGCGGAGGCTGATATGGACAGCGGAGCTGTTCCGCTATTGGCACTGAGTGTAAGCACAGCGTTGATCGCCTGCGTCTGCGGCATATATCCGACGGGGGCCGACATTTGATTCTGTACCGAAGGTACGCCAATGGCTTCGACGAACAACTGGTAGGTCGTGTTTGGAACCAAGTTGTAGGTGGAAAGATTAAGAGTGTGCGTTCCCGCGGCGACGCTGGCCAGATTCATTAATTGCTGGCCATCCAGGGAGATGAAAACCGCGTAATGATCGACCGCATTCTCGTTGCCGGTAATTGTCCATTGCAGCGACGTTCCGTTTATCGAAGGTGAGATCGTAATGCAGTTGCTAATCCCGCTTTCGATTTCTGAGCCTTCCTCGTAATCATTCCAAGTGACAATTTGAATTGCCTGTAGCTGATTGCTTGCCGAGTAGCCTGCTTTGGCAACCGCAGCGAAAGTGTCTAGCCAGGTTTGCCCGCAGTGTTGATTCATGATGCGAGGATTGCTCTTGACCCAGGGCGCAAGAGATTCATTGAAACCGATGTAGCTGGCGCCATAAGTTAAGTCTCCCGGAAGGGCCTGCATTCCGGAATAGAAGGTGGAAAGAACTTTAAGACTTTCGTCGTCGGGATTGCTGGTGTCGATAATGACCCAGGTGAAGTATCCGTCGGCATCCGGATGAGTCAACCCATTCACGCTATTGAAGATGAAATATGGATTGCCGGGGACGCTGGTGCGCACCAAGGGCCAGTTGATCGCGTATTTGTCGACGCCGAAAAAGAACACAGCCGGGCGGCCATTGACAGTCATGTAAGCCGGAGAGCTCTCGTAATTGTTGTAGGCGTAAGCCAGGTCGCTGATGAGCTGCTGGGTTATATTGCATCCCGATGTAGCTGCGCACGTGCTCAGCGCGCCCACATCTTCCTGGACGGCGAAGACGAAAGCACCGCTTCTGCTCTCCGCCTCGGCCTTGACCAGCAAAGTGGTATTGTTTTCGACGGCTGCATTCGGCCCATACCAGTCGACGATGGCGCCGGAGATACCGCGGCTCAACATGTCGGTAACTTGCTTGTGCACCTGCGTGGAATCGTCAGAGTTGTAACCTACATTGATGTGGCTGGTTTGGCCGAACCACGGCATCAATTGCGCGTAGATAGCGGTTGTGGCGCCTGAGTAGAGCAGGTTCGCGGTCGCCAGCTTGCTGACGTTCCCCGGTGCGAGATCCCCGTTGCTTAGCGCGGTGAACGAAGAAGCGGCGCTGGTGTTGTTGGCCGTCTCGGCGGAAAGCGTGGTTGTCGAGTTAAAAACAAACTGCTGCGCCATGGCAGAAGGCAAGCCGATCACAGTGATGCTGGCCAGTGCTGCCGTGAGCGCAAACTTTACGGGGTTCAGGTACTTCGAGCGGAGTAGCACAGCAGATCTGATGTCCAGAGCTCGTGCTGGTTTGCCTCAAATCGAGAGTTGCTGGCCGGGTACACGGAATCTCAGGGTTGATGTTACTGCTATTGGAGGGCAACCTGCTCCGGGGGAGGGCTCCGTGCAACTTATTAGTATCGAGCATGGGGTGTACCAGTTCGGGCAAACGGGATTTGTGTTAGTTTCTGTAACGCTCGCATTATGTGTAAGTTCCGGCCTGAGCTGTCTAACCCAGCAACGGTCGTTGATCCGAGCGCGGGATCAATACAACCATAAGCATACCGGCAACTTCCGACTGAGATGATGGGTTAAGCTAAGGTCCTGGGCGAAGGCAGCATGGGCGTCGACTACAAAGCTACGGACCCGGCCATCGGCTGGCCGGTGGCAATCAAAAGATGGGCGGCGCGGAGAGCGCCGGGGCCTAAGCCAGGCGGCGCTATCCTACAGGTTCAAAAGAGCCGCGATCCGAAGATCGCGGCCTTGCAGTCTCTGACTCAGCCGAGGGCGGCCGAGTCACCCCCTTGGCGGTTCCTGCATGGTCGCGGGCGCGTACACGTCGTGCCTGTGGACGGCACCGGCGTTGGCGGCTGGGTGGTGCTCTGTGTAGGCGGTATGGTCCAAGGCACGTTGACGAAGTCGAAGAAATCCAGCAGATTCGGCTGCGCGGCAGCGCGCAGGGTGAGGTACTTAGTTTCCGGTCACTGGAGGAACACTGAATGCCGATTTCAGGCTCATCGCGGGCGCCGGCAATCATTGAGCGGCAACTGAGTGTTCTTCCGCGCCGGTCGTCCATGATGTATTCGGTGATGAGCGCAATAAATCCCAAACGTGCATCCAATTCGCGCACCAGCAACAGACCACCGTCGGAAGTGACTCGCAATTGAAGGCGGCAACGACACCACGCCAACGGCGACAATTAGTAAGCAAATGACGCCCAGCATCATCCTGGTATCCACACCATCGTGCCAACCACATATTCGCCTGCAATCCAGTTTTAGCGGCCGGCCGGGCGTCTGATCATTGCTCACACCGTCAGCTTGGGTTGTGAAAGGCCAGGTATCTCCGAAGGCACGGTTCTAGGACGAAATGAGCAATATTGCACAGACGTGAGTTTCTGGAACGAGGAGACTGCTGTTTATCTTGACCAGCACGATGAGGCGCTAGCCATGAGCAACACACCTAAGTACCGAATCCTTGTTGTAGACGACGATCCGAGCATTCGCGAGATCATGGCGAGGGTGCTCGAGGGGATCGGATACAACGTCAGTACTGCAGAACATGGCTTTGATGCTCTTTTGCAGCTCAGAATGGTCACCCCAGACGTCATCATCTCCGATCTCAACATGCCCCAGATGTCGGGATTCGAGTTCCTCTCTGTCGTGCGCCGCCGCTTTCCTGGAATCCCGGTGGTCGCGGTCAGCGGCGCTTACGAGTCCAGGGATGACGTCCCCGGCGGAGTCATAGCCGACGCGTTCTATGCCAAGGGGCAGCATCTCGGAGAACTCTTGCGTACTGTCGCAGAATTGATTCGAACTGCGCCGGCGCCGGCGATGAACCATCATCGGCAGTCGGCTCCGGTCTGGATACCACGGAACGGAAAGGATTCCAAGGGAGTTCCTTACATCGTGCTGACCTGCACGGAATGCCTGCGGTCTTTTCCATTGAGCGTGCTGCGTGAAGACGTGCAGGAAATCCAGGAAACACCATGCCTGTTCTGCGCAGTCCCGGTCAGATACATCATTGATTTCTCGCTTGCCGTTACTTCGCCAGCACACGTCGCCAACAGCATGAAAAGAGCTCAAGCGCATTCGTGCGGAGCGGTTCAAACTCATGTCTCGCATGGCGCAGCTTCCGCCTGACTCTGTTTTATTCACGCAGATCACGATGGAGGTGGCAGAGAACCCGCGGTTCCTGAGGCAACATGGATGGGACTTTTCTATTGCAATCAGCAATTTCTCGTGCTTAGATTTGAGTAACTAGGGGAGAAGCCTTATGTCGCATCAGAGTTTGATTCTAGACGAGCTCCTAGACGCGCTGCAGTTCCTTTCAAGCAATGGATCCGGTTTCGCAATCGAAGACTGGCAGGCAATCGCTTCCGACGCTCTTGCCGGTTCCGCGCCGGCGCAGTACCTTGTCGCAGCGGCATTCGAAAGTCTCGGCGATTTCTCACAGACGCGCGACTGGTTCGCGCGATCCGCAGCACAGCAATACCGCCTTGCCTTGTCGAGGCTCGTCGACCTTCAGTTCGCCTCCGCTGCCTAGCAACGAAATGCCCCCGGCGTAACCGGCAGACGCCGAAATCGGTCTGAGCTGATCTTGACGGTGGAGGATAAGACCGCGGGGACAACAGACATTCCGCGCGGTCAGACATCACTGTGCTCAAGTCGCAATGTCTCAGATTCTTGCTGTGTCCCTAACGATGAAATCTGCCAAGAAGTCGCCCCGCCTTGCTGGGGACTCTCGAGGATGCGCACCGCGCGAGCTAAATGAGCTCCCAAACGTGCATTGAGCTCCAGCTAAGTTACTGAAAATGCTCGCTGGCCAGTCAAAGCAGACAGGGGCTGTTAAACCCAGGCTTGCAGGCGTATCTTAATCGGACCAAGCTCTGACACAAGGCCGCAGTTCACGGACACAACCCAGGGGTACGAAGCGGCGAGCGTCACGCTGATTCGAGTGTTCATGGCCTCTATTGGAAAGACGAAATCAGGTCCACAGATCTCTGACCCGTCGCACGGGGTGCTCCGGCCGGCGGAGCATACATTAGACCCGATCTTCAAACCAAGGAGCGTGGCCCTGGTTGGTGCCAGCAGCATCGGGCGCGCCATCCTTCGAAACCTTATCATCAACCCATTCGGGGGAACACTTTATCCAGTCAGCTCTGAGCGTTCCAATATCCTGGGAGTTCGGACCTATCCCAGCCTACGGGATCTCCCGGAACTGGTGGATTTGGTCGTCGTGACGACTCCGGCGGAAACTGTTCCAACAGTAATGAAGGAAGCGGTAGCGCTTGGCATTCCGGCGGCGATTGTGACCTCGGCTGGGTTCAAAGAGTCCGGTGAGCGCGGCAAAGAGCTTGAAGCCGAGATTAAGCAGACCATCCGCGGCAAATTGCGCCTGATCGGCCCAAACTGCCTCGGGGTTATGAACGTTGCAATGGGATTCAACGCAACCTCCGCGAAGACCATCGCGCAGCGTGGCGACGTGGCGTTCATCAGCCAGAGCGGCGCGCTCTGCACAGCGGTTCTCGACTGGAGTTTGAAGGAGAACGTCGGGTTTAGTTCTTTCGTCTCGATTGGATCAATGCTAGACGTGAGTTGGGGAGACCTGATCGACTACTTTGGGAATGACCCGCACACGAAGAGTATCGCCATCTACATGGAGTCGATCGGCGATGCGCGTTCCTTCCTCTCGGCCACGCGTGAAGTATCGTTGACCAAGCCGATTATTGTCATCAAGGGCGGCCGTACGGCTGCTGCGGCAAAGTCGGCTACTTCACACACCGGCTCATTGACTGGCAGTGACGATGTGCTGGAGGCTGCGTTCCGGCGCACGGGCGTACTGCGTGTCAACTCCATTGGCGACATCTTCTACATGACTGATGTACTTGCCAAACAACCCCGTGCGACGGGTAGGCGCCTCTGCATCATCACCAATGCGGGTGGTCCGGGTGTGCTTGCTACTGATGCGTTGATTCACGGTGGTGGTGAACTAGCTGAGCTCTCGCCGAGAACGATAAAGGAATTGAACCAACTCCTACCGTCAACTTGGAGCCACAACAACCCAATTGACATCATCGGTGATGCCGACGCGGAGCGCTACGCGAAGACGCTGAAGATCGCGGCAGAGGATCCGAACATCGATGGCATGCTAGTCATCCTGGCCCCACTGGGCACAGTGAATCCGACACATATTGCCGAACAACTGCGCCCCTACGCCAAGAACCTTGGAAAGCCTGTGCTGGCGAGTTGGATGGGCGCAGCCGCCGTTTCGGCCGGCGTGAACATACTGAACCAGGCCGGCATTCCAAGTTTCGAGTTCCCTGATACGGCGACCCGCGCCTTCAACTACCTGTGGAAATACTCATACAACCTCAAGGGTATCTATGAGACGCCGCAGTTGGGCCACGCCGATGACCACGGTTCGGCCTGCAATCGGGCTAGCGAAATCATCAGCTCTGTTCGCCAGACGGGCCGAACAGTGCTCAGTGAGTACGAGTCAAAGAAACTGCTGGAGGTTTATGGCATCCCAACAGTCCCCACTGAGATCGCAAACACGAAGGAGGAAGCGGTCAAGATTGCGGGCAGTATGGGTTTTCCCGTCGTGCTCAAGCTCCACTCGCTGACGATCACGCACAAGACAGATGTGGGCGGCGTCGTGCTCAACTTGGTTGACGCCGAAGCCGTAGACAAAGCGTTCGAGGAGATCAAAGAGTCGGTAACAGAGAAGGTCGGCGCTAACCATTTCCAGGGTGTGACAGTACAGGCGATGGCGAAGCCCAATGAATACGAACTCATTCTTGGATCGAGCATTGATTCCCAGTTCGGCCCGGTTCTGCTGTTTGGTGCCGGCGGCCAGTTGGTTGAGGTTTTCAACGACAAGGCCTTGGCGCTTCCGCCCCTGAACAGCACACTGGCGCGGCGCATGATGGAGCAGACCAAGATCTACAAGGCCCTAAGGGGGGTGCGCGGCCGGGCGCCGATCAATATGGAAGCACTTCAAGAGTTGATGGTCCGCTTCAGCGAACTGGTAGTCGAACAGCGTTGGATCAAGGAGATCGAAATCAACCCGCTGCGGGTGTCTCCGGAACACCTCGTGGCGCTCGATGCGCGCATCCTCACGCATGGGCTCGAAGTTTCTGTAGAGGAACTGCCGAAACTGGCGATACGTCCTTATCCGGCACAGTACGTGAGCACCTGGAAAATGAAGGATGGCAAAGAGGTCATCATCCGGCCGATCCGCCCTGAAGACGAGCCGCTGATTGTGCAGTTTAATGAGAAGTTATCAGAGCGTTCGATTTACATGCGTTACTTCCAGCCAATCAAGCTGAGCCAGCGAACTGCACATGAACGCCTGACGCGGATCTGCTTTGTTGATCACGATCGTGAAATAGAACTCGTGGTCGAACGCAAGATCGAGGGTGGTGATAGGGAAATCATAGCGGCTGGACGCATGAGCAAGTCGCACGGCCGCAACGAAGCCGAACTCGCCGCACTCGTCCGTGATGAGTTCCAGGCCAACGGTCTTGGTACGGAACTCTACCGCCGCATGATCGGGATTGCCAAAGACGAGGGGCTGGACAAAGTCAATTCCGTGATGCTGGGCGAGAACCGCGAAATGCGATCACTAGTGGTAAAGCAAGGCTTCAAACTCAAGGTAGACCTGATGGAGGATCTCGTCGAGGCAGAATTGATTCTGTAGCAATCCGGATTCGGTTTGCAAAACGGTTCCACCAATCACACGGCAGGCTTCTTGGTCCCTTCCATTGCCTTGCCTTGCTGCTTCACTGAATCCAATACCGCTTTCTCCATTTCAATAGCGCGCTGAATCGACTCCTGAATCAGCCCGGTGATACCGATCGGCTGCAGCCGCGTATCCACGCTGAGCAGACCGCAATGCAGCCCTGACCATCTTTCTGAGCTGAACTGAGGGCGGCGGGTAGCAGTGCCGCCTGATCAGACCTTCCGCTGCCAGGAAGGCACAGCGATCAACAACGCTACGATGCCAGCGCCGCAGATAGCTCGGTTCGGGGGGCCGGCCCTAATCCGGCGGGAGATTGCCGAATGCTAGTCGCCGTTCACTGTAATTACGACCGTGCGCTGGCGCCCGCGCACATCGCATTCAAGGTGAAAGATCTGCTGCCACGTTCCGAGGATCGGTTTGCCGTCGGCGATCGGCAACGTCAGTGATGGCCCGAGCAGTGTTGCTTGCAAATGCGAGTGCCCGTTCCCGTCGTGCCATGTCTGCTCATGCCCGTATTCGCGGCTGGGGGGAATGAGCTTGTCGAGCACAGTCGGCAGATCACGTAGTAGCCCGGGCTCAAACTCAATTGTGCCGACGGCGGCAGTGCTGCCCACATTGAAGACATTGACCATTCCAGTCTGAATCGCCGAGGCAGCCACCACCGCAAGAACCTGCTCGGTAAGATCGTGCATATCGCCGTGACTGCTGGTGGGAATGGAAATCTGCTGCTGATACGTTGTCACCTGTCCTGCCTCCGAAACCATGCAAAAGCCAGATACGCTCACCGCCGAGACCGACCGCTGAGAACGCTTCAGTAACCGTTGTCGGCATCGCGGCCAGCCTCCAAGTTCTACCGAGGTGTCTGTGCCGCCGGCGGCAAGCCGAGGCGGCAACCGTCTTGATGCTAGCGAGTTCTTTCATGTCCAACAATGGTTTTAGCGACCGTTTGGCGACCGATCAGTTAGCGTGAGTTCTCTGCCCCACGCGCCAGTTCGCTCTCGATCACCTGCCGGATGACGTGCTCGGGATACAGCCCATTAAGTCGCTGCGTCCCGATGATCATGGTGGGAACAGCAGTGACGCCGACCTGTTCGTATGCTGTTCGTAGCAGTTGCTGGACGCGGTCGCGGCAAGTTCCCTGTTCGAGCGCAGCCCGAAACTGCTCCGGGCCCAAGCCGACTTCCTTTGCAATGTCAACGAGCACGTCGATACGGCCGATGTCCCTGCTCTGTTGGAAGAAGGCCCGGAACACCGCGTCGTTGTACTCGTCGCCCTTGCGCTGATCCTTCGCGAACTCAAGCCCCTGGAAGGCGAGGTTGGTGTACGGATACGGCGAGACGGTGGGGAGCTTCATGTTCACCCCCAGCTTTTCCGCCATCGGATAGACCTTTTCCTTCCACGCTGTCTGCAAGTAGTTGTCTTCTGGCTTTCGCGTGGGGGTGGGAGCAGGGTGTAGCTCAAAGGGCATCCAGTCGATCTGAACGTCCTTGCCTTCGGTGGCTTGTTTTAGCGGAGACTCCGCCAGGAAGCACCACGGTCAAACGTAGTCGGAGAAGACCAGAATCGGCAGCGGCATAGGTCTCTTTTATATCAGACGCAGCTACCTGAAATCCGCCGGTGTCACCCTCCCCAGCGTGTCGTTCAGCAACTTCGCCAGCCGGAGCCCCGCCAGCGCCATCTGGCGGTCGGCTAAGGAGGAATCGCGTTGGGAGTGAAGTTCTACCAAGGTGGGTAACCGGGGTATCCAGTTGGTACAGATTTGGCTCTCGCGTGTTGACTCGAAACGCCGTTTGACGACGAGGAACGCTCTCGATTACGCGGCAAAGCCCAAAACGATACAGCATCACTACGCTTTTCGATCGCAGATGCGGTTTGGCCTTGCCAAACCGCTCACGAGCAGTACGATTTGAGTGATTCAGGGCCCACAAGGAAGATCCTTGTTCACATTTGGGCTACGAAGCCTTGCACTTACCCGATTGCCACAGAAGTATCGGCCTTTGATTCAGGCGGAAACGAGCCTAGAGGAAATGTGTCGAGTAGCGGCAGTAAATGACCATCTGGTGCATATAGGGAAAGGCAAGTTAATCACTCGCCTCACGCGTCCGTGCTACCGTGCAGACCTCGAATCAGTTTGATCGTCCCAGCGTGGCTGATCTTGCGATTTCGTGCGTGTCTCCGTAGGCAAGATCGCTCACCATAAATCGGCAATCGAGACAAGGCCGACACAGAATCGTTCCCCATGGGCCAGCAGTGCGGGATTGTTTCCCTATCTCATGAAATCCGCGCCGTGACGGCGCGGTGGAGAACGACGATGCGCCCAAGCCTGCTCCGCACTAATCTTTCCTCGATCACTACCAAAACAGATGCCTTTGCGCCAGCATTGCTGGATGTCTTCGCTTGCCTTTGCAATCGCGCGGCGGCCTGCGGGCTGCTAGTCGCAGTGGTTGTCCTCACCTTTGGGGTAGGTTACGGGCAAGCGCAAACGCCTGCTGTGTCACTCGTGCCGGTGATCACGACCGTGGCAGGCAATGGGACGCAGGGGTACAACGGCGACAACATCGCGGCCACCAGTGCGGAACTTGCTTGGCCCTTTGGCGTTGCGGTGGATGGCGCCGGCAACCTCTACATCGCGGACTATCTCAACGCCCGTATCCGCAAGTTGACGCCGGGCGGGATCATCACCACCGTGGCGGGCACCGGGACGGCGGGGTATAACGGCGACAATATTCCGGCCACCAGCGCGGAACTTAGTTATCCCACTGGCGTTGCGGTGGATGGCGTCGGCAACCTCTACATCGGGGACCAGGGCAACCAACGCATCCGCAAGGTGACGCCGGGCGGGATCATCACCACCGTGGCGG
>Ga0187864_10003155_pt1 | contig 13662 bp, 7 predicted proteins | sample June2016WEW_11_4_FD_132985 | JGI IMG/M metagenome (GOLD analysis project Ga0187864, IMG submission 132985) | Peatland microbial communities from SPRUCE experiment site at the Marcell Experimental Forest, Minnesota, USA - June2016WEW_11_40 | ecosystem: Environmental > Terrestrial > Soil >... | reverse complement strand
TAAGCATATTGGGTCCAAGGGTGAAATTGTTCATCGAGAGTTTGTTGGTCCTGCCAAAGTTGAGAAGTGGTTCGATGAAAACGGTAATGAGGTAGCTAAAGCAGATGTGGGCACCGCTCAAGTTATGCCTGATGGATCATTAAAGCCAGTGATTGTCGCTAAGACTAAAGAAATTAAAGTGGAGCCTGTAGATGCTGATGTGCCACAAAACTTTTTGCCGTACAGTTTCTTGGAAGTCTGGGGCGAAAGCGACTCAGATGCAGATGGTTTGCGGAAAATGGGTGCGGATCTTATGAAGACCGGAAAAGTCGGCGCTATCAAAGAATTCAGCCATGGATACGGAAAAATGTACGTTGGCTTCTTAAGGCCGATAATGAACAAAGACGGAAGCAAATTCGGTATAGAGATAATGTTGGCAGAGAATAAAAGAAGTCGACGCCGCTGGATGCTCGCCGAAGCCGGACCAAGCACACAAAGAGCAAACAAACCAGTAACACCCCAATTATGGTGACAAGCATGGCAAAAAAAGAAAACAACGACAAAATACTGGAGTACCTGAAAAGTCACTCTCAAGCAACAGAAGACGAAATCGCCAAGAACCTAAACATAAATGTGGTTGAGGTTTTAGACTCCTTAATCACGATGGAAAAAGAAGGGCTTCTGAAGAGTATTCCGGTCCCGGACTAATTTCTCTCTCTTTTTTTCTGTTTCTTCATTGGGAAAAGTGACGATAAAGAAGCCTCTTAGGCTTTAGTGACGGTACTAGGGGCTATACATGATAAATCTTAAATCTGCATAACAGTGAAATAACCTTAACGGGAAGTATTGGTATGAATCAGGAAGAATTCCCCTCAAAGTATTGGGAAGAATTTCGCTCAAAACTGGAAGTAGCTAATAATGGATTAGGGAAATTTAACGTAGTTTTTATGGATGATCAGCGCTTTAGTAACTTTATAAATCATCTCAAAGGAAATAAAACCGAATATGACTATCAGTATTCAGTTAGACAATGCAATTTTTTTGACATTATTGGGTATTTTTCTGAAGGTATAGGAAAGGTACTTTTACAACATTTAGAAGGATACAAAGATTGCAAAATTAGGCTAATCACTCCCGAACTGAAAACTGATCAGCGCCAAGATAGACTTAATCTGAACGCTCTTAGAAAGATGCAGGAAAAGGGCATTGAAATTAGAGTAAACGATAGAATCCACACACGACTTTTTATAGGCTATAGTGATCGTGACCTAAATACAGACAGTAATGGGGTTCTGTTGTTAGGAACGTTTGATTTTAACAAAGAGGGATTGAGCGAAGACAAAATTAACGCTGGAATACTCACTAGACATCCAGATTTAGTTAAATCTGCTAGGGAACTATTCGAGAGAGTTTGGGAAGAAAAAATTGATACAAAACCTCTAAACGAAGCTTATCCTCTAAAGACGAATGTATTATGAAAAATAGGTTTCAATCCTCTCATGTTTTCCTTCCTAATTTTTGAATAGAAGCGACGCTAAAACTGGGGATTTTTTGCCAATACTTCTTGCGTTTATTCTATCCGCTTGAATATTCTTCAACGATCGCTGGAATCCACTGGGAAACCTATTTTTTGACGGTGATTGCTTTTTCAGGATTAATTCCTAATTGTTTCAAAGTTTCTTTGATGTGATCTGAGAGTTCTCCGTCAGACATTGTGCCATCCGTTGCTACTATCTGGAGACTAAGTCTTTGGTATTTTTGCTGGAGGAAGTTCATTAGACCCATTATTTGAGATACTTGCCCTCGCGGGATCTCGATTGTAATCTGAATTTCTGGAATTTCATTACTTATTGATGGGGCGGAAGCGCTTGTGAAGGATCCTGCTTCTGGTGTTGTTCCGCCAATTTCCCTTTTTCCATATTTGTCAGGCTGACTTATGGTTTCAAGCTTATTTTTTATAGTCCTGCATTCTTTTTCGTCTACTATTACTTCGTTTTCTTCAAACGTAATATCTGGCGTCATTTCACCTGGGAAATATCTACAAGTAATCTCTTCACCAACAATTATCCCCAATCCGAAAACGCCTTGTCTTATGCCTTCTCTGATGCCGTATTCTACCGCGTCTCTGCTGCTTGGTCTTTCTTCGCCCGGAGTTCTCAGAAGTGAGTCGTAGATTTGTTTTGTTTTTGCACATTTTCTGTCGCTCAGATATTTGCTTGCCAAAACTGCTGCCGATATTTTCTCAGATATTTCTCCCTCATTTCGGAGTTGGTCATAAACGGATTCGTCTAGGCTTTTCTTTTCGCCGTAAGTCGGGATTCCAAGGTCTATCGCTTTGAAAGTGTCACCTTTGGCTGGGACGTAGACCAAACGATATAGCATTTTTACTTGACCTTTTAGGGCTTCATCCTCTTTTCTCATAGTGTCTGTGATGTTTTTTCGGTCTTCGGCTGATAGGTTTAGGGCGGCGTCTTTGATTATCATGTCATAAGCTAGTCTTCTTCGGGTAATTTGGTCGAAGGTTTCTCGTTGGTTTTCTAATGCCGTTAGGAAGAGGATTGTGTTTCTGTAAACTCGGGGTGACTCGCCTTTGTTTTCTACAAACTCTTTCATTTTTTCTTGGAGGCTGCTTGCTTTTATGGATTGGTTGAATATGACGAGTTTTAGGTCTTCGCTTTCAGCGATGTCCTTTGATTCTTTGGGGTATAGAATGGTTTTTAATTTCTTTCCTGAGATCTGCTGTTCTATTAGCGTATGTTGCAGTTCGATTATTTGTTGTTCTTTTACGTTTTCCATTTTTGTTAGCAGGATTCGGTTTAAGTTAGGCTTGTTTGAGAAATAGTATTTTTCATTTTGGCTTTGCAAGAAGAAGAGTTGTTTTCTTTGTCTGTCTACAGCTTCGGCGACTGCACTTGAAGGGTTATCTAGAGTTGTTGCTAATCGTTTTATCTCTGTAAGGTAGGTGCCTTTGTCTTGTGAACCTGAGAACGAGTAGAGAAATATTGTTGTCGAGGATCTTGTGCTTAGTTTAAGTCCTTGGTAGGCTTTCCCTAATTCGTTATCTACTATTTTCGATCCTGAGTTGGGGCTTGTTATGTCGGATGCAATTACGCTGTCGTACTCGTTGCCGATATGTTTTACTAGTTCTCTTCGTATTTCGCTGTTGTCTAAATCAAAGTCTGCTAGTGAAATGTAGGGTTTGTAGCTGCTTTTGAGTGAATTAATAACTAGTGCAAGTAGTCGCAGGACACCTCTTGTTCTTTGGAATGTGGTTAGGCTGCCCCATCTTTTGTAGAGAACATCTACTACTTCAGGCATGAAAGGGTATGAGTCAATGAATTGGTCGCGGTAATCGGTAAATTCTACGCCTGCTGGGAGGATGCCTTCGTTTTCGGCGTATGTTAAGAACGCAGATACATTGTTTCTGATTTCTCCTTCGTTTAATGATGAGAATAAGCGTCGTTTTATGACTTTAGTGATTTCTTCGTCTTGGACCGGCGTGTAGACTTTTTCGACCCTGCCTGAAACCTTTTGCAGTTGTTGGAATGCACGTTCAGCGTTTTCATCGTAATGTTCCATTATGCTAGATGGCAAAGTTACTATGAGGCAAGTTTTTTCCAATGTACTAGGGATTTCCACAAGTTCTTGCATGAATGCAATTGTTTGAGATGCTAAGGTTGATTGCTCTACTTTTGTGCCAGATGCTTTGGTAACGTATTGGAGCAACTCGTCTATTAGGATTAGAAGCGGCTGGTTAGTTTCAAGCAGTTGTCTGAATGCTTCTTTTCCAGGAGAAACCAAGCTCCCAAACTTTGTTATGCTCCCAGTGAGTTGTTTTTCGATTTCTCCCCAAATAGTTTCTCCAGTTTTCTCTTCAAGGTGAAGAGCGGTACCCACTATAACAACTCTTTTGGCTTGCCACTCTTTCGATTTATGATATAGTGCAATTAAGGCGTGTGTTTTTCCGCCTCCAAAGGGTGTCTGAAGCTGAATCACGGGGTCTCCCCCGTTTCCACGAATTCGTTTCTCGACAACACTCAAGAGATCGCTTAGACCTTGAGTCAAATATGTGCGATTAAAGAACGCTTCAGAATCACGATAATCTGCCGGAGCCCGCCCCATATGTACTTCCCATAAATCAGCAGCAAAAACATCCATAGTTAAGTTGCCGTCGAGAACATCTTTGTGGGGAACGGCTATAGTATGGAACGATCTTAATTTTCCAGTGTTTTTCATTCAAACAACCTCTTTTGTACATTAATTTTCTTTGTTTCAGAACTTAATCGCTCTTTCCCAGCTAGGAAACCTTCGATTAACTTCTTTTCTTGGCTTTCTTTCGGAAGAGTTTCCGAAATGGCTTGAGCCACTCTATAAAATGAGTCTTTGTTGCCGAGACCTGTTTCCGAGAGCAGATCGACCAGCGCCTCTCGGTCACCTTTTTGCCATAATAAAAGCGCCATATGCAACACATCAACTAAGTCTTTTTTCTCTAAAGATTTTATTTCTTCCAGATTTCGATCTTGTGGACCTAGTAAGCAAACATTCTCTTTCTGTTTTCTTATAACACCATTAGGTTTACTCCATTCATGAGACAAATCCACCAAAGTACTTTGGGACAGCTTTCTGGCATCGTCAAATGGAAGTATTGCTCCACCATAAGACCATCTCCAAAGCAAATAGAACCTAGTCAAGTTAGATATTTCCGCAGCAAACCCGTTATGCAAAACCTGTTTTACTGCATAGTCTGTAACAATCCTTCGCACATCTTCGAGCATCACATCAGCACGAACAACAGAATTTTCTCTTAATATTTGCTCGTATTTTCCAAAAACCATGACAGATGCACCAATAGCCGAAATAAGAAAGTCTGCACCAGATACACCTTCTTTCCACAAAAGATCCATTTTTTTACAAAGGAAGTCTTGCAACTCTTCCTTCACATCTTTGTAGATACCTATCTTGACTTTTTGAAGTTTTCTTGCGACTATGTAAATTGATGAACTTAATGCTGCTGAGTTCATTGCTCTCAATCGAGCACCCATTTCGGTATGGATTGGCCAAGCCGCAGTAATGACAAGCCCCGAGTCCAGCAACGAATTTACCAGACTTTCCCATCCCGCGGTTGATTTATGTGCATATACTATTACTGCTATTCCGTTTGGCTTTAGGACACGATTTATTTCAATAAACGATTTCTTTAACATTTCTTCAAAGAAGGCTTTCCCTCCTGTCCACCCATCTATCCCGTTTGAGTACGCTACAATTTCTTTAGATTTTGGAGTTAAAGGTGTTGAAAAAAGTTCAGGATAAAGTTGTCCAATAGTTCTCTTGAGCCAAACATAGAAAAAGTCAGATAGATAAGAGTACGGAACATTATCATAATACGGTGGATCTGTAAACACAGCGTCAAAATAAGAGTTGGGATACGGCAAGTCTGTAGCGCTATTCTGGTTAACGGCAATAGATGAAAATGCAGACAAAGTGCAATGCTTGATTGCTCTAGTTATCCAATCTATGCCACCTTGCCAATCTCCGGTCGAACCACTAAATGGATTTGCTTCCACGTAATCCCAAACAATCTGTAAAACAGCTCTTGTGAATGTTCCACTTACAGTTTCTCGGGTATTTGCCCACCTTTGAATGTTTGAATTATGATCAGCAAGCCGATCCAACGCCATTGCCAGGTAAGTTGTAATGACTTTAGCGTAAACAGGATCCTTTGTCTCTATTGAAATTATTTTATATGCTTCTCTAATTTCACTCGAGAGAACAATAAGCGCGAGCTTTTGGCGTGAGTTGAAAAGATCTCCCCATTCATTTAGATTGAAGCCTCTTAATGAAAAAGCTCTTTCTGCACCCCTTCCTTTCCCTTCTGGGGTAAGCTCGTCAGGAACAGGATTAATACCCCACTCTTTCTCAAGACATTTCCTCTTTTCTTCCAGAAATAGTTCCGATTTCTTGAAGGTATTCTCGTCGTCCACTGTTACGATACGATACTTCTTGCCTGAAGTTCCTTCGGTATGAAGCACGACTGCAACTTGTTTTTGTCCTGATTTTCCTTCTTTAAACAATTTTTTGAGACTACTTGAATCCATCGTTGACCCGCAGACTGGGCAAGTAGCGATCGCTTTGAGAACCGTTCCTTTTTCAGGGTTAAATGACTCGGGCATAGGCTCATAGCCTGATCCGACAATCTTGAATAAAACTTCTTTTTCGGAAACGTATGGATAAAGAGCAACTTTTTTATTTGGTTTTCTTGCTAGCCAGTATTGTCGCATTAGTGGAATTTTAGCACCACAAGAAGGATTTTGGCAAGGTACAGTCCGAGCCCAAATGTAGCTGACTTGGATTTGTCCTTCAGTATCTATTGGATAAAAGTCACCTATCTCTTTTCTCGCCTCATCTAACACCCATGCTCCCCATTTTTCTACGTCACTTACCAGCCGATTTTCCTTTTCAATATTAAGTACCGAAGACGAACTTGCATCGGTGTTTTTTGGAGCATATGAAAACTTCTGTGGATACTCCAAAGTACATTTTAGTATCAACGTCGCTACTGGATTATAATCGCTTGCGTAAGTCTCACAGCCCAACCGCAAAGCTTCAAGAGGTAAAGACCCACCTCCCGAAAAAGGATCAAGAACCCTGGGGGGTACATTGCCATTTTCGTTTAGAATATCAATTCTAGCTTTTCTTAAAATATTGGGGTTTTGTGAATTCTTCCATTTTGATAATTCAATTAGAAAATTTGTAGTCTCCGCCATTTGGTCAAATTCACACGTGGAGATTAAAGCGGCGTAGTTTATTGTTCTGGACGCCGATAAAGGTCTCCGTGCCCACCACATATGCAATGTTGAAATATGTCCATGCCGGATCATCTTTTCTTTTGCCGATTCTATACTTACTTCTTTTATTGGGAAGCTATCTTCTAAGAACCTTCTTCCTAATTTAGCGGGTTCGACCATATTCAATGCCTTTTTCTCAATTTTCTTTTCTTAGTCCTTTGAGCAAGAGCTCTTCAGCGGTAATCATAAACCGTACAGCTTCAATTCTTTCGATGGCTGTAAGGTTAGTAACTGGATCATTGACTGTGAATAGAGTCGGTTTGTTAGAGCCTGCATTCATGATGGCGTAGAGGTAGTAATCTTTGTTAAGTCTTTGGGCTTTGAACCATTCATTTTGGGTTAGAGCTACAGCACCCGTTTGAGCACGCGCTTTTACCTCAATGTACCGTACTACTTTGCCGTTTATGTCTCTTGATCTAATGTCGAATCCTAGGTCCTCGGATTCAACATTTTCAGGGAATCGCCCTTCGCCAACTTCATATTTCATTGCTAATTCCATGCCGATTCTTTCTATTTCCTTATCGGTCTTCATGGCATCTTCAACGTGAGGACTAGAGATTACACGAACTATTCCTACAAATTTTGGCGTACTCATTGTGAGGTTTCTTTCTTTTTCCAAAATATCTTCTAACTCTTTTTTTGCCTCTTCGTACTTTTTCTTTTGTTCTTCCTTGTTTCTCATCGCAAGGTCAACGTTTTCGCCTTTAACTTTTCTATCGATCAATGCGATGAGATCGCCATCGAGTTTTACAACCAATTTGTCAAGGGATTTTACGCCGTATTTGATCTTGATTTGAGCTTGGCGTTCCCGTTCTTCTTGAAGCTGAGACAGATATTTCTCAAGTTCTTCAACGGATGCCTGGAAAACGGAGTTTTTCAGTCTCTCAACATTTGTTTCTTCACTGGAAAGTTGTGTAGTGCATGGAGATTCAGCTAAGTCCCACAGGATTGCGGAGGATATGCATTTTACTTCGTTTTTGTCGTTAACATGGTAGGTAAATAGTTTTCTCCCTGCAATTTCTCCCGTTCCATCTGTTATTTCGCCTTCGTAAAATAGAAGGTGCCCTGAAAGACTGCCCGAGGGATCAACAAAGGTTGACCCTTTCATCAAGTCACTGGAAAAAGATTTCTCAACCCAGTCAAGCATTGCTTCAAAAAGTGGGTGACCAAAAGAGACGAATTCTGCATCGGAATTTTTGAATGCGAGATCTTTGTCAAAAGTAATTTTTGGATACGCTCTTAGGAGATATCCGTACCTTCTTCTGAAAGTATCTTCTCCCGCTATGCTTCTAATTTCATAAGGCACTGAGTCAATAACGATAAACCCATCCTTTCTTTCTCGCAAAGAACCTCCTGCTTTGAGGAAAGCTTTATTGAAAAACGAGCGAGTGTACTCTGGGATTAGCCTGTGTTCTCGAGCTTTTTCTGCCATCTCTCTTATGCGCGTATAATCAATGTATTTTGTGGCAAGGCTCTCGCCAAGATTCTCCTTAACCTTACTTATGTAATCGGCGTCAACGTGCACATCGAGTTCCTTTAGTATTTCTTCCATACTGCGCGCGCTGGCAGCGGCATCCAAAAGTAAAAGTGACAAATCTTTCCCGTAGAGAACTTCACTTATGACATCAAACACTTTGTCGCTATTCATCACTTCTCGGATCTCGTCAAGTTTTTCAAAGAGCTTTTTCAAAACTTGGCCTTCGCGAGTATCGGCTGCAACAAGATTGAAAATAAAGACTTCTTTTGTTTGCCCATATCTGTGTATTCTGCCCATCCGCTGCTCTAGCCTATTGGGATTCCAAGGGAGGTCATAATTTACCATAAGATGGCAGAACTGAAGATTTATTCCTTCACCTGCTGCCTCAGTCGCAACCATAATTTGAGTTTCATTCTTAAAGATCCGCTCAGCAGTGACTCTGTCCTCAAGACTCATTCCTCCGTGAATTACATTAATTGAATAACCCCATGAGCGTATTCGCTTCTCAAGGTACTCTAAAGTATCTTTTGACTCAGTGAAAATAAGCACCTTTTCTCCAGGAGAACTTCGTTGTAGGTCCTGCATTGTCCCTTTCAGTTGTTGCAGTTTAACTTCATTTTCGCTTTCAATCACAGCTTTTGCTTGCTCAATGAGACCACCAAGGGTGTCAATTTCGTGTTGCAGTTCCTGCCGATTTTCAGCAACACTCAACGTTTCCCAGAGGGCTTCTTCTTTCCATCTATCCTCTTCATCTTCATCTTCGGTTTCTTCAATATCAAAAAAGGAATTGGATTGCGGCATATCCCCGCTAGCTGCAGTATCCAATAGTCCTTGTAGTTTTTCTTTTCGGCGAACAAGAGATTTAAAAAGAGCAAAAGTGCTAGAAGCGATTCGCCTTTGCAGAATTATCAGAGCAAAGGCTACATTTCGCCTTCTATCCTTGACAAGAGCCTTGTTATATTGTTCATTAACATATTCTGAAACGTTGTTATAGAGAAGCTTCTCTTCCTTGGAGAGATTGAAAGCAATAGTCTTAACATGACGAGGCAAAAACAAAGGCTTTCCTTCAAAATCTTTAAGATCTTCCTTTATTCGTCTAATAAAAAGCGGGTTATCTTTATTCTCTATGGACTCTGAAAGCATCTTGGAATCAGCAAAAAAACCAGGTTCCAACAAATCCAACAGAAGTCTAAAGTTTTCAGGATCACCCTTATGAGGCGTTGCAGTAAGAAACAGAAAATGCTCAGTTATCTTAGAAAGAACTTCGCCAAGCTCATACCTATCAGTTTTGGAAGTTTTCTCTCCGTAGCGGTAAGCACTCATTTTGTGAGCTTCATCTACCAATATGAAATCAAAGAAAGCAGAGCTTATCGCCGGAAGTATTTCCTCCTGTTTCGCAAAGTCAATCGAAGTAATAATCTGATTCTCCTTCTCCCAAACGTTTTCGGCATAATGCGCATCCATGTAGTTTCTATCAACAAAAGTGAATGATTCTTCAAATCTATCTTTCATCTCGCGCAACCATTGGTCTCTCAGATGACCTGGAACAACAAGCAAAAACCTTTTGGCTATCTTTCTGAGCTTAAGTTCCTTAATGATTAAGCCTGCCATGATTGTTTTGCCCGCACCCGGATCGTCTGCAATTAAAAATCTAATTCGTGGCAATTTCAAAACATACCCGTAGACGGCTTCTATTTGGTGAGGAAGCGGGTCCACTTTTGAGGTGTTCATTGCCAATAACGGATCGTATAAAGAGGCAAATCGATACCGAATGGTCTCTAAAGCCAAGAATGCCTTACTGCTTTCAGTGCTAAAATCGACTCCGACCTGAACAATCCTGATATTATTCAACTCAGCTATTGAAATAACTTGGTCAACATGCCTGCCAGATTTGGTTGCACCGATTAACCGTAAGTGATTGCCAAAGTTTTCAACTTTGTTGACCTCTACGGTTTCTGGCCACTTCGACCCCGTAATGTGGACGCCGGGTTTGACTTCTTCTATTTTCATATTTTTTCCTCGCTGCCATTTACGATAAGCATGCAGTCTCAATCCGCATGTTATTTAAGATAACAACTCTTCTAAGCAATTCGCGTATAAGATATTTTGCTAGTGGTGCACGTGGTTGCTTCTAAAGTGGCCAAAATGCCCGAGCTTTCTTACAACACCACAAAACTGTCTCGCACTTTCTTCATGGTTTACATTAAGTCTCTGAACATGCTGTCTGATTCCTCTGTCAACTGGTCTTCCCAACATTCCCAGCGTAGGGCAAATAAGCTTCCTTATTTTTAATAGTGGTAGTAACTTAACTCTAATCGTTGTTAGGAATAGATTCCGAAAGACTTTATAAACAGGTTCGGAATATATTCCAAACATGACAATTTCCAACATGAGTATAAGCGAAATAGCTGAATGGAATGAATGGTGGAAAACAGGCAAGTTCCCGCCTAACGATCCCAATATAGAAAATTGGTCAAACTCAAATTTTAAGTGGAAGCCAAGGTTAGGCGAAACTTTCGAGAAAGAAGAAGTGCTTTACATCCTTAGAGGCCCTAGGAGGGTTGGAAAAACAACTCTGGTTAAACTAAGAATAAGAAAACTTCTGAACGAAGGAGTAACTCCAGATAACATTCTCTTTTTTCCCTGTGACGCAGTAGAAACGCCGAAGCAACTCATAACAGCTATTGATACGTACTTAACTAAGAAACGCAGGCAAGGGGAGTGGGCTTACCTTTTCATTGACGAAATATCAATGTTGGTTGAATGGCAAAAAGCTGTTAAAATACTCATTGATGCTGGAAAATTCAGAGAATCCACGGTTCTTTTAACTGGTTCTCATAGCATCGACCTTAGGAAAGGGTCGGAATCACTTGCAGGTAGAAGAGGCAAAATTGAAAACCTCAAGTACGGTTCTCCAGACAGAATTTTGCTTTCAGCCAAATTTGCAGAATATGTTGAAACGCTTAACCCTAAGTTGTCAAACGAACTTAGGAATCTTTGGTTATTGTCTCAAGAAAATCGGGAAAAAATGTTCGTTGAGCTGGCATGTGGAAGGATACCTGACGAAATAGAAAGACTAGCAATGTTTGCGAAAGAACTTGATGCCATGCTCGATCAGTACATGATGACTGGCGGTATAGCTGTCGCAATTAACCAATATGTTTCAAACGGGAAAATATCTGAGGGGACTTATAATGACTATGTAGGTCTTGTCGTGAGAGACATTGTAAGATGGAAATATGATGAACATTATGCTAGGCAAATACTTAGAAGGATTTTTGAGGTTCATTCTTCTCAGGTTAGTTGGAATGACCTGAAAACTGGAACAGATGTCAAAGATTCTAAGACGGCAGAAGCGTACGCTCAAATCTTGAAAGACAGTTTCGTTATCAATTATCATTATCAATTAGACGTAGAAAAATGCTCACCTGATTATATCAGCAATAAGAAAATCTACCTTCAAGACCCGTTTATATTTCACGCTATCAGAGGTTGGATTTACGGAAAGAGGGCATTCGACTTTTCAAACGAATTTATGGGTTCGAACGAGAAGAAAAGTAAACTGGTGGAATGTATGGTGAGCAATCATCTTTCACGGTTCACGTTTAAAATGCATCCAAGTTCTTTGTTTGACCCTTCAAACTTCGTTTTTTATTGGAAAGGCAAAAAAAGAGAAGTAGATTTTGTAATTAACATAGAAAACAAATATCTGCCCATTGAAGTGAAATATTCGGATAATGTTCAACGAGATGATGCAAACGGAATTTATGACTTCATAAAAACTGGTTGTTCGCATACTTGTGGAATTTTGACATCGAAGACTCAGCTAGAAACAGGAAGAAATTATGTAATAGTTCCTTTGAGCGTTCTACTTTTGCTTGCTTAAGTATTAAGGTGGTGATTCAATGAAAAAGATAAAGATTGAATGAAATACACCTATGAACGGTTCTATAATGGATATTGAGTCAACACATTATGATGCCACAAAGGGAGAGCTAATCACTGCGGGGTTCCTTTCGAAAAACGGGTTCACAATACTTCAAAGAGTACAATCAAGTGAAGCTGAATTCAAAGCGTATATGGTAAATGAGATGAAGGAGTTAGACAGACCGTTCTATGCTTTCAATAAGAGTTGCGAAGAAGGATTCTGTGGCAGTACCATCGATCGTGATCTTCAGATAGGACAAGAAGCTACTTACATAGCGCTAAGGAACGAGGGACTTCTAGATCATTACAACTTACTTTGCGATCCTTTATTCAATGAGGAGATTCCAGAATATTGGAACACATGGATAATTACAAAAAACCCGCTTTTTCTATCCAAAATCGTGCGTCACAATTACTGCTGCCTGGCAAAAGAATACTATCTTAAGCTAAAGAGGGTGGATAAAATTGAGCCTAATAAAATCAAACCTTTTATTTCTTCAGCAGCAATAGAAAAGAAGTGTATTTGGCCACCACTAAACGTCAGTCTATTATAGAAGGGGCGGTTCATTTTTTCAGTTCCGAAGCCTATTTCCTTTCAAATAAACTGTGTTTTTCTTTCACACGCTCACTTTGACCACATAACTCACATCGAATTCTTAGACCCTGCTATTCCTGTTTGCATGGGTGTTGGAACCAAGCTGTTCATGGAGTCCATGGAGGAGACAGGTTACTTTGCGGATTATGGCGAGTATACTTGCAATAAGTTTAGGACAGGGCACAAAATCAAGATCGGTAACTTAACCATTGAACCAATTGCGGTTGACCACTCGATTCCAGCCGCCTATGGCTTCATCATCCACACCTCTGAAAGGGCAGTTGTTTACACCTGGACCTTAGGAGGCATGGTCCAAGAAAAGGCCTTACAGAAAACTTTATTGAAAAAGCCAAAGAAATTGAGCCAACAGCGTTAATTTGTGAGGGCACGCGGATGGCAATTAAAGAAACGAGACAGAACTACTCTGAACCACAAGTAAAGCAAATTAGCGATAAAATAGTGGGCTTCAACTGACAAAGCTGTATTCACTATGCGAGCCAGTCGAGACACTGACCGATTCAACAGTTTCTTTGAAGTTGCGAAGAAGAACAATAGAATGTAACGATTACTCTAAGAACAGTTAATTCCATAAAAATTTGTTGTTAGAGGTGAAATTGAGAACGAAAACTATAAACGTCAGTGAATTAGCCGTTGTTTTCTTCGTCTTCTCTGATTTGGAATTCTTCAGGTAAATAGATGCTTTCGCTGATTTGGTCATATTGGCTTCGTTTTTTCGGGGTTTTTTCGCTAAAGGTGTAGGGACCTTCCGGCTGCCTGGAGTAATCTGCGTATCTTACGCCGCTTGGGTCCATAAGCAAGGCCTTGGGATCTCCTGGCGC
>Ga0187864_10003153_pt1 | contig 13667 bp, 12 predicted proteins | sample June2016WEW_11_4_FD_132985 | JGI IMG/M metagenome (GOLD analysis project Ga0187864, IMG submission 132985) | Peatland microbial communities from SPRUCE experiment site at the Marcell Experimental Forest, Minnesota, USA - June2016WEW_11_40 | ecosystem: Environmental > Terrestrial > Soil >... | reverse complement strand
TTGGCTGCGGTCGTAACGCCTACGGTTCTGTGCCGTCCACATCGGTGACCCCTCCTCGAATCAGGCCACCACCCTTGAATCACAACTGATTCAGGAGACTCAATATGATTCCGGACAGACACTGAGGGGCTGACGAGCGGCGAGGATTAGTTCAACTGCGTAGAGATCGAGGAAAAGGTCGTATTGAGCTTGGTGCCGACGCCCTTCACAACCGTAATAATAGCAACCGCAATGCCGGCTGCGATCAGGCCATATTCAATCGCAGTCGCGCCAGATTCGTCGGCCAAGAACTGGCGGAACTTTGCACGCATGCCACCAAGCATAAGGTATTCGAGTAAAGCTTCCGTAAAATTTGCTCCAATGAAATTAGGACACCTTCGGTCGCGAATTAGGACAAACCCCTCGGAATTAGGACAGCACCCCTTTGCCGGATCGCTGCAAAGATCGATCCTATCGGCGGGTTACCTGAAGGCTTAGTCAATATTGGAAAAGATGACGAGGCCGCCAACTGAGGCGGCCAAAACGAAAAGAGGCCCCGACCGAAGTCGGAGCCTCCCTCCCTTGTTAGTGCCGGCCACTTGGCGCTGAACGCATGATCCTCTGGAGACGCAGGTGGGTGTGAGGATTGGTCGGGCCAGTAGTATCCAGCACTTCCCCGCATGGTAGCGGGGTTGGCAGTCAGAACCTTGATAAATTTCCAACCCTAAAGGGTGATCGAAGAAAGAGCCCCAGCCGGGATTCGGGGGGGCGGGGGAGCCGGGGCTCTTGATCTTCGAGACAACAAACTCATCCCGTGACCGCTGATACAATGATCGACCGGCGAATTTGGTTCCCGACAAATTAGGACAATGGGCAAATTAAATTAGGACAGAAGGCTCGGAATTTAGGACAGCACCGGGCCAGCACCCCCATTCATTCTCATTTTGTTCTTGATTTGTTCGACAAAAGCTGCCTACATTGTCCGCTACGTCGGCAGTCTTGTCGGGGGTAAGCCATGGTCAAGTCCGTTGTTCGCGCCGCCTTTGTTGCCTTGGTTCTGATCGCTGCCGTGTCGCAGGCGCCGGCTCAGCAGCCGCGGCAGAACGAGGCGGGGCAATTTGACTTCTACGTTCTGTCGCTTTCCTGGTCGCCGTCGTTCTGTGCCGCCGCCGCCGAGCGGGACGGCGCGCGGGCCGCGACGCTGCAATGTGGAGCGCGGCCCTATTCGTTCGTCGTGCACGGGCTGTGGCCGCAATATGACAAGGGATTTCCGGAATATTGCCAGGTCCCGGCCCCGCGGCTCGACCGCGGCATCGTTGCTTCGATGCTCGATGTGATGCCGGCGCCCCATCTTATTTTCAATCAGTGGGACCGCCACGGGACCTGCTCGGGACTTGCGCCGCGCGCCTACTTCGAGGCCGTGCGCAAAGCGCGTGCGGTGGTGAAAATCCCGCCGGAATATATCGATCTGCAAGAGCCGCTTAGCGTTAATCCGGCTGCGGTGGCGGAGGCTTTCATCAAAGCCAATCCCGGTCTTGCGGCGAACGGCATTGCCATCGGCTGCGACAAGAAGCGGCTGACCGAGGTCCGGATTTGCCTCTCCAAGGAGCTGCAGTTCCGCGACTGCGCCGAGATCGCGCGGCGGAGCTGCCCGAGGGACCAATTGGTCATGCCGCCGCTGCGCGGGGGCTGAGGCGGCTGCCGATGGATTTGGGCCGCTCGTGGTAAGGTGCGCAACTGCGCGAGCCGCCAGTTCGGTCGCGGGACCAGGCGGCATTCGATGCTTGCATTCGTCGAGCGATGAATTATCGCCACGCTTTCCATGCCGGCAATTTTGCCGATGTGCATAAGCACGCCGTATTGGCGCGCATCCTCGTGCATCTGCGGCAGAAGCCGGCGGCCTTTCGCGTCATCGACACCCACGCCGGCGCGGGCCGTTACGACCTTTCCGGGCCGGAGCCAAGCCGCAGCGGCGAATGGCACCAAGGAATCGAGCGCGTCTGGGAGGCGCGGCGGCGGGACGGGCTGCCGGCATTGCTGACGCCCTATCTCGACGCCGTCGCGGCGCTCAACGCTGACGGCAAACTGCGCGCCTATCCCGGTTCTCCGCTCATCGCGGAAAATCTGCTCCGGCCGCAGGACCGCCTCATCGCCTGCGAGCTCGAGCCGCAATCCGCCGCTTCGCTCGCGGCGGCGCTGCGCGGCGACGCCCGCGCCAAAGTGCTGGCGATCGACGGCTGGACGGCGCTCGGCGCCTGCGTGCCACCCAAGGAGCGCCGCGGCCTCGTCCTGATCGATCCACCCTTCGAGGACGCGACTGACTTCACGCGCCTGTCCGGTGCGCTTGCGGCCGCGCATCGCAAGTGGCCGACCGGCATCTACATGCTGTGGTATCCGATCAAGGAGCGCGGCGCGCCCGACGCCCTGGCGCGGCGGCTGCAGCGGCTTGCGCTGCCAAATGTCTTGCGCTGTGAGCTCACGCTCGGCCCGCCGCGCGCGGAGGCCGGTCTCGTCGGCTCCGGCCTGATCGTGGTCAATCCGCCATTCACGCTCGAACCGGAGTTGCGGATTTTCATGCCCGCGATCGGCAGCGCACTTTCGCCGCGGGCGGCCTGCCGGATCGACTGGCTGGCCCAAGAACGGTAGGCGGATGGTCGGCGCGCGGTAGTCGACGGTAGTCGCCCACTTTTCCACACGCAAAAAATGTGTCTAACTGACCTGTTGCTGGCTTAGACGTTCCGCCTCCTGTGGGGGCCGGCGGAGTGACTGAGGCCGTCCGCGGCCTAAGACCTTTCCGTGTGGATGTCCGGCCAAGCCGTCGCGCCGTGGAGGCCGGCGGCGAAGCAACCACGGGGGAAGGAGTTGCTCGATGGCAATGACCGGTACGGTCAAGTTTTTCAATGGCGAGCGCGGCTATGGCTTCATCAAGCCCGACGACGGGGGGCGCGACGTGTTCGTGCACATCACCGCCGTGGAGCACGCGGGACTGAAATCGCTGATCGAGGGGCAGCGCATCAGCTTCGATGTCGAACCCGACAAGAAGGGCAAAGGTCCGAAGGCGGTCAATCTGGTCGTCACCGGCTAGAGCATGATCCCGAAAAGTGGATGCCGGTTTCCCGCCTTCGCGAAGCCCGCTTCGGCGGGCGAAGGAAGGTCGGAAGGGATCATGCTCGAACAAAAACTAGACCATGATCCGATTCAATTGAATTGGATCATGGTCTAGGCCGACGCGGCCGCGGCGCGCGCGGGCGCGGCGCCGAGCCGATACAGCGCCGCGGTACTTCCCCGCCGCGGTGAGTTATCATCTTGTCTCATCGTTTCCACTTACGGCGATTTACGGCGATGAAGCGCCGATGAAGCGCCGATGAAGCGCCGATGCTGATGATCCTGCCATGATGATCCTGCGTTCTGCAGCGCCTTCTCCGTTCGGCCGCAAGGCACAGATCGCGCTGTCCGTGCTCGGCTTCGACGATGTGAGGATCGAGGCGGCCGACACGGTAGATCCGCACGACACCGTCCGTGAGCAGAATCCGCTCGGCAAGATTCCCGTGCTGATCGCCGAGGACGGCACCGCCTATTACGATTCGCGGGTGATCCTCGAATATCTCGATCACCGCGCCGGCGGCGGCAAGATCATTCCGCGCGATGCCGCTCAGCGCTTCGCCGCGCTGCGGTTGCAGGCGCTATGCGACGGCATCCTCGATGCCTCGATCCTGACCGTCTACGAGGGCCGCTGGCGCGCGCCCGCCAACCACGAACCGAAGTGGCTCGATCATCAGGCCGGCAAGGTTAGGCGCGCGCTCGCCGTGCTGGAAGCCGCGCCGCCGGCGCTCGGCGCCATCCCCGGCGTTCCCGATGTTGGGCAGATCGCGCTCGCCTGTGCGCTCGGTTATCGCGATCTCCGCTTTGGCGGCGATTGGCGCGGCGACCACCCGCGTCTCGTCGTCTGGCTCGATACTTTCGCCGCGCGCGTGCCGGCATTCGCCGCGACCGCGGTGCAGATTTAGGCGTATGACGCGCAGCCCCGGGGACCGCGTCCCCGGGGCGTTTTGCAGCGCTTGCCTTTATGCGGTTGATCGAAGATCAGAACCGGTAGTTGATGCCGCCACGCAAGATATTATCGCTGAACGACACATGGTCGACCGCAGTCGTGCCGCAGCCGAGGCCGCAATTGAAATTACCAAGGTCGACGTAGAGATATTCCGCCTTGGCGGTCCAGTTGCCGGCGATGGCGAACTCAATACCGGCACCCACCGTCCAGCCGGCATTGGTCGTGCTGCTGCCGGCAAAACCGGGTGTCGAGGCGCGGATGTCGCCGAACGCGGCGCCGCCGGTAACATAGGGCAGGAATCGGTCTGCCGCATAACCCAAGCGCGCGCGCACGGTCGAAAGCCACGAATCGCTGGTCGTGCAGCCGGCCGCGCAAGCAGTAGTGGTTGTTCCCTTGATGTCGCTCCAATCGATGTCGCCTTCGGCACCGACGACCACGTGGCCGATCTGGTAATTGTAGCCGATCGTGCCGCCGACGAGACCCCCGGTCAGATTGAAGGAACCGGTCGAATCCCAAGTCGAGCTCCCAAAGGCGCCGCCGCCGTTTACACCGAGATAGAATCCGCTCCAGTTGTAAGAGGGTGGCGCGTACATCGGCGCCTTGTAGTAGGGCGCCGGGGCGGGGGGCAGATCGGCCGCCGCTGCCGCTCCCGTTAGCGCCACCAGGGCGACGCCCGCAAGAAACACACGCTTCATTTGTGGACCTCCGTTACGCTGAAGTCCTGGATAGTATTCGCAATCAGTTTTTCGTCTAGTGCAGAAAGGACACAGGCATTTTCTCTTTCCGGACAATATTGTGGCGACAATAGACTTGGCGATGTCACGATTATAGGTAATTATGTTTTAATATCGGCCGAAGGATGGTTAAATGACTTCTAATTTTTGCAGAAGCTGTACATTGCGGAACTTTGGCGCGTTCCGCATTCGCGGGTGCGGATGCCACCGCGCGGCTTGGCCGGCGCGCCGGTCAGAAATGGTAGTTGACCCCAAAGCGCAGCAGATTGGCGGTCAAGCCGTTATTGGTACCCGTCAGCGAATAGCTGTGGTCCGCCAGGTCGAGGTAGAGCCATTCGGCCTTTGCCGACCAGCGCTGGGTGAAGCCGACTTCGATCCCGCCGCCGGCCACCCAGCCGAGGCTGGTGTGGGACTCTGTCAAACCTGCGGTGTCCGCTCGCAGGTCGCCATAGGCCAGGCCGGCGGTTCCAAAGACGAGAACATTGCCCAAGGCGACGCCGCCGCGGCCGCGCAGGGTTCCGAACCATGGACTGGAGAACTCCGTCGGCGCAAACGTGGCGTCGGCGCCGGACAGTTCGATATCCGTTTCGCCACCGAACACGAACTGGCCGCGCTGCCAGTCGTAGCCGGCCTCGACGCCTCCGGCGAGGCCGGACGGCTGGGTCGGGTTATTGCTGACCGAACCCCACTGGTAGCCGGCATTGGCGCCCAGATAGGGACCGGCCCAGCTATAGGCGCCGAGCGGCGCGGGCGCGGTATAATAGTCGGCGGCCGCAGCCATCCCCGTCATCGCCAGCAAAATCGCCACGCCCAGAATTGGTCTCATGCTGACCTCGCAAAGCATCGGTTAGATGCGTAACGGGCAAACCGGCGGAAGAATGCCCGGGCAAGAGGTAAGGTTGTCCTCTTGATCGAAAGAATTTATCGCGATGTTTAAGTTAAACCTTGATGAAACGCTAAGTAATGCCAAGTCGTTATCGTTAAGAAAGTCTATAACTATTCAATTCGGGCGCTAGCAATTCAATTCGGGCGCACCCCCCGCGCATCGCGCAATCCGGTGGCGATCGATGCAGTGGCGGTCGGGGCGAGATCGCCTCCCCTGGTCCGCCGCCGCTCCAAACCTTACGTTCGCCTTGTGTCCCGGTTCTGAAGTTCGCCAGTACTTGCGGCACTTATGCGAGGTTCGAAAGCAGAGCGACACCAGCGAATAATGATTGAGCGTGGGTTTGGATTTGAAGTTCCTATGCGAGTTTGCGGCCACGCCGTGAAGAATTTCAAATCCTCCGGCCAGGATATTCCAAGTCACGAAGCATGAGCGTTCCGAAGAAAGACATCGAGCCCGAGATCGAGATCGTAGAGCAAGACGAGGAGGCGTCTCTTCCTGAAGCGGACGAGACCGCTGCCAAAGATCGCGCCGAGCGGGAGGAGGATTCGCTTGCCGCCGGCCGGGCCGCCATTCTCCGCTACGCCAAGCTCGCGCCATCCCAGCCCGGCGTCTACCGCATGATCGATACGCGGGGAGACGTGCTCTATGTGGGCAAGGCCAAAAACGTCAAGAACCGCATTCGCGCCTATGCGCGTCCAACCGGCCTCGACACCCGCATCGAGCGGATGATCGCGGCGACGCGCGCGCTCGAATTCGTCGTCACCCGCACCGAGACCGAGGCACTGCTGCTCGAGGCCAACCTGATCAAGCGCCTGCGGCCGCGCTTCAACGTGCTCCTGCGCGACGACAAGTCGTTCCCCTACATCCTGATCACGTCGGATCATTGGGCGCCGCAAATCCTCAAGCATCGCGGCGCGCGCACGCGGCCGGGCCATTATTACGGCCCGTTCGCTTCGGTCTGGGCCGTCAACCGCACCATCAACGCGCTGCAGCGCGCCTTCCTCCTGCGCTCCTGCAGCGATCCCTTCTTCGAGAGCCGCACCCGGCCGTGCTTGCTGCATCAGATCAAGCGCTGCTCGGCGCCGTGCACGAACGAGATCGCCTTCAGCGATTACGCGGTGCTGGTGCGCGAAGCCAATGCCTTCCTGTCCGGGCGCAGCAAAGCGGTCAAAGACGAGCTTGCCGGTGAGATGGAAAAGGCCGCGCTCGCGCTCGACTTCGAGCGTGCCGCCGTTTACCGCGACCGCTTGGCTGCGCTCTCGGCCATTCAGGCGCACCAGGGCGTCAACCCGCGCGGCGTGGAGGAGGCCGATGTTTTTGCCCTCTATCAGCAGGGGGGCTTCGCTTGCGTCGAGGTGTTCTTCTTCCGCACCGGGCAGAACTGGGGCAACCGCGGCTATTTCCCCAAGGCCGACCGCTCGATCTCGCCCGGTGAAATTCTCGCCGCGTTTCTCGCCCAGTTCTACGACGACAAGCCGTGCCCACGCCTGATCCTGATCTCTCACGACATCGAGGACCGTGAGCTGCTCGCGGCAGCGCTCGGCACCAAGAGCGGGCACAGGATCGAGGTCGCGGTGCCGCAGCGCGGGGAAAAAAAGGATTTGATCGAACACGCGCTGGCCAATGCGCGCGAAGCGCTCGGCCGCAAGCTTGCCGAGACATCCTCGCAGGAGAAGCTCTTGCGCCAACTCGCCGAGACATTCGGCTTGCCCCGCATGCCGCGACGCATCGAGGTCTACGACAACAGCCACATTCAGGGTTCGAACGCGGTCGGCGCCATGATCGTCGCCGGGCCGGAGGGTTTCCGCAAAAGAGACTACCGCAAGTTCAACATCCGTTCGGCCGATCTTAATCCCGGTGACGATTTTGCCATGATGCGCGAGGTCCTGGCGCGCCGGTTCAAACGGCTCATCGCCGACGCGCCGCGTGCAGAGGGCGCCGACGGTATGATTGCGCAGGAAGCGACGATCACAGGCGCTGAGGCTGCGCCCCCTCTCCCCAGTGGGGAGAGGGACGGGGTGAGGGGCGCGGAAGCTGCAGAACAAATCTCCAGCCTCGGACCCCCCTCACCCGGCGCGCTTCGCGCGCCGACCTCTCCCCCCTGGGGAGAGGTGAAAGGAACCGACGGCGACAACACCGAATCCCCCTGGCCGGACCTCGTTCTGATCGACGGCGGGCAGGGGCAGCTCAATGCGGTGCGGGAGGTGCTCACCGCGCTCGGCGTCGAGGTTCCGCTCGTTGCCATCGCCAAGGGGCCGGACCGCGACGCCGGCCGCGAGACCTTCTTTATTCCCGGCCGCGACTCGTTCAAGCTGCCGCCGCGCGATCCGGTGCTCTATTTCGTCGAGCGGCTGCGCGACGAGGCGCATCGTTTCGCGGTCGGTTCGCACCGGGCGCGTCGCCTGCGCGATCTGCGCGAGGCCGGCCTGCAGGAGATCGTGGGCATCGGGCCGACGCGAAAGCGCGCATTGCTGCACCACTTCGGCACGCTCAAAGCGATCGAGCGCGCCGCGGTCACGGACTTGATGCAAGTCGATGGTATCAGCGCTGAAACGGCCCGGCGCATCTACGAATTCTTCCATGAGGGGGCGGCGTGATCGGACTTCGAAGTGACAGGCGGGCAGGGGCTTTCGCTGCGCATGCCGCGAAGCTGGCATGCCACGCAAGGCTCTGTCGGCCTTGGCGCGGCGGCGTTATGGTGCAGCCATGAATTTAACGACCACGACGACAGGCCGGCTGCGCGCGCATCCGTTCGCGCTTCCCAATATCCTGACCTATGGCCGTATCGTCGCCGTACCGATCGTGGTCGGCTGCATGTTCTGGCAAAGCATCCTTGACGGCGGGCTTTGGCTCCGGTGGGTTGCGCTCGCTTTCTTTATCGCGGCGGCGATCAGCGATTTCCTCGACGGCTATCTGGCCCGCATGTGGGCCCAGCAATCCTCGCTCGGCCGCATGCTCGACCCGATCGCCGACAAGCTCCTGGTCTCATCTTGTCTCTTGATGCTTGCCGCGGAGGACACCATCCACGGCTGGTCGCTGCTCGCGGCGGTCGTCATCCTCTGCCGCGAAATCCTCGTCTCGGGCTTGCGCGAATATCTCGCGGAGCTGCGCGTCAGCGTGCCGGTGACGCGGCTCGCCAAATGGAAGACGACGCTGCAGCTTGTCGCCGTCGGATTTCTCATCGCCGGCGAAGCCGGCGACGCGATCGTGCCGGTGGTCACCAAGACCGGCATCACGCTCCTTTGGCTCTCCGCCTTGCTGACGCTTTATACGGGGTGGGATTATCTGCAGGCGGGACTCCACCACCTGACCCGGGAGGACGCGTGAAGCTGCTTTATTTCGCCTGGGTGCGCGAGCGCGTCGGCAAGGCGGAGGAACAGATCGATCCACCCGCCGGCGTCGCGACAATTGGCGAGCTCATGGCCTGGCTCGCCCGGCGGGATGAGCAATATGCCTACGCTTTCGAGAACCCGAAGGTGATCCGCGCGGCAATAGACCACAGCCATGTGCGCTCCGATGCAACGATCGAGGGCGCAAGCGAAATCGCGTTCTTTCCGCCCATGACCGGCGGCTGATTCTTCTCCCTCCCCCGCATGCGGGGGAGGGTTGGGTGGGGGCCGACCTCTTCCCGCGCGCGGGGAGAGGTTAAGATGGAGCCCATGACTACGACCATCCGCCTGCAGCGCGAGGCCTTCGACGTCGCCGCCGAAACGGCGAGGATGACGCGCGGGCGAACCGATATCGGCGCGGTCGTGACGTTCACCGGTCTGTGTCGCGCCGAGGAGAACGGCGAGCCGATTGCGGCGCTGACACTCGAACATTATCCGGACATGGCCGAAGCGGAGATCGCCCGGCATGTCGAGGAAGCGCGCGGGCGCTGGCCGCTCCTCGGCGTGACGGTGATCCACCGCTATGGGCGAATTGTGCCCGGCGAGATCATCGTGCTCGTAGCGACGGTAGCGAGCCATCGCGAGGCGGCATTCGCGGCGGGGAGCTTCCTCATGGATTACCTGAAAACGCGCGCGCCGTTCTGGAAGCAGGTCGAGAAGGCCACAGGATCGGCCTGGGTCGAGGCCAAGACGGCCGACGACGCTGCCGCCGAGCGCTGGTCCGCCCCCGCCGCCCCGCCGCCGCCGCGGCGGCGCAAGGCCGTCAAATGATACCTCGCCTAAAGCGCCCTCATGAGGCCAGCGCGTCGAGCAGCGCCTTGGCCTCCCTCAGATCGCGCGTGTCGAAGCCCTCGGTGAACCAGCCATAGACCGGAGCGAGCAGTTCGCGGGCCTCGTCCCGCTTGCCCTGATCGCGAAGAAGCCGCGCCATGCTCATCGCCGCGCGCAGTTCCCAGGACTTTGCCTGCTGCGCGCGCGCGACCGCGAGCGCACGCTCGAAATAGGCTTGCGCTTTCGCCGCATCCGACTGCGGCGATTGAAGCGCGATTTCCCCGGCAATGCGATGGATATCGGCTTCGTACCACCTTTCCTTGGTTGTCTCGACTGCGGTCATCGCTTCGCCAACGCAGCGCCAAGCATCATCGAATTGGCCGAGTTCCGCATAGGCTTTCGCCAAATTCGATAAGTGCAGCGGCACAAACACCGTTGCTCCGGTTGACCGCCACGCGGCCATTCCGGAGGTGATCATGTCGACTGCGTCCGTGGCTTTCCCGGTCAGTGCAAAAAGCCAACCTCGCCCCAACATTCCGAACGCCTTCCAGAACAAGAAGCCTTTTTCGTCCGCCGCGGCGACAAGTTCGTCGACGAGCAAGTTTGCTGTCGCGTAATTCCCGCATTGGAGATCGGTCCACGGTGCCAGGCCCAGCGCGTAAAATAATGTGGCAGCTTGACCGATCTCGCGCGCATCCTTGAGCGCGTGGTCTGTGTCTGCGAGCGCGGCTTCGGGATAGCCAAGCGCCCACAGGGCCAAGGATCGAAACGACAAGACTGACACTCCGGCGTCGACGCCAAAACGCGTCGCCAGCGATCGATGCTCGGCAGGATCGTAAAGCGCGAGCGCCTGATTGTAGTGCGCTCGGCTTTCCGCGATGGCACCTGTGCACAGCAAGGAAATGGCCATGAGGCGATGCCCGATCATGAGCGGGACAGTCGCGCCTTGCTTCTCCGCCAGCTCCAGGAACTGCGCCGCAAGCTCGCGCATCACGTCGCCGTTGAATGCCACGTAGCTCGCGATCCAGAAGCCGTAGAGGACCGAGAACAACAGCAGCGGGTCTTCGGGAGGCTCTCCGAGCGCCTCTGCTTGTTCGATCAGCAAACGTGCCCGGTCCACAGCCGCCTTGGTTTCCGGCGCGGCATAGCCTTTGACATGGATGAGCGGGGTTATCAGCGCGACCTGAAGCTTGATCGCTTCGCGGCGCAGCGCCGGAGTGGCGGGCAAGGCCGCAATCTGGGCTAGCCCACGCGTGAGCTGCTCTGCGGCTTCAACCAGCGCCGAACGCGCCAGCGAGCGCTGTCCCGCTTTGCCCCACAGGCCCGCGGCCTTCTCGATCAGGCCGGCCTCGGTGCAGTGACGCGCCAGCAGCTCCGGCTGGTTTTCGGCAATGTCGGCAAATTGGCTCTCGAGAGTTTCAGCGATACGGGCGTGCAGCGCGCGTCGCGGCTCGCGCAGCAGCGTGCCATAGGCCGCGTCCTGCACCAGCGCATGCTTGAACAGGTAGGTCGCATGCGGCGGCACGCCTTGCCGGAACAGCAAACCGGCCGCAATGAGACGGTCGAGCGCCGAATTGAGCTCCGCCTCCGGCTTGCGCACCGCCGCAGCCAATAGAGTATGCGAGAATTCCCGCCCGATCGCCGCACCGATCTGCGCCACTTCCTTGGCGGGGCCGAGCCGGTCGAGCCGCGCCATCAGCGAGGCGTGCAAGCTTGCGGGGACCGCCAGCGCCGGGGACGGAACCGCCGCAGCCACGTGCTGGGCCGCGCTCTCGCTCTCCGCTTCCAGCACCGCCTTGGTCATCTCCTCCACGAACAGCGGGATGCCGTCGGTGCGCTCGATGATGTCCTGCCGGATGCTCGCCGGCAGCGGCTTGTTGCCGACGACCCGGTCGATCATGGCGTCGATGTCGCGTTGCGCCAGCCGATTGAGCGTGAGGGCGGTCACGTGCGGCCGTCCGACCCAGGGCGGCTCGAATTCCGGCCGGAAGGTCACGATCAGGAGCACGCGAAGGCTCGCGATCCGGTGCACGACCCGACCGAACAGTTCCAGGCTCGTGGGATCGGTCCAATGCGCATCCTCGAAGATCATCAGCACCGGACTTTGGTGTGTCAGTGCCTCGATTTGCGAAATGAGCGCTTCCAGGGTTCTTTGTCGGCGTTGCTGCGGGACCAGTTCGAGCGTGGGATAGCGTCCGTCGTTCGGCAGCGACAGCATCTCGGCAAAGAGCGTGGCGTCCTGCATAGAGGTCGAAGTCCGCGCGAGCACCGCATCGAGCTTGTCGAGCCTCGCTTGCGGAGTGTCGTCGTGCGCCAGTCCGGCCGCGCGTTCCATCTGGCCGATAATCGGATAAAGCGCGCTGTCGGTGTGCTGCGGCGAGCAGAAGTAGCGCAAACGTGCGTGCGGCTCGCCGGCGACGCTTTCCAATAGCGCGGCGGTGAGCCGCGATTTGCCGATCCCGGCCTCGCCGGAGAGCAACACCACCTGGCCTTCGCCGCTCTTGGCCCTGGACCAGCGTCGCCGCAGCAATTCGGCTTCTTCGTCCCGTCCGACGAGCGCGGTGAGGCCGGCCGCATGCAGCGCCTCGAAGCGGCCTTCCACCGAACTCGCCCGCAGCGCCGCCCAGACCCGCACCGGCCCGGTGATGCCCTTAAGCGCCCTGGCCCCGAGGTCTTGCAGCTCGAACAAATTGCCGAGAAGTTTTCGCGTGCCCTCGGCGATGACCACCATGTTCGGCTCGGCGAGCCCTTGCAGGCGCGCCGCCAGGTTCGGCGTCTCGCCGATGACGCCGCGCTCGGTCGCGTTCCCCGAATCCATCAGGTCGCCGACGACAACGAGCCCGGTGGCAATGCCGACACGGGTCTGCAGTGACGCGCGGGTCTTCAGCCCCACCACCGCCGCGATCAGGGCAAGCGCCGCCCGTACCGCCCGCTCGGCGTCGTCCTCGTGGGCCTGCGGATAGCCAAAATACACCAGCACACCGTCGCCCAAATATTGCGCCACGAATCCGCCGAAGCGGCGCACCGTCTCGGCGGCGCATTGGTGATAGGCCGCAATGACCTCACGCAGGTCCTCCGGGTCCATGCGGGCGGAGAGTGCCGTCGAACCGACCAGGTCCGAGAACATGACCGTGACCTGGCGGCGCTCGGCGGTGTCTTGGGTCTTCGGCTCCATCCCGGCGGCGGGTGCAGGTGTTGCCGGGGCAGCGCCGGCAAGCTCGGCGATGGCCGCGAGCATTTTCCGCCGATGCCCGAGCAGGACGCCAATATCCTTGAGGTCTTGATCGGTCAGATGGGGGAGGACCGAGACATCGATCCCGTTCTCGGAGAAGCGCTGGGCGTACTCGGACATGCCGAGCTTTTTCAGCCAGTCCGCAATTTCCTGCATCGCGGCCCGCCTTCCCGCGGTTTTATCGGTGCCTGACCGAGCTTCCGGACCAGAGCGACAGAGAATTTTCAGCATAGTACGTTGCCGGACGAAACAGGCCAAGCAGCTGTCCTTGGCGATGTGGCGCAGGTCCGCTTGTTCGCCGTCGAATCACGGTGGTCGGGCCCGCTCGCCGGTGGTAGGTTTCCGTTCCATTAAGTCCGTCCGAACCAGCGCGCAGTGGAGGGGAACGATGACCGCACAACCCAATCCCGCCGAGATCGAGGCCAGCACGTCAATTGCCGGGCAGAAGGTGGTCAACTTGGCGCTGCAAGGAGGAGGCAGCCACGGCGCCTTCACCTGGGGTGTGCTCGATCGCCTGCTCGAGGACGAGCGAGTGGCTTTCGAGGGCATCACGGCGACGAGCGCCGGCGGGGTCAATGCCGTCGTGCTCGCCGACGGTCTGGCGGCGGGTGGCCGCGAGGGGGCG
>Ga0187864_10003151_pt1 | contig 13670 bp, 9 predicted proteins | sample June2016WEW_11_4_FD_132985 | JGI IMG/M metagenome (GOLD analysis project Ga0187864, IMG submission 132985) | Peatland microbial communities from SPRUCE experiment site at the Marcell Experimental Forest, Minnesota, USA - June2016WEW_11_40 | ecosystem: Environmental > Terrestrial > Soil >... | reverse complement strand
CAACGCCTCGGGAGTGGCGACGGCCACGACGTTCACGGCCAACGCGACGGCGGGCGGACCGTACAACGTGGTGGCGAGCGCCACGGGGGCCAGCTCGGCGAACTTCGCGCTGACCAACACGGCAGCCGCCATTATCGTCACCTCTGTGCAGACCGTCGCCAACGCTGCTTCCGGCCCCGCCAATTCTTTGTCCCTTTCCTTCCCCACGAGCACCGTCGCGGGCGACTTCATTCTCATTGCTTTCGATTATGATACGAATGCTACCCCATCTTCCGTGACGGATTCCCAAGGTAACGTGTTCACTGCGGTAGGAAACCAATTGACCTCTCCGGGTGGGACCCGCAGCCGTGTCTACTATGCGAACAACATCAAAGGCGGGGCGGATACGGTGACGGTCAATCTGTCCGCGACATCCAGCTGGCTTGAACTTTATCTTTCCGAATACTCCGGCGTAAATCAGACAAATCCCATTGATGCCCAGGCGGGGACCTCAGGCAGCGCCGGTGCGGTCTCGAGCGGCAACGCCACGACGACCGTGGCCGGTGACGGAATCTACGGTTACTGCGTCGGCGACTGGGCCTGCACGGCGGGTTCTGGCTTCACTACTCGCTCGAACCTCAACGACAATCTGATTGAGGACAAGCAGGCAGGCAATGCGGGCACTTATGCAGCGACCGGGTCGGCGAACAACGGCTGGACGATGCAGATGGTCGCTATTAAACCATCAACGAATTAAGTGGATTTTGCTGTTACGCTCCTGCTTTACACAGAGGTCAATAGCGCTACAAATTGTCGAGAAAGGACTGCGTCACGCGATTCCACAAAACGCGCTCGGCCTGGGGATCGCTCACACCATGGCCGCGCCCGGGGATTGTTATTACTTCAGCGTACTTTCCGGCCTCCATCAATTGATCGATGAGCGCCAACGTATTGGAGTAATGGACGTTGTCGTCGCCGAAGACGTGGGCGATTAGCAGCCTTCCTTTCAAATGGTCCGCATTCCCGATCGGTGAAGAATCCCGGTAGCTCTCTTCATGCAAGGGCAGTGTCCCGATGTAGCGCTCGGCGTAGATGGCGTCGTAGAAGTGCCAATCCGTCACCGGGTCACCGGCAAAACCCACTTTGAATATCTGAGGCATTTCAAACATGGCGTGCAGGGTCATCTGGCCGCCATAGCCCCAGCCCCAGATCCCGATGCGCTTGGCATCAATGAAGGGCTGAATCTTGAGCCACTGGACGCCGTCGTGTTGGTCGGACATTTCCTGGGCACCGAAGCGATAGTGGATAGGTTCTTCAAAAAGATGGCCGCGTCCCCCAGAGCCCCGGTTATCGAGCGAAAAAATGATGTAGCCCTTCTGCGCCATCAATTGATGCCACAGGTAGGTGCTACCCCTCCACTCGTTCACAACCACCTGCGCCCGCGGTCCGCCGTAGGTGAACACCAGAACGGGATATTTCTTTGCAGGATCAAAGTTGGGTGGCTTAATCATCGAACAGTTGAGCCGCATGCCGTCATGGGACTTGATGGCGAAGAACTCCACCGGTGAAAGATGGTATGCGGTGAGTTCCGCGACCTTGTTTTCGTTCAGAGTGGCCAACTTCGTGCCGTCCGCGCGATAAACACCCTGACGAGGCGGCGTGCTCGTGTTGGAATAGGTGTCCAGAAACATCGCGGCATTGGGCGAAAAGTCGATGCCGTGGGTGCCGTCTTCCCTGGTGATACGTGTGAAGCCGCCGCCATCAAGCCCGACGCGGTAGAGATGGCGCTCCAGTGGCGACTTTTCAGTGGCGGTGAAGTACACCACACCCTTCGCTTCATTCACTGCCTTTACGTGGTTCACTTCCCAATCGCCCTTCGTAATCTGTACGAGTTGCTTGCCGGTTAAATCATACAGGAACAGATGGCGATAGCCAGTGCGCTCGCTGGACCACAGGAAGCGCTTGCCGTCTCCCAGAAAGTGAAGATCGTCGCTGATGTTGATCCAGTATAGGTCCTTTTCGGAAACCAGAACCGTCGACCTGCCAGTGGTCGCATCCGCGAGGAGGAGGTCTAAAGTGGTTTGCGGACGATTAAGGCGTTGAATAGCCAGACGGCGGGAGTCCGGCAGCCAATTTACGCGCGGTATATAGATGTCAGTCTCGTTACCGATATCCATCGGGAGTGGTTCACCGCCAGCAAGGCGCTCGACGAGTACACGGACGACGGGGTTCGCGCCGCCTGGCACCGGATATCGCTGCATCTCCGCTTCACCAGTGGAGGACTCGAAATCCACCAGCGGAAATTGCGTTACCTTCCGCTCATTCATTTCCAAAAAGGCGACTGCCGAGGAATCGGGCGCCCACCAGTAGCCCGTGAAAATGTTTAGTTCATGGGGATAGACCCAGTCCAACTCGCCCTTGCGCACCTCCTCTGTGCCGCCGGTTGTAAGCGCCCGTTCATCTCCATTCGCGGTGCTCACCACCCAAAGGTTGTGTTGGCGCAAGAAACTGACGTACTTCCCATCGGGCGAAATCTTGGCGTCACCCAGGTCTTCACTCCCGGTGACGAGGATCCGCGCGGTCTGACTCTTCAGATCAAACCAAGCTAGGTCGTGAGGCCCCACAAACAGGAGTGAATCCCCACCCGGTGCCCATTGATACTGTGAGGGGGTACGCTGTTCCGCACCGGTCGCCTGGGACTGTTTACTGGGTGATGCGGGCAAGACATTTTCAAGCTTTTCCGCGGAGATCAGCAGCGAGCGCTCTCCCGTCAAGGTATCCATCACCCATAGTTCCGGCTTCGCTTTCTTCCCGGTGCCCTTGGTCTCGAAAAAACTCAGCCGGTGATTGTTCGGAGCCCACACGACGCCGCGGTTGAGGTGCCCGCTCAAGCTCGACTGGCCAAATATGCGCTCAACTGTCAGTTCCCCGGGCTTGGCTGCGCCGGCCGTTCCTTGCCGACCAAAAACATTGGAAAGGCCGCTGAGGAACAAAGTCAGAAGCAGGCTGGGCATGACTGCGGCGGGTACCACTCGACTGAAGCTCATGCACCCCCCACGAAGAGGTGTGGTTTTAGCCTGAGCAGCGCGCCCAGGAAAGCGGATAAGCTCAGAACAATGATTGGGGGGAGTTGTTGCGAGCGGAGGCTGTGCGGAGCGTGCAAATTATGCCGGAAACGGTCGAGGAGGATGTGAGGTCCTCCTCGAAAACTGGTCCGCGCAAAAAGCGAAGAAATACGGCAAAAATGGCGGCTTGAAGGGTCTACGCCGTACTGGATGATGGGCTTGTCCAAAAGGGAGAGCATCTCTTTGGATTGGGCCTTGGTGGCGGGCAGAAGGCACGTGCCCAGTCTGGCGGCGGGAAACAAAGCTTTGCGGACGCGTATGGTCATAGGCGATCAACAGAGAAATCGGGGGTAAAGGGCAAATCAACCTGCGTGCAGTCGGTCGAACGACAGTATTTTACCATCTGTGGCAGACTGTGAACCCATCTTTCGCAGCTAAAGAGTTCGCCTAATACTCCCCGAGATATCAGCACGAACTGTGCCCGGAGTGCATAGGTGTGAATCAAAGGTTGAGGTGCAGGATGAGCGGTGGCAAAGGCGACGGCGAAAAGGACCGTTCCTGACTCAAATCTCCAGAGCTGCCCTAAGACACACCTCCCGCCACTAATCTGCACACGCCTCGCGTGGGCGGGAGGTGTAAGCACCCCTGTCGTACTCACGTCATCTGTAGGAAAATATCAGCGTAACGACACCGTTAATCGGACGGAAGATGTCACGGTCGAAAAGATTTTGAATCTGCATAGATTGGGCCTCTCTACGGAACCAGCTTGAAGGCTCGATAGTAGTTCGTGTTTCTCAGCTTGCCGAACAGACGTAGCGATTGCCCGTCATAGCGGCCGGGGTAAAACATGACGAGCGGCGAGCGCCCCATAATGGGGTGAAGGTTATTGAGAAGCGTGTGCGACCGAAGGAGCGGCCAGACGCTCCCCACGCCGGATAAAATCACCAGGTCGTACTCCCCCGGCTTCACAACCTCGGCGAAGCGGGCGACGATCTTGTGCTCGTCCAGCGGGCCAGAGAGCGCCTTGAGGAGGGCCGCATCACCTTTCTCCCGCTGCATCGTGATCGCCTTGTCGAGCAGGTTGTGGCTCTTGAGGTAATCAAGAACGAAATCGAACAGATTGATATGCACGACTCGCAATCCTGGCGTTTGCTTCGGAATATGGTCCAGCAGGAAGCGAATGTGCTCTCGTACCCGCAGTTCATCTTCGGGCGGGTAGTCGAAGATATAAAAGGCAATCTCGTTACCGATGCCAGTCCCCATGAGAAGGTCATTGGAGATGACCCTCGGCAGAATCTTGTCCAGCCGTTCCGCCAGCGATTCGCTCATGGCGACACCTGTATGCTGCGGAGCACGTATTCCTCTTTTCGGTTGGTCAGGTAGCGAAGCACTTGGGGGGCGATGTGGACCGGTTGCAGCTTCAAGGTCTTGGTGCTTTCGATGAACCCGGCCTGCGCGAGCGCCTGGAAAACCGATGACCGAAGGCGGCGGCGGGTGGACTCATTCCACTCCGGCATCCCAGGGTCACGGCCCCGGCAGTCGCTAAGGTAGTTGTCCCACAGCCTCTTCGACAGGGCAGGGTTAAATAGGTGGTACTGCTCACGCACAACGAGGTCGAGGAAATCCCCAAGGAGGTGCGAATGCTTTATGGCCGCAGCCAGCACCGCATGGACGGTCACGACGCCAGAGCCTTCGCAAATCATCTTCCAGAGTTCGGCGTCCATCAAAGTCAGTCGAGCCTTGATAAGCCGGGCGAGTCGGATTGCCGTCGCCGGATTACGTGATTGCAGAACGTTTTCACTGAGCAGGGCGTGTTTCCATCCCTCCTCATCAATGTCGCGCAGAAAAACACCGGCGATAATTCGCGTTTCCGGGACCTTCAACGCCACCGCCGAAATGTCTGCCCGGTATCTAATAGTTGTCTCGCAGAGCATCAAAGTTGCGCACGGATGTTAGCGTTGTCAGTTCTTCACGAATTTGAGATTTGCTAAATCGCTTGGAGCGCTTGATGTTAGCCAGAATTCCCGTTTTCAGCATTCTCCCGGCTGGTAATGTACGCCTTGGTGCCTTTTAATTCAAGGTCCGGTGGAGTTCTCAGTGCTGAGGCCATCCAAGGGATCAGATCTGCCTTTCCGAAGAATCCCGCTTGCCAATCCACACGATCTGCGTTCTCTGGTTTCGTGTCTGGAGGCGTATACCTGTTGGCTGCGAAGCCTCTCCATCTGCAAGAGTCACACCGAATCTCGCTGCCCACAAACTGGTGTTTCTTGGCAGTCCCGAAAGGGGGCTGGCGCCCCAATCACATCAAGAGCTTACGGTGGGTTGCGGAGAAGGGTTTTTGGGCAAGGCAAAGCAGCCGCTAGGAACCCTTGTTGTCACGGCTACTGTGTCTTGTCCTCAACTGGGCCTGGAGTTCTCGGGAGGCTGTGGACGAAGTGCAACGGGACGGGGGCTTCCGAGTGAGCGATCATAGAATTGGAGTTTGTCGGTCTGCACTGACGCGGCGTTACTCGCAATCAATCCCGGCAAGTGCTATGCCGCAACGAGCTTCCTCGAACGGGACTGGGAGGGGGTCAGGAGGTTGCGCGTCTACGAGTAGGCCGTTAGCCGTCCAGTGAAGAGGAGCGCAGATCCAGACATCCCCGAACCCCGTTTCCGGGGAGTTTGCATGATTGCTGGTGGGAAGGGCGTTTTTCGGGCACAATCCCATTTGGCTGGTGTGGAAGGCTGATTCCGCTGTCGGCAAAAACAAAATCTGCCTCGTACCCGCGGTTTTCCGTGGCACGCGAGGAGCGGCAATCGCAATCACGGCTGACTACCGAGCGGCAGAATCACTAGTCCCATGCAGGTGGGCGAGGCGATGCGAACAGGGCGGCGGTCTCGGCCCCAAATCCTACAGAATTTCTTGGGCATGAATCACATTTCGCAAAACATCCAGACGGCTATCCCATGCTCGACGCAATTACAGCTTCTTTTCCTGCATGATGTGCGCCGCGACTAACCAGAAGCTCTGCTGCTTGATCACAACATAAGTATCGACCTGTGAAAATGAAGGGATACGCTCTTCATCGGCAAGCAGGACTCCTTCCGGAAATCGCCGAAACACTTGCACTGCGGCGCCGTCCGGTCGAAGAAACCGAATACGGCCAATTGTGACGGTTGGTGGTGGGGTATTCCTGGATAGTATCGCGAAGGCATCTGACGAGAGCTTTTCGTTCTCATTTCGTCCAGATGGTAGGTGCAGTTCGCCGAAGCGGTCCACGATTTCCACGTCCGGTGTTTCAAGGGCGGCTAGTCGCTTTGCGTCAAGATCCTGATATGCCTCGACCCGCTGCGAAATCAGTGTACGAATCGTGCTCAACATGGCGTGGCGCGTAATTAGCTGTGTGCTGCTCTTAGCCTGCCTGCGACCAGACGATTCCGCCCGGGCCGGTTACAACATCGTTGCCCAGCGAGTCGCGGCTTCGAAGGTCCCCCGGCGAGCCCTCGAACACATACGTGAGGAATCGCAGAAAGGCCCGGCTAGTTCCTCTTGCATTTAGCAACTATTAGAGTAAGGTCATCGGTCTGCTCGTGCGTGCTGAACCGCCGCACTTCGTCAACAATTGTTTCAAGTAATGCCTGTGTCGGCAGTTCATGATGCCGGATCAAAACCTCGACGAGGCGCTTTTCTCCGAACTCCTCACCTAAATCATCGATTAGTTCGGTGACGCCGTCCGTATAAAGTAAGAGCGTCTCTCCTGAGGAGAGTGTCCGCTCCTGGATCGCGCAATTCCATTCTCTGAAGATCCCCAGCACGGGACAGGTAGAGGCAAGCCGCTCAAGAGTGCGATCACTCCGTAGGAGGAGACCAGGGAGGTGGCCGCAATTTGCGAAACGCAACTGCCGCGTTCTATCTGTATATTCGGCAAAAAAGACCGTTGCGTAGTTACTCTCGCTCGTGCTCTCGTAAAACAGCCGATTGACCGATTGCAAGAACTGACACGGATCATCAATCGCAACTGCAAACTGGCTTCGTACGTTTGCCTGCAAATTGGCCATCAAAAGCGCGGCAGCGATTCCCTTTCCAGAGATGTCGCCGATCACTAGCCCGAGCCGGCCTCTGCCCAGATTGATGAAATCGTAGTAATCACCACCGACTTCGCGCGCTTGGATGCAAGTGCCGGCGTATTCGAGTGTTTCAAGAGGAGGAGCGGCTTGCGGGAAGAGCCTTGCCTGTACCTCCTTTGCAATCGCGAGTTCTTGGGCTGCACGGCGTTCGGATTCCAACTTCTTGGCAAGCGCTCGCCGCTGTCTTTCGATTTCGCGAGTAAAGTTGTCCCATCCTGCGAGGATAAATTTGTTACCGTCAATGTCTTCAAAACGGGCAAACATTCCACCCCATGCGCCGGTCTGCGGCGGACCTTGGAAGTGAACTCCGCGGGCACGCCAGACCTCAAACCTGGCCATAACATCTTCCGTGACGAATACGGCCTGCTGTCCAGACTGACCGATGAGCTTGTATTCCTCAGATCCGGGCTTGGGAGCGATGAGCGCAAGCGGCGCGCCGCCATGCGGAGCTGCAACCAAGATGAAACGGCCATGCTCTCGGGAACGGTCTGCAATCAGCCTGAACCCAAGCTGCTCGAGATAGAACCTGAGGCTTCGATTCTGATCGCGAACCAGGACGGGGATGTGGAGAAGGCGCAAATACGAGTCTTCATCCTTCTCGGGGGTATAGCTGGCGCCATCGTTGATTTCCCAAACGGGACCATCTGTGCCGCGCGATTCCGTGTGAATACCTTTGTTAGGTGGGTTTGCTGGTGGGCCAGCCTGAAAGTCGCCATTAGCTCGTGAGTAATTGCGGTGTCGCATGCAGTTCTGTCCTTCAGAAGTTAGTAGAGCAAAGTTCCGCCAAGTAAGTGCTACTCAACGCTTCGTCGGTTTCGAGAATTTCGAGGACTCGTTCCTTCGGCAGCAAGCCGTGGGGTTTGCTCCGACATCGGGCGTGTCATTGCCTCCTCGGTATTCTGGGCACAGGATTTGCAATCCCACGCCGTTGCTTCCTAAACCTGCGTGCGTGCTCTGCGGGCAAGTTGCCGCAACAGCTGTCTCGTGAACACACCGCTGCAGCGGAAGTTGACCCCTTCGTTCATCAGCGCAACGAGCAGGTTTTCACCCTCCTGGCTGATGACTGTCAGGTTCTTCAAATCGACAACGAGTTCAAGGCCCTTCAGGTTCTGCCTGGCCTTTTCGCATGCGCTTCTGAGTTCGGTCGTCCAGGGAGCGATGAGCTTGCCTTCTAAGACCAGCCGCCGCTCGTTACGCAGCTCAATGATGGAAATCCTCAACATTGCCGTTTCCTCGTACTTAGAGGAAGGCAACGCACGTGCCAAACGCACGAGCGTGCAAGTGATGAGTTTTCAATGCGGGATCGGAAGAGGATGTGTTGACAGTCAATTATGTCAAAACACGATTGACAGCTCGTTAAGGAGAGGGATTCGGGAGTGGGTTGCTGGGTGCGCTCATCAGAGGATCATTTGGCACGGCGCAGTCTGAGCGCGAAGAGGCAGGCGGTTTCAGGCATACTGTCGGGGGTCTATTCCGAACTTCTTCATTCGCGCAAGTAAGGTCGTGCGATTGATACCCATTCGTGCCGCAGCTCCATCTGTACCACCAACCCTCCCCTTGCTTTCAGTAAGTGCGCGCACGATTTCTTCGCGCTGCTTCTTGGCAAATTCGTCGGCACGATCTTTCTTGCCGTCTAGAGCACTGATTGTTTCTTTGACGATTCGGGCAATGTCGTCTCCCGCCGGATGTGCGGCAGTCGCAGTTGGCGTGTCTGCGATCGGCCTGCGCAGCTCTGAAAGCGGCGCCTCCAGCGACGTGCCGCGCGTAAGGATCACCGCGCGCTCAATGAAGTTCTCCAGCTCGCGGATGTTGCCCGGCCATTCCCAAGCCGTTAGTCCCTTCATTACGGCAACAGGGATGGCGTCGATTCTCTTCTGCATTTGTCTGGCAAACTTCTGGACGAAGTAACTCACCAGTAGGGGAATATCTTCCCGGCGGTCCCGCAGCGGCGGAATGCGAATCGGAAACACGTTCAACCGATAGAACAGATCGCTCCGGAATTCACGGTTGGCGACCATCTTCTCCAGATCGCGGTTCGTTGCCGCAATCAGGCGAATGTTCACCTTACGCGTGTGGGTACTGCCCAGCCGTTCAACTTCCCTCTCCTGCAGGACACGCAGGAGCTTCGGCTGGATTTCGATCGGAATGTCTCCTACTTCGTCCAGGAACAGGGTGCCTTGGTCTGCCAATTCCATTCGCCCAACCTTTTGGGTGATCGCGCCCGTGAAGGCACCCTTTTCATGCCCAAACAGTTCGCTTTCCAGCAGGCCTGTCGGTATGGCGGCGCAATTCAGCTTAACAAAGGTACGCTCCTTGCGCCGGCTGCGGTCGTGGATGGCGCGGGCAATCAATTCCTTTCCTGTTCCGGTTTCGCCCAACAGTAAGACTGTGGAATCGCTGGGTGCCACGGTCTCGACTAGTTGCAGGACGTGCTTGAGCGCGGGGCTCGACCCCACGATCTGCTCGAAATGCATCTCGCTGCGGATTTCATCCTCAAGGTAGACCTTCTCCTGGGCAAGCTTGTCTTTGAGATTCAAAATCTCTTCGTACGCCAGCGCGTTCTCGATGGCGATAGCGATCTGACCCGCCGCTTGGCTGAGGAAATCGACATCTTCCTGTGTGAAAGCGTTTTCTGTCATGCGTGCAAGTGACAGGTTTCCAAGCGCGCGGCCGCGATTCACGAGCGGTATGAAGCAGACCGTCTTGAAGCCTTCAATGGTAGCTACTTTGTGGCCGTAGGCGTCGCCGGGACTCGCCCCAGGGGTCGCGATCACCGGTTTCAATGTCTCAAAAGCTCGCTTTGCTGGACTGTATTCGCTCGGTGTGACGATCTGTTCTTCCTTGACGAATCCCTTCCCGCCGGGAAAATCGACGGCATAGAGGCGGAAACTTCCCGGTTCCGGACCGGGTAGCGAAACGTTCACGGCATCGCAGCGCATGACTTGACGAACGTTCGCGGCGATCGCCCGCAACACCTCCTTCAGTTCCAGGTTCGCGGTGATGCTGTTCGTCAGCTTCAGGAGCAACTGCAGCCGATCATATTGCTGTTGTAAGCCTTGAGCGGCTTGCGCGTCTCGGAGATTGAGGCCGTTATCCATGGCGAACGCCACCTTACGTTTTGCCAGCAAACAACAGTTTACCATCCAACAGCAGGTCAAGACATCTGTTCCAAACTGGCAATTGACATCCTGGCGGCGTGTCCGTGAAAGATGCCGTACAGAGTGGCGCCGATCCCGAATGCGTCGCTCGGGTACATTGGAGCGGCGCTCTATAACTCAGATCCTCATGTGTTGGAATCTGAAACCCATTCCTCACACATTGTTGTGCTCGCCTGTGCGGACACAAGCACGCGCGCGATCGCTTCAACTGTCAACGAGCAATTGACACTGTTGACATTCAACACCTCTTCGCGGACTGACACCCCCAATCACCCTTGAATTTCACGAACTTAGCGGGCGCCGTTGTTTGGCAAGGCAGTTGCCATTTCAGGAGATCGAAAGGGCGATGGTGCTTGAGGGACGCGGCCACGCGGCAGAAAGAAAAGCACCCAGGAGAAAACAACAATGAGTGAGCTACAGACAATGACACTGGTATCCGCTTTACCGTCCAAGGCGCAGAAGAAGGCTCCGGACGCAGTTTCGGCGGCGCCTCGGCGCAAATGGTTGCGCTGGCTGATTTGGTTTGTGGCGTTGCACATACCCATCGTCGGAGGCGGTTATCTGGTCTATCGATTCTACTTCGCGCACCCCGCCACGCCGAAAGTCGTGGCATTGTCGGGCCGCATTGAAGGTGACGACTCGGCCGTCGCGCCCAAAGTCACTGGAAGGATTCTCGAGATCCGGTTCCGAGAGGGCGATTCGGTCAAAGCGGGCGAGGTGATCGCGATGCTCGATGATCCGCAGGTGCATGCGCGGGAGCAACAGGCTCGCGACCAGGCAATGGCGACCGAAGCGCAGTTGTCGTCGGCGCAGCAGCAGATCGCCGTGCTGAGTGATCAGCTCAAGCAGACAGAGCTGCAGACCAACCAGGCTACGACCGACGCGGGAGGGCGGGTCAGCCAAGCGGAGGCGGAGCTTTCGCACGCAGAGGCGCAGCTCGCGCAACAGGAAGCGTCGCTCAAGCTCGCGCTATTCGACCGCGACGCATACACGAAGCTGGCGGCAGACGGCGCAGTATCGGAGCGCCAAGGCAAGTCGGCACAGACCACGGCGGAAACGCAGCAAGCGCTGGTGGCGGCGGCGCGGCGGCAGGTGGAATCGGCGCAGGCGGCGCTCAATGTGGCGAAGGCGAACCTGGCGAATCCGGCAATCCGCTTCGCGCAGCAGGCCCAGATCCGAAAGCAGATCGCGCAGCAGCAGGCGACCATCGCCAGTTCGCGCGCCGATGCGAACCGCGCCCGCTCGCAGCTCAAAGAAGCGCAGGAGAACATTCACGATCTCACCGTTGTGGCCCCGTTTGACGGCACCATCGCGACCCGCACCGCCGAACCCGGCGAAGTCATTCAGGCAGGGACGGCGATCGTAACGCTGATCGATCTCACCAAGGTTTATCTGCGCGGGTTCATTCCCGAAGGAGAGATCGGGAGCGTGCGGGTGGGCCAGCGGGCGCGGGTCTTTCTGGATTCCGACCGGAACAAGCCGCTTGAGGCAGTGGTTTCGCGCATCGATCCGCAAGCGATGTTTACGCCCGAGAACACGTACTTCCGCGACGACCGCGTGAAGCAGGTCGTCGGGGTAAAGCTGCAACTGAACACCGGCATCGGCTATGCCAAACCGGGCATGCCGGCCGATGGAGCGATTGAGGTGGACGCCCGATGAGCGCCATTGCCGTTGAGGGTCTGACAAAACGGTACGGGGCGGTGGAGGCCGTTCGCGGCATCGGCTTCGAGGTGCGGGATGGCGAAATCTTCGGGCTGATCGGGCCGGACGGCGCGGGGAAGACCTCGACGTTCCAGATTCTGGCAGGCGTCATGGAAGCCACCGGCGGCAAGGCCCAGGTGTTCGGCGCGCCGGCGCGCGATGCGCGTTCCGAGACCGGTTATCTGACGCAGTCGTTCAGCCTGTATCCGGATCTGACGGTGGCAGAGAACATTCGCTATATCGGCGATCTGCGCCACGTGCCGCCGCGGGAGATCGAAGAGCGCGGGCATCGTTATCTCTCGATGTTCGACATGGACCGCTTTACCGAGCGGCGGGCCGATCAGCTCTCCGGCGGGATGAAGCAGAAGTTGGCGCTGGCGTGCGCGCTGGTGGCGCAACCGAAGGTGCTGCTGCTGGATGAACCGACGACCGGCGTGGATCCGGTTTCGCGGCGCGAATTCTGGGACACGTTGGCGCATCTGGCGACCGAGGGACTGACCATCCTCGTAGCCACCCCATATCTTGACGAAGCCGAGCGCTGCCATCGCGTGGCGCTGATGCATCTGGGCGAGATCCGGGATATCGGCACGCCTTCGGAACTGCGCGGGAAGGCGGGCACCAAGCGGCTGGAGATCCACACCAGCGATCTGAGCAAGGCGGAGCAGATTCTGCTGACGGAATCGCAGCAGCACCCGGAGATCGTCGATGTGCAGCGGTTCGGCGACCGACTGGACGTGATCGCGCCGGACGCCGAGCGTGGCAAGCAGCGGGTCGAAGCGGCGCTGAGTGCGGCGAATCTGGACGCGGAGGTTTTTCGCATCGATCAGCCGACCCTCGAGAACACTTTCGTGGCGACGCTGCGGAGTTTTGGCGATCGCGAAAATGCGCCGGCGTATCCGGGCCGGCGCGATCACCGGAACCTGAAAGGGCAGATCGCGATCGGGGCAAAAGACCTCACCAAGCGCTTCGGAGCGTTCACGGCGGTGAAGGACGTAAATGTTGAGGTGCGCTACGGCGAGATTTACGGCCTGCTGGGTGCGAATGGCGCGGGCAAGACGACCACGATCCGCATGCTGTGCGGCCTGCTTGCGCCGACCACCGGCTCCATGGAATTAGCGGGCGAGCACGGCAGCCTGCGGTCGCGCGACGTGCGGCGCTCGATCGGCTACATGTCCCAGAAGTTTTCCCTGTATGACGATCTTTCGGTCGACGAGAACCTGAATTTCTTCGCCGGCGTATATGGTGTGCCGGAGGTGGAGATCGAAGACAAGAAACGCTGGGTGCTGGAATTTTCGGGGCTGGAGGGGAAGCAGCACCTGATTACGGGGAGCCTGCCCGGCGGCTGGAAACAGCGCGTCGCCTTTGGCGCTTCGATTCTGCATGAACCGAGCGTGCTGTTTCTGGATGAGCCGACCTCGGGCGTGGATCCACTGGCGCGGCGGGCCTTCTGGCGCATGATCAACAGCTTGGCCGATCGCGGCACGGCGATTCTTGTGACCACGCATTACCTCGAAGAGGCTGAGCAGTGCAATCGGCTGGGATTGATGGTGGCGGGCGAGTTGGTGGCCGAAGGTACGCCCCGGGGAGTGAAGCAGGCGCAGGGCGGACATCTGCTCGAGTTCCTGGTGGGTGAGCCGCAGAAGGCGGCGGATCTTCT
>Ga0187864_10003149_pt1 | contig 13681 bp, 9 predicted proteins | sample June2016WEW_11_4_FD_132985 | JGI IMG/M metagenome (GOLD analysis project Ga0187864, IMG submission 132985) | Peatland microbial communities from SPRUCE experiment site at the Marcell Experimental Forest, Minnesota, USA - June2016WEW_11_40 | ecosystem: Environmental > Terrestrial > Soil >... | reverse complement strand
GTTGTGAAATCCGCAGGGACAGGGGTTCATGGCGGCGGCGAGCATGAAGCGCGCGGGGAAGGTCAGCGACATGGCGGCCCGTGCGATGCAGACGGTACCGTCTTCGAGCGGCTGGCGCATGACGTCAAGAACGTTGCGTGGGAATTCGGGAAGTTCGTCGAGAAACAGAACGCCATTGTGAGCGAGCGAAACTTCGCCCGGCCGGGGGATCGCACCACCGCCGATCAGACCTGCGTCAGAGATGGTGTGATGAGGCGCGCGGAAAGGGCGCAGGCCAACCAGTCCGGCGCGCGCGTCGAGCACGCCCGCCACACTGTGAATCTTGGTGGTCTCGAGCGCTTCTTCGAAGGTGAAGGGCGGCAGGATGGTCGGCATGCGTTTTGCGAGCATCGTTTTTCCGGATCCTGGAGGCCCGATCATCAGAATGTTGTGACCGCCAGCGCAGGCGACTTCGAGAGCGCGCTTCGCGGTTTGCTGGCCGCGAACGTCTTTAAAATCCACATGGAATTGTTGCGCCTGGCTGAGCAGTTGATCGGTGTCGACCTGCAGGCGGGAAATGCCGTTGCCGGAATTGATGAAATGAATGACGTCGAGCAGGGACTTGACGGGGTAGACCTCAACGCCACCGACCATGGCAGCTTCGCGAGCGTTGATTTCGGGCACAATCAGGCGTTTCACCTTCGTTCGACGGGCCTCGATCGCGATCGGCAACGCGCCACGGACTCCGCGCAGGCTTCCGTCGAGAGATAGCTCGCCGACAAACAGCGCGTCGGGGATCTCCTTCCTATTCAGACCGCCGTATGCGCCGAGGATGCCGAGCGCCATGGGCAGGTCGAAACCGGAACCTTCCTTACGAATGTCGGCGGGCGCCAGATTAATGGTGATCTGGGTGGGGGGGATGTCGTAGCCGCAGTTTTTCAGTGCCGAGCGGACCCGGTCGCGGCTTTCGCGGACGGCAGCATCGGGCAGGCCGACAGTGTGAAAGTGGTCTTCCTGCATTTTGATGCCAGAAACATCCACTTCCACTTCGATGATGTTGGCGTCAATACCGTAAACGGCGGCACTCAGGGTCTTATAAAGCATAGGGGCACCCGTGGGCACACGAAGGAGACAACGCGGATGGGAGATCCCTACGGACATCATAGCCAGCGCCAAACCGGACCGCTGTGATGGTCATCACCCGGTTACCGTGATGGAACGTGATGGAACGTTCTGTCGTGAACCGCCGCTTTCGGTGCTACGCTAGGGGCAATCTGGCGGAAACAATGGACTACTGAAAAATCCTTTTCGCGCCAGCGGAGTCCCTCAATGCTCGACGAAGGTCCCACTTCAAGCCGGCCCGATCCGGCGTCAACCCGGCTGGAACGCGAAGAGAGCCAGTTGTGGCGATGGGCGCTTGGCCTGCTCGTTTTGTTTGCGGCGGCGGTGGCGGCGTTGTCGTGGGAACAACTGAAAGACCTGCCTTACCGGCTGTGGGCAATTCCGACCGGACTTTTCCTGCTCGCCATCTTGTTTGCCGCCTATGCCTTCGGGCGCAAGCGCGAGGTTTCGGAGCTCAAGCAGATTCTGAAGGGCTTTCAGAATCAGGCGGGGGTCACGCCCTCGGAAGAGCAACTGGATCAGCTGGGCCAGTTGATTATGCGTTCGCAGCGCAACTTCAAGGAGCTGATCGACTCTTTGGATGACGTGGCGCTCGCGATCTCACTCGATGGAACCCTAAAAACGGTGAACCGGCGAACCGCGGAAATTCTTTGTGTTCCTTATGCCCAGCTGGTTGGTCATAAACTTGAGGAATTCCTGGGTGCTCCCCTGCACGCGGAAGCGTCCGGAACCCTCGAACGGTTCCTGGAGAAGCGGAACTGGTCGGGAGTGGTTGAGGTCAACCTGAAGAACGATTCCCGGCGGCTTTACTACGACTGCGTGGTCAACGCCATCGTCAAGGGCGACGATGTGACCGGGGCGAGTGTGCTGGCGCGCGACATCACCGGGCATCGCGAAAAGGAGCAGCGCTTCACGCAGTTGTTCGAATCTCTGCAGGAAGGCGTGTACATCAGCAATCCGGAAGGCAAGCTGCTCGAGGTGAACCCGGCGCTGGTGACGATTTTGGGATACGAGAGCAAAGAAGATTTGTTGAACCTGCCCCCGGAGCGACTGAGTGTCGATGTTGGCGGGGAGCCGGTGCTGGGACAGGCGGGAAGCCAGAGCGGCAGCACTCGCACTCGAGAGGTTCGACTGAAAAGAAAAGATGGTGGAGTCGCGGTGTGCGTGGATACATCGAGCGGCGTAGTGGACGGGGGACGGATTATCCGTTACCAGGGCACGCTGGTGGACGTCACGGAGAAGCGCGCGCTGGAGCGGCAGTTGCGCCGGCAGGAAGAGTTCCGGCAGCACCTGCTGGAAAGCTTTCCGGATCTGATTTTGGTGCTCGATCTGAAGGGGCAGTACACATTCGTAAGCGCGCGCATAGGCGAGCTCCTCGGGTACGGGCCGGAACACCTCATAGGCAAGAACGTCGATGACGTGGAGAATACTTCATCGGAACTAGCCGCACTCTACCGGACCGTCGCGACCGGTCAGAGTTCGCTGACCTCATGCGAATACGGCTCCCGGCACTACGACGGCAGTTGGCGCACGATGCTGGGCATGGCGAGTCCACTGCTGGACGCCGAAGGCAAACCAGCGGGCGTGATCATTTCCGTTCGCGATGTGACCATGGAGAAGAAACTGGAGCAGCAGATTATTCAGAGCGAACGCCTCGCGGCCATGGGGCAGATGATCGGCGGCTTCGCACACGAGCTCAACAATCCACTGACCGCCATCCTGGGCTATGCCGAACTGTTGCAGGAATCGGAGACCAGCGAATCCACGCGCAAGCGGATTGGAGATCTGCACAAGGAGGCGCGGCGTGCGGCTGAAATCGTGCAGAACTTGCAATACTTCGCCCGGCCGCCGGCTCCGGGACGCAGCCAGGTCAATCTGAATGAGCTCGTGCAGCGTACCGTGCAGATGCAGGCCTATCCGCTGCGCAAGAGCAGCATCACGGTGGACTTTCTACCCGAACCGGCGATCCCCGCAATAATGGCTGATCCCAGTCAGCTGATGCAGGTGTTCTTGAACCTCCTGCTGAATGCGGAGCAGGCGATCCGCGAAAGCCGGGAGAAAGGCACGATTCGTGTGCGCATCGGACGAAAGCCCGACTCTGTATGGATCGTGTTTCAGGATGACGGTCCGGGAATCGCACCCGAAAACCTGGCGCACATTTTTGATCCCTTCTTCACCACCAAGCGCCCCGGCCGCGGCACCGGCCTCGGGCTGAGCATCTGCAAGACCGTGCTGCGCGAACACGGAGGCAACATCGAAGCCGCCTCGGCCCCGGGCGGAGGCGCGGTCTTCACGATCACCCTGCCGGTGGGGGCCACGCCAGAAACGACTGCAGCCGCGAAGTAGACGGAGGACCGATGAATCTGAAGGACACGTCCTGGGTTCGAAATCTTCTAGTCACGCTCGGCGCATTCTGGCTCTCGCTTCAAGTAGTGGTCCTATTCGCATGGCTGTTTGGCAGACTGAACAACAGAGTCATCTACGGCGACGGCGTGCTAGACGCGATTGCGATGGGAGTGATGACTTCACTGGGTAGGGCTGTGGCCGCCGCCCTTGCCGCAGCGCTTGTCACGTTATCGGCAGCCAGCCAGAAGCCCGAACGATGGGCATTCATAGTGGCGATCCTTGCGGGCGTTCGGCAGGAGATACGGCCCGTTGCTCATGGACTCCATACCACCCGCGACGACGATGGAGCTGTTGCCGGTTTCGATTGCCTGCGCCGCGAGTGCGACAGCTTTCAACCTGAGCCGCACACCTTGTTAATTGTCATGGCACCTACTTCGGGTGCAAGTCCGCCGAATCGCTGCCTGCCGCGCCGGGTTTTGACCGAGCCCGGCAGAGACGACGTTGCCCATGATGCACTCGTCAACTTGCTGCGGCTGTAGATTCGCCCGCTTGACTGCTTCGCGCACTGCAACCGCGCCTAATTGTGGAGCAACCATGTCGCTCAGACTTCCCTGAAATTTTCCGATCGGCGTGCGGCAACCCGCGATGATCACAACATCATTCGAACCGGCCATAGTTGCGCTCTTTAGACGCGCTCCTTCAAGCAACGCGTCGCTGCAAAATCGTTTCTCTGAAACGTGCGCGCGCCAAACACAGCGTGATGGGAGAACAGGCGAGAGTGGGCTGTGATGTCACGCGAACTTTTTCTTTGCGTGCGAGTCGCGCATGTGACTTTGGTACAGCATTGCATGCGTCCGCTTCGATCATTTTTCTCTTGACTTCGTTCTGCGTTGACTCTATACATTCAAACAGTTGCAACAAAATACCGTTGCGAAATTCCATGCAGAATGGAAAAGGGAGAATAGATCCATGGCAACCAAAAAGAAAGCAAAGAAGAAAAGCAGCAAGAAGCACTAAGCACCTGCAACAGGCAACGACAAAGGGGACGCGATGAGCGTCCCCAAAGTTTTTTGCGGCATTTTCCGGCCTCCCAACGCCGCTCCGCTTGTTCTTCTGAACGAAATTCTTCCGGCCAAACGAGAAGCTATCTCATAAATTGTTTTGGGAAGGGCACGGCTTCCGTGCCGCTCAGAGCCGCAAGAAATGCCGGCTTCAGCCCCTGAGGGACCCGGCGGGTTACGCCTTCGATTCTTCATGAGATTGCTTCTAATTGACGCGAGGCGCCGACTTCTTTTGCGGAGCTGCGACGATCTTCTCGGTCGCGGGACAGAGATTGCGATAGGGACAAAACGCGCAATGATACCCAAGCTTGGGGGGAAACTTTCCCTCCGCGATTTCGTCTGACGCTTCTTGCACGCGTAGTTTGGCCGCTTCCAACTCGGCGTCGGTCCGCGTGGTGGAGACGGGCATGTTGGTTTCGAGGTTATAAAAGATCAGGCGGTCGGCGTGCTTTCCCCACGTCTCCCTGGCCGCGAGCGCATACAAGGAGAGTTGCAGGCTCTCGTCGGCATCCTCTTGTGACCGCGGCTTGCCAGTCTTGTAGTCCACGATGGCAACGGTGTCCGGGCCAGTGCGATCGATGCGATCCACGCGTCCGGCCAACTTTGCCGAGCCCACTTGCAGTTCAAATCTGCGTTCGGTTTCGATGACCTCGGGTGGCGGAGCACTGCGAGCAACCTCGAAGAACTGCCGCAACTGCTCAATTCCCTGCCGCAGATACAGCTCATACTGATAGCGGTCGGCGATGCCCGCGGACGCCAGGTCAGACCGGAACAGTTCGAGCAAGTCGTCGTCGCCGATCTCGCGCCCGTAACGCTGCGCATCGTAGAAGGTGTGCAGGATGCGGTGCATGGCCGCTCCGTAGTGCAGTGACGCGGGGACGTCGCGCGGCAGGTTCCATTCCCTTTCGAGCTTGAAGCGCAGCGGGCACTCTTCGTAGATCTCAATGGCCGACGCGCTCAGGCCGGTGACGAAGCTCGCCGACGGCGGCATGAGCAGCCACGCGGCAACGTTCGATTGCTGCACGGCGATTCTCTGCTCCTCTTCGGCAAACAAGGTATCCTGCACGGCCGCCGCTGGGTGGGTGGACCAGAACCTTTTGTAAGCCGCGTGAACCATGAACTCCCGCAGGAACTGGGTTGGCTTCGGATCCCTTTTACTCCTGCCCTGGTGCGCATAGATCGCGAGTGTGTCCTTGGCGCGCGTCATGGCAACGTAGAATAGGCGGCGCTCTTCTTCTTCGTGCAGCGTTTTGTCGTCATTCGAAGACGCGTCCGACCTGCGCAGTTCCGCAGGAAAAGCAATGAGCGGCTCCTCGTACGGAGTTGGGAACCGGTTGTTGGATGAGCCCCGAATGATGGCGACATGGCGGTACTCGAGCCCCTTGGCGGCGTGCGCGGTCAAAAGCTGTACGGCATCGTCCAGGCTGCGCGGAAGCGGAATTGTGCCTCGTGCCTGGCCAAAATAATCGAGGTACTCGAGGAATTCGGAAGGGCTCCCGGTTTCGGCAAGGGCTTTCTTGTGCCATTCTTCCACAAACTTCAGAAACGCGACTACCAAAGCCGACCGCTGCAGGCCAAAGTGCCGGATCACGACGTTGACCGCATCGTCCGCGCGAACCCCGTCCTTCCCGACTTCGCAGTGCACTTTCTCCACGCTTTCCAGCACCGCCGAACCGCCCGCGAGCCTTCCCAACACGGTGCGGAGATCGAGATCCTGCCGCCGCACGGCCCTCATCGCTGCCCGCAATTCCATTGGATTGATGCCGAATTGCGGCAGCGCCGCCACGCGAAACAGGCTGGCGGCATCGTTGGGAGACACAGCAGCGGTCAGGCACGCCACTACGTCGCGAACCTCGGGTGTGTCGAGGACGTCCAGACCTTCGATGGAGAATGGAATACCCCGCTCGGCAAATTCATGGACGAGCTCATCGCGATGATTGTGCTGGCGATAGAGCACCGCAAATTCGCTCCACCGGCAGCGCTGTTCTTTACGCTTCTTTTGTATCCGGCCGGCAAGGTCGGCGGCCTCGACTTCTTTATCCCTCCAGGTAACGATTTCGACCAGCGGCGCGGCCGTGGTCTCGCCTTTTTGCTTCGCCTCCTCGTCGCGCAGCGATTCAAGGGGCGCCCGCTGGTAGGAAATTGGAATTCCTTTTTGCGAGAGCGTTTGTGAGGACACTGGCGGGTTGTCATTCACAATGCCAAAAGCGCAACGCAGGATCGGCGAGAGCGAGCGGCGATTCTTTCCGAGCACAACGACTCGCGCCGCAGGGAAATTCCTTACGAACAGCGTGAACGCTTCGCTCGAAGCGCCGCGAAACCGGTAGATCGCCTGATCGGGATCGCCCACGGCAAAAACGTTCGCCGCCGGACCGGCGAGCAATGAGAGGATCTCGACCTGGGCAAAGTTCGCGTCCTGGAATTCATCCACCAGCAGGAAGCGGGTGCGACCCCGCTCCTCTTCGAGCAGCGTGGGCTCGTCCTTCAGCAACCGAAAGGCATTGGTGATCATGTGGCCGAAGGTCCCCAGGTTTTTTTCCAGAAGCATGTTTTCCACGGTGGCGAAAACGCGAGCGATTTCCTGGCAGCGCTCCAAGATCTCCGCCTCTTCCAATTCCGTTTGCTTCTTCGAGCGGGTAACCCAGGGAAGCGGGACCTCGCCCCGTTCGAGGCGCTCTACGTAGCGCGCGTATTGTTCGGGACCGACCAGTTCGTCCTGGCAACGACGCATAAAATCGAGCAAGCTGTCGAGGAACTGACCGACATTGGCAGCGCGCACGAAGTGCTTGAGACGCAGGTCGCGAATACGGCGGCGCAAGTACACCCAGAGATCTTTGTCGTCGAGCACACCAAAATCGGCGCCGCGACGCTGGAGCAGTCCGTAGCACCAGGCATGAAATGTGCAGGTCTGCAGGCCGTCGATGGCGCTACCCTTCAGTTCCCCTCGAACGCGAGCCAGCATTTCCGCGGCGGAGTTGTCGGTATAGGTGAGCGCAAGAATTTCGTCGGGGCGGGCGTGACCTTCGCGGATGAGGTTGGCCACGCGCTGCGTGAGGACGGTGGTCTTCCCGGTGCCGGCGCCGGCGATCACCAGCATCGGGCCATGAACGTGTCCGATGGCTTGCTGCTGGCGTTCATCGGGGACGATCTTCATCGCAGGTGAGGCAGTCCAAGTCATGTGAGATGTCACTTGAGAAGTCACTTGCCGGAGAATATCAGAGCTGGTTGTGGAAGGCTGTGAGGAATCAATGCAATGCTTCAAGCGTGAGGGCCGTGGCGACGATCGCCGCGGTTTCGGCTCGCAGGATCGTGCCGCCAAGAGAGGCCGCGACCCATCCCGTTTCGCGAAACCACGCGAGCTCCTCGTCGGCCCATCCGCCTTCGGGCCCCACGGCGAGCACCACTTCGACTTCGGACGACCGGGATCGCAAAATCCCTCCCAGCCGAGTGTCGTCTTCCGACTCGGCGAGAGACTCAGCGAGAACGATGCGGGCCAGTTCGCCTGCCGGCAGGACACCGGCGCCAGCAAGATCTTTCAGTTTGACCGGGGCTGCAATCTCAGGGGGCGCCGTCCTTCGCGACTGTTCGGCCGCCTGGCGAACGATGCGCTGCCAGCGTTCGTGGCGCTTCACTGCGGCGATGGCTAGATGAGCGTCGCTCCGGCGGGCGATTACGGGAATGATGCGAGCTACCCCGATCTCCGTACACTTCTCAATCGCCCACTCCATGCGGTCAAACTTGAAGATGGCAAGCGCCAGTGTGATCTTCGGAGCAGGCTTGAGCTTATGCTCTTTGCCAAGCGCGAACTCAACGCGATCATCGGAGATCGAAACGATCGTTCCGCGGCGAACCATTGACCGGGCCCCGTCCCCGGTTGCGATGTCGAACTCCTGGCCGATTTCGGCGCGCAGGACGCGCGCGAGATGCGCAGCATGGTCACCCACCAAAGCGGCGGCGTTTCCGGTTACCTCGTCGGCGATCCAGCGGCGGCGCGTCATGGTTCAGGTCTCAGGTCTTACGTCTCAGGTCTCAGGTCTCAGGTCTCAGGTCTCAGGTCTCAGAAAAGGCTCATTCATTCATTGAGTGATAGGGCAAGGAGATTGAGTCCGACACCTGACACCTGAGACCTGACACCTTTTCTACGCGAACATGTCCTTCACGCGTCCCAATAGCGACCGGCGCTGTGGTTTGTTTTCCACCGGAGATAATTCTCCCAGTTCGGCCAACAGTTCACGCTGGCGCTTACTGAGTTTCCCCGGTGTTTGTATTCGCACCTCGACGAAAAGATCGCCTTTACCGTGCCCATTGAGTACCGGCACGCCTTTGTTCCGGATGCGAAACGAGGTTCCCGACTGCGTGCCTTCGGGGACTTTCAGCTTGTGTTCTCCCTCCAGCGTCGGAACCATAATCTCGGTGCCGAGAGCAGCTTGCGAGAACGAGATCGGCAGCACGCAGTGGAGGTCGTTGCCCTCGCGCTCAAAGAAGGCATGCTCTTTGACGTGCAGGACAACATACAAATCGCCGGCTGGCCCGCCGAACGCGCCCGCTTCGCCCAGGCCGGTAAAACGAATGCGCGTGCCGTCCTCCACTCCCGCAGGCACTTTGGCTTCGACCACGCGATCGCGCAGCAAGCGGCCTTCGCCTTTGCACTTAGGGCAGGGATCGGTAATTACGTTGCCCGCGCCCTGGCAGGTTGGGCAGGTTCGAGCGATGCTGAAAAAGCCTTGCTGATACCGGACCTGGCCTCGGCCATTGCACGACCGGCAGGTGACCGGAGCTTTGCCGGGCGCCGCGCCGGTTCCGCGGCACGCGTCGCAGGTCTCATGGCGGCGGACATTCACTTGCTTATCGGTGCCGAAGACCGCTTCATCAAATTCGAGATGCAAGTCTTCGCGAAGGTCGGCTCCGCGCTGGGCGCGGCTGCGACGACGGCTGCCCTGCCCGAACATGTCGCCGAAACCGAAGATGTCGCCGAAAATGTCGCCGAAATCCTGGAAGATGGCGGGATCGAATCCAGCCGGAGCTCCGCCGCCGCCCACGCCGGCGTGCCCGAAGCGGTCATACAGAGATCGCTTCTCGCCGTCGGCTAGAGTTGCGTACGCTTCGGTGATCTCCTTGAACTTTTCTTCCGCATCCGGATTGTTGGGGTTGCGGTCAGGATGGTACGTCATCGCGAGCTTGCGGTAAGCGCTCTTGATTTCAACCTCGGTGGCCGCACGGGTGACCCCGAGTACCTCGTAATAATCGCGTTTTGTGTTAGCGGCCAGAAACTCCCCCCACTCTTTGGTCGAGCCATTAAGTTGATGCTATCTCAATAAACCGCTTTGGGAAGGGCACGGCTTCAGCCGTGCCGCCCAGAGCCAACAAGGACGAGGGCTTTAGCCCCTGAGGGTCCCGGCGCTATCCGCGGCCATTGCGAGCGACCCGCACCATCGCGGGACGCAACAAGCGTTCCTTGTACTTGTAGCCGCGCTGTAGTTCGTCGAGGACATGGTGATCCGGAACCTCGGTAGTATCCACCATTTCGACGGCTTCGTGAACTCGGGGATCGAAAGGCTGCCCCGTCGAAAGAATCGGCTGCACTCCGATTTTCTGCAACGCATCCTGGAACTGACGGTAGATGAGCTCAATGCCGTTGCGGAAGTCGCTGGAGTGGCCGCCGGCCTTTAGCGCGCGCTCGAAACTGTCGAGGATGGGCAGAAAGTTCTTGATGACGTCGGCCGCGGCGAACTCGCGGAATTCCTGCTGTTCCCGCACCCCGCGCTTGCGGGCATTGTCGAACTCCGCCTGCAGACGGGCAAGACGATCAAGCAGCGCGTCACGCTCGGCCTTGAGCTATTCCGCTTCCGATGGCGCTGCTCCTGGTCCAATGGCCTCCGCCGGTTGGGCAGCGACCGCGGCAGGCGCAGCTTCTTCTTCGCCTTCCGCAGCCGGAAGCTCGTGCTCCAGATCCTCGCGCTCCAGATCAAAGCGCGCCTCGGTTTTTCCGTTTCCTTTGCCCATACTGCTGCATTACTCCGATTCGTTCAAAAGTTTGTCGAACAGCCGCGCGATGTACGACACTGCCGACATGGTGTGTTGATAATCCAGCCGCGTCGGTCCAATCACGGCCAGCGACCCCATCACTTCACCGCCGACGCGGGCGGGAGCGCCAATGAGGACGAAATTCTGCAAATTCGAAGCAGGCAGCGCCTCGTCCAGTCCGATGACCACGCGCACCGCTTCCTGCCGCGTGTCGAGATAAGCGCTGAGCAGCTTCACAACTTTTTCTTTTTCCTCGAGCGTGCGCAGCATTTCTTGCAGGCGCTGGCGATCTTCCTGGCCAGTGACCAGGTTCGCAGCGCCTTCCACGAACACCGCCTGGGTGTCGTCGCTCGAAGCCAGCGCGCCCTGCTGATAGAGCCGCTCGATGGACTTCATCAGCCGGTCATACTCACTGCGTTCTTGTTCCAGGCGGCGGGCAAGCTCGGCGCGCATGTCGCCCATCGTCCAGCCGCGAAAATTGTCATTGATGTAGCGTGCGGCCAGGTCGAGATCGGATTGCGGAATATCCAGGCGAAGCACGCGGTCGCGCACCACCCCCGAGCGCGTAACCACGACCGCCAGCACCTTCTGATCGCCCAAGCGAGAAAAGTAAACGTGCTCCAGCGCGTTCCGCGGTCCGCTGGTGGCCACCGTGACACCGACGCTGTGCGAGATCAGGGAGAGCACATGCGAGGTGCGCTCCATGAACTCCTCCACGTCCGTGACGCCGGTCAGCGTGTCCTGGATAATGCTCTCGTTCTCACGCGAGAGATGGGCCTCACCACTAAGTTGCTCGACATAATAACGATAAGCCTCAGCCGTAGGAACGCGCCCCGCCGAAGCGTGAGGCTGCTCCAGAAATCCCGCATCGGCAAGATCGGCCATCACGTTGCGAATCGTAGCCGCACTCAACCCTTCGCGGCTGGAGCGAGCAAGCGTGCGCGACCCCACCGGCTCTCCGCTGGCAATGAATGTCTCGACGATGGCAGTCAGGATTTCCCGTTCCCGTCCGCCGGCTGGCCCTGCTGGCATACCCACCCGAGTCTCGGGGCTGAACCGCCCCTCTAAATTCTTTAGATGCAGTGGCTTAGATTAAGATTCCACTACTCCTAATGGAATTCTAGGGAGCGCTGGCGAGAGTGTCAAGGAATGGAGGGGATAGGAGGTAGAGCGTTTTGAAACTGCCCTCGTTACCACTTCGTTAACAGGGGTGGGGGTTGGGGTTGGGGTTGGCGTTGGCCGGGGCCCGCGCGTGCGCGGCGGGTTTTCGTGGCGTGCAACGCGCGGTTCTCGTGATTGCGTGGCGCGCGGATGGCGTTTCCCGTGTTCCCAGGTTCGCATTTTCGCGCGTGCGGGGCGCGAATCGGTTCGAACGATCCACGCGCGATGCGGTTTTCCGAACAAAGCTAACGTTTTTCGCGTTTGCACACGCCCGCGATGGGCGCGACTGGAGATCGCCATTGGCGGATGGGACACGCAATGGACAGCAGCCGGGACAGGCGGCTTTCGTTTGAATCGCTTAGAGATACATGCCGATTTGCTAATGGAGGTTTAAGAGCCTCCTAATCGGGCGGCATCGCAGGATACGCTGGAGATGGCTCGAAGGTCTAGCCGAGTGCTAGAGTGAGTGGAGCATTGGAATTCGGACACTCGCGGAATGAAGCTACGCATCCTCAACTTTGGCATTAACGCCACTCATGACTTAATCTCGAATCTTCACGGCTTCAGTGTAGAGCAGTCGATCAGTGATTTTGACGCATTTATCTATGATCCAGGCCGCCTTGGTCCTGCCTCTCTTGATCAAACAAATATTGGGCGGAGGCAGGGTGAGGTCAGGGATCTCATACGGAAAAAGGGCGGTATAGTGGTCTGCGTTCTGAAAGCGGACGATCCCGCGGTTGGGAGATATCTTCTGCTGGAATCTGCCGAGCAGAACGTTACAAACCTTATCCGAGGTACCGCAAGACTTGGCGCAGGTTCACAGATGCGGATTTTGCCTTCGACGAGGGGCTGTTTGACCGGGTATCTCCAAGTCCTTGGAGGAACTCTGAAGTTTGAGGCTTGTTTGGAGGCCACGGAAGCGCGAATAAGCCAGTTCGGAGGTACAGTCTTTGCAGTCGATTCTGTCGGGCACCCCGTTGCCGTCGAGTTCGCGATTGGGGAAGGCAGAATTTGCTTAGTGCCCCTCCCAAACGAGATCGAACCGGTTCGGCTTGGGGCAGCTATCGTCAAAGTGATCAAAGCGCACTTTGACAAAACGACCGAAGTCGAAGCTCCCGATTGGACTAGTCACGTCACTGTTCCGCAAGCAAACGTTCACGATCATCAAATTACTGAGCTTACAAAACAGAAGGAGAAGCTTGAAGCCCAGATTGATGCTCTGAAATCCGAGAGCGAGGAACTGCTGAAGTACGTCTGGCTGCTCTTCGGATATGGCAAGGCCGTATTAGAACCCATCGTGCGATCAGCCTTCAGACTGATCGGTTTCATCGTACCAGAGCCGGAGGAGTATGAGGGCGAATGGGACGTAGAGCTTAGAGAGAGGGAATCCACGCGAACGGCATTGGGTGAAGTAGAGGGATCGGAGGGTGTCATTGATGTAGACAAGAACCGGCAACTACTGGACTACATCGAAGCCGAAGCACTAGAAGGAAGAGATCACAAGGGAATATTGATCGGCAACGGCTTTCGACTGTTGGCACTTGAAGCCCCTGAGCGTCAAAATCAATTTTCTGACCACGCTCAGCGCGGAGCCGCACGAAATGACTTCTGCCTTGTCCCAACGACGGAGCTATTCAAGGCAGTCTGTGCGGTGCTGGAATCGCCTCGAGACGACAGCCTCAAGCACGCCATCCGCGAGTCTTTGCTGACTACTGTCGGCGTTTGGGGTTTCGTAAGACAGGAAACTCCACAGGGCAGTTAGGGCCTCGGAAACAGATGGGACGAAAAAAATCGGATTCTCTGTCCTGTATGGTGTCCCGAAAGTGACTATTGGCGTAACTTGGTATGCTCTGGCGTCACGAAAGGCTTCCAAGGAACTCCCGGGCCGCGCTGAGCCGGTTTGTTATGCCGCCTTGGGTTCGATGGGAACAAGTTCGTAGCCCAGTTGTTTGGCTTGCCGTTTGAGTTTTGCTTCCAATCGTTTTTCC
>Ga0187864_10003148_pt1 | contig 13682 bp, 7 predicted proteins | sample June2016WEW_11_4_FD_132985 | JGI IMG/M metagenome (GOLD analysis project Ga0187864, IMG submission 132985) | Peatland microbial communities from SPRUCE experiment site at the Marcell Experimental Forest, Minnesota, USA - June2016WEW_11_40 | ecosystem: Environmental > Terrestrial > Soil >... | reverse complement strand
ATCGGCCGGTTCGAGCATCGGGATGCCGGCGGCCTGGGCATAGCGCCGGTTGTCCTGCTCGTTCTGGCTCGAGGCCATGCCCGGGTCGTCAGCCGAGACGACGACCAGCCCGCCGCTCACGCCGGTGTAGGCGGCGGTGAACAACGGGTCGGACGCCACGTTCAGGCCCACGTGTTTCATCGTGGCCAGGGCCCGAGCCCCGCCAAAGGCGGCGCCGAGCGTCACCTCGAGGGCCACCTTTTCATTGGGCGACCATTGGGCGCGCCCGCCCAGTTCGGAGAATGACTCGAGGATTTCTGTCGAGGGAGTGCCGGGGTAACCCGCCCCGAGCGACACCCCCAAGTGCCACGCGGCCAGCGCGATGGCCTCATTGCCGCTTAACAACAAACGATCCGACTTCTTCATTCAGTTGCCGGGAGCTTGATAGCCTGTTTTCGAGCGCATGAAAATAGAATAATCGGACCACGCCGCCGCCGGGCGCATCCGGACACTGCCCCCAAGGGGCGAGGGGCGAGGGGCGAGGTTCGAGGGGCGGCACTTCGTTCTCTCGACATTCGCCCCTCGACCCTTGACACCCTTGTCTGGATACTCTTGAACTGCGCTCGAACCGGTTTCCTCGCCGGGCTCTTGAGACATGCTCTGATTCAGTCCCGGGCCATTTTCTCCTGTTCAACTCCGACCGGCCCTGCTACGTTTTGTGCCCCAATATGAGCCGGGCGCGACACCGCAGACGTTCGACGGCGTCTGTCCCAGGCGCCAGTGGGGCTGCCTTGCCACCCGCCAGGCCGGGCCCCGGCTCTGCCTCCAGGCAAGGGCAGGTCCCGCAAGGGAGCGCGGTGAAGGCATCGGCGCGGCGCAGATGGGTGTTTCGCGTGGCGGCCGTGCTGATGGGACCGTTGGTGGTGCTGGCGGGTCTGGAGGGGGCCTTGCGGCTGGGGGGGTATGGTTATTCCACTTCCTTTTTCAAGAAGGCGACCATTGGCGGGCAGGAGTGCCTGGTGGAGAATGACGAGTTTGGCCTGAGGTTTTTCCCGGGCGCGCTGGCGCGGATGCCCGCGGCGACCGTCATGAGGGCCAATAAGCCGGCCGGTGCGCTGCGGGTCTTCATTCTGGGCGAATCCGCCGCGCTGGGCGACCCGAGGCCGCAGTTCGGGGTCGGGCGCTACCTCGAGGTCCTCCTGCGAGAACGGTTTCCAGGACAGGATTTTGAAGTGGTCAACACGGGCATCATAGCGATCAACTCTCATGTTATCCTCCCCATCGCGCGTGAATGCGCGAGACGCCAGGGCGACCTGTGGATCATCTACATGGGGAACAACGAGATGGTGGGTCCCTTCGGGGCGGCGACGGTTTTTGGGCGGCAGGCCCCGGCGCTCAGCGTGGTGCGACTCACCGTCGGCCTCCAGCGGGCACGGTTGGGCCAACTGCTCGTGGACCTTGTCCGCAGGCTCAGGAAACCTGCCAAGGAGGCCGCCTGGCACGGCCTGGAGATGTTTCAGAACAACGAGGTCCCGCCCGACGACCCTCGCCGGGAGGTGGTTTATCAGGGCTTTGCCCGGAACCTGGAGGACATCCTCGAGGCCGGGGTCAATTCCGGCGCGAAGGTCTTGCTCAGCACCGTAGCGGTCAACCTCAAGGATTGCCCCCCATTCGCCTCCGAGTTGGGCGGCCATGTCGCGCCGGCGGATCGCGCCGCTTATGAAAAGCTCTGCGCGGAAGCGTCGGCAGCCGAGGCGCAAGGCGGCCTCGCCGGGGCGGCGCAGGCTTATGAACGGGCGGGGCGGCTCTGTCCCGGCTCGGCGGAACTCCAGTTTCGGCTCGGGATCTGCCAGCAGCGGCTGGGCAATACCGCCGCCGCGCGGCGGGCCTTCGAGCTGGCCGTGGACTGTGACGCGTTGCCGTGCCGGGCGGACTCGCGCATCAACGGCATCATCTCAGAGGCGGGCCGGCGCTTCGCCGGCTCCCGCCACGCCTCGAGCTTTGCCTTTTGTGACGCCGTGTCCGCTCTCGGAGCCGAGAGCCAAGCCGGAGCGCCGCCTTCAGGCGGCAGCGCACCCCCGCTCGCAGCCGAGAGCCAAGCCGGAGCGCCGCCTTCAGGCGCCAGCCCCCCCGCGCCCGCAACCGAGAGCCAAGCTGGCATCCCCGGCCAGGAATCGTTCTATGAGCACGTGCATTTGAATTTCCAGGGCAACTATCGCTTGGCGCGGGCTTGGGCGGCCGGGCTCGAGAAAATGCTTCCGCCGGCCCTGGCCGGCCGCGCCACTGCCGCCTGGGCGTCGCAGGAAAAATGCGAACGGTTGCTGGGTTTGACGGACTGGAATCGGCTCTCGGTCTTCGATGAGATCGCCCGGCGGCTCAAGCAACCCCCCTTCGCCGGCCAACTGGACAATGCGCGGCGGCTCGAGGCGGCGCAGGCCGCCGTCCGCGAACTGCAACGGCGAATCGCCGCCGGCTCCCCGGCCGAGGCGCGCGAGGTCTATCTCGAGGCCATCCGCCGCGCGCCCCGGGACCACAACCTCGAGGAAAACTACGCGGAATTTCTCGAGGCCACACACGACCCTGCCCAAGCCATCCTCGAGCGGCAGAAGGTTCGGGACCTAATCCCTCATTTTTATTTCTCCCACTATAGCCTGGGCCTGCTTCTCAAAGAGCAGGGGCGCCTCGACGAAGCCCTTGAGTGCCTCCAAAAGGCGGCGCTCTTGAACCCGCGCGGGAGCGAGGTCCGGCTCGAGCTGGGCGTTGTCCTGGCCCGTCAAACGAAATGGGCGGCCGCGCTCGGCCAGTTGAACCTGGCCAGGCAGTTCAACCCGGAGGACCCGCAGGCCCTGCTCTACTCGGGCGAAGTGCTCTGGAAGCTGAATCGTCCGGCCGAGTCCCTCGCCTCGCTGCGCCAGGCCATCGGTCTCCAACCCGCTTGCTGGGAGGCGCACTACCGCCTGGGCGATGAACTGCGCCTCGAGGGTCAAACCGCCGCCGCCGCTGAGCAATTCGAGCAGGTCCTCGCCTACAACCCCACCTACCTCAAGGCCCGCATGAACCTGGGCGTCGCCTTGCTCAACCTGGGCCGTCCGGTGGAAGCCGCCCGGCAGTTTGACGAGGCCCTGCGCCTGGACCCCGGCAATAAACAGGCCGCCGACTTCAAGCGCAAGACGGCGGCGTACACCGCTCCCTCCAGGAATTAAGTATAGATCTCCGCGCCTTTTTCGAGGAACTCTTTGGATTTATCGGCCATTCCTTTTTCGAGGGCGTTTTCTTGGGCCAGGCCTTGGCTGGCGGCATATTGGCGGACCTCTTCGGTGATTTTCATGGCGCAGAAATGCGGGCCGCACATGCTGCAGAAGTGGGCGAGCTTGGCTCCTTCCTGGGGCAGGGTTTGGTCGTGGAACCCGCGGGCGGTGTCGGGGTCCAGGCTGAGGTTGAACTGGTCTTCCCAGCGGAACTCGAAGCGGGCCTTGCTTAGGGCATCGTCGCGCTGGCGGGCGGCGGGGTGGCCCTTGGCGAGGTCGGCGGCGTGGGCGGCGATTTTGTAGGCGAGCACGCCGTCTTTGACATCTTTGCGGTTGGGCAGGCCGAGGTGTTCCTTGGGGGTGACGTAGCAAAGCATGGCGCAGCCGTACCAGCCAATCATCGCGGCGCCGATGGCGCTGGTGATGTGGTCGTAGCCGGGGGCGATGTCAGTGGTGAGCGGGCCGAGGGTGTAAAAGGGGGCTTGGGCGCACCACTCGAGCTGTTTGTCCATGTTCTCTTTGATGAGGTGCAACGGGATGTGGCCGGGACCCTCGTTCATGACCTGGCAGTCCATGTCCCAGGCGATGCGCGTCAGCTCCCCCTGGGTGCGCAGTTCGGCGAACTGCGCCTCGTCGTTGGCGTCCGCTATCGAGCCGGGGCGCAGCCCGTCGCCCAGGCTGAAGGCGACATCGTAGGCGCGCATGATGTCGCAGATCTCCCGGAAATGCGCGTAGAGGAAATTCTCCTGGTGATGCGCCAGGCACCACTTGGCCAGGATGGAGCCTCCGCGCGAGACGATGCCGGTGATGCGCCGGGCCGTGAGCGGCACGTAGCGCAGGAGCACTCCGGCATGCACGGTGAAGTAATCCACCCCTTGCTCGCACTGCTCGAGAAGCGTGTCACGGTAAATCTCCCACGTGAGGTCCTCGGCCTTGCCGCCGGCCTTCTCGAGCGCCTGGTAAATCGGGACCGTGCCAATGGGCACGGGCGAGTTGCGCAATATCCATTCGCGGGTCTCGTGGATGTTCCGGCCGGTGGAAAGGTCCATCACCGTGTCGGCCCCCCACTTGGCCGCCCACCGCATTTTCTCGACCTCCTCCTCGATGCTCGAGGCCACCGCGCTGTTGCCGATATTGGCGTTGATCTTCACCAGGAAATTGCGGCCGATGATCATCGGCTCCGATTCCGGATGATTGATATTGGCCGGAATGATGGCCCGGCCCCGCGCCACTTCGGAGCGGACGAATTCGGGGGTGATCTCCGGGGGAATACCGGCCCCGAAGGATTCGCCGCCCAGCTCCCGGCCTTGGGGCCCGGCGGCCCGTGCCTTAGACTGCTCAAGGCCCAGGTTCTCGCGGATGGCGATGAATTCCATCTCCGGAGTGATGATGCCGGAGCGGGCATAGCGCAGTTGAGTGACCGCCCTGCCGGGCCGCGCCCGCAACGGCGCGCGCAGCCCCGAATCCGGGATGCGAGCGGCATCCACACCCGGGCGCGAAGCCCGGAGCGCCGCGCCGGGAACCGCCTCGACGTCTCCACGCCCCAAAATCCAGGCCCGGCGCAAGGCCGGCAAGCCCTGCTCCACCCGGCCCTCAAAATCCAGGTCGCCCCAGGGTCCCGAGCAATCATAAACCCGGATCGGTTCATTGGGCTGGGCGCCTCCCCCGTGGGATTGTGTGGGACTGAGGCGGATTTCCCGAAACGGCACGCGGAGGTCTGGGTGCATCGTGCCCGGGACATAGACCTTCCGCGAATTGGGCAATGGCTCGCTGCTCGGCGGTTCGGAGACAGTCGTGGTCGCATTCATAAGTGGCCTTTCATTTTACGATCAGAAACCTGGGTCCGGGGGATGACTGGAGAAGCCGGGTCCCTTCGCCAGCATTACCTGGATCAGGTTCAACGGGTCTGCCTCGCTCCCGCGCGGCACTCTCAGCCTTCGCGCCGACACCGGTTCGGCGACAGGTTGGCTCCCCTGTGATTCGCCCATACACTAAGCTGGAGCGGGGCGGCGGTCAAGCGAAGGGCGAAATCCGAAATCCGAAGCCCCGAAATCCGAAATCCGAAGGAAATCCGAAGACCGGAATCCGAAATCCGAAATCCTTAACCGCTAATCTTCGCTAATCTTCGCTAATGCGGTTTTTATTAGCGTGGATTAGCGAAGATTAGCGGTTCATTTTTCGGGTTTGCGTGAGAGGGTGAAAAGGTCGGATTTCGGATTTTCATTGTCCCGTCCTAATCCTCATGATAAAACAATCATCGCCCGAACCGGCGTTCTGTGCGACAGACGAGCAGAACCGGTCCTGGGGCGATGAGCACGAGTGGCATGGAAGTTTCGAACTCGAAGTACGCGTGGCGCGAGTTGGCGCGCCTGGACCTGCCCAAGCGCCCGGCCGCCGAACGGGTTGCCGACTTTCTGGAGATCTACGGCCTCTACGATGAACAGACGGCGCGCGAGCAGGCCAGCCGCTGTCTCCAATGTCCCAACCCGAGTTGCGTCGGCGGCTGTCCTTTGTGCAACCCGATCCCGCAATGGATGCTGCTGACGGCGGAGGGCCGTTTTCTGGAGGCGGCTGCGGTGCTGGGGTCGGCCACCAACCTGGCTGAGATCTGCGCCCGGCTCTGTCCGGAGGAGCGGATGTGCGAGGGCGCCTGCGTTCTCAACGGCGCGTCCGGGCCCGTGTCCATCCGGGCTCTCGAGCAATTCCTGTGCGAGTACGCGCTGGCCCATGGGCAGGCGGACACGAGCACCGCGCCGCCCAACGGATTGCGCGTGGCGGTGGCCGGGTCCGGGCCTGGCGGCCTGGCTTGCGCCGACGAGTTGGCCAGGCGGGGCTATGCCGTGACCGTCTTCGACGCGGCGCTGTTGCCGGGGGGATTGCTGGTCAACGGCCTGCCCGCCTTCAGGGTCGAGCGGTCCATTGTCCAGCGCCGAATCGAGCTCTTGCAGAAATGCGGAGTGGTGTTTCGCCTGGGCGTCAAATTGGGCGCGGGCCTGACGCTCACCCAATTGCGGGCCGGCTTTGATGCCGTCTATCTCGGCTTTGACTCGCGCCAGGCAAGGCCGCTCGAGGTGCCCGGCGCCGGCCTGGCGGGCGTGGTTCAGGCCGTTGCTTTCCTTTTGCAGAAGACAACCGCAGTTCCGCTGGCGCTCGCTCCGCTGGAGGTCTCGGGCAAACGTGTCGTGGTTATAGGCGGCGGCGACACGGCGATGGACTGTCTGCGGGCGGCCCTGCGTTACGGGGCGCGCGAGGCCCTGGGCGTGTATCGGCGTGGCCCGGAGGAGATGCCATGCAGCCGCCACGAGTTCGAGAACGCCGTCGAGGAAGGGGCCCGGTTTGTTTTTCGAGCGGAGCCGACGGCGGTACTGGACGGGGGACGGGGCGGCGTGGCGGGCCTGCGGCTCATCCGCACTGAGCCCGGAGCGGCGGACGCCTCGGGCCGCAGCTCGGTCTCGGTTGTGCCCGGCTCGGACTTCGACCTCGAGGCGGATTGGGTTGTTCCGGCGCTGGGCTTCGCGCCGTTGCCTTGCCCGCATACGGGGGATTTCAGCGGCTTGGCCGTCAATGAGTGGGGCGGGCTGGTGGTGGATGGCGGCCAGATGACCAATCTGCCCGGGGTCTTCGCCGGAGGGGACCTTGTGCGAGGCCCGAGCCTGGCGCTTCATGCGGTGCGCGACGCCCGGCGCGCGGCGGCGCAGATCGCGGCCTACCTTGCCGCCCGGCCCACGGGCTGCACCGCAGGATAGAAAGCCGTTTTGGGGGGCAAATCAGATTGACATTCCTCAGATTAATGGGGATACTGCCGGAAAACAGGCTATGGCAAAGCTTACAGACCGGAAACCCAAGCCTTCGGCTTCGCAGAGGAGCGGAGTAGCCATCATCAAGTCTCCTCCTCTGCAGAAAGGCGGAGCGCCAATACTCGTCAAGCTTCGGACTGGCCAGAAGCTTAGGAAGCTGAAGCACGTGGGAATCGAGGGCGATTTGTACATTGTAATCGAGGATGAGTTCGCGCATTACTGGTGCAAGATCACGCCTTCAGCGCGTTCGGGAGGAAAGCCACGGATTGAGAGAATACAAACACCGAGCTTCCTCGGTGCGGCGGGGGCGACTCCAGGCGTTGAGCGAGACACTGACCCGATCCAAGAGGCGTTTCGGAAGGACTATACCGATTTTGTCGATGCGCCCCTTAAGCGGATTGAGTCCAACTGGAGCAAAATGGGTGATTCCTTGGCAAGAATGGAAAAGAAGCTTGTAGGCGTCACCGCATGAGTGCAGTCGACATTGCCGAAAAACTGCTGGCGACCGTTGGGCGCCTGGCGGCGCTTGAGACCCGCACAGAGGACGTGGCCCACCAGCATGACCGCATCGAGGCGAAGCTCGATTCCTTGATCGACCGGCTCGCACGAATCGAGGCCGATTACCGGAATCTCAGGGCGAATGTTAAGAATGAGGTTATGACCGAAATCGGCCGCGAGCTGACAAAGGTCCAAGTGATCCTTGATTTGCAGGCGAAAGGGTTGTTGCCTCCAGGGCTGCTCCTCGACGGGAGTAATCGTCCTGAAATCAACTCACAAAGCAGCACTGAAGCCGCGAAGTAGCCCCGCTCGTTCTGCCCATATCGGCATGATTTATATCCCGGCCAGGATCCGGCCCGGCGTCACCGCGTCCGTCAAGCCGCGCAAGCGTCCTTCGGTCTCGGGTGTCAGTTCCTGGCCGAGCCTCCCAAAGAAGTCATTTTTGGCGGCGAGTGTGTCAAAGGTCTTTCTTGCCCACGGGCTCAGGTAGCCCAGGCCTGCCCGGCCTTGCAGGACGGAATGGGCATAGACAATGTGAGCGCCCCGCAGGAAAATCGGCAGCAGCGGCGCCAACTCGGCTGTTTGGAACGAATCCACGAACTTGTTCCCCGGCGCGTTCATTTCTGTGCCGACGATAATGGGGAACTGGCGCTTCTGCGCCATCTCGACGACCTGGCGGAGGTTTTCGAGCTTCTGGTCTTTGACGCCGGGAGTGTAGTTGCGGTCGGGGATGATGTTGAGGGCGGCGGCGCCGGTGGCGCCGGCCACCGCGAAGAGTTCCTCGAGGCACTTCTCGCCTTCGCTGGTCCCGTCCAGCCACGTCAGCGTTGGAATCGCGCCCGCTTCCAGCACGAACCGATTCATGTCGGCCATCAGGGGGAACGAGCCTTGGCCCGGCTGCACGTAGCCGGCCCCGCCTCTCTTCATCGTCCTGGCGCGAATCAGGTTCTGGAGTTTGGCCCCGGGCGGCGGGGCGTCGCCGAGTTTTTCTTTCCAGAAGGCGGCGCGTAGCTCGGGCTGGGGAAAGACCTGCGCGGCCTTGCGCTCGAAGGCCTCGCACAGGTGCCGCTCGGTGGCGTTGCCCTTGGGCGTCAAGGGCAGCACGTCCGCTTCGTAGTCCAATTCGAGCGGGCGCATAAAGGCGTTGACCCGAACCAGCATGTCGCGCGTCCGCTCTTCGGCTGCCGCGCGCATCCGCCCCAGGAACGCGTGCGCCGCCACGCGCGCAAAGCCCGCGCCCATGTGATAGGAAATGCCCGGCTCGCCCGGCGAGTTGATCACGCGAGTCGCGAACTCCGGGACATAGACGCGCGACTCGAGGCTGACGCAGGTCTTGAGCCCCACCAACCGCCCCGCCTCGAGAAACTCCTCGAGCCCGTCCAGCACGTCGAAATCGACCACACCTGCCGCCGCCAACCCCGCCTTCCGTGCCAGCCATGCGAATTTCGAGGGCGAATAGCCGTAGGCGTTGTAGGAGAAAAACGTATGCGCGTGGAGGTTCACCTCGCGGCCGGGGGGAGGCAGCCGGATGGCCCCGTCGCGGACCTGCCGGCATAAGGCCGCCAGGGCATGCCGGCGCTGTTCCGCATCGAAACTGTCGAGCTGCTTTTCGTATAACTCATTCATGGTTGAATCCGGCTCTCTCATCTCATCACCTGGAACAGGCTGGTGAAGTCGTCGGTCCAGAGGTGGACCTTGCCCGCCGTGACCCGGGCGGGCCTGGCCGCGTCGCGGATGGATGGGGTATTGAAGAATTGGCGGTCGTGCGAGAGCAGCACCCAGGTGGAAGCCATGAGCCACCAGGTCTCGCCGGTCGGACTGGATTCCGCGACCGCCGGGTCCCAGGGATTTGCCTCGATGACGACGAAGTCGAACTTGAGTTCGCGGGCGACGGTGATCACCACCGGTTCGAGATCCAGGTACTTGTTCGAGATGTTGACGGCGATGACGCCGTGGGGCTTGAGGTGGCGCTCGTAACCCTGGAAGGCCTCTTTGGTCAGCAGATGCACCGGGGGCGAGTCTCCCGCAAAGGCATCCAAGGCCAGCAGGTCATACTGCTGCGGCGGCTCCCGTTCGAGCACCAGCCGCGCGTCTCCCAGCTTGCAGAGCTTGGCCGCGCGGCAATTGGTCAGATAGGTAAAGTCGGAATCCGCCATCCGCAGGGCCTCGGGATTGATTTCATAAAAGCAGAAGTAATCGTTGGTTCGGCCGTAAGCCGCCAGTGTGCCGACGCCCAGGCCGGCCACGCCGATGCGCCGGGCGGCCTTGGGCAAGGCCCGCATCGCCAGCCCCACGCCGCTCTTTTCGTTAAAGTAAGTCGTCGGCCAAGTGGCCCCGACCGGGTCCATCATCTGAAGCCCATGCAGGATCTGGCCATGAAGCAACTCGCGATTGTGGTGCCTCGGGTCGTCCCGGCCATCCTCGATGAGGGTCAGCACGCCGTAGAAGTTGCGCGTTCGTTCCACCATCAGGCTGCCCATGAGGTGGGCCTCCTGCCACAGCCCGATGCCCAGCACCCCCAGACCCGCGGCGAGCCACCCGCAGGCCAGGCGGGGCCAATGCTCGTATTGGCTGAAACGCTTCCTCCCGGCCCAAGGCACAAAGGCCAGCACCAGCGCAGGCCACAACCGCGCTCCCGGCCGCTCGAGCGTCCGGCTATCCAGGCCAAGGTAGGCCAAATGCAGCAAGAACGCTCCCTCCGCAATCCACAGCACTACCAGCCCGATCTTGAAGTTCTCGCCCCATTGGTTGCCCAGAGGCGCCAATAGCAGGTCCACGGCAACCAGCACCACCGGCGGCAGCACCCAGGCCAGCCACCGGCATTGCCTGAGGCCCCCAGGCGTCCGGTCGCGCGCGCACGCCACCAAGCCCAACAACCCGCAGAGCACGGCTCCGAAGTGCAACTCGTAGTAATCGTTGAAGACCAGCGGCGCCACCACCGCCACGAGCGCGCCGCCCAGCGCCCCGCCCGCGGCGATCATCAGGTAAAACGTGGTCAGCCTCTCCGGCTCGGGCCTGAGCCGGTAAAGCTCTCCATGGCATACCATGCAGCAGATGAACAGCGCCGCCGAATAGACCGCCAGCAGCACCCCCAGGGGCGTATTGCTGCCCCGGGGAATTGCCCAATACAAAGCGCCCAGCGCCGCCACCAACAACACCCGGAAGGGTATCCGCTCGTACCACCGGGGGCTGTCAAAGCAGAGGATGAAACTCAGCAGATAGATCGACAAGGGCGCCACCCACAGAAAAGGCATCACCGCCACGTCCTGGCACAGCTTGTTGGTCGTCGCCAGCAACATCACCGAAGCGCAGGCAGGCAGGCACAGCCAGAGAACAAGCGTCAGGGGCGATGCGTGATGCGTGAGACGCGGCGCCGGGTGCTCGATGCAGTCCTCCTCCCTCCTCCCTTGGTCCTGCACCCTCCGCCCTGCGGCCTTCCAAAGCGCCAGTGCGCAGCCGGCGCAGAAGAGCACGAACAACACCAGGCCGCAGCCCCAAAGCCAGGCCTGCGTCTTGCGTGTAAAGTGGGTTTCGAAGAAGAACGGGTAACTGACCAGGGCCAGCAGCGAGCCGGCGTTTGAGAGGGCGTAAAGACGGTAGGGCGAACGGCCCGGGTTGGAGAGGCTGAACCACTGCTGCATGAGCGGACCGGTGGAGGAGAGCACGAAATAGGGCAGGCCCAGGCTGGCGCCCAGCAACAAAAGGATTCGCGCCGTCGGGTCTTGGGCGCCGGTGGGTTTCCAGGCATCGGCGGGGGTGATGGGCAGCAGGGCCAAGGCGGCGGCCAGCAGAAGGACATGGACAATGGCCTGGGCGCGGGGCTTGAGCCACTTCGAGGCGCAGTACGCGTAGGCGTAGCCTCCCAGCAGCAGCACCTGGAAGAAAAGCATGCAAACCGTCCAGACGCCGGGCCCGCCGCCAAACCAGGGCAGGATATACTTGGCGATCAGGGGCTGCACCTGGAACAACAGGAACGCCCCGGTGAATATCGTCATCGCAAAAACGAGCATTATGCAATTCTGCCGAGGTTGCCCTCCATGCGCCAGCGCAAAGTTCCCGGAGCGGTAACGCCACAGTGACGGCGGGATTTCAACCACGGATGGACACGGATAAACATAGATGAGGCCCAAATCCGTGTTTATCCGTGTCCATCCGTGGTAAAAAAAGCCCAAGCCCCGCCGTCATTGAGGCCTTACCCGGAGCGCCGCTTCACACCCGCCCGGGGTCCTGTGCCACGCTCCAGCGCACGGCGCAGCGGACCAGCTCGGTGGCGTTCTTGAGCTTGAACTCCTTCTCTGATGCATGTATCAGGGGTTGCAGGCCGTCTCTATCCGGCCACCGCCTGGTTACAGGCTGCCGGTCAGCGGGCAGCGGCCTTCCTGGATGCCAGGAGTCTCTCAATCTCGGGGTTACGAGGCAGGTTGGCAGCCAGGGCTTTTTGGTAGTGCCAGCGCGCCAGTTCCATCTGGGGCGGCTGCGCGGTCAGGTAAAAGATGGCCAGGTTGTTGTGGGGGTCCCCGTAACCGGGCTGCAGCAGGACCGCCTTCCGAAAGGCGGCCTCGGCCGGGTCGCGCTGGCCTTTCTCGCTCAGAACGATGCCCAGGTCGTTTTGGACTTCGGCATTTTGGGGGTCGCCCTGCGCCGCCCGGCTCAGGACCGCCAGGGCGTCGTCCCAGCTCTTCTGCGACATTCTCAAACGGCCCACGATCATCAGCGTGTAAGGATCGTCGGGGGCGATCGCGAGCGCCTCTTTGAGGTGCTTCTCGGCCGCATCCAGGCGGTTGAGCTTGATCTGGATGAAAGCAAGGTCGGACAGGGCGCCCACATTCTTCTCGTCTTCGCGCAAGACCTGCACATAGAGCGCCTCGGCATTGGAGTATTGTTTGGAGGAAAAGTAATTTCGCGCCTGCGCGACCAGGGCCGCCATGCCGGCGGGAATTTCGCGCACCGATTTGCGGACGGTATTGGTGTGGGCCAGGGCCGGTTCGGAAGGTTTGAAGAGGGCCAATTCTTCGGCAGTATAAGGGGCCTTTTGAGCCTCCAGGGCCTCGAGTTTGGCCCGGAGATTGTTGATTTCGTTCTGGGTCTCCGCGCGGGAGGAGCCTTTGCCTTTCCGGGCCGCCAGGGCCTTGTTGGCGGCGTCGAGTTTTCTGGCCAGGTCGTCTCGTTGCCACTCGAGCTGTTTGAGGCGTTGGGCATCCGCAGAGGGTGCGGGCGTCACCGCAGAGGGTGCGGGCGTCACCGCAGAGGGTGCGGGCGTCACCGCAGAGGGTGCGGGTGCCACCGCAGAGGGTGTGGGCATCACCGCAGAAGGTGTGGGCGCCACCGCAGAGGGTGCGGGCGCCACCGCAGAGGGTGCGGGCGTCACTGCAGGGGAGGGTGGCGGGACAGCCGGGTTCCGGGCCTTGGCCTGCTCGAGGCTGATGCTCAACAAGTCGTTTTCCTTTTGCAGCGCGTTGATTTTCTGCTCCGCGTTTGCCAACTCCCGCGGGTCGACGGCAGCGGGCCGGACCGCCAGCGCCTCTTTGAGCTTCTCCTCCAACAAACCCTTGTCCGCCAGCAATCGATCTTTGTCCATCTGCAACTGTCCTTTCTCTCCCTGCAACTGGCGGGCCTGTTCTTTGAGCGCGTTGAGTTGGTTGGTCCAATCGGCGGGGATTTGCGGCGGGGCAGATGGCGAGGCGGCATCGCTCGGGGCCCTCGGCGCATGGGTCTGGGCGGGAAGGGACTTCGACGGGGGGGGGAGTTTGGCGGAGAGGGCGGCCATTTTGGAGGTCAGGTAATCGAGGCGATAATTGACCGCGATGATATTCCAGTCGGGGTAGGCCTTATGGAATGCCTGGAGGGTGGTGAGGGCCTCGGCGTACTTGGCCAGGGCCTGGCTCGGCTGCCCGCCCTCGTTGAGGGCGTCGGCCTGGCGAATCGCCTTGTAAATCTCGATATACTGGTCCTCGGCCTCGCCGGCCCGCGCCCCTGCCAGGCAAGCGAGCCACAAGGCCATAACCAGAGCAAAACAGCGTCTCATAAACTGCATATTAGCCAGATCCCCCCTGGTTGGCAACGATTCGTGTCAGCGCCAAAGAAGCAAGGGTCAGGCAAAAACCCGTTTTAAATACTCCAGGCTCCGGCTGGCGATGGCTTCGGGGCCTTCATCGAAGTT
>Ga0187864_10003146_pt1 | contig 13684 bp, 18 predicted proteins | sample June2016WEW_11_4_FD_132985 | JGI IMG/M metagenome (GOLD analysis project Ga0187864, IMG submission 132985) | Peatland microbial communities from SPRUCE experiment site at the Marcell Experimental Forest, Minnesota, USA - June2016WEW_11_40 | ecosystem: Environmental > Terrestrial > Soil >... | reverse complement strand
CACTCGCTCCGCTTTCGGGAGTACCCTCGGCCGAAGGCGTCCCTCGATGAGCGAGATTCGCGGAATGTAACGGAAATGGGGATGTTTGTCAAGAACTAAGTCACTGCGGCGGTGACGTCTCTCTAAGCGCGTATCTCTGCCGACATGGTGCGCCGGTTCGATCACCGCTTCTTTTGAAGCTGAGCAACTTTCTTTTCGAGCTTGCCGACTCGCGCCTTGAGTTTGGCTTGTTCAATCAGGCGTTTTCCTTCCGCAGTCAGTTCGCGCGGCGACTTGTTCGGGGAACCCTTCGGGCGTGGCATTCAATCCTCCCTAACTCGTGCAGCACGATCCTAGCGGGCGCGCGTGACGCTCGCAAGGTTGCCAAAGCCGTTGACTGCGCCTTGCGCGAATGATCGACTTTGGCGACAAAAGGGGAGCCGGGGTCGTGCAAAATTTTTCCGAACTGTGTCGCATGTATCATGATCAGGTGACTCGGAATCATAACTACGGTTTGCAGGCCGGGCAATTCATGCGCGGTTTTGCCGCTGAACTTGCAAAACAGATCGGCGCACCGGAAATGTTCACGATGCACGAAGAGAATAAGAAAGTCCGTTACGTCAGACCGCTCACATTAAACCCTGAGACCGGCAGCCTCGAACCGGCAGGAATATTCTTGCAATGGGACGATCAGCACGGGGTGTGGGATGCGGGTGTCGGCATTCACCTTGAACCCGCAAAAAATGCGTTTCCAAAGACTGAATTTGCAACGCGACTGCGGTTCAGATTGTCCGAGGGGAACATTGATCTAGAGATTCCTCCGAACGGCCAATTTCAAATGAAGGTCGATGATCGCTCAAGTTGGCAGCCCGCGATTGAACACATCATCACACAGCTAGCCCGGACCCTGAACCTACAGCCGTGGGAACGATATGAAGAACCACCGGCAGAGCCAGATGGGGAATCGCCCGAACAAAGAGAAATCATAGGCTTCTTGCGGTTTGATCAGGAATCGTAATGCGTGGTCTGCCCATGCGAGGGATTCTATTTGATCTTTTCTAAAATCGGTTTGGGCGAATCGCAACGTATCTCGAGGCATTCGAGCTTTGGTCACGTCATATCGAGCAAGTAGCCCGCATGAGCGGAGCGACATGCGGGATTATCTGCTCCACCGCATATTCAATTACGCAAATTACGGTAATTACGTTGACAGTACATTCAATCGACGAAAGCGCACAGATAATTAAATGCACTGTCACCGCAATTTGTCAGCATCGCGAGCCTGACGAGCGCGAGGAAAGATCACAAGGTTGATTTCAGTTGCCTTCCCACCCCCTCGTACTGCACTATCCGAAGCACCGTGACGGGCGGGGCTGCCGTGGCTCACAACGAACACGTCAGGCGACTCAAACAAGGGATCGGTGTCTGGAACACGTGGCGTGCCCGCGTCCCAACGCTGGGCGTCCTAGACCTGCGCGACGCAAACCTAAACAGCACAAACCTGAGCGGCGCAAACCTGAGCGGCGCAATCCTGCGCGACGCAGTACTGGACGGCGCAAACCTGGGCAGCGCGCAGCTGTTCGGCACAGACCTGCGCGGCGCAGCCCTGCACGGCGCACACCTGGGCAGCGCAGTCCTGAGCGGCGCAATCCTGCGCGACGCGGACCTCACTAATGCCACGTTAATTGAAACGATTCTTGCCAATCTCGACCTCACCAGCGTCATCGGTTTGGAAACATGCAGGCATTACGGGCCGAGCATCATCGACCATCGAACCCTCCAAAATTCCAGCCCTTTGCCCTTGGCATTCCTGCGCGGCGTTGGTCTGCCAGATAACTTCGTCGAATATCTCCCCTCTCTCCTCAATCAGGCAATCCAGTACTACTCCAGTTTCATCAGTTACTCGACTATGGATGAGGATTTTGCAAAGCGTCTCCACGCAGATTTGCAAAACGAGGGCGTGCGGTGTTGGTTTGCTCCAAAAGACATACGAATTGGCGACGAACTTCTCGAAACGATCTACGAGGCAATCCGTCTGCGCGACAAGGTCCTACTGATTCTTTCCGAGCATTCGATCACGAGCCGTTGGGTCAAGGACGAAATAACCAAAGCATTCGACGAGGAGAGCAGGCGCGGGCAGACCGTGTTGTTTCCGGTCCGTCTCGACGACGCGGTGATGGAGACAAACGAGGCGTGGGCGGTCAAGTTGCGCGCGCGCCACATTGGTGACTTCCGGCGCTGGAAAGACCACGACGCCTACAAAAATAGCTTCGAGGTAGTGGTGCGCGATCTCGCAGCCACGTTGGCTCAAAAGCCAACGTTAATCCGGTAGGTCCGGCCCGTCCGGGCGCGCCCTTGGCTATACGTCCGGCCCGCCGAACGGAAGCGGGGCGACCTGTCTAAGTGCTTGATTTTATTGGAGCGGGCGAAGGGAATCGAACCCTCGTATTCAGCTTGGGAAGCTTCGCTTGGTGCAACACGTCTGGGTCGCTAAACGTCGCGAACGCTGACCAAGCTTGCATCATCTCGCACCGTCGATTGACCAAGGCACTCCGCTGATAAGCGCGCTCCGCTTGGCGGTTAAATGGTGGTATTGAGAATACCGGAAAAGCCAATTTTACAAGGGTTTGTTCAATCCGCGTCCCTCTTTGCAAGAGGAGGGATTGCCGGGTCAAGCCCGGGGTATCTGCGCTGCGGAGAACGCCGTCGTCCGAAGCGGACACCGCTCTTAACGCCCACGCCTTACTAGGCCCGCAAAGAGCAAGCAAAAGGGTCTATAAAAATCGAGAAAAATCGAGCGGAAAATAATGGAGGTGGTCATGGCCGCATCGAGCCTCGCTGCACCGTTCGCCATTCGGGTCGCCTCGCGTCCGTTGCTATCCGGCGCTGCATTTCTCGCCGCGGCGGTATTTGCCGCTGCGGTCTTTGTTATGATCTTGCCCGCGCAGGCGCAGCAGTCGCAATTGCCGCCGGAGCGGCGGGTGATCGTGATCGGAGAAGGCAGCGTCAGCGTGCCGCCGGACTATGCCGAGATCAGGAGCGGCGTGACCACCAGGGCCAAGACGGCCAAAGAGGCGGCCGAGGCGAACTCAAAGGCGATGGCGGCTATCACGGCGATGCTTCTGAGCTCGGGAATCGCGCAAAAGGACATTCAGACGTCGCGATTTTCAGTCCGGCCTGTTTATGTGTCGCAGCAGCCAAACACCGAACAGAAACTGTCCGGCTTCAGTGTCTCCAACCAGGTCAGCGTGACGATCCGGCAGATCGACAAGGCCGGCGAGATTCTCGATCGGCTGGTCACCACGGGAGCAACCGACGTCGGCAACGTGGAATTTCTGCATTCCGACGCGTCCAAAGCGCTCGACCAGGCCCGGGAGGCCGCGATCGCCGATGCGCGGCGCAAGGCCGAACTGTATGCGCACGCTTCCGGCCTGAGCCTTGGCGGCGTTACCTGGATCACGGAGGATTTCGGATACGCTCCACCCATGCCGATGGCGGCCCTGCGAGCGTCGGGCGGGATGGCGGCTCCGGTGCCGATCGCCGCCGGCGAGGACACCTTGCGCGTGCGCATCACGGTCGGCTTCGACATGACCCCTTGACGAGGGGCCGGCGCATGGGTGTCACCCGTAATCCGCGTCATCCGCCGGTTACGCCTCGCAAGAAACCGCCGGCGTGCTCCGTCGCGCGAATTATCGCTTTTTCTTCTTGGCGTTCTTCTTAGCGTTCTTCTTGGTGAAAATCGCTTTCCAGTTTTCCTTGTAGGCCGTGGTCACAGGTTTCTGGCCTTCGCCCCGGCTATAGTTGGCAGGTGCGGAAGGTGCGGCGGCGGCTGGCTCGCTGCCCGCGGCCTTGGCTGCGTCTTCACTTGAAGCGCTCTTGTTCTTTGCCGCGGCCTCTTTTTTTGCAGCGGGGTCGGCTTTGGTTCTTTTGCTGTCGCTGGCCATGGTCTTTCCTAACGCTGAGCGGACTTATCCCTGCACGTGCCCGGTACCCCGGATGGGGTCCTTATTTGACGTGAACGGTATGGCGGTGAAAGCGGGGCGACGCCTCGTCTGCCTCAGGTCATCTTGATCGGGATCGCACCCAAAAAGTCGCGCTTGCCGAGGTCCACGCCGCAATGACGCAGAATCGCGTAAGCGACTGTGACATGGAAATGGAAGTTAGGCAGCAGAAAATGGTTGAGGTAGTCGTCGCCCTTCATGTGACCCTTGCTGGTCGGGCCGAGCGGAAACGTGATCTCGCGATCGGCCGACGCATCGATCTGCTTGCGGTCGAGCGTCTGCAGATAGGCGACGGTTTTTGCCAGGCGCGCCTTGAGTTGATCGATCGTCGTCTCATTATCTTCGTAGCGGGGCGCCTCGACGCCGGCGAGGCGCGCCGAGCCGTTCTTGGCGTTATCCGCCGCGACCTGCACCTGCCGAGTGAGATCGAACATGTCCGGGTACAGACGCGAATGAAGCAGCACGGCGGGGTCGATTTTTCTGGCGGCCGCGTAAGCTGCGGCTTTGTCGAGAATGGCCGACAGCGCATTGAGGCTGATTTCGAAACTCGGGAGGGAGGCCTGCGATATTGAAAACGGCATGGAATGCATCCTTGGGCTTGGTGAATTGGCGGGTGGGAGATTGCGAGCGATCGGACAACAGGAAACGGAGCGATGCCGGATGGTCCCGGCACCGCGCCCATCCTCAACTCTACCCGCTCTGCCGTCCGCCGTGCATCAATTCGACTTGAGCCCGGAGGATGGGGAGAGCCAACGGGTCGGCGCGAAGCGCGCCCGATGACAGGCTCCGCGAAACCCAAAACTGTCCTGTTCGCACTAGGGTGGGTTTCGCTTTGCTCAACCCACTCTGACGTCACAGGTTGGTCATGGAAATCCGCGATGCCAACCACGATATCTCACTAAGCCCGCTCGGTTGCTGGTGATTGCGGGCGTTAACGCGATGATCGGTGGCGAATGTTTCCTTTTCCGAAGAGCGTATTCCTGACCCGCGGCATCGGCGTTCACCGGCACCTGCTCAACGCGTTCGAATACGCGCTGCGCGACGCGGATATCGAGCAGCAGAATCTCGTGACCGTCTCCTCGATCTTGCCGCCGGGTTGCGAGCTGATCACGCCCGCAGCCGGGATTGCCACGCTTTCTCCCGGCGAGATCACGTTCTGCGTGATGGCGCGCGCCCAAACCAACGAGCCCGGCCGCCGGATCGCCGCCGGAATCGGCCTGGCCCGGCCGAAGGATCCGGCTCATTATGGCTACGTCTCGGAGCACCACGGCTTCGGCATGACCGAATTGGAGGTCCGTGACTACGTCGAGGATCTCGCGGCCACCATGCTGGCCTCCACGCTTGGCATCGAGTTCGATCCCGGCGCGGCCTGGGATGAGCGCAAACGTGTTTATGAAATGAGCGATCTCATTGTCGACAGCCTTTCGGTGACGGCGGCGGCGACAGGCGCGGCCAATGGCGATTGGACCTGCGCCGTCGCCGCCGCGGTGTTCCGTTTTGCGCTCCCTGCGCGGGAATAGCCATGACCGGGCTGCCGACCTTCGCGATCCCACCGACATTCCTCGGCATCGGCCTCCGCGATCGCGCCTCTCCGATCTGCGTTGCCGGAATTCCTCTCGACATCGGCACCACCAACCGGAGCGGCGCCCGGTTCGGGCCGGAGGCAATTCGGCGGGCCAGCCGGATGCTGGTGGACGGCGAACATCCGCAGCACTGGGTCGATGCAACAAAGCTGCCTTTGGCCGACATCGGCGACTTCGCGATCGCTCTCGGAGACCTTCACGGCAGCATGGCCCTGATCGAGGAGCAGGCGCTTAAGATCGAGCACCTCGTCGCCTTGGGCGGCGACCACAGCATCACGCTGCCGCTTCTCCGCGCGCTGGCGAAAAGGCGCGGCCCGCCCGCGCTCGTTCACTTCGACGCCCACGTCGATACCTGGCCCGATAACTTCGGGCAGACTTACGGCCACGGCTCGGTGTTCTACCATGCGATCGAGGAAGGCCTGATCGAGCCGCGGCGAATGGTTCAGATCGGCATCCGCTCTCCCGTGCCGCGGCAGGTTCATGACTGGACCCAGGCGCGCGGTGTGGTGATGATCACGGCGCAAGATGTTCACGAAACGGATCCCGCTGCCGTTGCCGGGCGTATTGGTGAGGTCGTGGGGGATGCGCCGGTCTATCTCAGCATCGATATCGACGTGCTCGACCCGGCGTTCGCGCCCGGCACCGGCACGCCGGAGATCGGCGGACTCGCCAGCTGGCAAGTGCAGGCGATCTTGCGGCGGCTGCTTGGACTCCGATTTGTCGGCATGGACTTGGTCGAGGTGGCGCCGGCTTACGATGCCGCCGAGATCACGGCTCTGGCGGGCGCCACGATGGCCTGGGAATATATCTGCCTGCTCGGGCTGCGCCGCTAGAGCATGTTCAGTTTCGGTGGAAACTGATCATGCTCTAGATTCTTTGTTTGGTCGCATTTTCTACGGAAAACCGGTATCCACTTTTCCTGAAAATGCTCTAACGTGGCGCATTGCAATGTGCTCACCGGTATGTTGGAGCAGCGCCGATGCACGTGAGCCAATTCCATTACCTGCCGCTGACGCCCGGCTTTTTTTCGATTCTCGTCGGCATTTTCCTGATCGTGTTCATTCTTCTGCTCTTGCGCGCGCTGCGCCAGGCCTATCTCAGCCTCGGCGTCAGTTCGTCGACGGCCATGCTTTTGCTCTTCGGCTCGTTGCTCGGCAGCTATTTCAACATCCCCGTGGCGGTTCTGCCGGACGAGCGGGTCATGTCCAACCAGGTGGTCGACTTCTTCGGCATGCAATATACCGTGCCGGTCGTCGAGAACTGGCCGGGCACGGTGATCGCGGTCAATGTCGGCGGCGCCGTCATTCCGACCCTGATGTCGATCTATCTCCTGATCAGCCGTCGATTGTGGGTCCAAGGAGCGGTCGCGACCGCGGCCGTGGCGCTAGTGCTGCACTGGCTCGCCGATCCGGTGCCCGGTATCGGCATCGCGGTGCCGGTATTTTTGCCGGCCCTGGCCACGGCCGTCGTCGCGTTGCTGTTATCGCGCGAGAACGCCGCGCCGCTCGCCTATATCGCCGGCAGCATGGGGACGCTGATCGGCGCCGATCTCACCAATCTCGACAAGGTGCGCGGCCTCGGCGCGCCGGTCGCTTCCATCGGCGGCGCGGGAACCTTCGACGGCATTTTTCTTACCGGCATCCTCGCCGTGCTGCTGGCGAACTTTTTTCATCCCCGGCAGCAGCACGCGGCGCAGCCGCAGTGAACTGGCGCGCGTCAAGGGGATTGCGGATAGTGTCGAGACGGGCGAAAACCAGGAGCCTCGTTGCCGGTTGGTTCGAGCGCCAACAAAGGACGTGTCATGCCGTGGTATCACTATCTCGCGCATTTCTTCGCCGGCGCCTTCCTGGCCAACGGCGTTCCACATTTCGTGCAGGGCATTTGCGGCAACAAATTCCAGTCGCCGTTCGCCTCGCCGCCGGGGGCCGGCGAATCCTCGGCGATCGTCAACGTGCTCTGGGGCTCCTTCAATTTCATCGTCGCCGGCGCGCTGCTGCGCTATTTCTTCCCGCCGCTGCCGCCGCCGATCGGTGGTTCCATCGCCACGGCACTCGGCGTGCTGGTCATGGCGTTGTGGCTTGCCCACCATTTCGGCAAAGTCCGCAACAGCGCACCGCATCCGTGAGCGCGGTTCATCCCGAAACCGGCGACGACTATTTCGATCACACCGCGCCCGCCGCCGGGTTCGGCGCGGTGTCGCCGCCAATACTTCCGTTCACCGTCTAGGCGCTGTCCTCGACGTCGGTATCCGGCCGGTCGCTGCCGAGGGCGAGTTCGGCGTGCCACTTGCCGCTCTCGTCCTCGTATTCGATGGCCTCGGTCCGCCCGGGCTGGCGCTGCTCGGCGGCGGCATATCGCGCGGCTTCGAGCGCCTCTTCGTGCGTGGGAAAGCTCTCCGAGAACGCGCCGTTGACCGTGTAGGCCCAGCCGTTATCGTGGCGGACGACTTTGTAAATGATATGGGTCATCGGTTCACCTGCCCTCGCGCGTCATATCAAGACCGGACGATTGTTTGAGGTTCCGCTCGTTCCCAGGAGCGGCGACCTCCTTGGCGAAACATATTGGCATTTACCACGCCGGCAGTGCAACAGCCGGCCGCGGCGATTGGAAATTGAGCCGGCGCGCCAAGGCGCTGCGCTGCAGCGCGCCTTTCAGGTGAGCAATTGATTTTTTCCGGGTAGCTGTTACACTTTTTAAATAATTACGCGGAGGTCCGAATGACACCACCGATTATCATTGCCGCGATGACTGCTGTTGCATGCGTTCGGGCGTCGGCATAGCGGCTACATACGGACGGCACGCCGGGAGTGGCCGTCGCGGGTCGCATCAGTCAGGCAAGACCCCATCTCTGCCGCTCCCGGCTGCATTGCAACCGGCGAATGCACGTACTATTTTGCAATCCAGCTCCACTAAAGCCGCGCATTCTGTGAGGCCGGCATCGGGGTCTGCACGGATGCGTGGCTTGCCGCACCGGAGGCCCATTATGTCCATAGCTCCCACACTCCAGCGCTACTTGATTGCGGAAAACATCCAATACGATGTGATCCCGCATCACCCTACTCTGTCGTCCGCGCGCACCGCCGAGGCGTGTCGGATTTCGGGGGATTGTTTGGCCAAGGCAATCGTGCTGCGGAGCGATGCCGGCTACATGCTCGCCGTCCTGCCGGCGTCGCATCACCTTCGCATTTCGGATTTGCGGAACCAGCTTGGCGACGATGTTGAAATGGCGAACGAAGCCGAGATCGATCCGCTGTTCCCGGATTGCGCGCCCGGGGCAGTTCCGCCGCTGGGCCATTGTTATGCGCTGCCTCTCGTCGTCGACGACAGCATCGAGGCGCAGCCGGAAATCTATATGGAGGCGGGCGATCACGAGACGCTGGTCCATATCAGTCATGCGCAGTTTGCGCACTTGACGGCAAACGCACGACACGGCCGCTTTAGCGAGAAGCTGCCGAACAGCGTCAGCAGGTCCATTGTCTGGGGATAAGCCGGCAGGAAACCGACCTGCCGGCTGCGGCGGTCAATGTCCGCTTGCCGGCAATTACGTTGACACGTAATTACCCGGCCCTACGCGCCAGGTCGGAATCTTTTCCCGGCGAAACTGCCGCGCAGGCGTGATAAATTGGCAAGCATGGCACGACGCACGACGACCGATTCGCGCTGGGAGGCCGAAAAGGCCTTCAAGGCCGCGACCACAAAGCCCGTCGAGCAGCCGGCGGCGAAAACGCCGGCGCTGCCCGGCGCCAAGGAGCTGGTATCGCTGCGCATCGACCGTGACGTGCTCGATCATTTCCAGGCCGACGGCCCCGGCTGGCAGGAGCGGATCAATGCGGCGCTGCGGAAGGCCGCGGGGAAGTAAGCAAGTAGCAAATAGCCCGGATGAGCGAAGCGCCATGCGATGAACGCGTTTCTTTTGAACACGGTCAAGGCCGGCAATATTCGCGGGCGGACCTTACGCGCCCTTACAGCTGGCGAGATGGCAAAGGTCTTGGAGAAGATCACTTAGCTCAACAAAGATCGGCCCCGCCGCTCTCCTCGACGGGGCCGATCGGGCTACACTTGGTATGCGTTATTTCTTCAGCAGCGCATCGCGTTGCTTGATCAGCCTTTCAAGCTCTTCATTTTGTTGCGCGATCCGATCCGCGTTGCGAGCTTCGTCCTCGGCGCCGGAGACGGCAGCCGCTTGCTCGATCAGCTGCCGGATGTTGTCGCGCACAATGGCGATGCGCGCGTCGAGTTCCGCAAGCGAAAGTGAACTGCTGTTGCTCATGATGTTGTCCAAAATATCACGCTCTCAGTAGGGTCTGGCGCGGCAAGAATAACATAGTTGCGGCGCCTCGCTAAATCACAGCATCCTATCCTGAAGTGAACAAGTCCGGAGATACGGATCAGCCGGAGGCTGTCATGGACATCGACGAAGCGATCGTGCGGCTTGGAGAGAAACTGGACGCGTGGTGGGACGGCTTTTCCCCGATGCTCGACTCCGAGGACCGTGTGGCGCAGGGCAAGGCGCTGCTGCGCGGATTCGAGATAGCGAAGGAATTCGATCGCCTCAAGGCTGATGGATTGGCGGCCATCACCGCGCTTCTCGATCGCCAAGATCCGGTTGCGGACGACGAACGCGCCGCATCTCTTATCCGCGGCTTTGAATTTGGTGCCAGACTTGCGGGTACGCTTCATGACGAATTTCGGGACACGGCGGACGGAGAGACCACGGTGGTACGGCTCATGGACGCGATCGTCAAAGCATTGGATACGATCGGCTCCGGCCGGGCGGCGCTCGCCACGCTGCTCGACCATCCTGACCCCGGGGTGCGTGCCTTGGCAGGAGCCTACCTGATAGATTTGCTGCCCGAGCGGGTCGGCCCGATCCTCCGTCAAATCAAAGAGGAGGCACGCGGTCGCAGCGCCGGTTTTAGGGCGCATTGGGCGCTCCTCGCCTGGCAGCGCGAAGGGAAATCACGGGGCAATCCTGAAGAACGGACGGTTGGCGGAGCAACACAGCACTCCGAAACCTATCGTGAGCTCCTGATCCAATATCGCCGCCCCATCGTCGATCGCCTCGAGCGCATCTATGAAGCAGGCGATGCTTCGGACGCACAGGACCGGTTTCTCATCATCGATTTTCCGAGCCATCCGCAAGACTACGTGCAGTGCGTATTCGACACACGAACAAAAATGCTGTGCGAGGCGTCCTCCGGCTTCTTCTACACCGAGCCGCGATCACACTGGTTGCCCGCCCAGTCGATCGCAGCGCTGGGACGGCTTGGGTTTTCAACCGACGATTCCGCAGGAAATTTTCGTATTTGGCTCGATGTGGCCGATCCGCCGGACTTCAACGCCATTGCCGATTTCATGCTGAGGGCGCTGCACGATGGCTACGGCGCGCGGGCGGATATGGAGTTGAGATTCAACGCACCCTTCGCGCCGGAGACGTCCATAGATTAAGCGGGAGCGAGCGTAGCCCGGATTGAGCGCCAGCGAAATCCGGGATCGACCGCGAGGCCTGCTCCGGATTTCGTTTCACTCAATCCGGGCTTCCGCTGAGTTTCTACACTCTGCCGCCAAGCGCAGGCACATTGCCGCATATCTAGCAACGGTTCTGGAAATCGTATATCCTGGTGCTACGGGAGACTTTGATCATGAGCGTGATCGCATTCGCCATCGAGGCAGCCAAGCTCGCCATCATGGCGATCATCCTATGGTTCGTGTGCGAGGCGTTGCCCATGCCGCCGGTCCCGAAGCGGGTCTGTCAGGTGCTCATCGTCCTGATCGCGATCCTCGCGACAATCCAGATGGTACTCGCAGACGCGCAGCCGGGATTGGCGCGTCGATCATTCGACCCGCTGTCGCCACCCGGTATCATGGCGCCGGAAAGACGTTGAACGAAACCGGCGCTTTGCTCCGCCCTACGGGCTGCGCGCTGCTGCGCAGGACGAAATCTCGCTGTCACGCGTCAGCGCAGGTTTTGTCTCAATAGCGGGTTCGATCCGACATCTTGCGATATTCGAGCCAGACCTTCTGGGCATCGCCGCGCATCAGCTGGGCGACGGGAACGGTGCGTTGGGCGTAAGGTCTTTTCATGTCCGCGCTGATGTTGGAGTCGTCGAACAGGTCGGCATAGTCGGTCCACGCCGCGGCGTAGTAAATCTTGCCGACCCGCGCCCAGTAGGCCGTCGCATAGCACATCGGGCACGGCTCGCAGCTCGAGAACAGCGTCGCGCCTTTGATGTGCGGGGAGGCGATTTTCTTGCAGGCCGCGCGGATGGCGTTCACTTCCGCATGGGCGCTGGGATCGTTGTCACGCAGCACGCTGTTGCCCGACGACGACAGCATGTCACCGTTGAGCACGACGACCGCACCGAACGGTCCGCCGGTCTTGTCGACCACGCCGGCCTTGCGCATCATATCGATGGCCTGCGTCATGTACGCGCGGTCCTGATCAGTGACGGTATCGGACGCGGCGGCCTGCGGCGCCCGCGCCAGGGCGCTGCCCGATGCGGCGCAGGTCGCCGCCAATGCCGCGGCGCCGGCGGTCAAAAAATTCCGGCGATGCACCACGCGCGCAGAGGCGAACAGCGCATCGAGCGACGTGTCATTCTCTTTCGGGAGGAGATTCATCCGACCTGATCCTCGTTTGCCGCCGGACGCAGCCCTGTCCGCCATCGGCGCTGCTTGTCGATCAGGCCCAGTCTATCGGTGGCTGCCTTAAGGTCTTGTTGGCGAATTGCCGACAAGTCGCGTGCAAGGGGGTCGCCGGCCATACGAAGTAGCCCGTATGGAGCGACGCCGAATGCGGGTTGGGGGCGAGGCTCACCCCGGATTGAGCGGCAGCGAAATCCGGGATTGGACGGCGAGGCTGGCCCCGGATTTCGTTTCACTCAATCCGGGCTACGCTTGCTCCTCTAGCCTCAGGTCGGGGAGGACACATGCCACTCATCTCGATTACGCGTCTGCGCGTGCGGTCGTGGAGATATCTCCCGGCATTCTTGATTTCGGCACTACGGTCGGCGCTGCAAGCGCGGCGAGCCAAGGGCAACCTTGCCGTCAGCGTGTTGAAGGAAGCGCGCAACACTTTCTGGACACGCTCGCTCTGGACCGACGAGGCCGCCATGAAGAAATTCATGGTGTCCGGCGCGCACCGCACGATCATGCCGCACCTGCTCGAATGGTGCGACGAGGCATCCGTTGCGCACTGGACCCAGGACTCCGATCAGAAGCCGACATGGGACGAGGTATACCAGCGCATGCAGCGCGAGGGGCGGGTTTCTAAGGTCAACCATCCATCCGAGGCTCACCGTCGCTTCGAGATTCCTGCTCCGAAGGTAAGACGCACCGGAGAGCTGCGCTTTAGGTGACGCGTTGCGAAGCGCGTAGGATGAGTAGAGCGAAGCGAAACCCATCAAATTTGCGCGGGGAAAGACGATGGGTTTCGTAAGCGCTCAACCCATCCCACGGGCTTCTTCGGCATCGACGCCATCCCTTGTTCTTTATCATTCAGCGCGTAGGATGGGTAGAGCGAAGCGATACCCATCATAGGACGGCGAGGTTGGATGATGGGTTTCGCAAAGGGCTCAACCCATCCTACCGCGCTACGCTCAACCTGGAAGCTCCGGCTATTATCTCCGCATGAGCCCGAATACTCGCAAGACACTGAGCAAACGCGTGATCAGGGCGGCGGAAGCGGCGCTGGCATCGCAGCAATACGTCAGGTCCACGATCCTCATCGCGATGATGACGGCGGCAGCCACCGGATTTGGATCGGCTTTCGCCAACGCCGAAGACATCGCTTTGTCATTGGTTCACCCGAAGGGCCGCGTCGACGTCCCGGTCAGCGCCCTCGGCGAGGTCAAAGCCGCGGCCACCTTCGCGTTCCGGAATACCGAGACCGGACAGGTCCACGAGTATCCAGATCCCCACGTCTATTTGTGCTTCTCCGAGGATATTCAGAAGCGCATTTGCAAGCTGACGCGACAAATCGTCGGTCAACCGATGGAAATCGTGATCGACTGCGCCACGATATCAAAGCCGATCGTGCGCGAGCCATTGTGTACCCGCCCCTGTTTCCAAGTCTCGGCGAACGACATCGCCGAGGCAACCGCACTGGCCCAGCGGATTCGT
>Ga0187864_10003145_pt1 | contig 13689 bp, 10 predicted proteins | sample June2016WEW_11_4_FD_132985 | JGI IMG/M metagenome (GOLD analysis project Ga0187864, IMG submission 132985) | Peatland microbial communities from SPRUCE experiment site at the Marcell Experimental Forest, Minnesota, USA - June2016WEW_11_40 | ecosystem: Environmental > Terrestrial > Soil >... | reverse complement strand
GTAGTAAAAATTCACTTCAAAAAGGGCCTCATAAAAAGAGGGGATTACTCCACAAAGGTCATCAAAAAACTTTCTCGCACTCTTGGTACTCAACTGCTTTCGCTCCACATCCGTGAAACTCTGTCCGACGCGCAGAAAGAGCTCGCGCGCCAGCGCCTCCAGAGCTGCAATGTTCTGGCCCACGAGCTGAGAAATACGCTCATTAAGCTGGGGTTCATCTTCTCGGCGATAAACGCCGAGATCAGTTTTCTGAGGGAGCAATGGGAGTCGGAGATCGCCCTGGCGTGCCCGGGCATAGAGAACAAAGGAGTCATATTGAACCGGCTGAGCCGGCTGATCGAATCGAACCTTCCCACGGAAAATGTTCCAACCAGGCTCGGACGCCTTTGCGAAAAGCTCATTGCCGAACAGAGCGAACTTGCCGGCCTGCCGCTCATGCCCGGCCTTGGCGAAAAATGGGTGGACAACAAGATCTGGCCCAAATGGCAGGAACTGATGGTTGAAAGCGACGCATGGGAGGGAAGCCGCGAAGAGATCCAGTCGCTTCTCAGTCGCCTTAGAAGTGCGATGTGGCTTGGGACCAACGAGGAACTGGCGAACAGGATCGAGCATCTGCCGGAAGATATAAGGTCAATATGGCCCAAGCTTGCCTATGTCGATTTTACCGTGGACAAACTGATGACGCTCGATCAGATCCTTCAATTCCTTGACCATCCTGACCTGAAAATTCCCCACAAACAGCAGACCAAGAAAATCTTGACCTCTCTTAAGGCACTCGTCGAAATGATCCCCGAAGTCGAGGAAAGGACAAATAGGATCATCCTTTCCCTCAAAAACGGTTCATTCGAAACGACTGAATCACCGGATCCGGATTACCAGGTGTAGAAAAGTTCTTCCCTTGTGAGAAGCTCACACCCCGTTTTTGTCACCCGAACCATATTTTCGAGCCGCACTCCTGCAAATCCGGGCAGGTAGATTCCTGGTTCTACAGTAACGACCATATTCTCTTCCAGCAGTGTGGGCTCAACTTTTCTGAGGCCGGGCTTTTCATGCACTGCAAGCCCAACTCCATGTCCCAGCCCGTGGCCGAAATTGTCGCCATATCCGGCATCCCTTATGAGGTCACGGGCTGCCGAATCCACAGCAACCGAATCGATTCCCTCACGTATTTTATCCTGCGCTGCAAGCTGAGCTTGACGGACCGTTTTGTATATCTCCACCAGTTTGGGATCTGGGGCGCCGGAAACCCACGTCCGGGTCATATCCGAGCAGTAGCCGTCGAGTTTGGAGCCCAGATCGAGGATTACCATTTCGCCTCTGCCAATTCTCCTGCCGGTAGGGACCCCATGGGGAAGAGCGGCGTTTTGACCGGTGGCGACAATGGGAGGAAACGAGACCGCCTGGCCTCCACCTTCACGGATCGTCTTTTCAATCAGCCAGGCCATTTCTTTTTCGGTCTTGCCGGGGGCCAGAGCGTCCCACACCGTTTGCAGCGCCTTTTCAGTCAGCCTGATCGATCTTTGGATTTTCTCTATCTCTGCATCGTCTTTTATTACCCGGAGTCGCTCAACCAGGTCTTCACGAGCGATAACCTCAGCAGAGGGCCGGACTTTGGACAGGGCTTCCTCCACCTCCCTGAACCTTTTGACGGTAAGGAAATGCTCCTCCACTCCCAGCCTTTCGGACTTCAGCGCCGAGAACAGGTCGGGCAGAAGCTGCTTAAGCCCCGTGGAGTAAATTGCGAGCTTGAAATCCGGGGCTTCCTTCTTTGCGGCCTCTTCATATCGTGGGTCGGTCAGCAGGTATTGCGCCGCTTGGGTTATCAGCAGACAACCGGAACTTTCAGTCAGCAGAAGGTCCTCGGCTTCGAACCCGCTCAGGTAGTAGCGGTTTTCCGGGACCGACACGAGAAAAGTGTCAAGTTCCTCCTGCAGCATGAGACTGCGAAAACGCTCGAGTCTTTCGGAAAAGGGATTTTTTTGCATGTCTGCCTTCTATCTCTTTAAAGAACTTCCAGCCTGTTGCCCATGACTGACTCGACATACTCCTGAGCCTGGCCGACCTGCTCGCTCGTTGCGCCTGGACCCAAGCAAAAGTTTTCACAATCTAGGGCGTAAATCAGCCCTTCCCGATACATCTGAAACCAAAACAGTATTGTTGGGTGAAACCCGGTTGCAGGGTCCGGCAAATCAGGAAATTCAAGATATATCGCTCCCTTGAATATCTCTTTTAGCCACTTGAGAGCTTCCCTTCCCGTACCGCATCGCTTCTTGCCGGAGACCTCCAGGTGATAGAGCGTAATTTCCTTGCTCCCATCGTCAGTGAGACAGAGGCTCAACGCTCCCTTGAATCGTCCTGGGACCTCAAACCGCAGGACCTCCATCTGCCCGAAGCCCTTCAGGACAGTGAGTAATTCCGGAATGGAGAGGCTACTGTAGTATGCCTCCCATTTGGCGTCTTTCCATTCGACACTTGCCATCTGAGCGAGCTCCTGAAATTCGGGTGGAAAATTTCTCCGGAATAACTTTGAACGCAGGGCCGCTCATCTTGCTTTGGGCCGCCGATACCGCACGGCGCACCAATGGCTCCCATGCAGGATTGAAATGGCAGGAATCGCTCTGTTCGCTCTGAACAACCACGCAAGAACTAAGAGGGGGGTCTTGCTTCAAGCAGTCCATGCTTTCGAAAAGCAGGATTCAGAAGCGCTTGCCTTTCTGGAGCACAACTGGATGAATTCCCAACTTCTGAATCTCAGGGTAAAGTTCATACAGGCTGGACTTGATTTCGTCAATTCGCATCATGGAGGTTCCAATCGAAAATGAGGTGGAGAAACAGGTTCAGAAATAGCTGGCGCCGGCAGAAAGTGAATTCTTTAGTGACGCATCTGTCTCAAAGCTTCAAAAAGAGCAATTCCCACAGTAGTAGCAAGGTTCAAGCTGCGAACCCTGGCCCTGTCAATTGGTACCCTTACCACATCTCCAGGGTAGAAAGCAAGCAATTCTTCGGGCAGACCTCTTGTCTCCGGCCCGAAAACCAGGCAATCTCCGGTCCGGAAAGAAAAATCATAATAGAGCATGGAAGCGTGGGTCGAGAAGTAAACCAGGCGCGAATGACGCATATCCAAATGAGCGGCGTCGAAATCTGAATAGAGCTTCATGCGGACATAAGGCCAGTAATCAAGGCCCGCCCTTTTGAGGTGCTTGTCCGTAATTCGAAAACCAAGCGGCCCGACCAGGTACAAAGGCGTGTGGGTCGCGGCGCAGGTCCGCGCAATATTCCCGGTGTTCTGCGGTATCTCAGGCTGGTAAAGAAGCACGCCGAGCCTTTCGCACGAACGCGAAATATCGCGACCGGGCACATCATCGGGATTCTGGTGCGTATTGAAGGCGTCGAAAATCAATCGCCGTTCCGGCTGCGAACTGCCCGCACGAAGAGGTTGGCGTAATTTTCCTCTACCAGATACATGTCGCCGTAATAAAAATCGGCATAGCATGCCTGATGTCCATGGCCCTCGAACTGTGTCGAGGACCAGCAATTGCGCTGTTTCTCAAATACTGGATCAATATAGAGGCCGCTTATTCGGTTCTCCTCGGGCAGAATGAGGCTGGCCAATTCATCTTTGGTGGGATAGCGCCAATCGTTGTATCCCGCAAAACTCTCAGCGTTGAGCTTTTCGATATATTCAAAACCTTCTTTCCAGACGATCCTGTCGATGGACGCGCCTCGCTGCCACATAAGACCGGTTTGCCTGTCCAGGATGACTTTTTCTTTTTCAAGAATAAACCTTTCTTCCATGATACCTCCAGGCATGTGTCGATTTTGCCCTGAAACTAAACGGCACAGAGCGGGGATAAAGCCTAAAAATCATACACACAATAAACGAAAAAAACAAAAGGAAATCCACATGCTCCCCCCGTTCCTGAAGGGGGGGCCGGAGGGAATTTTAGCGCGGAGGCTTACCCTGAAGTATGAAGGGTTAGGTTAGAAGGGTGACATTTTCACACTTCTTTGTACCGCCAGAGCCTGCCAATGGGGTCCGGGGGCGGAAAAGGACCTTTTACGGACGGAAACTGATTATCCGTGAAATGATCTCTAATGCTCGTGAACGTGTTCACCCGGAGACTTTTCATGACCGGGGTGCTCGTGATCGTGTTCTCCGTGCTCACCGTCGTGGGAATGACTTTCGTATCCTCTTCCGTGTTCGTGCTTGTGTCCGTGGGCATGTTCGTGTTCGTGTCCGTGCTCGTGAGAGTGCCCGGCATCACCATGCCGGTGTTGATGAGAGTGGCTATGAGCATGCCTGTGTTTATGGTCGTGAGTATGCTCTTGTTTTTCTTCCATGTCGATCTCCCCGACAGAAATGGTTCAATTCTAATAATGACCGTTCTTTTATTCAGGTAGGTCTCTCGGCGCATGTCGTCAAGTCCGGGCATACTTATTTCATAAAAACTTTAACATTTTCATCGTGCCTGCCGTTAATTTGTTTAACATCCAGTGAAGCCGCTGATCGGTTCGTGTTATTGACGCGCAGATATCTGCCGTTTCGAATAAACTATGCTAAGATGGAAGGGGCGCGCCAGCCATGAAGACAGCTTCTTATTCTTGGTTACAGGTTCAGTCCGTTCGTGTTATAAGCTTCGTGCAGATAGAACAAGCCCGCGAGCGAATTTCGATTTGAGCGAAGGATGGGGGAGATGCCTATCAATCCGTTAGATGAGAAAGAAATCCGCTTCCAGGTTTCACAAATCAAAGACCTTCCTCCTTTGCCCCAGTCTCTGAGGCGGCTCATTGAAATAATTCACTCCGAGATCGAAACCGCGGGAGAGCTCGAAAGCATTATCTGCTACGATCCTTTGCTCGTGGCCAAGATTATCATGATTGCCAATTCCACCTATTATGGACACCGCCGCCAGGTGAAGACGGTTTCAAAAGCAATAACGCTTGTAGGGGCTGACCAGGTAAAGTCGATCTGCATTTGCTCCCTGCTCATGAGTCTGCTTTCCAACGGGAATGTAATTAGTGCGGTTCACCGGGAAAAGCTCTGGAAACACGCGTTCGCCTGTTCTAGAATTGCTACGGAGATGACCAGGAGACGCCCATGGATGAATGGGGCAGAAGCGGCCGTACTTGGCATCGTTCACGATCTAGGCTGGATCGTGATGGCAACGCACTTTAACGAGCAGTTCACAGCCATTTTTGAAACCGCAGCAAGAAGGAATATTCCCCCCTGGTACGTTGAAACGCAGTATGGCCTCGAACACTGCCTGCTTGGCAAGTACCTTGCTGCCCGATGGGCTTTCCCGGAAGAATTTGAGGCAGTGATTGAATTCCATCACTCTCCTGAAAAGAGCAGGTACTTCAAAACGGAGGTCAGGTTGATGCACCTGGTCAATGTTCTGAGCCATTCGCGTGAGTATCCCGAACTGGTCAATGAAGAGAGTACTCTTTCCCATTGCCGGGATCTCTATATTTCCGAGGAGGAGTGGGAGGAATATCAGGAAAGCGTCGAAAGGATCTGGCCTGAGGTTGACCAGTTATGGAATCTGCTCGGCCGGAATCCTGCGTAGCCTCGCTGCGTGCGGGAGGACAATGAGTTCGTTGAGCGGGAAGGGCAAATTGCAAAGATGAACAAAGAGGGAAGAGGATGGACCATCTGGTTAATGAAATGATGCAAATGGGCCTCCTTGACGCAAAGAGGCGGGGTGATGAAATGAGCCAGTTTCTGGCCTTGATCAAGCGCTTTGCCGAGGCAGTGTCCCTGGACCAGGAAACAACCACGGCATGCCGGCATTTCGTACGGATCATAATAGAGGAAACAGGGTTCGAGAACTGTTCGATCCTTTTCTGGGACCAGCATACCAGTAAGCTTTCGCTGGTTGCCGCATACGGTCTGGATGATCAGCTCGAGGCGGCTTCCCGCCGCTACAGGCAAAATCTGCGCTTTGGATCGGGTCAGAACGTTTCGGGCCAGGTTTTTTCGTCTGGGAAGCCCGTTTTCATTGAAAACACCGCCGAGCACCCAATCCCGGAGCTTCAAGATGCGGTTGTGACGCCGGTTTCGCTTGCCTGTATTCCGATCCTCCATTTGGGCGTGCTTAACCTTAGCTCCTACCATCCGCAGGAATTCATGCCCCAGTTCAGGCGAAACTGGGAGATAATCGGCAATGTTATCGGCCACCTGGTTGTTGGGCTGCAATGCGCCAGAGACGCCGGCCGGCACGTGGTGGCCGAGTTGGCCGGACCCGAAACCTCGGTCTCAGTGGTCCAAAATTTTCTGACCAGCCAAATTTCCGACCTGGTCCTCGATTTCATGCCCCAGGGCATTTGCATTCTCGACACGGAAGGCAGAATCGTCCGAATCAACCGGTGTCTCGAAAAAATACAGGGCGAAAAACTTTCGGAAATTACGGGCAGATCGCCCGCTGTGCTTTTCCAGGATCCGGCGAATTTCGAAAAGCTCCTCGCAAGGGCATCGGAATCCGATGCCGGGCAGGTGGAAAAAACAGATGTGAACCTGATGAACTCAAAGGGTGAGACTTATCTGGCCGATATCAATCTCGTCCGGCTGGTCGAAAAGGGCCGGTCGGTCGGCTACTTTCTGGTAATAGAGGACATAACCAGGAAAAAAGCATTTTCAGACAAAATCATCCAGTCCGAGAAGCTTGCGGCCCTTGGAACGATGGCTGGAGGCGTTTCGCATGATTTCAACAATCTTTTGATGGCGATCCTGGGTCACATTCAGCTCATTTTGCCGCAAATCGAAGACGAGGAGATCCAGCGAAGGCTTCGGAACATGGAAAAGGCGGTATATGACGGATCAAATACCGTCCGGCGGCTTCAGAGGTTCACCGAGCGGGAACGGGACCCCAACGCGGCCCCATCTACCATCGACACCGAAGAAGCCGTCAAGGATGTTGTCGAACTTACCAGGCCGCGCTGGAAAAATCTCATGGAAAGATCCGGGCGCACGATAGATATACAGATGAATCTTCAGCAGAGCTGCCCTGCCGCAATCAATGCGTCAGATCTGAGGGAAATCCTGACCAATCTTCTTCTCAATGCTATCGACGCAATGCCCCAGGGGGGTATCATCACCTTCCGTTCTTACTGTCAGGGCGAGCAGATTTTTCTCGAGGTCAGCGACACTGGTATCGGTATGAGCAAGGATGTCGCGGAAAAAATATTCGATCCCTTTTTTACTACGAAGGGAATCGGAAACTCCGGCCTTGGTTTGAGCGTGTCATGGAGCCTCATCAGCCGCTATGGAGGCGACATCCAGGTAAAGAGCAAGCCGGGCAAAGGCACAACTTTCATAATCAGGCTCGCCAGGGCCGAAGCAGCAAAGGCGCAGCTCGTTTCGAAAACCGGCGAAGGGTCAAGTTCATATCGCTTGCTGCTGGTCGAAGACGACCCGGAGATCCTCAACCTGCTCCGAGATATGCTGCGGCTCAAAGGGCACCGGGTTGTGGCGACGAGCGACGGCGAAAAGGCCCTGGAGTTGATAGATTCGAGCCATTTCGATCTGGTTTTGACCGACCTCGGAATGCCGGTGACAAGCGGCTGGGAAGTGGCCAAGCGCGCCAAGGCAAAAAATCCCAAACTGCCGGTGGTAATGATAACCGGGTGGGGCGCGCAATATGAAGACATAGACCTTGCCAGCCGGGGCGTGGACCTGATGCTGGCAAAACCCCTGAGCTGGGACAAGCTGTTGAGTTCGATTGAAAAGCTGCTCTAGCCGGGTTCCCGGCTGGAAACACCCATTTGTGAAAAGCTTTGCCCGGCGCGCGGCGTCGGGGAAATCCGCCGTTTCTATTGCTCAAAAAAACCGGTCATTGAGGCCTCATCAAGCGTCTTTCCCTCTATTGCGTTCTGAAAGTCGGCCAGAGTTGCGGTGGGTTTAAGGTCCAGCCTGGTATCTTTCAGGGCGTAGATAGTTATAACATACGCGTGAGGGCCCGTGCCTTTCGGAGGTTGCGGCCCGCCATATCCGGCCTCGCCGAATGAATTCCTGATCTCGATAGCTCCGGGCGGCATATTCTTTCCAGAGGCATCCTCAGGAAGAGAGGATACATCCGGAGGAATATTTATCACCATCCAGTGTGTCCACTTTCTGGCAACCGGGTGCTGATCCACGATAGAGAGCGCGAATGATTTCGTCGCTTCGGGCGCTCCGGTCCATTTCAAGGGAATGGAAATATTATTTCCTCCGACGGCAGGTCGCGCATAATGGGTGGGAATGGCCCCTCGGTTCTTCAATGCGGGGGATAAAAGCTCCATCGCGGCCGCCGAGGGCGAGGGGGCTCTTATTAGCAAAACGGCGGCGGCTAAAAGCGCAATCGTGAGCATTCTATTCATTTGGGCCTCCTTAACTCAGTCTATGCAATTCATATAATGATCGAAAAAGTAAGCCGAAAGTCAGTCTCTCAGTTTAGGCAGACCCGCAGATGCCTCTGTATACGCAATGCTCTTCGCAGGCCCGGCCTTCCTTGAGCCAGAGTGGTGACACGTCCCCGGCAAAGATGGAATTCAGCGCGGCGCCGACCCCTTTTTCCCACTCTTTTAAAAAGGAGCCGTGTTGCTCGGCGGGATCGAACATGACCTGGTGTTTCATGTTTCCCGGCGATCTAAGCTCGATGAAGCCGGCCCCGCTTTTATCATTGGCTTTTGGCGCGCCCGTGACATTTCCCCTTGATAACGCGAGGAGATATGCCGGGAGCTGAGGTTCATTATTCTTATCGATTACCTCGGTTCTGCGGGGAAGCCTGCCGGTCTTGTAATCCCAGCAGATGACGCCCCGTTCGGGGTGTGAATCGATCCTGTCGAGCCGCCCCTTGAGGCGGGCCTGGCAACCATCTATTTCCATGCCTTCGAATGGCCGCTCAACCGCCTTCCATGACCAGCCGTCCAGCATTCTCTCCCGTTCGGCATCCAGCCACTTTAGAAGTAGACCGGGGTGGCCGGGTTTTCCTATCAGCCGCTCGAACTCAACTTTCCAGACTGCATTAGACAGACGGGGTCCGATGGCATAAGTTATAGTTTTTTTCAAAAGATCTGACAAAGCTTCGAATTCCACCTCGGCTTCTCCGAGTCTTTCTGTTGCGCGTAAAACGAAAGAAGCCAGGATCGAATGGACGTTTCGACCCCGTTCCAGTGCCGGGATGCCCGGTTCGAATTCGTCAAGCTCTTCAAGGCCAAGAACATGGCGGAAGAAATACCGGGCCGGGCAGAGCAACGCTGATTGCAGTTCGCTGACCGAAATCTGGTCGGCTGTCGGGAGCGGTTGTATTTGGAACTGGGACCGATCGGGTTCGCAACATGCCTTCCCAATTTCGATCTGAGCCGAACCCCTGATTTTCGAAATACTCTGCCGCACCCACCGCGCCCGCTGCATAGCTGGAAGCCTATGCTTCCAGGGTATTACGGCATCGATCTTTTTCTCGCCATCTTCTGTCCAGAACGGCGACGGGATGCAGATTTCACCATCTTTTGCAGCGGGGCGGCTGAGGACGATTTGAGGAGCAACGGCGAGAAAATTCGCATAAAGGCGGCCCGCAAAGGCGAACTGGCTCTCGATAGTCCCGCCAAGCACTTTCGGGCGTTCCGAAGAGCTGAGCAGGGGGAGCGATCTCACGGGCTGCGGGAAAGATCCTGAAACCAGGCCGGGAATGAATATCTTGCTAAAAGAGAGCCCACGCGCATCGAGCCTGCTAAGGACCTGGATGCCGGCGTCCTCGAACCCGCTCTTCTGGATCCGTACGCGGCTTGCCGCGGTAGTCAGCAACTCGAAAAATTCGTGTGCGCTCAGGCTGGTTTCCCCAAATACCGTTTCGAACTCAGAGATTATTCGAACCAGGTTGTCCCACGTAATCCGGTCCAGTTCGTTGGCGAGCACCGGAAACTGGAGGGCCGTCCAGATGCGGCGCAAGGTCTCCGTCCACTTTGAAACCATTTTCACGCCCACCTGCAGAAACGGAACTATGGCGGCCCTGATCCCGCTGCACCCATCGGGAAAGATTTCTTCAGCCGAATCGCGAACAGCCTCAAGCAAAGGGTCCATTCCACTTTCGATGCCCTTTTCACGCCAGGTCCTGTCCCATTGGCTCAGACGCCGGTTCCACCGGGAGAACGAACCATAGTATGGGGAGCGCAGAAAAGTGAACAGGTCATTGCGCTTTTCACCGCCCAGGGCGCACCGCATCGGCAGCATTGCGGCATTGTAAAGCCCCTGGCTGCACAGGTTCCGGTCAGGACAAAGATTGTAGGCTGCCCGTTTTCCCCTGACAGGCTCTCCGAGTATATCCTGGAGCCGGTTCGAAACAGCCGGGCTGTAGAATTCGGAATCGCACAGCACGACCGCAATTTCATGAGGCGCATTCTCTTTGACCGCTATCAGCAGGTTTTCCATAAGCACGGTGATTTCCTGCTCGGGATCGGAGCAAACCAGGCGACTCGGCTGGGCGTTACCCGCAGGCAGGGCGAAAAATATCGCCCCGACTTTCTTTTGCAGCTCCTCCAAAAGGTATTTTTCCCAGTGGCCCGCAAATTCGAAGCCAACGAAGGCCATTCTGCTCCGATTCGCTTTTCGTTCCAGCCCCGTCAAGTTCCGGGCAATTTTTTCGGGCAGCCGAGCGGGGTGGAACAGTCCCCTCCGCGCGAGTCTGTCGTCAAAGGAGCGCCAGATTTGGCGCCTCCATCCGATCAGGGGACTGGTCTCCTGGCCTCCTGCCGGATCTATTGCAAATCTCAAGCACTGCTCAAAGCTCTCATCCAGCAGATGAATCAACTCGATGTCAGGGGCCGCTGGTTCAGGCGGGGGCGCCTCATGCAGGCTGTCTTTGAGAAATTGCCATCGCAAAAAAGAGGATGAGGCAGGCAGCTCCTCCGGCCACAGTTCCGTCCAAAAGTTCTCCATCCATCGGTTCAGGGTAAAGATTTTTGGGGTATCCCACCCGGGTTTTCCCTCTTCGATTCGTCTTAATCGAAATTGCCGCTCTATCTGGTGGACAAACCGGTCGGTCTCGGCCAAAACCGTATAGCCCTCTTCAAGAAGAACGAGCAGCCTGTTCTGAAGGTCCTGATTGGTCATCTTGATTAAACTTGGATCCGATCGGGGTGATTGCCAAATTTCTGCCCTTTGTTAAGGCCGCCAAGCAGAAACTGGTTTTAAACGCAATTAGAAGCTATATAATAAAACTTTATCGCTCAAAAGTCGCTAAATTATGTCCAAACCAGACCGGAGCGCAGGAAGCAAAAGTGAACTGCAAAAACGTTTTCTCCAATGTTTTGGAATGCATCGGCAATACTCCGCTCATCCGCATAAACCGGATGAACCCCAACCCGGCGGTAACGTTTTATATAAAATTCGAGGCGAAAAACCCGGCGGGTTCGGTGAAAGACAGGGCGGCCCTTTTTATGATCGAAGCGGCAGAGCGCCAGGGGCAGCTCGTTCCCGGCAAGATCATTGTCGAAGCAACAAGCGGCAATACCGGAATCGGGTTGGCGATGGTTGCGGCGGTCAAGGGCTATCGCGTCCTTTTCACCATGCCGGAGACTGCCAGCCTGGAGAGGCAGAAAATCCTCAAAGCGTTCGGCGCCGAGCTCCTGCTCACCCCCGGCTCATTGGGCACAGACGGGGCGATCGAAGAGGCTTACAATCTGGTGAGGGAAAACCCTGACCGCTATTTCATTACAGACCAGTTCAATAACCCCGCTAATCCTGCTGCTCATTATTATGGGACAGGACCGGAGATCTACGAGCAAACGGAGGGCAAAGTAAGCACTATCGTCGCCACACTCGGCACGACCGGGACGGCCATGGGCATTCTCAGGGCAATGAAGGAAAAAAATCCGGCCGTCAGGGTTGTTGCCGTCGAGCCTCTTCCGGGGCATAAGGTCCAGGGACTCAAGAACATGAAAGAATCCTATGTCCCGGGGATTTTCGACCGGTATGCTCTGGACGAGATTATCCATGTGAAGGACGAGGATGCTTTCGAGGCCGCCCGAAGACTGGCCAGGGAAGAGGGGATATTTGCCGGTATGAGTTCCGGGGCTGCGATGGCCGCCGGAATTCAGATAGCTTCCGCCATGGGGGAAGGCGTGCTGGTTGCAATCCTGCCCGACGGAGGAGACCGCTATCTCAGTACAAACCTGTTTACAACAATGCTCGAGCCGGACTTCAGGTTCTATAACCTGCTGGATCGGCGGAAGGTGGAATTCAAACCTGTCAAGGAAGCAAAGGCGCGTATCTGCGTGACCGGACCTCCACTGGATCAATCGCTTTCGATTTCAGACGCGCGGCGATTCCTGCTTGCAGACCTGCTGTCCAGGTTTTTTCAGGTGAAAAATTTTTCGGTCGATGAGGTCGTTCTCATTCCGGATTTTGACAGCCGCACCATAAACAGCTCAATTGCCGCTGGAATGTGCCTCGGGCCCTACACCCAGCAGCGATTCGATTCCTTTCTGGGCGACCTGGATTCGCTGGGGATAAACCGGGCCTACCGATATCCACGGACGACCGAACATCTCGACACCATAATAGAATTCACCAGGGACCTGATATCCGCAGAGTTTGCATACGACAAACTCCGCTCGGTCTATTTCGACCTCTCCAGGAGCAACAGCTACGGGAGACTTTCCGGGATCGACCCCAAAAAAGTTCGCGCGGGTAAAACCGTTGACCTCAACGCCTATGAGAAGCTCAACCCGAGCGATTTCGCGCTGCTCAAAAGGGCTACGCTCTCGGAGCTCAAAATGGGCGCCTACGTCAAAACGGACTGGGGTAACGTCATTCCGACCTGGCACATATCGGCGGCTTCTGCGGCCATCCACGATCTCGGACCACAGATAGACATTGTGGTAAGCAGCATGGATTTTCTTTTCCCGCACCTGGAAAACGTGAGGGAAATCGGTGAAGCCCTTACAGGCAAGCCCTTCGCAAATATCTGGATGATCGCCGAACGTGTCTGGTCGGCAAGGAGAGGCAAAGGGACCGGCCGGGTGGACGAAAGCAAGCCCGTGCGGGATCTCTTCGCATTGGGATTCTCGGCCCGCCAGGTTAGGTACTGGCTCCTTGGCACTCATTACCGAAAGCCGATCCAGGCAACCTCGGACAATATCTCCAGCACGGTCAGAGGATTGAGGCGTATTGACGAATTTATTGTAAAGGTGCGTGCCTCCGCAGGCCCGACCGGGGAAAACGCACAGCTCTCCGAGATGATCTGCATTCTCGATCAGGAATTTCTCGATTCGCTCGCTGACGACCTGAACCTTCCGCATGCTCTTGCCGCCATATTCCGCTTCATTCGTCAGGCAAACCCGATAATCGATCAAACAGGGGTTAGCAGCTCACAGAAGCTGCAAGTCCTCGAAATATTCCAAAGAGCTAACTCCATTCTTGGCTTTTTCGACCTGAGTTCACGCCTGCTCAGCCCGGCTGAGGAAAAACTGATCCATGACCGCGAGATTGCGCGAAAAGAGAAAAACTGGGCCGACTCTGACAGAATCAGAAACGATCTGCTCAAGTGCGGCATCCGCGTTATCGACACCCCTGCGGGGAGCAGATGGGAATGCAGTGAGCAGTGAAGAGTGAAGCGGGAAGCGGGAAGCGGGAAGCGGGAAGCGGGAAGCAGCCGGAAGAGTTTTGAGTTCTTAGTAGTTGGTTTTGAGTGGTTACTAAAAACTAAAAACTCG
>Ga0187864_10003140_pt1 | contig 13707 bp, 9 predicted proteins | sample June2016WEW_11_4_FD_132985 | JGI IMG/M metagenome (GOLD analysis project Ga0187864, IMG submission 132985) | Peatland microbial communities from SPRUCE experiment site at the Marcell Experimental Forest, Minnesota, USA - June2016WEW_11_40 | ecosystem: Environmental > Terrestrial > Soil >... | reverse complement strand
TGCTCGATCAGGACGCGCAAGCGGGCTTCGTTGGCGCGCAGGGCTTCTTCGGCGCGCTTGCGCTCGATCGCCAGAGCGATCTGCCCGCCAACAGACGTAAGGAATTCGACGTCGCGCTGGGTGTATGCATTGTCGTGATCGTAATCCCGTACGACCAGGACCCCGATCTTCTCCACCGGAGTCCGCAAGAGAACTCCGAGCCAGGAACGCGCCGGTGTGCCGAGCAACTCTACTTCACCGCTCTCAATAAGCTCGCGGTATCGCTCCGCGGAGACCAGCATCGGCTGGCCCGTCCGAAAGACATAAGCGGCGCAACCGCGTCCCATTTTGTTTTTCGGCTGCGGGCGAGGATCATGTCGATCGACAAAGAACGGGAATGAAATCATCCCAGAGGCGTCAACCAGCGCGACGAAGCAGTTGTCCGCCGCAATCACTTTGTTGAGAGCTCGATGGATCAGGCCGAGCAAGTCATCCAAATTGTCCGTGACGCTGACGGCGTGACTGATCTCCGTGGTGACCTGCCGCTCGAGTTCCGACCGCTTTCGCTCCGTAATGTCTACTGCCGTCCCGTCATGGGTGACGATCTTGCCGCTGGCATCGCGCAAGGCCCGGGCGTTCAGCGAAATCCAGATACTGCTGCCGTCCTTGCGGAGCATGTGGCACTCATAACCCTCGAGAATGCCGTCCTTCTCCAGCCTTCGCTTCACGTCCTTGCGGGTCTCCGGCTCGACATAGAGCTGCTTGCCCATGTCGTAAACCTCGTTGATCATCTCCGCGGGTGAGGAGTAGCCTGCGATGCGGGCCATGGCGGGATTCACGGTCAAAAAACGACCCGCCGGTGTTGATTCAAAGAAGCCCTCGACGGCGTTCTCGAAAATCCTGCGGTATCTCTCTTCGGCGAGCCGCTGGGCTTCCTCGGCGCAGATCCTTTCTGTAATGTCCTCGTACATGCCGAAGCTGCCAGTTCGCTTCCCATCGACGATGAGAGGCACTCCAAGAATCCGGACGTCCACCAGCGAGCCATCGCGGCGGCGCCGTTTCCCTGTCGTGCGCACAACCTCCCCGGATTTCGCCAGACCGATCAGCCCGATCATTTCGCTTTCTTCGCCAGAGGGCGCCAGCAACGATTCAAGCGTCTTGCCGCGAATCTCGGTCAAGGAATAACCGAAGAGTTGCTCGAAAACGGGATTGCACATCTGGACTCGACGGTCTGCGTCCACAGTGACAATGCCGAGAGGATTGTTCTGAGTCAGCGCTTGCAGGTAGGCCGTATGCTCGGCTGCCTTCTCCTCCGCCGCCACGCGAGCGCTGATGTCTTGCCCAACGGCCAGAACTGCGTCGTGACCGGCGAACGGAATGGATTGCGTCGTAATCTCGACATCGAAGACCTCCCCGTTCTTCCGGCGATGCCGCCAATGACCCTTGGACGCGACGAAACCACTTCGCTCTCGGATGGATTCCAGGAGGCGCGGGACATCTTCGGAAGGCCGTATGTCCGTCACATCCATGGCGAGAAACTCTTCGCGCGAAAACCCATATTGATCGATGGCGGCCGCGTTGACCTCGAGGAAACGCAACGTCTGACGGTCGATCACGTACATTGGACGCGGATTCTTCGAGAAGAGGAGCTCGAAGTTCGTGTCGTTGGCGAGTGAGGTCTTGGACGGTGCCGAGAAACCTGTGCTCGGGTCTGCTTCAGGCTTGGCATCCTTCGAGGCGCGGGAAGGACGCTGCCGCTTGGGACGAAGCGTGGCAGTTCTGTTCGACATGGTCAATAATAGGGAAAAATCCTGTACCGGAAGCCGACAGGAGGCCTCCGCGGACGAACCCCAGACTTCTATCTATAGCGGCAGGGCCTTAGCCCTCGCAATGGTACCTTGGTACCAAAATCGCTCTGTTTTTGCTTATTTACCAATCCTTTAGTCCTATAGGGAGTAATCATCTGCAGGTTTCGACGGCATCAATACCCGTTCGCGAAGCTGTAGGACCGAGTCCGCGTGTTCCTCGGAGGCGGACGTCTCCGGGGGAGGTTTGGAGCCGCGCCCCGGCTCCGGTAAGATGATGACTGGGACGCAGATGAGCGAGACCGAGAAAGCATCGAGCGAGACGGGCCCCGTTCCGGAAAAGCCCCGGAACGAACTCGAGAGTGTGATCCGCGGGGAGCATTCGGACCCCTTCCAACTGCTGGGCCCGCACTGGCTCGACCGGGGCGCGGGGCGCGCGCTGACGATCCGTGTTTTTCGCCCGGGTGCTCGCGACGTGAGCATCGTTTGGAGCGCAAACCAAGCTGCCTATCCGGCGACGCTGATTCATCCGGACGGCCTGTTCGAAGCCATCCTTCCTGCCGGAATCCCACACTTACGCGACGGCGAGCCCGTGCCTCCCGCAGCCTATCGCTTGCGCTTCCGCTTCGCAGATGGCACGAGCATCGAAACGCACGATCCCTACGCGTTCCCGCCAATTCTGACCGACTATGATCTCTACCTGTCGGGCGAGGGCACTGATTACCTCAAGTACGAGAAACTGGGCGCGCACGTGCGCGAACTGGCAGGCGTGCGAGGAGTTCATTTCGGCGTCTGGGCGCCAAACGCGCAGCGCGTGAGCGTCGTCGGCGACTTCAACTCCTGGGACGGGCGCGTCCACGCCATGCGTAGTCGCGGGGCGAGCGGCATCTGGGAAATTTTCATGCCCGGTCTCGGCGAAGGCACCCTCTACAAGTTCGAAATCCTTTCGCGGGTCGGAAACCATCTGGGATTGAAGGCGGATCCCTACGGATTTGCGGGGGAACTGCGCCCGAAGAGCGCGTCCGTCGTCTGCGACATCGACCGCTACCGCTGGAATGACTCCTCCTGGCTCGAAGCGCGCGCCTCGCGCGACTGGTTGCACTCCCCGATGTCCACTTACGAAGTCCACGCCGGCGCATGGCGCCGCAATCATGAGGAGGGAGATCGCTGGCTCACCTATCGCGAACTGGCGGAGCAACTCATCCCGTATGTGAAGCAGATGGGTTACACGCACATCGAACTGATGCCGATCATGGAACATCCATTCGACGCCTCGTGGGGCTATCAGACCGTCGGCTATTACGCCGTCACGAGCCGGTTCGGCTCGCCCTCCGATTTCATGTATTTCGTCGATCGATGTCACCAGGAAGGCCTCGGCGTAATCCTGGATTGGACGCCGGCGCATTTTCCTCGCGACGCGCAGGGCCTGGCTTTTTTCGATGGCACGCATCTCTACGAACACGCGGACCCGCGCCTGGGCGCTCATCCCGATTGGGGCACGCTCGTCTTCAACTATGGGCGCAACGAGGTGCAGAATTTCCTGCTCTCGAACGCGCTCTTCTGGATCAACAAATATCACATCGACGCACTGCGCGTGGACGCCGTCGCGTCGATGCTCTATCTGGACTATTCGCGCAAACCGGGCGAATGGATTCCCAATGCCTCCGGCGGACGCGAGAACCTGGAGGCGATCGCCTTTCTGAAGCGGCTGAACGAGGTCGTGCACCAGCGCCATCCGGGTGCGCTGATGATCGCCGAAGAGTCCACCTCCTGGCCCGCGGTCTCGCGTCCCACGTACGTCGGGGGCCTCGGCTTCGACCTGAAATGGAACATGGGTTGGATGAACGACACGCTGCGCTACATGTCGCTCGATCCCGTTCACCGGCAGCACCACCACAACGAGCTGACCTTCTCCATGCTGTACGCATTCCACGAGAATTTTGTCCTGCCGCTCTCGCACGACGAAGTCGTGCACGGAAAGCGCGCTCTGCTCGAAAAGATGCCGGGCGACGACTGGCAGAAATTCGCCAACTTGCGATTGCTTTTCGGGTATCAGTACGCACATCCGGGCAAGAAGCTTCTTTTCATGGGCGGCGAGCTTGGCCAGCGGAATGAATTCTGGGACGCCGGCTCGGTCGAATGGTCGCTCGAGAATTCCCCGCCCCACCGCGGCATCCAGCGCCTGCTCGCGGACCTGAACCGCTTGCACTTGCGGGAGAAGGCGCTCCATGAGGTTGATTTCGAGTGGTCCGGCTTCGAGTGGCTGGACGCGAACGACGCCGCCGCGAGCGTTCTTTCCTTTCTGCGCCGCGCCAGGAACCCTGAAGATTTCATTGTCGCGGTCTGCAACTTCACGCCTGTGCTTCGGGAGGATTACCGGGTGGGAGTTCCGCAGCCTGGCTTCTATCGCGAGATTTTGAACACCGATTCGAAATACTACGAGGGCGGCGACATCGGCAACGCCGGAGGCGTCCAGGCGGAGCCCATCCCGTGGAACGATCGGCCGTATTCGATCAAGCTCCGGCTGCCGTCCCTTGCCGCCATGTATTTCAAGCCCCACCGCGACTGACAATCCGACAAGGATTGTCATCCCGAACCTGGTCGCGTCGTTTGCGAACAGCGGTCAGGGATCTGCTGTTGGAGCTGTGGCGAAGGGAGCCCCGCGAAAATTCTCGATTAGAAACGGTCGCCGTCGTTTGTTTTCAAGGTTTTGGACCATGTTCTAATTCTCATATTTCTCGATTAGAAATTTGTATTTCGCTGGCCGGAAGCGCGCGGGCGCGTCCTGATAGATGACGCGGCTGGGCGAGTTGACCAATTGGGTGGAATCGTTCCCCGGCGCCGGGGTGATTTGCCGATGATGTGATGTCCTTCCGCATAGCTCCAACCAAGCTAGCATGCGGCTACGCGCTCCGGACTGTCCCGCGGTACAGAAAAAGATCAGTGCTCTTTCGGCGTTTCGTACCTCGCCTTTCGAGCCCCCGGACAGTGGTGCGCTGCGCATACCTTTGCGCTGCCTCTTTCGCGGCGTGTGGTCCTAGGGCATGCGCAGGGCCGGTCTTATCTCCGGCGGGGTTTTCTCATGTAGATCGCCATCCCCACGGCGGCGTGCATCCCGGCTTTTCCGAGTGCGTTCCATGGTGATAGAATTGGCCTTGGGTGATGCTGTTCGCGGTAGAGAACGTAGAAAACCTACCGGCCTCTGAGCGTGCGAGATTGTCCCGTTAAGGCCACTTAACGTGCCAAAAAGTGGTCAAAATTGTCACCGCTTGTGAACGATTTAATGCCTCGATGTGGAGCGAATTCTTCGGCGCTAACGTGGACTACGCCGCCGTCAGGGCGAGTTCCTTTGGTTCTTCGAGGGTTGCCGAAGGCCAGCTCTTGAGTTCGGGCAAGCAATGCTTGACGAAGCAGGAGATGTTGCGCTGCACTTCGTCGTGGGGCATGCCGCCGAAATTCAGGTTGGGCATGATGCCCTGCATGTCGATCAGCTTTTTGTAGTCCGCGTATTTTTCGAGGACCTGCTGCGGAGTTCCCCAGGCCATGAGCTGGATGTAGTCCTCGACGGCCTTGTCCGCGCCGATTTCGTTGAGGTACTTGCTCATGTCCGAATAGCGCTCGTAGCCCTTGATGCTGTCGAAATGCTTGCCGAGCATTTCGTAATGCTCGAGGGCGGTGCGGTAGTTCGCGGCGAGGTATTTGCGCGCCAACTCTTCGGCGCGGTCGGCGCTTTCGTCCACAAAAGTGAAACCCGAACAGAAAGGTTTCGGCGGCTCGGTATTGGGATGAAACTCACGCCAGTGTTTGTGGTACCGCTCGAAGTCCGCAGTCACCAGATTCCAGGCCTTTTGCAGGATCACCAGCATGCCGAGGCCGAGCTTCGCGACCGAGGGCACCGAATCGGCCGATGCAGCCGCAGCGAAGGAGCGTCCCTTGAATGATTTGAACGGGCGCGGGCGAATTTCGCGGCGCGGCTGCTTCACGGTGGCGCCGCCTTCGATGTAGCCGGTTTCGAGCGCGTCGAGCACCAACTGCGCGTACTCGTCGAAGCGCTGGCGGCCCTCGTTCTGGTCGATGCGCAGGCCTTCGAATTCGCGGCGCGCCAGGCCACGACCGAAGCCGAGGATATAGCGGCCGTCGGAGACGTGATCGAGCAGCGAGATCTGCTCGGTGAGGCGCACGGGATCGTGCCACGGCACCACGATGACCATCGAGCCGAGCTTGACGCGTTTGGTCCGGCCGGCGATGAAGGAGAGCACCTGGCACGGATCGGGGCTGATCGAATAGTCGTCGAAGTGATGCTCGGTCACCCACACGGATTCAAAGCCGAGCTCTTCCGCGCGGACGCAGTTCCCCACCTCTTCGCGCATGTACTGCCGGTCGGAATATCCACCCAAGTGCTGAAAACCCGCGCCGTAGCCTACATGCATGATGCCTGCCTCCGTGGACCGTTCCGCGCGCCAAAAGCCGGGCGCACGTTGCGGCGTATTCCCCAGTTCGCGCGACTATATCAAAATACGCCTCTTCGAACCATCTCTTCAACTTTCGACTCTGAAGTCCAGCCGGCGGCGCAAAAACGAAGCGCGCCGGTGTACAATCGCCTGCTTTGAAATCGCAGCGAAGCCTCTGACCGGGTGCCAATGTCGAGGAACAGACAATACTTTGTCGCCGTAGTCGGCGGGGCGATTTCAGGCTCCGTTGCTGCGGAGATACTTGCGGATCACGGAATCCGCGTGGCCGTCTTCGAGCAGAACAAGAGGCCGTACGGAAAGATCGAAGACGGCCTGCCCCGTTGGCACGTCGAGCAGCGCAAGCAGGAGTACGCCCGGATCGACGCCCGCCTGAGAAAGCCGGGAGTTTACTTCGTTCCATCCACCAAACTCGGCCGCGACGTGGACTTTCAGGATCTTTGCAGCAATTGGGGCTTTTCCGCCGTCATCCTGGCCAATGGAGCCTGGCGGGACAGGGATTTGGGGGTGCCCGGGGCGGAAAAGTTTGTCGGCAAGGGCCTGGTTTACCAGAATCCTTTCATCTACTGGTACAACCACAAGAACGAAAGGGAGTACGCCGGGCCGCGATACGAAACTCCGGATGAAGCCATCGTTGTAGGCGGCGGGCTGGCCTCGATCGATGTGGTGAAGGTACTCCAGCTCGAAAACTACGAGCGGGCGATGAGGGCCCGCGGCATCGAAACCAACATCCACGAACTGGAGAAGGGCATCCCGGCCGCGTGCAAGGCCCACGGCATCAAGCCGGAAGACCTCGGCGTGAAGGGCTGCGTTTTGATCTATCGCCGCCGGGAACAGGACATGCCGCTGGCGCAACCACCAGATGATGCGACTCCGGAGCAGATCGCGAAGACTGAGATGGTCCGGCAGAAAATGCTTCGCCTGGCGCGAGACCGATACCTATTCCGGTTTCAGGATCGAAGACTGACCGTCGGCCTCGTCATGGAGAACGGACGATTGGTGGGCCTTAGAGTCACCGAAACGAAGATCGAAGGGCGGAAGGCGGAGCCGATCCCCGGCTCGGAGCACGAATTGCGAGCGCCTCTGGTGATCTCGTCGATCGGTTCCGTACCGGAAATCCTTCCGGGCGTGGCGATGAAGGGCGAGTACTACACCTTCACTGACGAAGATTTGCCACGCTATTCCGGCGCCGATCGTGTCTTCGGTGTCGGGAACGTGGTCACGGGGCAAGGCAACATTCGAGTGTCACTCGTGCACAGCCAGAAAGTGACCACGCAACTCGTCGAGAACTACATGGGCATTGGGAGGAATGAGGGCGGAGATCGTACGGCGCTCCACGTGCCCGCCGAAGGCCGGGCCGCTGGACAGGCTCAGGCAGTTCAGGAAAGACTGCAAACGCTGCCTGCTCTATCGCAGGGGGAGGTCGCGGCAATCGAGCAGCGCATTCATGGTTTGCAAGAGCGAGTCGGCTACACCGGCGACTATGATTCCTGGATCGCCAAAGTTACGCCTCCCGACCTGGAGTAGACCCGGCGCAGGAAACCTTGCGCCCGGTCTACACTCGAATTGCAAGAGAAGAGGCTTATTCCTGAGGTGGTTGCTGCATCATCATGGGATTGAAGGGTTGCGGCGTCCCGACGATCTTGTCCTTCGCGTCCGTAATCACTTTGGTCAGGACCATCGTCGAATCCTTCCCCTGGTGCTTCACGACTCCCAAGGGATTGACCTTCGTGCTCACCCACGTATCGCCCGAACCGTCTTTCATCCGATAGTGCTCGCAAGCAAAGGTTCCGGCCGGCACGGTGATCGACTCGCTGCCGACGTCTTCCGCTGTGCTGCGGATATCCGCCGGCGCGCTCTGATTATTCATGCGGCCTGTCATCTGCGCGGGCATTTCCATCGGGGGGCGGCCTGGCATCTGCATGATCACGCGCGACGTAACGGTGGAGTCGCCGACGGCAGTCAGCACCTTCATCACCATCTGGCCCGAGCCCATGCCGGATGTGGTCCACTCCATCCAATAGGCATCCTTGCCGTTCACCGATTCTTTCCCGACGATCGCATACTCGATGCTGGTCTTGCGGCCGTCCGAGGTCGTGATCTCATACGCTGCTCCCGAACCCACTACCGGACTGAAGACGCCGCGAGGCATGGGGGACTGACGCATGCCCATTTGCGCGCTCGCCGCCGCTGCCATCGCCAGCAGACAAACCACACTCACGAATACTTTCAAGTTCTTCATCATTCCCCCCTTGAGAACCGTCCCCCCACCAATTTGCGTACGATCGGGCGCCATTTTACCCCAGCGCGGCCGCGCCGCCAAAACCACGCCGAGCTAGTTTAACTCCCGATAACTAATCAGCCGGACGTGAAATCGCTCTACCGAACGCCTCGCTTCCGGCGCCAGCAAGCTCTCGAGTTCCATTTGGCGCTGGTGTTGCAGGCGCGAGCCCGTCGCCGTCAATTCCGCGTCGCAAATTCCCGGGTGAAGCATGATTTCCGTTCGCCCTTCGGGCAGTGTGTCAATGAAGCGACACAGCACGTCCGTCCCCATCTGACCTGTCACTGTCAACCCCAGGAAATAATCCGGGGAACGCAGGCCGTACTTACGAGAGATGGCCGCGAACCGGGATGAAACTGCCCGGACGGCCGCCGATGCCGCAAGCTGCTTCGGCGACGTCAAGCCTTCGTCGTGCATCGACTTCCACGAATCTCGAAGATTCTCCACGGGTTTCCGGATGCGTGTGATTCCGATCTCGCGGGCAAGCCGCCCGAGCACGTTCATGACCCGCGGATGGGCGTGGGTGTGCTTGTGGGTGTCGAAGTGCGTGGGTTCGATACCGGCGCGGCGGATTTTTTCGATCTGCGCACGCAGTTCCCTTTCGATATCCTTCGTGCGAATTTTTCCGCAGGTGACCTTCGTCACAAAAATACCAAGGGACTTCGGGAGGCGTCCGTTCTCGTCCACCAGAGACGGAATCTCCTCCGGTGGCGCGGCAGCGAATCCACCTGTAAGAACTAAGTGACACCCAATTCCCAATGCCGGATTCGCTCGAGCGCGCACGACTGCGTCGTCAAACGCCGGCCCGGTGGCCATCAGCGTTGCACTCGTGAGGATTCCTTCGCGGAAAGCGCGGATGATTCCCTCGTTTACGCCTCGCGTCAAGCCGAAATCGTCCGCATTGAGAATAAGTTCTTTCATTTTGACCTGGGAGCGTCTTCAAGAAAGAAGAAATGATATCACGCCGAAGCTGAGAGACTGGCACGCCTCGCCCCACACGAGTGCACGGCGCGCGAACGAATGATGAATGCTCCATGAAAGTTTTCAACAGTTCTGTTGAAATCCATGTGGAAAAGCGCGTGCTCTCCACGTAAATCTCTCGTCAGAATCGAGGCTTACTCCTCTTTGCACAAATTCTGTGCAGGTCAGAGTTCAGAAAATCGTTTTGGTGAGCTTCGCAGTCTTTCGGTTTAACCTTTTCTGGAAATGGGAAACTCTGCGGAGAAGACTCCCGAAAGGAAAAAACTTTACCCGAGAGGATTTAGTACCAGTGCGGCGGGGGTTCGAGCTTAATCGGAACAGACTCCTCTTCCTTCTCGATGTCATACCACTTGCCGTACGTGTGCCAACCCTTCGCGATAACTTGAATCAGGATTTTGCCTTGCGGGATTGCCGGCACCTTCACCGACCCGTCCTGATTCGTCTTGAAATCCAGCTCAGCCAGCTTTTCGCGACGAAGAAAGCCGCCCGATGTGTAATACCGGACATACACGCTGGCGTTTCCGACAGGTTTGTCGTTGTTGTCTGTGACTTGAATTCTCAGTCTCGTGGTAGCCGAACCGGGGGACTTCTCGTCTCGCTTGTCCTTGTCAGCTGGTTTGCTGGTGGAGTCCGGGGAATCCGGCGCCGAAGACTGACTGGCGCTGCTCACCCGTGCGAAGCCAACTGCCCCGCATAGCAAACCCGCTGCCAAAATCGCTGCCCATTTACGCGACGGGATACGCCGCGGGCAAATCGTCTTCGTCTTCATGGCACTTACCTTGTACCTCAATTGCGAGCGTCTCTCAAGCCAGCGGATATGCCCAGACGAATCCTACGATGATCGTAACAAACTTCTTTAACCCCTTGCGGGCCGAACCGATTCTGAAATCCATGCAAGGTAGTGGCGTGCCCCTGAGGCGACCGGAAGCGCGATGATTTCGGGGACGTTATAGCTGTGCAGGCGCTGAACTTCCTTTTGCAACGCGGGGAATCGCTGGCGCGAGGTCTTGATGATCAGCAAAAATTCTCGCGCGGACTCGATCTTGCCCTTCCACCGATAAACTGATTCGATGGGAACCTCAAGAATGTTGGCGCAGGCTGCCAGACTTTGCCCGACCAGCGCTCGGGCGATCCGCTTCGCTTCTCTCGCCGAACCGCATGTGACCAGCACGACGATTTTGTCCGTCATCGCTCGCCTTTACTCTTGGGACTCGCCTTGCCGCGATTACCGGATACGGATCGGCTGCGCGACAAGATACAATACCGCTCCGTGGCAAGCCAAGCGATCCACTTCGGCACTTCCGGTTGGCGTGGGATCATGGCCGAAGATTTCACGTTCTCAGGTGTACGCCGCGCGGCGGCGGCGATCGCGGGCCACGTCCGGACCAAGAGCAAAGCTCCCGTCTTGATTGTCGGCTACGACACGCGATTCCTTTCGGGAGAGTTCGCGCGCACCGCGGCCGCTGTCCTGCTGTCGCATGGCTGCCGCGTGTTCCTTTGTGGTTCAGCGACGCCCACGCCCGCCATCGCACACGCCATCATTCACGGGAAACTCGACGGCGGCGTCAACATCACGGCCAGCCACAATCCTGCGCAGTACAATGGCCTGAAATTTTCGGGCCCTGACGGCGGCCCGGCCCTGCCCGAAATCACCCGCGACATCGAAAAGCGCGCTGCCGCAATCAAAGACGATTCCGGCAGCCACCACGAGATTGATGAGGATTTCGAGGGGATCGATCCTCGCGAGCCGTACTTCGCGCAGCTTCGCCGCATGATTCGATTCGACGTCCTGCGCAAGGCGAAGGGCAGTTTCGTCTGCGATGCCGTGCACGGGTGCGGCGCGGGCTGGCTGGATCGTATTCTCGCGGAAGGCGGCATCACCGTGACGCCGATTCGCGACGAGCGCGACGTGCTGTTCGAAGGGACGGGGCCCGATCCGTCCGAAGAGAATCTCGCACCGCTGAAGAAAGCGGTTGTTGAAAAGAAGGCGCTTGCGGGTCTCGCCACCGACGGCGACGCCGATCGCTTCGGCATCATCGACCGCGATGGATCGTTCGTCTCACCGAATCACATCCTCGGTTTGGCCTTCGACTACATTCTCGAAACGCGTGGATATAAACTCGGCGCCTCCCGCAGCGTTGCGACCACGCACCTTCTGGATGCGGTAGCCAGGCTCCACGGCGTGAAACTGTACGAGACGCCAGTCGGCTTCAAGTACGTCGGCCCGCTCCTGCGCAAGGACAAGATCGCGCTCGGAGGCGAAGAAAGCGCGGGCATGACGATTCGCGGACACCTCCCGGAAAAAGACGGTATCCTCGCTTGCCTGCTCGTCGCGGAAATGATTGCGGCGCGGCAGACATCGCTGGCCGAACAGCTTCGCGATCTCTTCCGCCGCGTCGGCCGGGAGTTCTGGCCGGTCCGCGTCAACTTGCATCTCTCGGATGAAGCTCAGGCGATGCTACCGAAGCGATTGAAAGCTGATTTCAAAAAGTTTGCGGGACGCCGCGTGGCTCACGAAAATCGCCTCGACGGGCTGAAGCTGATCTTCGAAGACGGCGAGTGGGTCCTGATGCGCCCTTCCGGCACCGAGCCGGTCGTGCGCATCTACGCGGAAGCAGCCTCGCTCGAGGCTTCGCAGAAGCTCGCCGATGAGGCGCGCGCCTGGATCACACAATGAGCAGACATCCGATCAACGAGCCGCCTGTGAGTTTCCCCGAACAGCTCCGCGACTTCCTGCGGCGGAACTTCAACTGGTTCCTGGCGGCCGGTTTGGCTTTGCTGCTGCTCCAGGATGTTTTTGGAACGCACGGCGTGCTAGCCATGCGCCGCTCGCAAAAGGAAGCCAGCGAGGTTCGCAAGGAAATCGACCAGATCAATGAAGAGAACCGCCGGCTGCAGGAGCGCGTGAAGGCGCTCAAGACCGATCCGGAAGCGATCGAACATATCGCGCGCGAGGAGATGGGGCTGGCCCGGCCGGGCGAGTACATCTTCAAGATCCCACCCAAACCCGGCGAAGCCTCCCCTTCGTCTTCCCAGCCTGCCGGACCGCCGAAAAAGCCCTAACCCTCGGCAGCCGTCCCGGGCGTCCGCCCAATTTCTCCCGAACGAAGCCGGCGAACCACGCGAGGATTTCCTTGCCTCGGCCTTTCAAGCGCGTTCGCGCGAGCGAGAGCAACACCATCGCGGTCGTAATCGCGAGCAAGCCCGCGGTCGCCATCAAGATCCCCTGAGATTGCTTTTCGAGAATGGAGAACCGCCCATAGACGAATTCAATGTGGACCCAGTAGACGAGCAACGACGTCTGGCCTAGCTGTGCGAGCGGGCTGAAACCGACCGCGCCAAGCCCCCACCGGCACCACGCATACCCGGCTAGCATCAGCAACAACAGGATGCCGACGCGAGCGAGAAAAAAGTTGGGACTCGTGTGCCAGTAGTCGTACACGGCATAGAGCTGCACGGGCCGCGAGTCGAGCCACCGGGAAAGAAACAATATCCCCGCTCCGCCTGCTCCGAGCAAGGCCATCGTTCGCCCCAGATTTCGCATCGGCCAGTCGCTAAAGAGGACGAACCCAACCGCCAGCCCCGCAAAGGCAAATGCGCTCCAAGGGAAGATTGGAAAGAGCCACGGTTGCGGCGCCGCATAGATGTGGACGCCGTTGATATACGACTCGAGATACCAGGGCAGCCAGCGGGGACGCCACGAAGTCCACAGAGTTGGTGTCAGGAGAGCGATCCCGAGTGAAACCCCGGCGGCGCCGATTGCGCTCGCCATCTGACTTTGCACGATCCAGCAAAGAACGCCCATGAAAACGATCGATAGCCCGATCAAGTTGAGCACGTCCACGCGAAGTAGGTCGGTCCAAGGCGCCGCCGGCCATCCGAGTGCGAACTCCTGGACGCGGAAAAGCAGGCCCAGAACGAAGACCTCCGCGCCGCGGCGGATGATTCGCGCCGAGATTTCGTTCGCGGATGCGCCCTTCCGCCGCATCCGGTCCGCCACTAGCGCGGACGAAATACCCGACATGAATATAAATAGCGGCGCAGGAAGCGTCCCACTGAATTGCGACAGGCCGAAGAAGGAACTGTTGCGCGCTGGCCCGCCGAGCCAGGCGTCGTAGCAGTGCACCTCGAACATCCCGAAGCAGGCGAGCCCGCGCAGCCAGTCGAGGTAAGCCAGTCTTTGCGTTTGGGG
>Ga0187864_10003132_pt1 | contig 13722 bp, 7 predicted proteins | sample June2016WEW_11_4_FD_132985 | JGI IMG/M metagenome (GOLD analysis project Ga0187864, IMG submission 132985) | Peatland microbial communities from SPRUCE experiment site at the Marcell Experimental Forest, Minnesota, USA - June2016WEW_11_40 | ecosystem: Environmental > Terrestrial > Soil >... | reverse complement strand
CGAACCGGCGGCCAAGGGCCGTTCGCGATAACGATCGCTTCCGATGTTGATCGGATCTTAGCGTCACGCTACACTGGCGTGTTCCAGCGGACTTCGGATTACACTTCCTGACGGCAATTGGGGTCGAATGATTGGCACCACGGTCTCTCATTACCGCATTCTCGAAAAGCTCGGAGAGGGCGGCATGGGGGTGGTCTACAAGGCGCGGGATCTCCGCCTCGACCGCTTCGTCTGCGTCAAGGTCCTGCGCGCCGAGCAACTGAAGGACGAATCCCGCAAGCAGCGCTTCGTGCGGGAAGCAAAATCCGCGTCGTCGCTGAACCACCCCAACATCATCACCATCCACGAAATCGATGAAGCCGAGGGGACCGACTTTATCGTAATGGAGTTGATTACCGGTAAGACGCTACAACAGTTGATTCCCTCGGGCGGCCTGCTGGTGCGCGACGCGCTGCGGTATGCCATCCCCATCGCCAGCGCGCTGGCGGCAGCCAACGGGGCGGGCATCGTCCATCGCGACGTCACGCCCGGCAACATCATGGTGGGCACCAACGGAATCGTCAAGGTGGTCGATTTCGGCCTGGCCAAGCTGACCGCCGAGGAAGAGGACACCGGCGACGCGACGCGCACGATCCAGGTGCAAACCGGCGAAGACACCATCGTCGGCACGGCGGCCTACATGTCGCCCGAGCAGGCGCAAGGGAAACCGGTGGACGCGCGTTCCGACATATTCTCGTTCGGCGCCGTGCTGTATGAGATGCTCAGCGGACGCCGCGCCTTTCAGGGCGCCAACCGCATGTCCACGCTGGCGGCGATTCTCCATCGGGAGCCGGCGCCGCTGTCTGAGATCGACTCGCGCATTCCCAGGGAGCTCGAACGCGTGGTGATGCGCTGCTTGCGGAAGGATCCGGAGCGCCGTTTCCAGCATATGGCCGACCTGAAGGTGGCGCTGGAAGAGCTGAAGGAGGAGTCGGATTCGGGGAAGCTGACGCCCGCGCCTTCCACGGCACTGCCGCACAGCCGCAACCGGCTCGCCCTCGGCCTCGGTGCAGCGTTCATTCTCCTGGCTGCCGTTGCCGGCGGCTGGCTCTGGTGGCACTCCACACCTGGCGAGACCACCGAGCGCGCGTTCAGCCGGCTGACCGCGAATGGCATTTCGTTTAGCCCCACCATCTCGCCGGACGGGAAAATATTTGCATACCTGTCGCTGGTAGGCGGGCCGGTGCCGGATATCTGGGTGCAGCAGACCGCTGGCGGCCAAGCCATCCAGATCACGCATGAGAAGGACGGGGCGTCTTTCCCGGTTTTTTCGCCGGACGGAACGGAGATCGCATACGGGGCCAACGGCGACATTTATGAGATTTCGGCGCTCGGCGGCGGTTCCCGGCTGGTCGTCACCGACGGCTTGAGCCCACTCTACGCCGCGGGCGGATCGCTGATTCTGTTCATGCGAATGCAGGAAGGCTGGTACCGTCTTTTCGCGGTCCCTCGCGTGGGAGGAACTCCCGTCGCTATCCAGCCCGAGGCTCGCTTTGTTCGTTTTCCAATCGTCTCACCCGATGGAAGCAGGATTCTCGCGCAAGTGTCTCGAAGCGGCCAGGAGGAGCAGGACCTCAAGCGATGGTGGACAATCTCGATTCCCGGCGGAAACCTCGCCGAGATTGCTCCACCATCTCTGCGTGGCGCAAGTTATGCTCCGCCGCCGTTAGCCTGGATGCTCGACAAGGATTCCGGCCGGCAGTGGGTCGTCTTTGGCCGCCAGGGCGGTCACGTCAGCGACCTGTTCCGCGCGGCGGTCACCGGCGATGGGAAGGTGACGTCCGAACCGGAGCGGCTGATCTCCGTCATGGGCTCTACCGGCCCTCTCAGCATTGCGACCGACGGGCGCATGGTTTTCGAAAACGCAACCTCCTTCAATACCAACCTCTGGACCGTACCGATCGACACCGATCATGCGCGGGTAACCGGCGACCCTCACGGGTTGACCCAGGTGGAGGGTATCCGCGACGACTCCCCCTCGCTTTCCCGCGATGGCAAGAAGGTCGCTTACTTCGCCGACCGCAGCCTGGCCGTAAAAGACCTGGTGACGGGCCGCGAAACACAGTTGGATCCGGCGCCGTTTGTCCAGTTCGGTACGCCTCCGATGATTTCTCCGGATGGCTCCCACGTTGCCTACAACTTGTGGCGCACTGGCGTGCCCGAACCCGACCTCTATCTCATTTCGGCCGCCGGCGGATCGCCGCGGCGCGTTTGCGAGGATTGTGGAACGCCGAGAGGCTTTTCATCCGATGGCAAACGAGTGCTGACGCAGAAGGGTTCCGCTCACCATGGCGTCGGTCAAATCGCGCTGGTGGATGTCGCGACGGGCAAGTCCGTGGTCGTGTTGAGCGACTCCCAGCACGCCATATGGAACGCTTACTATTCGTGGGACGACAAGTGGATGGCGTTCCTGATGCAGACCGGCGCCCATCGATTTCGCATCTGCATAACGCCGGTGGAGGATTTCGTTCCCGCCGGACCGGACCACTGGATCGAGCTGACTACCGGCGAATACCACGACCACCACCAGCAGTTCTCTCCGGACGGGAACACCATGTACTTCGCCTCCAACCGCGACGGCTTTACGTGCATCTGGGCTCTGAAGCTGGATCCGGCGACCAAGCGGCCTCTGGGCGCCCCGTTCGCCGTTCAGCATTTTCATTACAGCCACCGGATGTACGCGGGAGTTTCGGCGCCGAATGACATGGAGGTATGCGTCGCCCGAGACAAGATCGTCACCAACGTCGACGAGTATCACCTCGACGTCTGGATGACGCAGTTGGAGCCGCGCCAGTAGGACAGATCGGTTTTTGTCGTCATCCGGCTTACGCCGGCAGGCCACCAAAGGCGATGGTCTGTCCTACCTTACGACGCCAGGAACTCCGCCAGCGCGGCTTGCCACGGGCGCAGCGGCGGCAGCTTGGTGTTGAGCAGGATGGCTTTGGCCGGCCGCGTCGCCTTGCGCGGAAAGTGCGTCGAGGGCACCGGCAACACGGTCACCTTCCGCCCCGCAATGCGGAAAATCTCCCGCGCGAAATCGAACCAGCTCACGCCGCCGCTGTTGGCTGCATGATAAATCCCGGGCGGCGGCGAGGCGGCCAGCAGATCGCGCGTGGCCGCCGCCAGGTCCGGTGCGTACGTGATGCTGTTGATTTCATCCGATACAGCTTGTATCGTGTCTCGCTTGGCGGAGAGATCCAGCATGAGGTCCACGAAGCTCTTCTTGGAGAGGTCGCTCGCGCCCTTGGGTCCGAATATCACGGCAGTCCGGACGACGTAGCAGCGGCCGCGGGATTCGGCGATCGACTGCTCTCCGCGGTGCTTGGAGCGCCCGTAACTGGAGAGCGGCGCCGGCCGGTCGGCTTCCCCGTACTCGCCCTGGACGCCATCAAACACGTAGTTGGTCGAGTAATGCACCAGCGGCACGCCCAGTTCCGCCGTGAGCTGCGCCAGCCGGCCGGGGAAATCGGCGTTCAGCGCCATGGCGGCTTCCGGCCGGTCTTCGGCGCCATCCACATCGTTGAACGCGACGCAGTTGATGACCGCATCGAACGCCGGCCGCAGCGCTGCCACCTTGACGCGCAGGGCAGGGAAATCGAGCACGTCGATATCTTCACGGTCCCAGCCGATAGCCTGGGGATACAACTTCATGAGCTGGCCGCCGAGCGTGCCCTTGGCGCCGAGAATGAGTACGCGCTGAGTCGACATGGGAGTCCGTTATTTCAAGCCTACCAGCGCTGGTGGACCAGCGGGCGAATCTTCGTATTGTAGATCCCACGAATCGCGGCCATCGTCTCGGCGGCCAGCGGTGGCAGATCCGAAGCCGCGCAATTCTCCGCCACCTGGGCCGGACGCTTGCCGCCGGGAATCGCGCACGAGACGGCATCGACCATCAGAATCCAGCGCAGCGCAAATGGGGCCATGCTTGTGCCTGCCGGCAGCAGGCGCCGGATCTCCTCCACCGCTTCCAGCGCCACCTCGTAATCCACGCCGGAGAACGTCTCGCCCACGTCGAATGCCTCGCCGTGACGGTTGAAGTTGCGATGGTCGTCGGCGGCGAACCGGGAATTCCGCGAAAGCTTGCCGCTGAGGAGCCCGCTGGCCAGCGGGACGCGCGCCAGAATACCTACGCCGCGCCGCCGGGCCTCGGGAAAGAACAGTTCGGCGGGCCGCTGGCGAAAGCAGTTGAAAATAATCTGCACGGTCTGGACGTTCGGAAACTCGATCGCCTTTAGCGCCTCCTCCACTCTTTCCACGCTCACGCCGTAGTAACGGATCTTGCCGGCCTTGGCCAGATCGTCCAGCGCGCCGAAGACCTCGGGCCGATAGTAGACGTCGGTGGGCGGGCAGTGGAGTTGCACCAGATCGAGGCAATCGGTGGCCAGGTTGCACAGGCTGTCTTCCACGAAGCCCGCCAGGTTTCGAGCGTTGTAGCCGTCAGCCGTGTGCGGCGAAAGACGCCGCCCGGCCTTGGTGGCGACCACGATTCGCTCGCGCCGCTCGCGCTTCAGCCGCGCCAGCAGGCGTTCGCTGCGGCCATCGCCATAGACATCCGCCGTGTCTATGAAATTGACGCCGCAATCGATGGCCTGGTGCAGCGCGGCCAGGGATTCGTCATCGCTGACCTGTCCCCAGGCGCCGCCGATCGCCCAGGCACCGAAGCTCACTTCCGAGACCTGCCAGCCGGTCCGTCCCAGCGCGCGATATCGCATATTTTCAATTATGCACGCGAGAGCCGGTTCGTGGCGGAAGAGGTGTGCGACATGGAGGTGGCGACCGCGCGGCTGGCTTTGTATCAGGGCACTGGCTTCAGCCGTGCCGCAACGCATCGGTAGCTCTCGGCTTTAGCCGCTGAGACTTTCCTGCGTCCCCAGGGGCATCTGAAGCCCAAGCCTTTGTCCCGATCTGTGGCACGGCTGAAGCCATGCCCTGAAACAAAGCCTCGCGAAAGCCCGCCTATGGCAGCGTGAAACGCAATGAGCCGAATACCATGTTGGCGTACGCCGTGTGCGGTGTGCCTGGCGCAACATACCAGGGCGCCCGCGTCAAGTAGGAATACTGCGTGATGATCTGCAGAGCGCCGTATTTTGGGTTCTTCCAGAAGGTGTAGTAGTAGCCGAACATCGGCTCCTGAAACTGCCGGTTGGCCGACGAGGAACCCGGGAAGCCGAATCCCAGGTAATTGCCCGGCGAAACCAACGTGTAGTTTTTGTCGAAATACGTGCCGCCGTAATAGGCGAAGAACTGCGATTTGGGCGTGGGCGCATACTCGAAGCCGGCGATGCCCGACATGGAATGCACCGGCGAGATGGAGCCGTCGGGACCGATGACCAGGTCGGGACCAAGCGCCACCAGGTCGCGCCCGCCGCCACTCGAGTAAAACGTAGTGGCGATCAGGCGGAAATTCTTCACCACTTCGAGGACCGTGTTGAACGATCCGGCCAAGCCTTGGGCGTCGAAGTATTTGCCCTCCGCCGGCGAGTCCCGGAACTGCCGCGAAAGGCCGGCCAACTCGAAGTGCAGCGCCTTGCCCGAGACCTGCGTGTCGTAAGCGACCTTGGCGACGATATCCGGCCGCACGTTGGGCGCGGTGGGAACGCTCCCGTTGTCCACTTGCGTGGCGGCAAACGAGGGCAGCGTGACTGCGGTGGTAACGTACTGGTCGGGGTTCTCGACGGAACCGGCAATCGACCAATGCTGGTTGGGGTGATAGACCACGCGGAGCTGTCCCGGCCGTCCCCATACCAGACCCGTCAGGTAGTTGGAATCCTCACCGAGGCCGACGAAAACATCCCTCGAAACCTGAGAAACGCCCACCCGGTTGGGCGTCATGAGCGTCCAGGTCTGGCCGCCCAGCACCTCCCACTTTCCCTGCTGCACATTCGCCCAGAAATGGCGCACGCGGAAGGTGCCGCTGTTCGAGGTCACGTACAGGCTGGTCGGCTGGTTGCCGTAGAAATCTCCCTCCACATAGCCGGTGACCGCCATGCTCTTGGTGGGATTGTCCGTGATGGTCAGGGTAAGGCGAGAGTTCGCCGCGCTGGAGCGGAACTCGTCCATCCTGCCCGCCACCGTGTTACTGAACGGAACGGCGGCGAAGGAAGTCGCGACGCCGCTCCCGATGTCGTTGGATCGCCAGACCGTGGAGAAGTCCATGAAACCGCCGGGAGTGAAATCCGCGCCGCCGATGTGAAAGCCGAGCGGCGAGAAGGCCTGCCCTTTGTTATCGACTCCAGCGGCGGCTGTGGCCGGCAGCAAGGGCACGGTTGCCACGGGCTGCGTTGGAGCGGCCGCCGGGGCGCTCTGCGCGGCCACCAGATGGTCCAGCAGTTTCTGCTGGGAATCGATGGCTTTCTGCGCCGTTTCGAGCGCCTTTTGCGCGGTCTCGAGTGCCTGCCGCTGTTCGTCGAGTTGTTTCTGCTGGGCCGCAATCTGTTCGCGCAGCTTGGCGATGTCGTCGGTCTGCGCGGCGCCCTGCGCCAGACACAAGACAGGGAGCAGCAACGCCAGCGGCATGAGCGAGCTAACGATCCTGATGAGTTTCATGTATTCTCCTGGGCTTCTGCGTGAGCCGGACCCGATTCGGCGAACCGGGCTGTATCGAGTATGGAACAGCGAACACATAGCTTAGCATCTTCGGACCTCTTTATCTTCAAACCATGGAAGATCGCCGTTGGCCGCCGCCGGTCGCCAAAGGAGAGCGACTGCAATGCCAATTTGCCCGAGAACAAGGGCGCCGTGGTTCAACTGTATAGCTTTAGTGCCGGAGGAATAGCCCGTTAGTCCTGAAACACTGAGGACTTCTGGGGGATTTTGCTTACATTAACCGGCGCATACACTCGACTTATGAACGAATTTCTTGGCCTGCCTCGTACATCCCAGATCAAGGAAACCGGCGCGAACACTCAGCATTACTACGCTGGTATGATCCAAAGTCAACTCATCCAGCGCGGCGCTACAAAGGAACGGGCCCAGAGGCTGTACGCGATCGGCGAATTGAACGCGGCGGCTCAGATGCTCTGCGAATTGGCTGCTCGCCGGCATCCATACCAGGTGGAAGACCTTGGCGGCCAATGTCTGACTGCTTCGCGGGGCTGGGCCATTCGCTCGATATCCTACTGGGCTACCTGGGGATCCATGGACTCGATGCGGGCGTCTACATCCTTGGAGTGACCATTTCCCTCGGGTATTAGTGCGGCCGTGCGCTGAGCCATTCGAATCGCATTCCCAGGCTGTTCCGCCAGGAGATAGCGGTGCGCGAAGTTACTCGGTTCGAAATTGCACGCTGCGGCCGCTTGCACCACCAGCGGAATCTCTCACCATCAGCTCGGCGCGGTAGCTTCCCGGCGGCAGGCTTGCGACGGGCAATTTGAGCGCGACCGGAATCACGCGGTTGCCGGACTTAGCCAGGGCGCTCAAGTCGACATCGCCGGAATCCCACTTCTGCTGGTTGCTCTGCGCGTCGAGCAGGCGCAGCCGCACGGTCAACTGGACCGGCTCGGCGCCGGCCGCGGGCGGTTCGTAGATTTCGAAGTAGGCTTCGGCAGTACCGGTTTTCGGCAAAACATCGGAGCCGGCCACCGTGATCTGGTTGCCGCGGAAGATCAGCGGCTTTTTACCTTCGTCGAGTTCCTCCTGCGCGTCGTCTTGCGAGATCGGTTGCACATCGTGGCTAAGGGCGATGGCGCTCAGGCTGAGCTGCCCGGCATCGACAGGATCCACCGCCAGCGGCGTTTCCACTACGCCGAAGCGATCCTTGGCCGTGCGGAAGATCAGCTTGAACCGATAAGTGCCGGGAGCGATTTCAAACTGGTGTTCGTAGCGGAGAGAGTGCTGGACGAATTCGTCGAACTGCTGGTGGCTGGCGAAATCGAAGCTCACCTTGTCGCCGAACCGCGCGGTCACGCTGCCCCCAAGGTTGTAAGCCAGGCCGAGCACGTCCATCGAGGCGTGCAGTTTGCCATTCGCCTCGGTAGGATTGAAAACCGGCGCAGGAATCTCCACCGCCAGGTTGACTCGCGCCGCTCCGCCAGCTTCGTAGAAGAACGGCAGGGATGCCGATGCCGCGGTGTTGCCGGCTTGGGGCGATGCGGCCAGGTTCTCGAGCTCCGCTTCCAGCGGGTTGGTCGATGCCAGGGTGATCTCGCGGATGTTGCAATAGAGATTGCGGCCGCGCACTTTCACGTCCGGCCGGCCGACGGTGACCTTGAGCTCGTGGCAGCTTCCTTCCGGAGATTCCTGCGGCACGTAAGCAAGCGTGTAGGATTCGTCCTGTTCGCGGGCGAGCAGATCGAGAACGGCGAGCACGTCGTTGCCGCGCGAGAGCTCGTGGCCGCCGGTCACGTCCGCCAGGGTGAGCCAATAGCCGGCTGTCTGCGCGCCGGACTGCGACTCGATCGGATAAACCGAGACATCCGCCTTGCGAAAAGCAAGCTGCATCTGCTTCTGATAGGGCTCGCGAAATGCGTCCGCGTTCTTCTCGGCATCGGCCAAAATCTGCGCGGCCGTAGCAGCGGACGTCGGCTTGTTACTGGCGGCGCTATAGGTGGGCGGACCGGGCGTGGTGAACAGGGCCACCACCTTGTGGCCGGGCACGTGGCTCAGGTCCTGCGCCACGCGGGCGTAAACCAACGGCCACTTCTCGCCGTCACAGAGCAGCTCCGGTCCAGTGAAGGGGTTAATCCCGCCCATGTTAAACGCGTTGGGCGCGGCTCCCAGGGCGCGCTGCAACTCGCCGACATCGGTCGTGAATGGCGTGACAACCTGCGCGTGGCAAACGTCCGAGTAAACCACCGACATCACCCGGTTCGGCCCGGCGTTGTCCGCGATGAACTTCGCCGCCGCCTGCTGGATGGACTTCCAGTCGTCGCCCGAATTCACGTCGAGCCAGATGACAAAGCGCTGTTGCTTCGAAATCCCCGAAGTGGCCGGCCCGAGGCGGCTCTGAAACGCGGTGATGGGCTGTTCCTTGCCATCCTCGAAGATGCGGAAATCGTCTTTGGTCAGGCCATGCACGGGCTCGTCTTTCTTGCCGGTCACCACCGCATCCACCAGCACCAGGCGCGCTTCGGCCTTGAGCTTCAGGTTGCTCGTGCCCTGATCGCCGGACCCGCCGGTTTGCGCCGCGAGCGGCGAACACAGGAACAGCATGAGGGCTGCGTACTTAAGGCCTGTATGGGAACAGCCAATCGAATCGCCATTGAACGCTCCTTGACGGGGCGCCCTCTGTGCCGGGCTCCGATGCGCATTCGGAGCCGCGACCGTCAGGGAGCGGTCGGAACAGGCATTCCGAAGCGCGTACTTCACTCGGCTCCCATATCGCGAAATCCTGCTCTGTTCGGTTTTCATGGGATCTCCACTACTCCGTTGGCCGCGGCCATCTGCCGGCCTTCGGCGTCGCGCACCACGACGCGAACCATGTAAGGGCCGATCTTGACATCGAAGTTGCTGTTCACCGTGACGCCGGCCGCGCGCCGCCGCTCGAGATTTTCGTCCTTCAGCCGAAGCTCAACTACCTTCTGCGTTCCCTTGATGTAGTTGCCGTTGCCATCGAAAAGCGCACAGACCAGCGTCACGTCGTCGCGGTTCCGGTCATCCTGCTTGCGCAAGGGAAGCTGCCGGATATCGAGGTGGGTGGTGACTTTGAGCTTGGCGTCCTCTTCCGTGGTTTTGAAAAACTCGCTGTGAATCTCGATGGACAGGTCGCGCAGTACATCGCGGGAGAAAACGGCCTCGCCAACTTCCCGTGTGGCCGTCGCGGCGGCGTCCTCCTCATGGGACGGCGCCCAGTAACCCCTGCGGGCTTCGAGCGAGAACCCCTTGAGGTTCGCCAGCTTCACCTTGATCTCGTGGTACTTCCCGTCTGGTTTGAGATCCTTGGGATAGAAGCCCAGATAATAGACGTATTCGGGCGGCGTGGCCAGGCGATTGAACCCGCCCAGCAAATCGTTATCGCTGTTCGTCGTGCCGCCGGTCGAATGAGCCAGGTCTTCCAGGACCATCCCCTGGGCAAGATTCTCCCAACTGTCGTACTTGGAGATGAGCTGGCTGGTCCGAGGGTCGGGCGAATTGCAACCCGGAATATCGCCGACCGGGTCGATGGTGTAAACGCCGCGCGCGTCGAGGGTGTTAATAACCACGCCCGCGCGGGTGGCGCGGTCGATGGATTCGCTGAGGTCCTTCTGCAATTCGTCGGGAAGATACATGCCGGGCGACACCAGAATCATAGTTCGATCACCCGGCATGGCGGAGAGCAGCCGCACGATGTTGCTGAGCGTGCGGAAGGTGGCGATGGCTTCGCCCTCGCCTGTATTGGCGACTTCGCGGAGAATGTCCTTGGGATCGATGTGGGCGCCCGGCAGGCAAGCGGCGATAATGCCGCCCTCCAGCGCCAGCGCCTCCTGGTTGTCGCGGTTCAGCCATTGGTCCGCGACGTAGAAACTGGCCGGAGGGAAGACCTTATGGGCCGGCACCACGGGCATGATCTTCATCAGCGTCTCTTTGAATTTCGCGGGGTCGTTGGTGAACTCGAGCGTGACTTTGCCGGAGAGCGTGAGCAACGCCACGCGGTCCTGCGGACGTATCCCTTGTTCGATGTACTTCAACGCCGCGATGCGGGCGTTCATCAGATCCCCGATCTTGAGATGGACGTCGTCGAAGACAAACGCGGTGAAACGGGTTGGTATCACCAGCTTGGAACCAGGGGCGGCCGCCTCCGGTTCCCATGGGATCTCGGCTGCGGCGCCCGCCGGCGCCGGCGGCTTGGGGACGGCGCTGCCCTCGATCGAGAACTGCGAAATGTACTGCTGCTTGCCGCGGTCGGTGAGCTGAAAATCCTCTTTGTGGAAGGTGCCGACGGTGTGACCTTGCTTGTCGCGAATCACCACGGGAACGCGGACCAGGTTCACGCTCGATTGAAAAGTAGGCGTCTCCTCGCGAGTGGTCACCTCGCCGGGCGGTGTCTGCGCGGCCAGCGCGCCGGCGAGCAGGAAAAAGGTCCAAGAGCGCATGATACTCTCCTTCCGCGAGAAACCCGGCGGCGCGGATTTTGTCGAGTGGCCCCGGCTGCGGCCGGCCCACTTGCTTCGCATTATAACTGTCTCGACTCACACGCCGTCGCGCAAGTTGCTGGCTAAATGGGGCTAACGCGGCGTGAGCAAAGAGAGGTAGACAGGCGAACTCCGAACTCCGGCGCGGACGTGGATGGCGCGCGCGGCTACCGCTTCGCCACTTCCAATTGGACCGGCCGCGCCACCGAGTTCACTTCGGGGTTGTAATACTCGTATGCCCGCGAGGGGAAGGTCCGCGCGCGGATCGGGTACTTGGCGCGCAAGCGGAAACTCAGCTCCACCGTATCGCCCGCGGCAATCGAATCGAAGTACAGGATCGCCTGCGTGGCCGTGAGGTTGAACTTTTCGAGGCGGCCGCCCTGGCGGCTAATGCTCTGTTCCTGGTAGGTCTGCAGGTCTTCGGTCAGCAGATCGAACCCGGGCGGAATTCCCAGGTCCACCATCACCATGTTGGCGGATTTGGGCAGATTGTTTTTCACCGTTGCGGTCGCCCCGGCGATATCGTCCTGCGCCAGGCGTGTGCGGTCGTAGGTCACGTCAATCGAGAGAGCCTCGGCCGCGGGCTTCTCCGTCCACGGCACGAAATATCGCCCCACCACCTGATAGGCCAGCCCGCCTTTGCCGTCGAAGCGGATGGCGACGTCGTTAGAGGACCTGGCGTTTACGTCTTTGAATACGAACTGGTGCAGCAGGTCGTTGTTTTCCGGGGTGAGAGTGAGCTTCTCGACGGGCTTGCCATTGAGCGCGATCTCGACCGTGCCGCGCACATCGGAGGTTCCCTTTTCGGTGGCCAGCAGCAGCGCCCTCAGCGCCATGATGGTCGCCTGGGTGGTGCCCCAGGTGCCCTCGGCGCTCTTCTTCGAAGCGAGGTAAGCCAGCGCCTTGGCCGCCGTGGTAGAGGCTTGCCCCGATTTCAGCAGGGCCTGCACGGCCAGCCCGGTGGTTTCCACGGCCGCGCTTTCGCCGGCTCCGTACATGCCGGTTTCCTCCGCTGTCCACCAGGCTTGCTCGCCCTTTTCGGTGCGTGCGTCCAGCAGCATTTGCATGGCACGGCCGGTAAACTCGGGGGCCTTTCCATAATCGGCGGCGAAGTTGGCCAATACCGCCAGAGTGTAGGCGTCGGTCCGTTCGCTCATGTGCTGCTCGACAAACTGGCGGGCCTTCTCCACGACCGGCCCCTGGTAACCGGTATTCTCGAGCGACCAGGCGATGTAAGCCGTAATCCGCAGCGCGTCGCTGTTGTATCGGTTGGTGGCGCCCTCATTGATGAAATTGCTGTCGGGCTTCCAACTCCCATCCGGCTGTTGCTGTGCGGCCAGCCATAGCTCGGTGCGCTCAATCAGCTTCGGATCGACGTCATGAACCTTGGCCATGTCGCCGAATTCCATCAATCCATAAGCCGTGAGGATTTTGTTGGCGGGCGCCTGGCCGAACCAGGAGAATCCTCCGCCGGGCACTTCGAAAGTGAGCAGGCGCTGGTAGCCGTTGGCGATGAAGCCTTCGGCCTTGGCGTGCACTTCCGGCGTCAGCTTGCCGGTGCGCTTCATGTAATCGAGCGCCAGCACGTTGGGATAGGTGGCCGAGGAAGTCTGCTCGAAGCAGCCAAAGGGCATGCGCAGAATCGAATCCATGCCTTCGATCACCTGGCTGAGCGGGCCGGGATAGAGGCGCACCAGCACCGCGCTCGCATCGGGGATCGAAGCCTCCGGGAAGTTCAGCGTGTGCTCGACGGCCGACTCCAGGCGGCCATTGAAAACCTGGCTCTGCTCGCGCCCGTTGGGGATCACTTCGATTTCGCGCACCACGATATCGGCGCGGTTGGCGGCACCCGTCATGCGCGCCCCGAGCGTCAGCTTGAACTTGCCGATGCGGTTGGCTTCGATGGTGAATTGCGACGATCCTACGCGTCCCGCCTCCACCGCGAGGCTCTTTTCCGGCACGTCTTGGACCAGCGAGAACCAATCGTCTTTTTTGAGCTGCAGGCAGACGTCGCCGCGGCCGCCGGAGTAGTTATACACGCCGACCGGAATCGAGATGCGGTCGCCCTGCGTGAGCGTGACCGGCAAATCGAGATCGGCGAAGAAATCCTGAAAGACCTTCACGCTGGAGGAGCCGCTGCCCAGCGCTCCGTGCGCGGTGGAGGCAACCATGGCCATGCGCCAGGTGGTGATCGAATCGGCTAGCGGAATCGCTATCGTTGCGCGGCCGTCGCGATCGGTGATGATCTCGGGGTTGATGTAGAGGGCCTCGGGGAAGTAAGAGCGGACGCGCGGAGCCGGCGTGGCGCCGGGGGCGGAACCCTTGGCGAAAGCCGGGGCATAGGCAGCCTGCAACGCATTCAACTGGCCGGGGTCCAGCAGGTTAGCGCCGTCCGAGGTCATCGTCATACCAGGCATGATCTTCATCAACTGGGCCGCGTCTCGACCCACAACCGCGAGATCGGTGATCATGTTCAGGTTCAGGGTCTGGCTGGCTTGCGGCGAATCGATGGGGACCGCCGCATCGCCGGACGCCACGATTTCAATTTGTTCCTTGGTCGTGGCAACCCGCAACGAGATGGTCGGAATGCCGACCGCCGCGCCCCGCGTTACCACGATGTGCTGCATCTCGTAGG
>Ga0187864_10003130_pt1 | contig 13730 bp, 13 predicted proteins | sample June2016WEW_11_4_FD_132985 | JGI IMG/M metagenome (GOLD analysis project Ga0187864, IMG submission 132985) | Peatland microbial communities from SPRUCE experiment site at the Marcell Experimental Forest, Minnesota, USA - June2016WEW_11_40 | ecosystem: Environmental > Terrestrial > Soil >... | reverse complement strand
GTCCATAGCGCTTTGCCTGCTCATGGCGTTTTGGGCTCCGGGACCAAGGGCGCCCGGGCCCATGGCATCGGCAGACATGGATTCGACGCCGGGAGTGAAGGTGTTGAGCGATTCGATCCAGATGCCGGCCTCGGTGCGCAGGCTGGACTTGGTGTCGGCCTCGACCTGGATGAGGACCTGGCGGATTTCCTTGAGGACATCGACCCAGTAATAGCGGTTGCTCATCCAGGCGGAGACCTGGTTGATTTGGTCCTCGGTCTTTTGGAGGTTGGCGTAGGCGGCCGCGAATTTCTCCTGCTTGCGGGAGGCGGGTTCGACGATGGCGTGCAAGCGCTGCTCGGATTTGTTTTTGGCTTCGGCCATCTGGTCGAAGAGCACGCCCATGAGGAAGACGACGGCGGCCAGACTGATGGCCGAGGCGAGGAGATAAGGCTTTTTCTGGTTGAAACTCTGCCATCGCAGCGTGCTGTCGGGCATGAGGTTGAGCTCGACGGGGCATTGGGCCAGGTTGCGCAGGCCCAAGCCGACGACTTCACCGAGAGAATGGGCGACGCGGGCGAGGTCTTCGAGGTTGATGGAGGGGTCGATTTGGACGTTGCGGAGGGGGTTGAGATATTCGACCGGGACGTTGAGTTTTTCGGCGAAGAACTGGGCGGTGTAGGGCATGAGGGAAGCGCCGCCTGAGAGGAAGAGCCTCTGAGGGGCGGAGCCGCCCTGTTGGCCGCGGTAGAACTGCATGGTCTGGTTGACCTGGATGTGAAGGCGCGTCATGAACTGGCGGGCGATCTTCGAGATGGCGGCCTGCTGCGGGTTCTCGGGCTCTTCGTAGGCCCCGCCCAGGCTCACAAAACCCTCATTGATCTTGAGTTTCTCGGCGGCCTCGAACTTGAGCTTGGCTTCGGTTGCGAAATCGTGGGTGATGGAATTGGCGCCCAGGTTGATGCTGCGGGAAAAGACTTTGCCCTTTTCGAAGAACAACAGGTTGCTGGTCTTGGCGCCGATGTCCAGGAGCATCGTGCAGTCTTCCAAATCCCCGTAGTTGTAGCGGAAAGCATTACAGAGGGCGGCGGGGGAGACGTCGGCCAGTTGGAGGCGGAGGCCCGCGCTTTCGGTGATGCGGAAGAGGCCCTCGACAATATCGGCCTTGATGGCGACGAGCAGGACCTCCAATTCGCCTCCGGAGGTCGTGCCCAGTATCTGATAATCCCAAACGACCTCGGCCAGCGGGAAGGGGACGTTTTGCTGGGCCTCGTATTGGATGATCTGGGTGACTTTGCCGGCATCGACCGGCGGCAATTTGACGAATTTGGAGAAGACGTGGAAGCCGGGGGCGCAGACGTTGACGTTCCTGGCTTTGACGCCCTTTTCGGCAAGCAACTCCTGCAAGGCCTTTTGAATGGCCGCTTCGCGCGTCGAATCCTGCGCGCCCTCGGCGCCCAGGGATTTGAGGCCATATTGCTTGAGCCGCAAACCTCCGGCTTCGTTGACTTCGAATTCAGCCAGTTTGAGGCTGCCCGCCCCAAAATCGACCGCCAGAAATGATTTTGAATTCAGCATTTACTGTCGCGGAATCCGCAGCCCACAGTTTGGCCGCCCTTGCCTGCCTGTTCCAGGAGAGCAGCCGGTGGTGGGTATCCCTATCCCGCACAACGCTTAAATAGAAAGGCAAAAGGCGCTTGATGAAAAGACAAAAATGAAAAGAAATTGCCGGCGCCTCAAACTTTGCGCCGGAAATACTCGATGGTCTTGGCCAATCCCTCGGCCAAGGGCACCTGCGGTTCCCAGCCCAGGAGTTTTCTGGCTCGAGTGATGTCGGGCCGGCGTTGTTTGGGGTCGTCCTGCGGGAGGGCCTTGAAGCTGATGGGGCTGCGGGAGCCGGTAGCGCGGATGATTTCTTTGGCGAACTCAAGGACGGTCATTTCGGCGGGGTTTCCGATATTGACCGGCAGGTCGTAGGGGCAGTGCATGAGGCTGTAGATGCCGCGGATCAAATCGGAGACGTAGCAGAAGCTGCGGGTCTGGGCGCCCCGGCCGAAGACGGTCAGGGGCTTATGGTTGAGGGCCTGGCTGATGAAGGCAGGCGCCACTCGTCCGTCGTGGAGGCGCATCCGCGGGCCGTAGGTGTTGAAGATGCGGGCGATGCGGGTTTGGACCCGGTGCTCGTTGTGGTAGGCCATGGTGAGGGCCTCGGCGAAGCGCTTGGCCTCGTCATAGCAGCCGCGCGGACCGATGGGGTTGACATTGCCCCAGTAGTCCTCCGTTTGAGGATGCACCAGCGGGTCGCCGTAAATCTCCGAAGTCGAGGCCAGGAGGAATCGGGCGCCTTTGATTTTGGCCAACCCGAGGGCCTTGTGAGTGCCGAGCGAGCCGACTTTGAGGGTCTGGATGGGCAGCTCGAGGTAGTCAACCGGGCTGGCAGGCGAAGCAAAGTGCCAAACGTAATTGACCGGCACATCCAGAAAGATGAACTCCGTCACGTCCTGCTCGATGAACTTGAACATGGGGTTGCCGCCCAGGTGCGAGATGTTGTCCACCGAGCCGGTGACGAAGTTATCGATGCCGATGACCCGGTGTCCGCGCGCCAGCAGCAAGTCAACCAGATGGGAGCCCAGAAAGCCGGCCGCCCCGGTCACCACCGAGGCCGGCGGCTCGGGCGCCCGCTTTTTCGCCGCTTGAGTTGTCCGCGTAGCCATTCAATCTCCTTTCCGGCTTAGGGTTTATTCCAATGAGCGTTCAAGGTGGCACTAATTCGCTTGTCCTTTGGGCCGCTGGCTTCGTTGCTCGCTCGTTGCAGATCGCTGCTGATATGCGCCTCGCTCGCGCCTCGCCAGCGGCCCAAAATCCTGCGCGCCTTAGTGCCATCTTGAACGCTCATTGGAATTACCTCGCGCCGGCTCCTCGGAACACGGCGGGCACTGTCCGGCACAGGATCTTGAGGTCCAGCCAAAGCGACCAGTGGTCTATGTACTCGAGGTCCAGCCTTACCCACTCCCGGAAGTCTTTGAGGTCGTTGCGCCCGCTGACCTGCCACAAACAGGTCATCCCGGGCTTGACGCTGAGCCGGCGCCGGTGGGCCACATCATCGAAACGCTTCACCTCGTCCACCGGCAAGGGCCTGGGGCCGACCAGGCTCATTTCCGCGCGGAGGACGTTGACCAACTGGGGCAGCTCGTCGATGCTGAACCTGCGCAGGAGCTTGCCCAGCTTGGTAATCCTGGGGTCCTTGCTCACCTTGAACACCGGCCCGCTCATTTCGTTCAACGCGGCCAGCTCGTCTTTGAGCTGCTCGGCATTGCTGACCATCGTCCGGAACTTGTACATGGTAAAGGGCCGCCCGTTGAGCCCCGAGCGCTGCTGGCGGAAGAGCACCGGCCCGGGGGAGTCCAAGCGGATGAGCAGCGCCACCCCGACCATGAGTGGCGCCAAGAGCAGCAGGAACAAGCCCGCCAGCACGTAATCCAGCGCCCGCTTGGCCACTCCTTCCCACGAGGCCTCGGGCGCGCTGCGAAACACCAGGACTGGCCGGCCGTTGAAATCGTCCAGGCTTGTGCGCGAGATCTGGGTCTGGAAGAAGTCAGCCACCAGCCACACCTCCACCCCCTCGATCTCGCAGGCCCGGATGACCGCCTCGACCGGCTCGAGATAGGCGCGGCGGGCGCTGACCATGACGCCGTTGACGGAGTGCTGGTGCAGCAACTCGACCAGGCGCGAGACCGGCCCCTGCTCGAGCTCCAACTGCTCCAATATCTCGAGCTCCCCCCCTGCCGCCTGTGCCAACTCCAGGCGCGTGCGCGCCAACTCCTCCCGCACCCCCACCAGGATGAACCGCCGCCGGTGCTGCGCCCGGGCCAGGCGGCTGCGCAGGGCCAGGCGCAGCAGTTCCTCCTTGGCCGCCACCAGCGCAAAGCTCAGGCCCCCGAACCAGACTACCACGCTCCGCGCCATGTCGAGGCGGAGCAAGAACAATCCCACGACCAGGCCCAGGGACAGGAAGACGCAGGTCTTGAGCAGCGGCCAAAGGATGCGCCGCCGCGAAGTGAGGAACGAGCGGTCGTAGAAACTCTGGGCCTCGAGGACCAGCGGCGCTGCCGCAATCAGCAGCACATACAAGACCACATACCGGTCAAAGGGGGTGTTCACCCGGTTGATGTGAAGAAAGTCGCTGACGGCATCGCTCGAGCGCAGGTTGAACGCGAGCCAAAAGCTGAGCGCAAACAGACACGCGTCCATCACCTGGTGGACTTGCATCCGAATGAGTCGGTCGCGGCGAAGCATAGCACTCAAAGCTGAAATTCCGGCACGGCTGCGGCGATAAACTTTTTCATACGCTCGTAGGCGGCCTGTTCCTGGCCGGGGGCGCAGATGGCGAAGGTGGCGATGTAGGCCCAACGTTGAAGGACGCCGGTGCGCAACATATCCCTGGCCATCCACCACATGCGCTGCGAGTGGCTGGCGGTGCGTTCTCCGTCGGCCACGAACCAATAGACGTAGATGACCCGCTGGGCATCCCGCTCATCGGCGGCCTTGGTTTCCCGGGTGGTGATCAGCTTCATCACCGGCAGGTCGTAAGGCCGGGGCCCCGGGATGCGGATCTTTTCCTCGGTGGAAAGGGCCTGGTCAATCCGCAAGCCGGCCCCGGCCAGGCAGATTTGCGGCTTGTGCAGGCTGGTCCGATCCGTTCCCATGAGGACGGCGGTGATTTGAATCCAGAAATCATCCGGCGCACTATAGCGTCTTTGGCCGAAGCTCGTGTCCGGCGGCAGGAAATCGAGCACCAATTTCTCGACGGGCAGCGGTGTGGAGGTGTAATCCAGGACGCGCTCGGGCAACTCGATTTGGAGGCGGATGCTGCCGGGCAAGGGGCGGGTCTTGACCCCGGGCCGGCCGAGCTTTTGGTGGGCGCGCAGGCAGGCCAGCAGGGTGACGGCGCCGGCCATCATGACCAGCACCCCCAGCAGGAGCCTCCACTTTTGCCGGTTCATGTCGTTTGAGCGGCTTGGTTGGGCAGCCGCGGCCGGCATTCCGGGCAATCCACCCGATCAGCCTCAAAAATGGCTTTGGTCTGTTGTTTATCCATAGCTCTGCGCCAATGTTCGAGCGCTCTAATATCAGAACGGCGGGTCCTGCTCAATCAAAAACGCCCGTTTAAGCAGAACCGCTTAATCGGGCCAGCGGAGGAGGCGCCGGTCGCAATGAAAAACCGGAGGAATTCTGTTGCGCGGCCGGAGGCATTTCCCTAAAACAAACCCTTGATGGCCATCATGACAAAGGGCACGGATTCAAGCTCGAGGGGGTCGTTCGACCTTTCGAGATTTCTGGCGGCGCGCACGGAGGCGGTCAACCGGGCGCTGGATCACTTTCTGCCCGCGGCCAAGGTCCGCCCGGCCACGATTCACCGGGCGATGCGCTACTCGTTGTTCGCGGGCGGGAAACGGATGCGCCCGGCATTGTGCCTGGCGGCGGCGGCGGCGTGCGGGGGCAGCGAGGCCGATGCGATGCCGCTGGCCTGCGCGGTGGAATGCATCCACACCTACTCTCTGATCCATGACGACCTGCCCGGCATGGATAATGACGACTACCGCCGAGGCAAGCTGACCAACCACAAGGTCTTTGGCGTAGGCATCGCGGTGCTGGCGGGCGACGCGCTCCTGACGCAGGCCTTCGAGGTGGCCGCCCAATGCCAGAGCCGGCCGCGCTACTCGCACCAGGAGATCATCCTGGAACTTGCCCGCGCCGCCGGCTCCCTCCAATTGGTCGCGGGCCAGGTGGCCGACCTGGAGGCCGAGGGGAAGAGGATTTCCGCCTCGCAACTCCGCTACATCCACGAGCGCAAGACCGCCGCCCTGCTCTGCTGCTCCGTCCGCCTGGGGGGGATGAGCGCCAACTGCACCCCGGCCCAACTCGAGGCCCTGACTGATTTCGGCTACCACGTCGGCCTGGCCTTCCAGGTCATCGATGACATCCTGGACGTGACCCAGACCAGCGAGAAGCTCGGCAAGACAGCCGGCAAAGATTCCCAGGCGCAAAAGGCCACCTACCCGTCCATTGTTGGGCTGGAAAAGTCCCGCAACCTCGCCCGGGACCTGACCCAACGGGCCTTTGCGGCGCTCAAGCCTTTCGGCGGCCAGGCTGCGGCCCTGGAGGCCCTGGCGCAATTCCTCCTCAAACGGGATCGGTGAGCGAGCGGGAAATCCATGAACAGGGGGAAGATGAAGAAGCGATTCCCTGGGGCTGCCCCTGACGCAAGCGACAGCTTCTTGCGCTTGGTTGATGGCTGCCTTTTTGAGAGGATTTCCAGATGCTGAAGCTCAACAAAATCTCGTTGGAGGGATACAAATCCATCCGGGAGTGCCGCGACCTTAGGCTTGAGAAACTCAACGTTCTCATCGGCGCCAACGGCTCGGGCAAGTCGAATTTCTTGTCGTTCTTCAAGCTGCTGAATTTCACGATGAGCGGGGCTCTGCAGGAATTCATTGGGCGGGGCGGCGGGTCCAATTCCTTGCTGCATCTCGGAGCCAGGACCACTCCCCACATTTCGGCGGCCCTGGAAATGGACTCCGACACAGGGACAAATATCTACCGACTGAGGCTAGCAGACGCGCCACCTGACGCATTGATATTCACAGAGGAGTCCATCCTTTACTGCCCGGCGGGGGTCAGCACGCCCCGCAACCCGACGTATCTCGGCGCCGGCCACCGTGAATCAGCCCTGCTCTTGCCGGCGCAAGCCCAAAACCTAACCGCCAAGTTCATGCGGAACACCCTCCCTCGGTTCCGGTTCTACCAGTTTCACGACACCTCGGACCAGTCTCACCTCCGCAGGCGAAGCGACCTGGAAGACAACCGATACCTCTATGCCGATGGCGGCAACGTGTCCGCCTGCCTCCGTATGCTCCGTGACCAGCAACCGGAGTGCTACCACCGTGTGGTGGAGACGGTCCGGCTCGTGTTCCCCTTTTTCAGGGATTTTGTGCTGGAACCGGAGAACGGCGGACGGTTTCTCCTGCTCCGCTGGAGGGCCACCGGAGCAGCCGAATACGAATTCGGTCCGCACCAACTCTCGGATGGAACCCTCCGCTTTATCGCCCTGGCGACATTGCTCCTGCAACCCCATGACAGGCTACCGTCGCTCATTACCATTGACGAACCTGAGCTCGGCATGCACCCCTACGCGATCAAGATTCTGGCCTCACTGCTTCAGGACGCCGCCAATTTCGCCCAGATCATCGTGGCTACGCAGTCTGCGACGCTGGTTGACCTGATGGAGCCGGAGGATGTGATTGTTGCCGACATGGAGGATGGCGCCTCGCGGTTCGAGCGCCTCAGCGGGGACAAGCTGAAAACCTGGCTGGAGGAATATACCCTCAGCCAGGTCTGGGAGATGAACCTCATTGGAGGGCGGCCGTGAATTGGATTCGGCTTCGAATCCCGGATAGACGACAGCCAGAAGGCGATTGCAGCATTGCAGAAAGAAGTGGCCGCCTTTGAATGTCCGGAAGACATCAACGAAGGCCGCAACACGGCCCCCAGCAAGCGGCTCATTCACCACATTCCGCGCTATGAAAAACTCAAAGTCCGCGTCAGTGCGCCGGCTGCCGATGCCATTGGCCTGCCGATCCTCCGCGAGAAATGCCCGCATTTCGGCCAATGGCTCACGCGCCTGGAGAAACTCAACGACAGGCTCTAACCCTATGCCGCGCAGTTCCGCCACCCCCAAGCCCGTCGAAGCCCTCAAGCCCTTCGGCGGCCGGGCTGCGGCCCTGGAGGCCCTGGCGCAATTCCTGCTCAAACGGGATCGGTGAGGGGGGCCGGAAAGGGCATTGGCCTGACTAATTCCAATTCACTGAATTAGCCGACGACCAGTCTCTATGAGAATGCTCGCGCTGCGCCGAAAGATAACCCGGGGGCTGCCTTACCTGGGCAAGGAAGTCCGGGCCCTCGTTTCGGACCGCACGCGGTTCTTCATCGCGGTCCCGCGCGTGGTCCACCTTTGGCGCGGCGCCCCGTGCAACGCCAAGTGCATTATATGTACCTACGGGTTTTTCAAAGGGCAAGCCTACAAGGAACTTGTCAGTTCGATTTTCACCGACGAAATGATGCCGCGGGCGCTGGATGAAATCCACGAGCTTTGCGGCCGGGGCACTATCGTCTCCTACATGGGGGGCGAAGCCACCACGAGCCGGGGCCTCACCCAATGGATCGAGCAGGCGTCGCGGTTGGGACTCGACTTCCGCTTCACCACCAACGGTTACACCATGAACGAGGAAATGGCCCGCCGGTTTGTCGCGGCCGGCTTGTTCAATCTCGGGATCTCCCTCGAGTCGCTCGATCCAAGGATCAACGAGACTATCCGCCCTCACCCAAATGGAACCGCCAAGACGCTCCGCTGCATCGAAATGCTGCTCCGGGAACGCGAGCGTCAGAAAAAGCACCTCAGCCTCAACATCAAGACAGTGCTTACCGATATCAACCTGGAGAGCTTCCCTCAAATCGTCCGCCGCTTCGGCAAACTGGAGGGTGTCATGTGTACGCCACAGGTGTTCGAGTTGCACGAGGACATGCCGCCGGCGACCAGGCAACTCCTGGGCATCAAAGACGAAAACCGGCTCAAACGACTCGCGGACGAGATCCGCCGGATGAAGCGCGAGGGCTACACCATTCACGTCACCGAGCAGGGCCTCCGCGAAATGCTCCAGAAATGCGCCGAGAACCTGGAAGTCAACGCGCCCAAGCGCAACCTGAGTCTCGAGATGGCCCCCTCGGAACCCAAGTGCAATATCGGCACGGATAACCTGTGGATCACGGACGGCATGGTGAAACTCTGCCCTTTTCACCCGCCGATCGGCAATTTCGTCACCGACACGGATACCACGCTCAAGCAGATGTGGAACGGCGAATTGGCCCGGCGCATCCGCGCCGGCACGCGCGCCTGCCGGCGCCTCTGCACGTTCTCCTGCCTCCGCCGGACCCCGCTCTCGCACAAGATCTCGACTTTCCTCAGGATCGGCTGAGGGCTGTATCGGCCACCGCATCGGAGTGACGCCAACGCTCGGCGGCAGCCCGAAAGGCGATCTCATGCTCCGGCCAATCGTGCAAGGTAGCCGGGTCGAAATCGGCGCCAGACGGCCAAACCACCGTGTGGACCTCGGGATCAAGGCGAACCTGACGAAAGGTGGCGGGGTCACGGAGTGGACGGAAAAGCTCGCCCTCAAGGATCGGCCCAAAGTCGATGGTGCGGCACAGCCCGTCGTCGAAGCCCAGGAGCAAGGTGTAAGGGGCGATGTGTTCGAACGAAGTGACGCGATAAATGGGATGGTTCATAACACTTAAGAGTTCGATCAGCGGCGCTCTGCTCCCGATTCGGAATCGGGACTACGTTCCCCTTGCCCGTGCGGGGATTGCTCGGCCATGATCAGTCAGGACGGCTTCGTCGAGGTAACGGCGGTTCACCGAGGCGTCGCGCGGACCCGGTTGGGAGCCGGCCAGGTCGGCAACCAGGTCCAGACAGGCAAGCGGCTTCCGACGGCGCCTGCGGCGGAGCATCGCTTCCACGCACTCCCGAACCAGAACAGACTTGGGCACACCCCGCCGGCGAGCTTCTGCCTCCACGCCGCGCCGCAGAGTTTCGGGCAGCTTGAGCGTCATGGTTGTCATGCGTCAAGAGTAATACCGGACGTTGCGATGCGCAATACCGAATGCTGCGCGCCGACCGGCCGGCGTTCACCCTTGGCCGGAAGAGAAGGCATCAACCTTGGCCATGACGTCCTTGTAGCCGATGTCCACCTCGTAGATGAGCTTGAACTGTTCGAGGGCCTCGTCTTTCTTGCCCATGGTTTCGAGGACAGAGCCGAGGTTGTAAATCAGTTCCTTTTTCTCGTCGTCGAACACCGGTTTTTCCTTGAGGGCATTCTGGAAAGTGCGGACGGCCATGTCCCAGGTCGGCTTTCGCCTGGCGAAACATTGGCCCAGGCGATTCAGGGCTGCGATGCGTTTGTGCGGGTTGTTCTGGGCCTTTTGGAACTCCTGGATGGCCTCGGCGATTTTGCCGGCCTGGAGATAGAGTTCGCCCAGCTCGAAGCGGAATTGGAGGTCGGTGGGGAACCGCTCGACGCGTTTGCGGCACTCGGCCAACTGGTAGGCCCGCTTTTCGGCCTGGAGGGCCGCCGTCCGCTCGGCATAATCGGGGGCGGCAGGGTCGAACTGGGAAATCTGGTAATCGTATTTGCGCGCGACGGTTTCCGCGATGGCGCAGTCGAGCGACGCATCGCTGCCGATGTCGGACTTCTTGATGCGCTCGTAATAGGCCAGCGCGGCGTCGAACTGGTTTTTCTGCGCGTAGAGTTCGGCCAGGCTGCGGAGGAGCTTGAGATTATCGGGCTCGTTGGGGAGCCGGGCTTCGTACTCCCGGATGAGCCGCGCGCTGACGTCTTCAGACTTGACCTGGCGGTTCTCCTGTTCGAGGGAGATCGCCTCTTCCTTGTCTTTCAAAATGTCGCGATAGGAGCCGGAGCCGTCGGCCAGGGCCTCATAACCGCCTTCGTCCATGGTTTTGCGGGCCGAGATATCCTTGAGGGCCTGCGCCAGCTCGCCGTCGCGGGGAAAAAGCCGGCAGATTTCGATCAAGACGCGTTCGGCGTGCTCGGCTTCGCCAATCTCGGCCAGCGCATTGGCCAGCTTGATGGCCACTTCCTTGTCTCGAGGCGAAGATTGGGCCAGCCGCTCGAGCGAGAGCACGGCCGTGCGTGGCAATTGGAGGGTCCCGGCCGCTTCCACAATCAATTTGTGCGCCGCCGAACTGTAAGGGTCGCTGTTGAGGACTTGCTCGGCGATCTGGAGCGCCGCCGCCGGATCGGTGCGCAAGGCCACTTGGCCTTTGGCGAGCATGGGCGATGAACCGGCCCCGCTGAGCATCTTCTTGAAAAACCCCCGGCCGCTGCTGCCTGAGCGCTGCAACTGGGCGATGCGGAGGGCCTTGCGGCACTCATAAAAACCCGGCTCCCTCACAAGGACCTGGTTGAAGAGGTCGATCGCATAATCGATATTCTCGCGGGTCAGGGCTTCCTTGCCCTTATCGTAAAGCGCCCGCACGTCGCGCGGAAGATCATTGAGGCTCTTTTCTGCCATAGCCAAGTCTAATCAAACCTTTGAGGACAATGCCACAAAAAACGTCGGGGTGGCTCCCGGCGATTTCAGATAATGTCCTGGATAGCTGATTCCTTTTTGGGGTCTCTTGCGCTTTTTGGCGGCAGAATTCCCTCTGCCGGTTTGACATGGGTTTTTTCTGAGACTATCATTCGTCTCAGATGAGCACAACGACGACGAAAGGGAAACCAGCCCGAAAGCCGGCGGTGGCCAAAGTTGCCTCGAAAAAGGCCGCTTCCTTTGCCGGGGTGGTGAGCGGCCAGATTCACAGCCTCAAGTCCGATGCCGGTGCCGTCAAGCTGTCACCGGGGGGATTGATCGAGGTCATCCGCGTGGGTTTGCCGGTGCAGGAACTGGACGTGTTGCAGGCCAGCCTGGACGTGCCGATGGGCAAGCTGGCCCGCAAGCTGGGCATTTCCAAAGCCACGCTGCATCGGCGCAAGGTCCAGGGACGGCTCGGCCCGGAGGAGTCCGGCCGCGTTTTCCGGTATGCCCGGTTGATGGGCAAGGCGGTCGAAGCGATGGAAGGCGAGGAAGCCGCCCGGCGCTGGCTGACTTCACCCCAAGTTGGCTTAGGCGGAGCGGTGCCCCTGGATTACGCCGAAACCGAGGTGGGCGCACGGGAGGTCGAGGACCTGCTCGGACGCATTGAATACGGAGTCTATTCCTGAGCAGAGAGCTATTTGACTTCTTCCGGAAAGCGGTATGGAGGGCGGTACTGGTAACTGAGCAGTTTGTTGGCCTCGGACTGATTGGGGAATTGCTCGGCCTGGGGGTCCCAGTCCAGGAGGCAGCGGGTCTTCAAGGCGATGTTGGCCAGGAGGGTGGCGCTGGTGCTGCGGTGGCCGATCTCGATGTCACAATTGCACCTGGCCCGGCTTTTCACGCAATCCAGGAAGTTGCGCGCGTGAGGCGCGGTGTCGGCAGTGGAGGAACTGCGGACTCTCCTGGACTGGATTTGCGGCTTGGCATCCTTGCGATAGCGGGAGTCGAGCTGGCGCTCGAGGGGCGAGAGCGCGGGGAATTCATCCTGTGAAATCGGGTCTGCGACGACCTCGTAGCCGTCGCCGTGAAGATAAAGGGTGCCCAAGGTGCCGCGCAATTCAAGCTCGGAGCCGGGCAGACTCCAGGGCGCGGCAGTGGCGTTGAACTGGGAAAAGGTGACGAGGGCGCCCCCGGGATACTGCCAGACCGCCTCGAGCGTATCGGGTATCTCCCGGTTGTCCTTCATCTGGGCGGGTTTGCCACCCAGGGCCGTAACCGAGAGGGGCGCCTCCGCGCCCAAGGCCCACTGGATGAAATCCAGGTAATGCACGCCGAAGTTCGTGACCTGGCCGCCGCTGTAATCGTAGAACCAGCGGAAACGGTAAAAGGCGCGGTTCTTATTGTAAGGCCTGAGCGGGGCGGGGCCGAGCCAGGCATCCCAATCAAAGTCCGCAGGCGGGTTTTCATCCGGGGGATTGCCAATCCCGGCGGGCCATTCGTTGTGAATATGGAAGGCGCGCGCGGCCGTGACTTTGCCCAGCCCGCCATTGCGCACGAACTCGGCGGCCTCCTGGCAGACGGGCACCGAGCGGCGATGGATGCCCACCTGGCAAACCCGCCCATACCGCCGCACCGCCTGGACCATCCGCCGGCCTTCGAGCACGCGGAGCGAGAGCGGCTTCTCGACATACACATCTTTGCCCGCCTGGCAGGCGGCGATGGTCATCAACGCATGCCAATGGTCGGGCGTGGCGATAACCACGGCATCCAAGTCCTTGAACTCGAGCAACCTCCGGTAATCCTTGAATTGCCGCGGCGAGGTGCCGGCCTTGTTGGCGGCAAAGTCCATGTAGGCCTGCGACAAGTCCGAAACGGCTGCCACTTCGGCGTCCGGGTGCTTGAGGAAGGCGTCCAGGACCTGGTCGCCACGGTTGCCCAGGCCGATAAAGCCCAACCGCACACGGTCGGCCGCGCCGGCCGCGCGAGCGGCCCCAAGGGCAGTTGTCGCCCCGGCCAGGATTACACTCTTGGTAAAATCACGTCGTGTCCACGCATTCATAGCAGCTTCTTGTTCCGGGTAAGGCTGAGGGAAGAGGGATGTGCGAATCAAGGAGAAACTGAACGGCCTGCGGCAGAGCGGGGCGGGTGGGCCGGAAGGGCGAAATCCCAGAAGGGCGAAATCCGAAATCCGAAGGCCCGAAATCCGAAGGAAATCCGAAATCCGAAATCCGAAGTGCGCACCCGATCCCTCATTCGGTGCGGGTTGCTGCGTCACACGGAAGCGCCTGTGGCCTCACTACGTGGACCGGACCGCGCGCCGTCCCGGCGCGCAGCGGGTCGGAGCGAGGGGAGCGTGGCAAAAACCCCAAACCCTCATGCGGTCCTGAGTGCTGCGACCGGGGACCGGTCGCGGTCCGGACCGCGCGCCGTCCCGGCGCGCAGCGGGTCGGAGCGAGGGGGGCGTGGCAAAAACCCCAAACCCTCATGCGGTCCTGGGCGCTGCGACCGGGGACCGGTCGCGGTCCGGACCGCGCGCCGTCCCGGCGCGCAGCGGGTCGGAGCGAGGGGAGCGTGGCAAAAACCCCAAACCCTCATACGGTCCT
>Ga0187864_10003128_pt1 | contig 13732 bp, 8 predicted proteins | sample June2016WEW_11_4_FD_132985 | JGI IMG/M metagenome (GOLD analysis project Ga0187864, IMG submission 132985) | Peatland microbial communities from SPRUCE experiment site at the Marcell Experimental Forest, Minnesota, USA - June2016WEW_11_40 | ecosystem: Environmental > Terrestrial > Soil >... | reverse complement strand
TCTCCTGCTTTCGGGTCACAGACGTGGGGAACGTGCGGTTTGCCGTTTACAGGCGAAGCGTGGGCTTTTGTCATACTTCCATCTACCTGCGGGAGTTGCAGAAAAGCCGGTGGCAAGTCCATGTATTAAACGCTCCCGACATAACCTGGGGTAATTTCCCCGACCCCCGGTTTCACCATACGCTTATATCGGCTGGATCGCTTCCCCTGAAGGTTTTCGAACGAGTGTCGCAGTGAAAAACCAACCACTTGACTGCATTTTTATGATATGCAAAAAGATGTGACTGAAACAAGAGCCAATCTGAATTCGAGTGAGCGGCACGCTTCGGGGGCATCCGAAAAGCGAGCGAATCCATTGCCTGTTTCCAGCCTGCCGGTACAACCGGGTGGAGCTACGGTATAGCTTATGTACAGAGACAAAAAAGTCGTCGTGGTAATGCCGGCCTACAACGCGGAAAAGACGTTGCGGCAGACCCATTCGGAGGTGTTGGCACAGGACTGCGTCGATTTGATTATCGTCGTGGATGATGTCAGTCATGACAGGACGATCGAGGTCGCAAGGGGCCTTTCTAAGACCAGGGTGTATGCCCACGATAATAACATGGGCTATGGCGGCAATCAGAAGACCTGCTACAGGCACGCTATGGAGGAGGGAGGAGACATCGTCATAATGGTCCATCCCGACTTCCAGTACACCCCAAAACTTATTCCGGCCTTTGTTTCAATGATCGGAAACGGCCTCTACCATTGCGTCCTCGGCTCGAGGATTCTCGGGGGCTATGCCCTCAAAGGGGGTATGCCCTTGTGGAAGTATGTCGCCAACAGGACCCTCACCTTTGCCGAGAACCTTCTTATGGGCGCAAAGCTCTCAGAGTATCATACGGGCTACCGGGGCTTTTCACGCGAGTTACTCGAAAAAGTCCCCTTCCATACAAACTCGGACGATTTTGTTTTCGACAATCAGATGATTGCCCAGATTCTCTGGCTGGGGTACACGGTTGCCGAAGTAAGCTGCCCTACCCGGTATTTCAACGAGGCATCCTCAATAAACTTCAGACGAAGTGTTATATATGGAGTCGGCTGCCTCAAAACGGCATGTGAGTATCGCCTGGCGAAAATGAAACTCATTAATTCGAGGCTTTTTCACTACGATCACGGATAGACAAAAAAAGAGTCATATGCTCCACCCTGGCGCGGTGGCCGAAGTTTGATGGAAATTGTGATTGAATGGCAGAACCCGGCAAAATAATGAAGATCGGCCGTCGCAGGACACTTATCAAAGCGCTCATTCTGCTGGCTCTGGCAGCGATTTCGATTGGTCTCGTGGAGATTTCGCCCATAAGAGCACACCTCGGACCCGATCAGTTCCAAAGGATCATCGGTGAAGCCGGTCTAATGGGTCCAGCCCTTCTTGTGATCTTCTGCGCGGTTGGTACATGTCTTTTTATCCCGGTGACGGTTTTTGTCGCGGCCGGCGCGGCCCTGTTCGGGCCTTACATGGCCTTTGCCTGCGTGTGCCCGGGCGCCCTTGCAGGGGCACTGATCGCCTATCTTACTGCCCGCAAGCTGGGAAGGCAGTTTGTCTATTCCTTTATCGGAGACAGGTTGAGGAACTACGACGGCCTGCTCGAACGCAATGGCTTCAAAACCGTCCTTTTTCTCCGGCTGATGTTTATGCCCTTTGCGCCCTTGAACTACGCTGCGGGACTAACGAAAGTCCGCTTTTGGGACTATTTTTTCGCCACAGCCCTGGGTGAGGTCCTTACCATTTTCGTGACCACTTTTTTCATCGGTGAGATAAGGGATATCTGGATTTCGGGAGACCGGGGCCGGCTGTTTTCCGCCAGGATGGCCCTTTCCCTTGGATTGCTGATAGCTTTGGCGCTCATTGCAAAACTGGTGCAGAGCAAATACGAAAGCAGACCTGCCCCGTCTTTGAGTGATTCCCATCGGCCACCGGATGAGCGTGCTGAATAGGAGATTGCGCAGTGAAAGGGCGTTGTGTCTCTCGAGACTGGCTTCCACCTCTAACTCTGACTGTCCTGGCGGCAGCCGTCGTTGCAGTCATGATCGTTCGGCTTCAGGCGGCGCCGGTACCGCTGGAGCGCGATGAAGGCGAATACGCCCTCATGGGCCAGCTTATCCTGGACGGCGTGCCGCCTTACCTTGAGGCGGCAAATATGAAGTTTCCCGGCATCTATTACGCCTATTCAGCAATTCTGGCCGTATTCGGGCAAACGGTCACCGGCATCCACATGGGCCTTTTGGCGGTCAATCTGTTCTCGACCGTTATTCTGTATCTGCTTGCACGGCCTTTGCTGGGCGCCGCCGGTGCGGCTCTGGCCGGGGCAGCCTTCATCATCATGTCCGCAGACAATTCCGTACTTGGCCTTTTTGCGCATGCGACTCACTTCGTGGTGCTGTTTGCCCTTGCCGGGATTTGGCTGCTCCAGGAAAGCTCAGGGTCGAAACGAAGGATGCCGCGTTTGTGGGGTTCGGGTCTTTGCCTTGGGCTGGCGCTTCTCATGAAGCAGTCCGGGGCCTTCTTCGCGCTGTTTGGTTTCCTCTGGGTCATGTACGGGGCGCTCCGCCGCCACCCCATTTCGTGGAAACGTTTGCTGCTCGAATCCGGGTCCCTGGCCGGCGGAATCGTTCTGCCCTGCGCGGTGGTTTTGGCCCTGATGGCTCACCAAGGCGTGCTTGACAGGTTCGGGTTCTGGACGGTTAGCTATGCGCGCGCCTACGCATCCGAGGTGGACCTGAAAACGGGGATCCAACTCTTTCAGCTCGAAATGATCCCCATCTTTAAGAATAACCCGGCGATATGGTCGATGGCCTTTGCCGGCATGATCGGTATTTGGTTTACGGAGTCCGGACGAAAGGTCGCTCCGTTTCTCCTGGTGTTCTCCCTCTTTTCGTTTCTCGCAGTGTGCCCAGGTCTTTTCTTTCGCCAGCACTATTTCGTGCAGCTCCTGCCGGCAGCGGCGCTTAACGCCGGCGCTGCGGTATGGGCGCTGGAGAAGGCTGCCGCCAAATATACGGCTAAGTCTAAAGCCGTCCAGTTTGCGATACTCGTCGCAGTCGTGGGGTTGTCGCTGACTGGCCCCTTTTCCATGGGGCGTTTTCTTGCGGCTTCGACTCCGGACCAGTTCAGCCATTTGGTTTACGGCGCTAATCCATTTCCCGAATCTGTAAAGGTTGCAGAGTATATAAGGAAGAACACCAAACCCGAAGAACGTATTGCCGTCATGGGATCAGAGCCGCAGATCTGCTTCTATGCCCATCGCAGGCCTGCCACGGAGCACATCTATATGTACGGGTTGATGGAACCCCAGCCCTTCGCACTGCGCATGCAGGAAGAGGTGATCGCACAGGTGGAGAAAAGCGAGCCGCCATTTCTCGTGTTCGTAAGGGTCACGACCTCCTGGCTTCAGCGACAGGAATCCGAGAAAAAGATATTTACCTGGCTGAACGTCTACGTTAACAATTACTACCACCCGGTCATTGTGGCCGACATCTATCCCGACCGCACCCTGTGGCTGATGGATAAAGAAGCCGAATCCTTCACCCCCGGACGCGGATCGAGTCAGTTGATAGTCTTCAAGCGGAAGACCGCCAGGTGATATGACCGGATCTGTTATATGTCAACAAAAAAGCAAATTCCGTTGATTTGCCTTTTTCTTACAGCCTCTGCCCTCATAGCGTTCTGGCAGGTCAATGAGTGCGATTTCATTAATTACGACGATCCCCTATACGTAACCGACAACATTCATGTCAAGAGTGGCATTACGCTTGGGTCAATTCGGTGGGCATTCACGACCGGTCATGCCACAAACTGGCATCCCCTGACATGGATGTCCCACATGCTCGATGTTCAACTCTTTGGATTGAAACCGCGATGGCATCATCTGACTAATCTCCTGTTCCACATTGCAAATACGCTGTTGCTCTTTTTCGTTTTCCACCGGATGACCAAATCGCAATGGAAAAGCGCTTTTGTAGCGGCTTTGTTTGCCCTTCATCCTCTCCACGTGGAATCGGTCGCCTGGGTTGCCGAGCGAAAGGATGTTCTTTCCACTTTCTTCTGGATGCTGACCATGGGAGCGTATATCCATTATGTAGAGCATCGGACGGAGGACAGAGGACAGAGGACGGAGGACAGAGGACAGAGGACGGAGGACAGAGGACAGAGGACGGAGGACAGAGGACAGAGGACGGAGGACAGAGGACAGAGGACGGAGAGAAGCGGACTGGTATCCTCCGTTTTCCGTCTTCCGTTCTCTGTCTTCCGTTTTCCGTCTTCCGTTTTCCGTCTTCCGTTCTCTGTCTTCCGTTTTCCGTCTTCCGTTTTCCGTCTTCCGTTCTCCGTCTTCCGTTTTCCGTCTTCCGTTTTCCGTTATTTGGCCGTGCTCATATTTTTTGCTTTAGGCCTTATGGCAAAACCCATGCTGGTAACCCTTCCTTTTGTCCTGCTGCTTTTGGACTACTGGCCTCTGCAGCGCTTAGAGCCTAAGAAATCCCTTCAGGAAACCCGTACAGAGGCAAGTAAACAGGGAGCGGGAAGCAGGGAGCGGGAGCCGCTGTCTGCGAACGAGAGAAAGAGCAAAGCGGGTAAGATGCGCACCGGGAAGGGTATTGCTCAGTCCTCAGTCCTCGTCACCCCGGAAGTGTTGAATCCGGGGCCTCAGTCCTCCGCCCTCCGCCCTCTGCTCCAGGAAAAAATCCCGCTTTTTGCGCTTACAGCGCTCTCATGTATCGTGACATACTTCGTCCAGCAGAAAGGAGGAGCGGTAGGATCCATCGAGGAGGTTTCATGGGATGTTCGTATTGCGAATGCTTTGGTTTCCTATATCATTTACATAGGAAAGACCTTCTGGCCGAATAATCTTGCTGTTTTTTATCCTCATCCAGGATCGTTGCCGCTCTGGCAGCCTATGGGAGCTGGTCTGCTCCTCATCGCAGTCACCGTTTCGGTTATCCGGACGGCAAAGAGGCTTCCCTACCTGACCGTGGGATGGCTGTGGTTCACAGGTACACTTGTGCCCGTCATAGGGATTGTGCAGGCCGGCGCTCAAGCCATGGCTGACCGCTACACTTATATCCCCCTGATCGGGTTGTTCGTCATGGCGGCGTGGGGCATTCCGGAACTCCTGAAAAAATGGCAACCCGCCCGGTTCCCAACACCCCGCAAGGAGACGCTTTTTGCGTCGTCGTCATTGGTCCTTCTGTCTCTTTTCATTGTTACACGAACACAGGTAGGGTACTGGCGCAATAGCATTGCATTGTATGGTCATAGCCTTAAAGTTGCAGGCCCCAGTGACGTTATCCTCTGCAACCGGGGCGTTGCCTATGGCAAAGTTGGCAACCATGCGCAGGCGATCGAGGATTTCGACAGGGCCATCGAAATCAATCCTAAAGATGCAAATGCCTATCAGAACCTCGGTGTCACCTATGCCAAACTCGGCAACCACAGGCAGGCGATCGAGGATTTCGACAGGGCCATCGAAATCAATCCTGAATATGCTGAGGCCTATTACAACCGGGGTTTTATCTATGGCAAACTTGGCGACTTCAGGCAGGCGATTTCAGATTATGACAGGGCCATCGAGATCAATCCTGACTATGTAAAGGCTTATTATAACCGGGGTATCGTCTATGGCATACTTGGCAATAACAGGCAGGCGATTGAGGACATAAAAACAGCGGCAAGATTTGACATTGAAGATGCTAAGAAAATCTTGAGAAGCCGGGGAATAAACTGGTGAGCTGAATTGGTGAAGGGAGTCAAGTGGTCTGATACTAAGTTGCGTTCAAGATGGTGCTGATATTAGCGATGAACGCAATTTTTCATGATGCTTGCTTCACCCGCGAAGTATCAAAATAAAGTTATTTTGCAGGTACCTTGGTATGAATACGTCGAGGAACGCCTCGCTGGTATTCACCCCGGATATGGTCCGGGGCGGATTCTACTCACCTGGGCTTCTTTGTTTCATGCCTGCTTCTTCAAAGATATGATCGGATTAGTTTTATGTTAGGAAACAAACAAATCCTGCTGATTTACCTTCTTCTGGCGCTTGCTGCCCTCATAGCATTCTGGCAGGTCAATCAGTGCGATTTCATTAATTTCGACGATCCTATATACGTAACCGACAACATTCATGTTATGAGCGCCATTACAATAGGGTCAATTCGGTGGGCATTCACGACCGGTCATGCCCCATACTGGCATCCCGTGACATGGATGTCCCACATGCTCGACGTTCAACTCTTTGGGTTGAACCCGCGATGGCATCATCTGACCAATCTCCTGTTCCACATTGCAAATACACTGTTGCTCTTTTTCGTTTTTCACCGGATGACCAAAGCGCCCTGGAAGAGCGCTTTCGTAGCGGCTTTGTTTGCCCTTCACCCTCTCCACGTGGAATCCGTCGCCTGGGTGGCCGAGCGAAAGGATGTTCTTTCCACTTTCTTCTGGCTGCTCACCATGGGAGCGTATATCCATTATGTCGAGCATCGGACGGAGGACGGAAGACAGAGGACGGAGGACAGAGGACAGAGGGCGGAGAGAAGCGGACTGGTATCCTCCGTTTTCCGTTTTCCGTCTTCCGTTTTCCGTTATTTGGCCGTTCTCATATTTTTTGCTTTAGGCCTTATGGCAAAACCCATGCTGGTAACCCTTCCCTTTGTCCTGCTGCTCTTGGACTACTGGCCTCTGCAGCGCTTAGACCAAAAGAAATCCGCTCAGCAAACCCTCACAGAGGCAAGAAAGCAGGGAGAGGGAACCCCGGCTTCCGCCGGAGTGACGTCATTCCGACGAAAGTCGGGAGGGGAGCGGACGCCGCTGTCTGCGAACAAAAGAAAGGGCAAATCGGGCAAGATGCGCACCGGGCAGGGCATTGCTCAGGCCTCACTCCTCGTCACCCCGGAAGTGTTGAATCCGGGGCCTCAGTTCTCCGCCCTCCGCCCTCTGCTCCGGGAAAAAATTCCGCTTTTTGCACTTGCAGCGCTCTCATGTGTCGTGACATACGTCGTCCAGCAAAAAGTAGGAGCGGTAGCATCCATTGAGGCGTTTTCACCCGGTGTTCGTATCGCGAATGCTTTGGTTTCCTATATCGTATACATTGCAAAGACCATCTGGCCAATTAATCTTGCTGTTCTTTATCCTCATCCCGAATCGTTGCCCCTCTGGCAGCCCCTGGGGGCGGTTCTGCTCCTCATCGCAGTCACCATTTCGGTTATCCGGACGGCAAAGAGATTCCCTTACCTGGCAATGGGATGGCTGTGGTTTGCCGGCACACTTGTGCCCGTCATAGGGATTGTGCAGGCCGGCTCTCAAGCCATGGCGGACCGCTTTACTTATATGCCCCTGATCGGGTTGTTCGTCATGGCGGCATGGGGTATTCCGGAGCTATTGAAAAAATGGCAACCCGCCCGGTTCCCAACACCCCGCAAAGAGACGCTTTTTACATTGTCGTCACTGGTCCTTCTGCCTCTTTTCATTGTGACTCGGACACAGGTCGGGTACTGGCGCAATAACATTGCATTGTATGATCACTGCCTTAAAGTTGCAGGCCCCAGTGACATTATCCTCTGCAACAGGGGAGTCGCCCATGATGAACTTGGCAACCACAGGCAGGCGATTTCAGATTTTGACAGGGCCATCGAAATCAATCCTGAACGTGCAGAGGCCTATATTTACCGGGGCATAGCCTTTGGCAAACTCGGCAACGACAGGCAGGCCATTTCAGATTTTGACAGGGCCATCGAAATCGATCCTGAAAATGCTGACGCCCATGATAACCGGGGCGCTACCTATGCCAAACTTGGCAACCACAGGCAGGCAATTTCAGATTATGACAGGGCCGTCGAGATCGATCCGGAATTTGCGTTGGCCTATATCGACCGTGGTGCATCCTATCGCGAACTTGGCAACCACAGGCAGGCGATTTCGGATTTTGACAGGGCCATCGAAATCAATCCCAAATATGCAGATGCCTATATTAACCGGGGCGCTGCCTATGACATACTTGGCAACCACAGTCAGGCGATTTCGGATTATGACAGGGCCGTCGAAATCAATCCTGAATATGCCGAGGCCTATTATAACCGGGGTGTTGCCTACGGCGAACTCGGCAACCACAGGCAGGCGATTTCAGATTTTGACAGGGCCATCGAAATCAATCCCAAATATGCTGATGCCTATAGTAACCGGGGCGCTACCTATGGCATACTTGGCAATCACAGGCAGGCGATTTCGGATTATGACAGGGCCGTCGAGATCAATCCTGAACATGCGCGGGCATTTTATAACCGGGGTTTGACCTATGGCAGGCTTGGCGATCACAGGCAAGCGATCTCAGATTATAGCAGGGCCATCGAGATCAATCCTGACTATGCAAAGGCATATTATAACCGTGCTCTTGCCTATGGCGAACTTGGCAACAGCCGACAGGCGATTGAAGACCTGAAAACAGCGGCAAGATTTAACAACGAAGATGCGAAGAACTCTTTAAGAAGTAAAGGGATAAGCTGGTAAAGTGTGTGGTTTTGAAAAAATGGTTAGCTTTGAAGAGGTGCAGAGCTTACCGAGCATCGGAACATCAAATCCTCCTTCGGATCCCGGGAGAGAAATAAGGAGCGCGCGTCTCCCTTTTCACTTTGGGGTAAGCTAAGGCAGCATTCCAACAAATGCGTGCCATGTGTGTATCATTTTCATGTAATCTTAGGCGAAGGGGTACTTCTAACGAATCACGTGAGGAGCATGGAGGCGAGGCGTGGCTGGATCACCAATAAATCGCACCTTTCAGTCCATGTTCTGGAGTGATCGAGGGATACTTCACTGAGAAATGGCCGCAAGGCAGGCTCTTTCCGACTACCGCTCACACTTTTTCGTTTCATCCGAATCCAGCAGCCGTTCAAACGCCGCGAGAACGGCGGGCAGCGGTTTGCGGATCGGCGGGAACGACTGATATTGCTCCCAGCCGCCGCCGAGCGCCTTGTAAAGTGCTATAAATTGCTCCGCCGCCGCCTTCTGGGATAAAACGTATTGTAATTCCAGGTCATATTCTTGTCTTTCGGCGTCGATCACATTGAGGAAATCCGTTAATCCCCGGTCATAACGCTGCGTTGCAAGGCTCACGGCCCGATGGCTTGCTGTCAAGGCTTCATCCAAATTACTCAGCCTGTCCTGTTGGGCTGCATAAGCACCTATGGATGTATCAACTTCCAGGACGGCGTTCAGCACGGTTTTCTTGTATTTAACCAGCAATTCACAGGTACGCAGGTCGGCTACATCAACCAGGGCGTCGAGAGTCCCGAAATCAAGCAAAGACCAGCCAATCGACGGCCCTAACGACCATATGGGGCTGATGATATTGGGCAGGCCGCCGCCCCCAGACCCGGCGACGGGGATCGGGTTTTTCTTCGTCGCATTGGCCACGGGTGGACCCACTCCTCCCCCCTCCCACCCGAATCCGCCCAGAAGCACTACATGGGGGAACAAATCCGCTGTTGCCATGCCTATGCGGGCCGTAGCAGCGGCCAGTTCACGCTCGGTCTCCCGGATGTCAGGGCGGCGGCGCAACAAATCGAGCGGCAAGCCGGCCTGAATCTTTTCCGGCAACTGCGGCACCATGCCGGGTTTTTCCAGTTCCCCGGCCAAATCTTCCGGAAATTGTCCGAGCAAAACGGCAATGACATATTGCGCCGCAGTGACTTGATAAACCAACGGCATCGTTTGAGCTTGCAGCGTGGCAAATTGCCGTTGGGCCAGAGTCAAATCCAGTTCATTGGTGATGCCGCGATCGAACCGCTCCTGAGTCACGTTGACATATTCCTGTGCAACGCCGATATTCCTTCGAAGAACAGCCAGTTGCATCTGCAAGGCGCGCATGTCAACATAGGCGCGCACAACGTCCGCGATAACCGAAATCAATACAACATTATGGGCGGCGATGGCGGCTTCGGTATCATACTTGGCCGCTTCGATTGCGCGCCGGTATTTGCCGAACAGGTCAATTTCCCATCCTGAGGCGAAGCCGACGATATAGTTAACCTGCTTTAGATTTCCCGTGTTCGTGGTAGTCTCGGCAGCGATAAGCGGCGGCGCGGCGCGTCCACGGGCCAGATCGCTGCCGGTGCCGGCGGCTCCGCCGGCACTGAATCCGCCTTGTGGCAACGCTTCGCCGCTGATGACTGCTACCTGCGTTCGCGCTTCCTGCAAACGGTCCAGGGCAATTGCAATATCGGGGTTTGCCCGGATGGCGCGGTCAATCAATGAGTTGAGTTCCTGATCATCAAGGGCCTCCCACCATTTGGCAGCGTCAATGACGGGTTGATTGCCGTTATTTTCTGCCGATTTCTGCGTCTCTGACGATGACGCAATGAAATTATCCGGCATCTTCGTTTCCGGGGGACGGTAGTTTGGGCCGACCGTCATGCAACCGCAGAGGCAAAAGCAAGCCACCGCACCAACCAGCCATTTGCATGCTCGCAATTCTCTGTCTCTCGATGGGCTATTGTTTTTGTGCGGGCGCATTGGGGGAATCATCCTTCAATTCATTGGCTTCGACGATCTGGCCTTCGTAAATCTGACTACCGGCATTCAGAATGACTCTGTCGCCTGATGAAACGCCCGAAGAGATCTCGACAGTATTTCCGTTGTCACGGGCGATAGTAACTTTCTGAAAATTCACCTTGTTGCGTTTATCGACAATGGCCACCTGAGGGCCGTCCGTTCGAAAGATCAAAGCCGCAGCGGGGATTTGCGCCAGTCCTTTGGTCGGCACCTCAAAGATAACGTTGACGTACATGCCGGGCGCCAGTGCATGACCGGGATTGGGTATATCGATTTCAACCCGCAGGGTGCGCGTTTGCGGGCTGATGGCGCCGGCCGTGCGCGTAACCTTTCCATCGAACACGCGTTCGGAAACATTGCCGGCGATGATTAGTACGGGCGTGTCGACTTTGATATCTCCCGCCGCGCTCTGCGGCACATCGACGAAGACACGGATCGGATCGTCCTGCACCATGCGATAAAGCGACGTGTTGCTGGCGTTGCTGCCGGCGGTCACCAGATTACCGATATCAATGCGGCGTTCGGTGATTGTGCCCTCGTAGGGGGCCGTAACCTGCTTGAACTGAGTCAATGCCTTATACCTGTCAACATGAGCCTGATCGAGACCGGTTTGCGCCTGTGCCTCGTTCACGTGTGCGACCGCACTATCATGGCCGGCCTTCTTGGCTTCACGCTCCTGTTCGGACACGACGCCTCTTGGTGAATCCTTCCATCGCTCATAGGTCGTTTTGGCAAATTCTGCGTCTGCCTGCCTCGCCACCACCACAGCCTGCGAAGCTTTCACTTTGGCCTGGGCAGCGGCCAGTTGGGCATCCAGATCGGGAGTGTCGATGGTCGCCAGAATTTGCCCTTTTTTCACATGGTCGCCGATATCGGCATTCCACCTGGCGACGTAGCCATCTACCCGCGCATAAATAACGCTTTCGTACCATGCGGCGGTTTCGCCGGGCAGCGTCAGGGAAAAAGATGACGGCGCTTTTTGCACCATAATTACATTGACTATCAGCGGCTCCGATGCACTTGCCGTTGTCGCTCTCTCTAAGTTCCTTTCGTCGGCGGATTTCATGTGATGCACAAGAAAGAACCCTACCAAAAGCACCACAGCGACAATTCCCGCGAATACCTTCAACTTTCGCCCGGTGTCAGCCATTTTGTCCATGCTTGTTGCCTCGTTTAAGTCGGATCCTCAGAGATTGCGTCTGGATTGCTCCCCGAAGAAGAATCAGTATCCCGGCGAAGCAGCCGGTACATGGTCGGGACGAATACAAGCGTTGCGAAAGTGGCGAACAGCAACCCCCCGATGACGGCGCGAGCCAGGGGTTCATTTTGTTCGCCGCCTTCGCCGACGCCCAAAGCCATGGGAACCATACCGAGGATCATTGCGCCCGCTGTCATAAGAACCGGGCGCAACCTCGTAAATCCAGCTATTTCGGCGGCAACCAGCGCACTATCGCCCGCATCCATTCGCTGATTGGCGAAGGTGACGACAAGAATGCTATTGGCTGTTGTGAGTCCGATGCACATCAGCGCTCCCATCAGCGCGGGAACGCTGAGATGGGTTTGCGTTAGGTACAGCATCCACATAACGCCGCCCAAAGCAAACGGCACGGCCATCAGCACAATGAGCGGATCAATCCAGCTTTGAAAATTAATGACCAGAAAAAGATAAACCAGCACCACCGCAAGGGCCATACCGGAAAACAATCCGGCGTAACTTTCACGCATGGTTTCGACCTGCCCGCTCAGGGTTATGGAAACTGCCTTAGAAGGATCAGGCCGGTTGGAGGCAATTACCTTGTCGATATCGTTGGCAACCGAATTAAGATCGCGCCCCTGAACATTCGCATGGACATCGAAAACCGGCCTTATGTTGAACTGCGACATAACCATCGGCGCCGTAGTACGGGTGAATTTGGCAACGTTCATTAGAAGCTCGCCCGGCAGATTGTTCCCGGCTGTTAGCGGCATCGTCCCTAAATCCTGCATCGATCTGATGCGGTAAGTGGGCAACTGAACGACCAGCGGGTAACTAACGCCATTGCGCGGATCGACCCAAAAATTCGGCACCGTTTGAGCGCTCGAATTGGTCGTTACCAGCACATCGCTGGCCGTATCTTGTTGATTCAGTCCGAATTGGGTCGCCAGTGCCCGGTCGATATTGACGCCGAACGCAGGCGCGTACGGCACCTGAAAGACGTGCGAATCCACCACCCCTGGCACATGATCGAGATCATGCGCCAGCTTTACCGCAAGCGCGTACGATTCGTTGTCATCAGGGCCGGAAACCCGAATATCAATCGGTGAAGGTTGACCGAAATTCAGTACCTGATTGACTATATCGCAGGGTTGAAAGAAAAATTGCATTTCCACGAAGCGCTTGGGCAATTCACGCCGGAGTTTCGCCATGAGTGCAGCCGTTGGCGTATGTTCTTTGTTAAGAGAAACAAGAATTTCGCCATCCATTGGACCGATAGTGGCCGAATCGCTTAACGCAAGGTTAATTCCGCTGTACGGCAAGCCTATATTGTCCAGAATAACGTCAATCTGATTGTCCCCGACAATTTGACGGATAGCGGCTTCGACTTTGGCAAAACCTTCCTGTGTTTGTTCAATCCTTGTCCCCGGCGGGGCACGTACATGAAGGCGCATCTGGCCTGCATCGACTTGCGGAAAAAAGTCCCGGCCCAACTGAGGAAACAGAAGCAATGAAACTGCCATCAGGGCGATGAAAAACATTACCGTTGCTTTGGGTTGCGATAATGTCCAGGACACGACGTTGCGATAAGTCTCACGAAAAGACTCGAAGCCACTTTCGAACCCGTCCTGAATGGTGGCGAAAATATTTGAAGCCACGTCGGATTTGTCGTGCGCTCCAACGAATGAACGCATAAGATATTTGAACAGGACCGGCACCATCGTGAAGGACAGAGCCAAACTTGCAATCAGTGCTACGCAGACCGACACTGAAAGCGGTGAAAACAGATATTTGGCGGTTCCCTGAAGCAGAAAAACCGGCACAAACACGATGCAGATGCAAAGGGTCGCAAGGAATGTCGGTAGGCCGACTTCACCGGCCCCGTTGATAATCGCGGGTTCCAGCAGTTCGCCACCTCGTAAATGACGCTCAATATTCTCAATGACTACCGTGGCGTTATCC
>Ga0187864_10003126_pt1 | contig 13742 bp, 15 predicted proteins | sample June2016WEW_11_4_FD_132985 | JGI IMG/M metagenome (GOLD analysis project Ga0187864, IMG submission 132985) | Peatland microbial communities from SPRUCE experiment site at the Marcell Experimental Forest, Minnesota, USA - June2016WEW_11_40 | ecosystem: Environmental > Terrestrial > Soil >... | reverse complement strand
CTGTGCGCGCCGGCCATCCGTCGCAAGAGGCGCGACGCATGGAAAAGCAGGAGCCGACGCTCTCCGCTAAGAACGACGGCGCATTGTTTGTGGGGATGAGGGCGAGCTTGCGCGGGTTTGGGGTTGGCGTAGAATACGCGGCGCGCAGCAACCGAAAGGCGCTCCCATGAAACTTGGCAGCTCGTTCCTGCACCAGCTTCCGCGGCCCTGGGCCGAGGATTCCGAGTACACGCTGCTCAAGAATCTGCTCGAGCAGGCGGAAGTGATCGACCAGTGCGGCTACGACTACCTTTGGGCCACCGAGCATCACTTCCTCGAGGAATACTCGCACTCATCGGCGCCGGAGATCTTCCTGGCCGCGTGCAGCCAAAGGACGAAGAAGGTCCGGCTGGGTCACGGAATCGTGCAAACGCCTCCTTGCATCAATCATCCGGCGCGTGTGGCCGAGCGGATCGCGACGCTCGACCTGATTAGCGGCGGCCGCTGCGAATTCGGCACGGGATCCGGGGCCACGCTGAACGAACTGAACGGATTCCTCGTGCCTCAGTCGGAAAAGAAGGCGATGCAGATCGAGGGGATGCGCGTCGCGGTGCGGATGCTGGTGGAAGACCCGTTCACAGGATTCGAGAGCAAATATCTGAAGGTGCCGCCGCGCAACGTAATACCGAAACCTTTGCAGAAGCCGCATCCGCCGCTATGGATGGCGTGCTCGCGGCGCGAGTCAATTCTCGACGCGGCGAGGCTTGGCCTGGGCGCACTGACGTTTTCGTTCGTCAGCCCGGACGAGGCGCGCCAATGGGTGAAAGATTACTACGCGACGATCGAGAACGAATCCGAGCCGCTCGGTTATTCCGTCAATCCGAATTTCGCGGTCGCGACGCCCTTTCTTTGCGATCTTGACGAGAAGCGGCTCGCGCAGGTCCGGACCGAAAGCTACGGTTTCTTTCTCTACGGGTTGGGGCACTACAGTTTCTTTGGGGAGCACCGTCCGGGCAAGACGGACATCTGGCACGAGTTCAAAACCGCGCCAAAGGACGGAGCCGCGCCGGAGGCGGGCGGACAGACGTGCGTCGGAACGCCGAAAATGGTGCGCGAGCGGCTGCGCGAATTCGAGGAAGCCGGAATCGACCAAGTGATCGGCGTTGGACAGGTGGGACGCATGCCGCACGAGCTGATGTGCTCGTCGTTCCGGCTCTTCTCAAAGGAAGTGCTGCCTGAATTCAAGGAGCGCGAGCTGGCGAACGCCCGGAAGAAAGCCGAGCGGAACGCGCGCATCTCCGAAAAGGCCATGGCACGCAAGCCGAAGGCGCAGCAGCAGCCGGTCGAAACCGTGATTCCCTCAGCCGGTCGCCACTAACAGAAAAAGCTATTCCGCGCTACATGCTGCCTTCATCGCCTGAGGGGCCGTAGATCGAGGGCACCGGCACCTGATTCATACGGAGGTAGACGGAGAGCTGGCCGCGATGATGGATTATGTGGTTGAGAATCATTCCGCGCAGGACCTGGATGCGCGGCATCGCGAGGAAGGTCTTCCCGCCGTTCAGCAGCGTCCAGGTCTTCTGTAAATCCTCATCGCTGGCCTTCGAGAGGGCAGCTTTGGCCGCGGCGACGTTCTTGTCGAAAAGTTCGAGCAGCTGCTTGCGCGACTTCATCACGGTAGGCTCCATAGGCGGAGCGCCCGCAGGGCGGAAGTCGAAGGAATCTCCCTGGAACGTCGCGGCGGCGAACCCGGCCATCTCTGCAATGTGGCCTGCGAGACGCCCCATGGGCATGGACGTGTTATGCGGCTTCCAGTCAACTTTGTCTTCCGGAACGCGTTCGAGGGTCTTTCGGGTGGTGCTCATTTCGTGCTCCCATTCAGGGAGTAATGCGTCGCGTAGTGCCATGTTGTGCCTCCATAGGTATGGTTGGATGTTGGCCGGAGCATTCTAACTCATCTTTGTGAACGGTTGGCAAAGGGCACACAACGCAAGAAAGGCTGATGCGGGCTAGTTGCGGCCGCGGCCGGCGGAGCGAGTGAGGACGTTGGCGGTGTCGTGGGCCTCACGGGTGATCGGCGCCTGGGCCGGAGACCCGATGCCTGGATCGGCGCGGTGAGTGCCGGGCGCGTGCGCGCCGTTTGCCTTCGTCTGTTTCCAGGTGTGCAGGATGCGGTGCACCACGGTGATGTTGGGGCCAATCGCGAGAATCCAGAGCGCCACTTCCATGCGGTTCGAGAGAGCTCCTAGAATCATCAGGACGAGCCGCTCCGGCCGCTCCCAGAACCCGATTTCCGACGTCGGAACCAGCGATTCGGCGCGCGCTTTGGCGTAGCTGACCATCACGGCGCCAGCCATGGCCGCCCCCGCGAGCACGGCGTAGAGGAATCGGTTGACGAGCGCGTAGTAGACCAGCAGGCCGAGGAAGAGAAGGAGGTCCGCGTAACGGTCCAGAATGGAATCAAGGAACGCGCCGAACAGCGAAACCCGGTTCTGCCGCCGGGCCACAGGTCCGTCCAGCAGGTCGCACAGGCCCGCCAGTATGATCATCCCGCCCGCCGCGGCGAAACGCCCCGCCGCAAACAGAATTCCGGCCCATAGATTGGCGACAAGAGCGGCCCAGGTAATGACGTTGGGAGGGATGCCTGTGGGTGCCAGGAGGTCTGCAAGCCGGTCGATAGGCCAGGAAAGATACCGGCCGATGTTCGGCGTCAGCATGGAGCGAGTGTCACCCCGCTACTCTTCCTCGTAAATCGTGGTCAATCGCACAACCTCGTATTCTTTTACGCCTGCCGGCGTTGTGACTTTGACTTCATCGCCGACTTTCTTTCCGAGGAGGGCGCGGCCTATGGGCGAACTCGTGGAAATCAGGCCCTTCGCGGCGTCCGCTTCCTCGACCGTCACCAGTTTGTACTCGATTTCGGTGGACTTCACAACGTCTAAAACGACGATCCGCGAGCCGTAGGCGGCCTTGTCCTTGGGCAGATTGTTCAGGTTCAGCATGGAGAGGTCCGCCATGCGCTTGTGAAGCTGGCCAAGCCGGGCCGCCACGTACCCCTGCCGCTCCTTCGCATACTTGTACTCGGCGTTTTCGGAAAGATCGCCGTGGGCCCGCGCGACCTTTATTTCCTTGGGCAGTTCAGTGTGAAGCTCGTGTTCGAGGGCTGCGATCTCGTCCTTGAGCTTCTTTTTGATTTTTTCGGCAAGGTCGGTCATTTTTTTGCGTTGAGGCTTCCGGGAAGGCCTTTTTGGTGCCGCTCGCCGGGTTGGCATGATCGCATTGAAAGTATAGAGGATTTGCGCCGCTTGCCGCAAACGAACCCCGTGCGGCGCGGGGCTGAGACCGCCCGCCGGTCCAGCCTAGGCCAGACGATCCAAAAGGCTTAGGCCTTGGCTTTGAGCGGTTCTAAATGGGACTTATATGCTCCAGGTACTACCCGGAACGAGATGCTCAGCCGGTTCCAGCTATTGATCGTCGCAATCGCCAGGGTCAGGTTGGCGAGTTCGTCGTCGCTGAATTGCCGCTTTACTCGCTCGTAGACGTCATCCGGCACGTGGTTTTCGGCGATGAGCGTGACCGCTTCGGTCCATTCGAGGGCCGCGCGCTCGCGCTCGGTGTAAAACGGGCTCTCGCGCCAGGCATTCAGCACGTAGAGGCGCTGTTCGGTTTCCCCCAGCGCGCGGGCATCCTTCGAGTGCATGTCGAGACAGTACGCGCAGCCGTTGATCTGCGAAGCGCGCATCTTGACCAACTCCAGCAAGGGGCGCTCGAGGCCGCACGAGTCGACGTACGCCTGAAGTGCGGAGATAGCCTGAAAACCTTTTGGGGCCACTTTATAGGGGTTCAGACGAGGTTCCATCTTTCGTTCTCCTTTTGAGGGCTCGGCAATAGGCTACAGCAATTGGATGCGTGAATGCGAATCGGGTCGCGGCGACAACCGCGTGAGGCCGCGCGTTTCGCAGTACAATGGCGCGAGCCGCGACACGTCGGTTTCGCGCGACGCGTACGGAGAGGTTGCGTGAATCTCGATTTGACCGGCAAAGCTCTTCTGGCCGCCCTGCTTGTCATGGTTGCAACGACGACTTTGGCCCCGCAGAAATCACCGCCTGACGGAGTAAAGTTCGAAGTCGTGTCGGTCAGAGCCCTTAGCGATAAGGAAGCTGCAGAGAGGTCGCCTGATTTTCTTGGGCCGAACATAGCGGTGCGGCTCCGGTTGTCCACTACCAGCACTGGCCTGGACTTCTACGGCTGGAAAAACTCGGTCATCCCAGCGGGATACAAAGTTCGGCGAACCGATCGGGGCATCGTCTGGTTTTATGGAAAGGGCGGAACAGAAAAGAAAACGGCAAGCCCCGGCCTCAAAGCAGTGCTATTTGGCTCCGTTGGGACATGGATTACCTTACCTGACCACTCAGCACCAGAGGAAGTAGTGTCGGATACATTCGTCGTTCCCTCCGACGCTACAGCTGTGAGGCCCTAAGATGTTCCACGCACGGACGACGCACCGCAGACGGAGAAACGCGTGAATCTCGAACTGACCGAAGAGCAAGCGCTGCTCCAGCGGAGCGTGCGGGAGTTTGCCGAGGCGGAAGTGAAGCCGCTCGCGGCGGAACTCGACGAGACCGGCCGTTTCCCACGCGAGACTCTGCGCAAGGCTGCCGAGCTGGGCCTCACCGGAATCACCGTCCCGGAGGAGTACGGCGGCGCCGGAATGGACCACATCTGTTACGCGATCGTAATGGAAGAAATCGCGCGCGTCTGCGCGTCGACGAGTGTGATTCTCTCGGTGCAGAACTCTCTTTACTGCGGCACGCTCGAGCATTTCGGGACCGAAGAGCAGAAGCGCAAGTTCCTCGTGCCGTTCGCGCGCGGCGAAAAAATCGGCTGCTACGCGCTGACGGAACCGCAGGCGGGATCGAACGCGGCGGCGCTCGCGACGAAAGCCGTGCGAAAGGGCGACCGCTACGTCGTCAACGGGACCAAGGCGTGGATCACGAACGGAGGAGCGGCCGACGCGGGAATCATCTACGTGAATACGCAGCCGGAAAAAGGCGAGAAGGGAATCACGGCGCTCGTGATCGAGAAAGGGACGCCGGGGTTCGCCGTCGGCAAGGAAGAGAAGAAGCTCGGCATTCACGCCACCGCTTGCACGGAGCTTTCGTTCACCGATTGCGAAGTGCCGGCCGCCAACCGCATTGGAAGCGAAGGAGACGGCTACAAGATCGCGCTCACGACCCTCGACGGCGGGCGCATCGGCATCGCTTCGCAGGCCACGGGAATCGCCCAGGGCGCGTTCGAAGCCGCGCTCGCCTACGCGCACGAGCGGCAGGCTTTCGGCTATCCGATCGCCGAGTTTCAGGCGATCCAGTTCATGCTCGCGGACATGGCCACGGAAATCGACGCGGCGCGCTTGCTCGCGCGCCGGGCGGCGTGGAAGCAGGATTCTGGCGCGCGCTTTTCGATGGAGGCGGCCATCGCCAAGCTTTTCGCCAGCGAAATGGCAACGCGCGTCACGCACAAGGCCATCCAGATTCACGGCGGCAATGGTTACAGCCGCGAATATCCCGTCGAACGCGCCTACCGCGACGCGCGCATCACCGAAATCTACGAAGGCACGAGCGAAATCCAGCGCCTCGTCATCGCTTCCTGGGTCCTCAAGAGCTACTGATCGAAAAACAGAAAATGGAAAAGGGAAGATAGAGAATCGCCGGGCCCCGGTTTCCCATTTTCACTTTCTATTTTCCATCTGCGTTATCCTTGTCCGCATGCTGGAGCTGGATTGCGGCGAGGCGTTCGATCCGTTGCGCGAAGAAGAGTTTTTCGCCGCGGTACCTGCTCGGGCTGGCGTGCTGCTCGTAGAAATGAACGACGCAGGCGCGCAGCCGCACCTCGTCCGGACTGCCGATCTTCGCCGCGCAGCGGAGCGGTTGTTGCGCCCGCCCGATCCGGGTTCGAAGCGCCTGAATTTACGCGAGGTCGCGGCGGGGATTCGCTATCGCGTTACAGGGTCGAAATTCGAGCAGACGCTCGCGCTTTATCAGCATGCGAAGAAGAATTTCCCGGCCCGCTATCGCGATCTGCTGCGCCTGCGTCCTCCCGCCGTCCTGAAAGTCAATCTCCGCAACGAGTATCCGCGCTGCTATGTGACGCGGCGAATCCGCGCGGACGCAGGCTTCTATTTCGGGCCGTTCCCATCACGCCGCGCGGCGGAGGCGTTCGCCGAAGGATTTCTCGATCTCTTCAAGATCCGGCGGTGCCAGATTAAAATCCGCCGGGATCCGAATTTTCCCGGCTGCATCTATTCCGAGATGAAAATGTGTCTCGCGCCGTGTTTCGCCGGCTGCACCAAGGACGAGTACGACGTCGAGGTGGGCCGCGTCCTTGATACTCTCGCGACGACCGGCGAAGCTCTCACCACAAAGTTGCAGCAGGAGCGGGAAGCCGCGAGCGAAGCGCTCGACTTCGAGCGCGCCGCTGCGCTGCACAAGCGCCTCGAGAAAGCCTCCGCCGCGCTGCGCGGCCTGCCCGAGCTCGCAAGGCGGATACAGGACCTCGACGCCGTGATTCTCGAACGCGCGGCCGAGGAAAAGACCGTTACCGTGTTTCCAGTGCGCGCCGGCCTGCTGGCCGAGCCAATCTTTCTCCGCTTCGGCGAAATATCGAGCCAGCCCCGCTCGGTCGAAGCGATTTTGAGGCAGGAGTTGGACGCACCGAAGGAATTGGCAGCAAACGCTGCGGAACGGACGGACGCAAATCCGCGCGCCCGCTATGGCTTGCGCGAGGCGGCGCCGGAGCTGGCCGAGCATTTGCTGCTCGTGGCGCGCTGGTTTTACTCGAAGCCGCGCGAGGGCGAAATCCTCTTTCGCGATGGCGACTGGCCCTACCGCCGAATCCTGCGCGCGTGCGGGAGGCTGCTCGCGCCTGCGAGTCCGACACCAGGCGAGACACCTCCACCCCCTGCGTAAGAAAGTTGCGGCCACAATCGCACAGACCGCGCTGGCGATTGCATCGTACAATTAAGATATGGCTGAAATGGACGCAGCCAAAACTTCTGGCGCCGTGATGCTGCCGGGCCGTTCTCGCCTCCACGATACGATCCGTTCGCTGAAACACCGAAATTTTCAGCTCTTTTTCAGCGGCCAGTTGATTTCGCTCGTGGGCACCTGGATGCAGACGATCGCGCAGTCCTGGCTCGTCTACCGGATGACGGGATCGTCGCTCCTGCTGGGATTCGTGGGATTCGCGGGACAGATCCCCGTCTTCTGGTTCGCGCCGCTCGGTGGGCTCGTGGCCGATCGGCTGAACCGCCGGAAGATCGTGATCGCCACGCAGACCGCCTCGATGATCCTCGCATTCATTCTGGCGTTTCTGACGCTCACGAAGCGCGTGACCGTGTGGGAAGTGATCGTTCTCGCGTCTTTGATGGGAATCGTGAACGCATTCGATATTCCCACGCGCCAGGCGTTTCTGGTCGAAATGGTCGGCCGCGAAGACTTGATGAACGCGATCGCGCTCAACTCCTCGATGTTCAACGGGGCGCGGATCATCGGTCCCGCCATCGCGGGAATTCTGGTCGCGAGCATTGGCGAGGGCTGGTGCTTTTTCGCAAACGCCGTGAGCTATATCGCCGTGATCGTCGGGCTTTTTTTGATGCGCATCTCTCACCGGCAAGCCGAGCGCGAAGTCGCATCGGCTCTCGAACATATCGCCGAAGGATTCCGTTTCGTGCGAAATACGGCCCCCATTCGCGCGGTGCTGCTGCTTCTCGGTCTCGTGAGCGTGTTGGCGATGCCGTATTCGGTCCTCATGCCGATTTTTGCCGCGCAAGTCCTGCACGGAAATGCCAGAACGCTCGGCGTTCTGATGGGGGCAACCGGAATCGGCGCTCTGGGGGGTGCTCTGACGCTGGCCTCACGCACGCAAGTTCATGGTCTTGGAAGATGGGTGTGGATTGCCTGCGCCTCGTTCGGTACCTTTCTGATCCTGTTCTCGTTTTCGCGCTGGTACGTCTTGTCGGTGTTGCTGCTCGTCCCGGTGGGTTTTTCAATGATGACCCAGATGACTGCATGTAACACGCTGGTTCAATCGATGGTGCCCGACCGGTTCCGAGGGCGGACGATGGCGGTCTACTCGATGATGTTCATGGGCATGGCGCCTCTCGGGGCGCTTCTCTCCGGCGCGGTTGCCGACCGCATCGGAGCGCCCTGGACGGTGGCACTTGGCGGCGCAGGGGCGATCGTAGGAGCGCTCCTGTTCGCGCGCAACTTGCCGAAGATTCGCGCTGAGGCGCGCCAGCTGATCGTCGCGCAGGGCATGATCGATGGCGCGCCGGCCGAGCAAATGACCGCCCGCATTGTCCCCTGATTCCGCCGCCGCGCGGCTCCGTCCGCGCTTCTGCTATACTTCGCGCGCACTTCCGAGTCCCCACACTGAGGTTAAGCCCGATGTCATCTCCCGCGACTACCGATGACAAGCGCATGCCCGGTCGCGCCACTCCCGAGGGGACGCTCCGCTACGCGGCTCGATTCCAGGGACGCGCGGCTGCCGGCCATTTTCGCGAAGTGCACGGAGGCCTGGTTTTCTCGTCGATCGGTATCGGAACGTATCTCGGCGAACCGGATGAAGCGACCGACAAGGGCTACACGAGCGCGACGGTAGCCGCCGTCGAAGGCGGCATCAACGTGGTGGACTCGGCCATCAACTACCGCTTGCAGCGCAGCGAGCGTTCGATCGGCGCGGCGCTCCGGGAGTTGGCAGCGAAGGGCTATGCGCGCGACGAAATCGTTCTCTGCACCAAGGCGGGTTTCCTGACTCCGGACGGCGAAATGCCGGACGACGCGAACGAATACTTTTCGCGCGAGTTCCTCGATCGCGGAATCCTTCGCGCGGAGGAAATCGCCGCGGGTTGCCATTGCATGGCACCCCGCTATCTGGCCGACCAGCTCGACCGCAGCCTGCGGAATCTGGGCGTCGAGTGCGTGGACGTCTTTTACCTGCACAATCCCGAAACTCAATTGAGCGAAATCGCCCCCGGCCAGTTTCGCGACCGGATCCGCGAAGCATTCGTGTTTCTCGAGTCCGCTGTGGCCGCGAAAAAGATCGGCGCCTACGGCCTGGCCACGTGGAACGCGTTCCGCGAAGATGCAAAGGCGCCGGGCTATCTTTCGCTCGCCGAGATGGTGGAAATCGCCCGCGAAGCCGGCGGCCAGGACCACCATTTTCGCGTCGTGCAGTTGCCGATGAATCTGGCGATGCCGGAGGCGCTCCTGCGCCCGAACCAAGTGGTGGAAGGGAAGACGATGGCGATGGTGCAGGCGGCGCGCGCCCTGGGAATTACCCTGGTGACCAGCGCGGCCCTGCTGCAAGGCCAGCTGACGCGGAATTTGCCGCCTTACATCGGCGCGGCTTTGGGATTGAAGAACAACTCCGTGCTGGCGCTGCAGTTTGCGCGGTCCGTGCCCGGAGTCACCACGGCGCTGGTGGGCATGAGCCGCATCGAGCACGTTCGCGCGAACCTCGAAGTCGTCGGCGTCGAGCCCGCCCCCCGCGATCAGTTCCTGAAACTCTTCGAGCCCCGAACGTGATCGGCAATTCAGAGCGGGCGTTGCTCGTCGAGCCAAGAGCCGATGGCGGCGCCGATCTGGTCGAGATGTCCCGTGAAAAAGTGGTCGGCGTGTTCGATGATGATGAGCCGCTTCGGCTCCGGCAGGGTCGCGAAGAGCGCCTCGATGTTCGCGCGGGAACCGAATTGGTCGTTTCCTCCCTGAATGAAAAGCTTCGGTTTCGGGCATGCCCGCAGGTAGCTCGCATCGACGTTGTCGACCGGCAAGCCGAGACCGATCAGTTTCGTGACGCGCGCGTCTTCGCATCCGACTCGCAAGCCCACCCATGATCCGAAGCTGAACCCCGCGACCAGAACGGGCTTTCCGGGAAATTTCGCCGCCAGGTAGTCGATCGCCACGCGGACGTCCTCCTGCTCGCCGATCCCGCGATCGTGCTCGCCCTCGCTCTGCTCGGCGCCGCGGAAATTGAACCGCAGCACGGATGCACCCCGTTGATGCAGCGCTTTCGCGGCTTGATAAACGACCTTATTGTGCATCGTGCCTCCGTAGAGCGGATGCGGGTGGCACACTACGGCGACGAAGTTCGGATCGGGAGCCGGCGCGGTGCAGAGCGTGGCCTCGAGACGCCCCGCGCGTCCTTCGAGGAAAAAGCTGCGATGGAAGACTTCCGCCATGAGGGTTCAGAATTGAGAGTGTGACGGGCGTCCTGGGAATCTCGAATTGCTCTGTTTCACGAACTCGCCTGCCGCAGAAGTCTCGCCGTCTCACCGTCGAGGTTTCTTCCCGCGCTGATCCACTGCACCGCGACGGATGCCAGGACTTGGCTGGCGTCGGCTCCCGAGTTCGCGACGGGAGCCGCACCCGGCGCGTCCTTGAGGACTTCGACGCGGAGAACGCGGCCAATGATCTCTCCCGCCTTGGCCCATTCGCCCCAGGGAATCTGCGCGAGGACGGTTTCCCCGGCGGTGTAGGTGTGCAGGGTCTCAAATCGCACGCCAGTGCGCGAAACATCCTGAGTCATCGACTCTTCTGGCCAGGGAGTTCCGGATGGGCGCACGAAGATCGGCAGAGCGAAGTGAACGCGAGGAGAGTTTCGCCGCTCTTGCCCGGCGGGCGGAGGCAATTCCCGCGGCAATTCGAGGTGCAGGCCCACATAGAAGCCTCCATCCGCGCCTGCTTGGACGCGCGCGATGCGCGCCGGGGTCTCCGTCTGAACGAAAGCGGCTGCTGCGGCATCGAAGGGGAACGCGACCCATACGCGCGCTCGCGGGTCGCAAGCTTCGTTGCGGCGGACCAGAAGCCCCTCGCGCGATGAGTCGATCGTCTGCGTGACTTCGAGCCGCATCCCGAGCGGCCCCAGCCAGCGAATCCGCGCGGGAAGCCCGAGGCGCGCGCGGGGGTGTTTGCGCAGCTCAACCGGTGTCGCGGAACTCTGCATGGCGCTACATCCTAGCCGCAGCGCCTGGCGAGGTCAAACGTTCCCGTCATCGGAAGGGCCGGAAAGCAACATGGATGGGTCCCATCGGTGAAAACCCATTGCGCGGTGTCGGGAGGGGTGGTACTTTGGCGCCAGCCCGGAGGCCCAGGAGGGCTCATGGAAAACGGTGTGGAGCGGCGCGCAGCCCGGCGTTTTTCGATGATGCTTCCCCTGAAGGTTCGGTTCTCAGCCGCGGGCGACGTGATCGAGAAGTCGGGCGAGACTCGCGACGTCAGCTTCCGCGGCCTCTACTTCCTGATTGAGGCGAGCCTCGAGACCGGCAGTGCGATCGAATTTGTCCTCACGCTACCGCAGCAAATCACGCTAGCGGGCGACGTTCACATCCGCTGCTACGCGCGCGTCCTCCGCGTCGAGCCGCACAATGGCCGCCGTGGCGTGGCCGCGCGGATCGAGCGCTACGAATTCCTTCCCGCCTCGGCCTGACCGTTTTGCCCAGCGGCGTCGCGCCCTGCAGATTTTCCTTCTCTTATTTTTTCCGCTGAAGCAAGATTTGTAGTTGGAGACTTCACATGGCGCGCCACACCCTTCTGATCGACGCCGATGACACGCTCTGGGAAAACAACATCTTCTTCGAGAAGACGATCGACGATTTCGTCACCCAGCTCGAGCACCTCGGCTACACGCGCGAATACATCCGCCACATCCTGAATGAGACCGAGCGCCGCAACATCCGGCAGCACGGCTATGGCGTGCGCAGCTTCCGGCGTTCGCTCGAGGAGACGTACCTGAAGCTTGCTGGGAATTCGGCGCGCCGCGAGATCGTCAAGGAGATCGAGCGCATGGCTGGCGAGCTCGAAAGCACGCCGCCCCACATCCTGGACGGCGTTCCCGAGACGCTGGCCTATCTCGCGAAGCACCACCGCTTGATCCTGTTGACCAAGGGCGAGCCCGCCGAGCAGGCCGCCAAGGTCGAGCGCTCCGGCCTTCAGTCGTATTTCGACGCCATTGAAATTGTGCTGGAAAAGGAGTCGGCGACGTACGAGCGCGCGATCGACCAGTTCAGGATCGTGAAATCGCACGGCTGGATGGTGGGCAACAGCCCGCGTAGCGATATCAATCCGGCCCTGCAATCGGGCCTGAACGCTGTCTTCATTCCCCATTCCGCCACTTGGGAGCTTGAAAAGTCGGAGCTCGAAAGCGGCACGGGCAGACTGCTGATTCTCGCGGCATTCCGCGAACTGCGCTCCCACTTCTGACTCCGCCCTGAATTCACGAGCCAAATTGTCCTTCGCGTGGGGCTCTCCACGCCTTCCCGCCGCTCTCTTCCGCGAATAAAATTAAGATGTTCGTGAAGACTGGAGGCGATCTTGGAATTCGACTATCGCTGCGAGTTCGCCGATTTCGGAGACGTCGTCTACTTGAACGCGGCGTATCAGGGACCGCTTCCGCTCGCCGCCGTGCGCGCGGCGCATGAAGCCCTCGAGTGGAAGATGCGGCCGTACCGGATACCCGACCGCATCCACTTCGACCTGCCCGATCGCATTCGCGCGAAAACCGCGCAGCTCATCGGCGCCGAGCCGGATGAAATCGCCGTCACCACCGGCGCCAGCGCAGGCATGGCGTGCGTCGCAGCGGGCATCGAATGGAAGCCCGGCGACGAGGTCCTGGTCGGCCGCGGCGAATTCCCATCCCACCTTTCGACTTGGCTCACGTACGAGCGCGCGGGAAAGCTGCGGATACGCGTTGTTCCGCCGCGCGGGCGCTTCGTCACCGCGGACGATTACGTCGAGCACATCGGTCCGCGGACGCGAATCGTCTCGGCGAGCCTCGTGCGGTTTGACGACGGCGCCCGGCTCGACGCGGCGCGCGTCGCGGAGGCATGTCATGCAGTCGGAGCTTTTCTCTTGCTCGACCTGGCCCAGTGCGCGGGCGCGATGCCCATAGCGATCCGCGAGCTTGGCGCTAATTTCGCCGTGTGCAGCGGATACAAATGGCTGCTCGGTCCTTACGGCACCGGTTTTTTCTGGGCTGCCCCCGAAGCGGGCGAGCGATTGCGGATTGGCCCGCTCTATTTCATGGCGCTGGAGGGCGCGCGAAATTTTCACATGCTGCCGCTGGTGAATCAGCGCGCCGTCCCCGGTGCGCGCCGCTGGGATTCGGCGGAGACGGCGAACTTCGCGAACCTCGCCGCGCTCGATGCGTCGCTCGATCTGATCCTGCGAGCCGGTGTGGATTCGATCGCGCGGCACAACGACGCGCTCGTCGGCGAGATCATCAAACGGCTGCCGGAATCCTGCGTTCTTGCGTCTCCGCCTGAACCCGAGCGGCGTGGACCCTACGTCTGCATTTCCGCGCGCAGCGCGGACGAGACGGCAGCGATTTTCGAGAAGCTATCTGCGGCTCAGATCTTCGTCAGCCTTCGTGAAAACGCGATCCGCATCGCGCCCTATCTCTACAACACGCCGGAGCATGTCTCGCGCCTGATTGGCGTCCTATCGGCTGGAAAGAGCTAGTAGTCCCGCGGATTTTGGTAGAGGAACGGGATGTGGACGACCGCTTCCAGATCCACCGGGACCCCCGCTCGCGCCCCGGGGCGGAACTTCCACTTCGCCAGCGCGGCGATGGCGTTCCGGTCGAGCTGAGGCTCGAGTCCTCGCACGATTTGAATGCTGTCCACCGAGCCATCCTTGCGGATGATCGCGTAGAGCACGACTTCACCGTGGACGTGCTCCTTGATCATCTCCGGCGGATATTCCGGGTCG
>Ga0187864_10003123_pt1 | contig 13745 bp, 13 predicted proteins | sample June2016WEW_11_4_FD_132985 | JGI IMG/M metagenome (GOLD analysis project Ga0187864, IMG submission 132985) | Peatland microbial communities from SPRUCE experiment site at the Marcell Experimental Forest, Minnesota, USA - June2016WEW_11_40 | ecosystem: Environmental > Terrestrial > Soil >... | reverse complement strand
GGCTTGGGCAGTTGGGCGTCGATGAGTTGGACCAGGCCCAGTTGCTGGGCTTGGTCCCAGAAGGCGGCGACGTCGCCGAAGCTGGCGGGGCGGGCGCTCTTTGGGGGGATCGGTTTCTGGGCGGTGGCGACGGCCTGGAGGATATGTTCGAGGGAGCCGAGGTAGGTCGTTTTGACGATTTTGGGTTTGCCGTGGATGCGTTGGCACTCGCGGGCGTAGTAGTAGGTGCGGCCGTGGATGGCCTTGGGGGTGAGGGAGGCCATTATGTTAGGTCATACAACTGCTGGTATGTGGTAGGTTACAGGGCCACAATTCATAGTAGCCTGACTATAGCACACATTCACGGGCATCTGTCAACAGAAAAAATGAGGGAAAATGGCCAGGAGGTTGGAACGGCAGGATATATTTAGGTCATACAACAGTTGGGGAGAAGGGACGCTGATCCGAGCAAAACTCAAAACATCGGAGGGTCACGAAACCCGCATGAAATCAGGCTGGAACAGAGGTGCGCCAACAAGGATTAGGGATTATGAGTATCCAGTTTAGAACAACTACTCACTAACTTGTAAAGTTCCGCTAGTACGCGCCCCTGGCGAGTACTGCGCTGGGTTGTACTGGCAAAGAGAAGCCCCGGCCAGTCTCCCGGCCGAGGTTCCTACGACTTCCTTTTTGCAGGAGTATCGTTGCTTGCTTCGCTTCGCTTCGATGGGGCCGCCCCTCTTGGCAAGAGGGGCAGAGATCTCAGACAGTTTTTACGTTTGGCCAGGTTTTTACGGCAGCTACGCCGCAGGAGGAAGTGGCGGGAGCTTCAGGACGATCGCCGGAGGCGCCGCCGGCGCGGGCTTTCCCCAGAGCACTGCCCGGATCAAGGGAAACAGGCCGCCGTGCTCGGTCAGCCAGGTGCAGACCTGGACCGGCTTCTCGCAGGCGTACACCAGGGCGTGAAATGCGACCACGGCCAGGATCGCCCAGGTGTGCCAGGAGGCCGGCAGCGACTGCCGGCGCTTCCTTTGGTTTGGGGCCAGAGGGCATGGCTTCCTGCTTGCATGGCTTTTCGTTTGGCGCGGTTTGGAGAGGTCGCCTCGGACCGTGTCTCCAAGGCGGCCGGCGGGGGCGAAGTCCTGGGCTACTGCGTCGGCCAGGTTGAACGCCCGGAAGTCGGCAACCCTGTCGGCCAGCCTGGGCAACTGCTCCAGGATCTGAAAACTGGCCCGGATGATCTCGGGCAGCTCGTGCGCGGTGTGGCGGACATGCACGCTCGGAATGAGGCTGTCGGCGAACATTAGGCCATTCCTGCAAACCCAGCGGAACAGACCGGCGTGAATCTGATAGCCAGAGCTTCGGTCGTGGCTGTTGAGGAGGATAACCTCGGACGCGTAGTCGCCCACTTCGGCAGCCAGGTCCCGGCGCTGGAACCGGACCATGTGCCTCTGAAACCCGCTGTGGTCCAGGCGGCGGACGCCCATTTGCCGGGCTTCAACCGGCTTCCATCCTTCCTGCCGCATGGCGGACAGGATCTGCCCCGTGGGCAAAAATGTGTAGCGGTTCGACGCTCCCGGCATTGGTGCCTCGGCGAATACGGACGGCGCGGTGCCCCGGATTTCGCTGTCGGTGATTTCGATTGTGTTGCTTGTGCTTCGGTCACTGAACATAACTTGAACCTTTCGTTTTGTGGTTTTCTGTCTCTGGCAGGTGCTTTCAACCGCACCCACCACACCACTCGCCAGCACGTCTTTTCAGAAGCATGACAGCGGCTGGGTCCCGCGAGCCTGCGAGTGGGGTGCCAGCGAGCTTGGGAGCGCCGCTACCGCTGGCGTGATTCTGACCACGGGGCGGAGCGCACTCAGCTGGCGGTGCGCGTAGGGGGAAAGTGGCCGGAAGGCTACCACCCGGCCACAGCGGAGCCTAATCGAGCGTTTCGAGGATTTACAGGAATCGGAACGCGTTGCCTGTGGTGGGTGCTCCTGTCCTCGGGTACTAGTCCCAGGGGTGAAAGGGGGCACCGGTCCCTGCCCTCCTCGGCGCCGCCAGACCACCAAAGAAAAAGGGCGGCCCCGCCGGGGTCCGGCCCCTTGGTGGATCACCCTTGATCCGGCGCGAGGACCGCCCGGAAGGGCTTCCCGACGGCGGCCACGCGGTCCAGCGCCTCCTGCTCGCTGGCCGCATGCACGGAGCCGTAGGGCTCATCGCCTACGAACAGGCCCCACTTCTGCTGTCTGAGTTCCGGGTTTTCAGTATTCCGGCTCGGTCGCGTTGAACGGTTTGACCAATGGCGTCATCCCGCTCGGCAGGACCGTGATAGTGGATACGAGCACGCCGGGCTATGTCTTGTTCGATGTCTTGAACGGCAAACTGAACCCCGCGGAGGGCCAGGAAGTCCCGATGGACTTGACCTCGCCGCTGGCGCTGGGCTGGCTGCAGGTTCCCGGCGCGACGGCTTATGACGTTTATCTCGGCACGGTTTCCAACGCGGTGGCCGCGGCCACGACGAACACGGCGGGAATTTACCAAGGCCGCACCGGCAGTCTCACTTTGAACCTCAGCAATCTCCAGCCCAACACCACCGATTGCTGGCGTGTGGACGGCGTGGCGGCGAACGGCACGCCCACAAAAGGCACGGTTTATAGTTTTGCCACCGGGGCGCCGATGGTGGACTTCATGGAGGACACGTGGGTGGCGACCGACGCCCTGAATCGTTCACTGCCGGACCTGGCCCTGCGGCAGCCCGGTCACGGACCGGCCCGTCGGCATGTTGTACTTTCTCTGGCATCAAAACCCCGATTACGGTTCCGGCACCAACTGGGATGTGAGCGCCTGGATCAGTGCCCACCCGTTTACGAACCCGCACGATCCCTGGGCGGACAATCCCATCATGCAGACCGCGCTTGCCACTTAATGGTGGGGGCAGCCGGCGCTCGGCTACTATAATCCGAGCGATCGATGACCAGGATTTCGGGCAGGTGGGCGTGCTTGAGTCGGAGTTGGCGGGCGTTCTCGCGCTTGCGCTGGTACTCCTGCTCGAGCACGTGAGTGAGCCACCGGGCGTGGGAGAAGTTCTTGTCAGCGGCCAGCTTGAGGTAGTCCTCCCAATGGACCAGCAGGTTGCCCAGACGCAGATATTTGAGCATGTCGGAAAAAGCCTTTGCCTCTTATGGCCTGGTGGTTTAACATGGTGCCTTGTCCCGTGCAGCGAAAGTGAACCATTTTTACCCGGATGAACGCCTACAAGGTCATCGGGAACGACGGCCGGGAGTACGGTCCGGCTGACCTCGCGACGATCCGCGCGTGGGTGACAGAGGGCCGCATCGCTCCCGGCACTCTGGTCCAGGCGGCCGGCACCACCGAATGGAAGGCGGCTTCCGCTTTTCCAGAACTGGGGGTGAGCGCGCCCGCCAGCTCGCCACCTCCGCAGCCATGGGCGACGACCTCGCCTGGTTCGACGCGCCCCACACCGTCCGCGAAGCCGAGACCTGAGACCGCTCGCCTCGCGCCGGGGAGACGCGTCCTGTGGGTGGTCTCCGTACTGATAGTCGCCTGGATTGTCCTCGTGGTAGTCGCCCGTGTGTGGCGCGCAACCGAAGAGGAATCTCGTGTCGCGCTGTTGAGCAGGCCCCTTGACCCGCCACTACCGCCGGCGCGCGGCTCCGCCACGGTTCCGGCGCAGTCGGCACGGTCTCCGGAGGAACAAAGGGAGCGCCAGGCGGCGGAGCAAGGAGACGCCGAGGCACAACACCGGCTCGGCAGGTTGTATGCCAAGAGAATGGGCGTGAGGCAGGACTACGCGGAGGCGGCGGGGTGGTATCGCAAGGCGGCGGAGCAGGGCCACACCCAGGCACAATACGAACTGGGCAGGCTCTACGCTCAAGGCTTGGGCGTGCCGCGGAGCAACGCCGAGGCGGCGAGGTGGTACCGCCGGGCGGCGGAGAACGGATACGCCCCCGCCCAACATCTTTTGGGCCACCTGTACGCCAGCGGCCAGGGCCTGGAAACGGTGTACCTTGAAGCGCCGGAGCCGCCGCCGAAGGAGCAACAGGGAGCGAGCCCGGGGCAGCCAGGTTCCCCGAGCGACTACGCCGAAGCGGCCAGGTGGTGGCACAAAGCAGCAGACCAGGGCGACGCCGGCGCGCAATCTGATTTGGGTTGGCTGTATACGTATGGCCGAGGGGTGGAGACAAATTACATCGAGGCCGCAAGGTGGTACCGCAAGTCGGCCGAGCAGGGCAACCCGGTCGCGCAGCACTGGTTGGGGCACGTCTATTTGAGCGGCAGCGGGGTGGACAAAGATGAACTGGAGGCGTTCAAGTGGTTCCTCCAGGCCGCCCAGAAGGGAAATGTGTATGCCCAAGGCGATGTCGGCCGCTTGTATGCCACGGGCCGAGGTGTCGAGCAAGACAGCGTCGAGGCCATCAAGTGGTACCGGAAGGCCGCCGATGCAGGGCTCCCTTCCGCCCAAAACACGTTCGCCTGGATGCTCGCCACTTCAACCAACGCCAGCGTGCGAAACGGCGCGCTCGCCCTGGAATTCGCCCAAAAGGCAGTCGCGGCGACCCGGCGGACCAACGCCAATTTCCTGGACACGCTTGCCGCCGCCCACGCGGAGGCAGGGGATTTTGAGCAGGCGGCGGCCATCCAGAAGGAGGCCATAGCGCTGCCCCGGGATCCGAACTCCGAGCCGGACTATGCCTCGCGCCTCAAGCTTTACGAAGCAAAGACCCCGTATCGTGAGGGACCGAAGTAGCTGGCGCGTGTGGAGCGTGAGAGTGTGGGAGCGTGCAGAGCGAGGGAAGCGGAGAAATGGCTAGCCGCCGAGCGCGGGAGGTGTAAGCGCGGTGGCGTTGTGAGCCATTGAATACGGCCTGCCACACCAAAGGGCCTGCTCATCATCGGCATCCCCGGCACTGGCAAAAGTCTAACGGCCAAAGCCACAGCCAGGGTTTTCGGCGTGCCCCTCTTGAAGTTGGACGCCGGGAGAATCTTCGCCGGTCTTGTGGGTCAATCAGAGTCCAACCGTCACGCTGGATCGCGAGGTCGCCATAACCCGCGGCGGCATCCTGTGCTCCGCGCGGCGGGTGGGGAACAACTTTGTCGTCCGCAACTGCAGTTTCGGCTTCAACCGCTCGCGCGGCCTTCTCATCAAGGCCAGCCACGGTGAAATCACCGGCAACCGGCTGGAGGGCTGCTGGATGTCGGCGATTCTGGTGTCCCCGGAATATTGGTGGCTCGAGGCCGGGAGCAGCAGCGACCTGACCATCACGGGTAACTCCATCCTGAACTGCGGCCCCGTCCCGATCTGCGTCGAGGCCTCCGGCGGCAACGGCAGCGTCGCTCCCGCCGGCGCCCATCGCAACATCGCGATCTCCGGCAACACTATTGCCGGCTGCGCCATGCCCGGCATCCTCGTGACCTCGACAGCGGAGCTGAGGGTTGGACAGAACACCCTGGGTCAATGGACTGATTCCCGTGAACTTCCCGAGCTGATGCGAAGATCGGGCCTGAGGGAACTGGCGCCCGTGGTGAAAATCCACTGCCTGGAGCGCAACTGAGGGGTAAGCATGAAGAAGAACCCTGCCCAAATGTATTGCTTCCAATCCCGAGTATCAACGGAAGGTGGTCCGCCAAACCGTGGCTTGCCGGGAAGTGGGCTTTGATGGCGTCTTTTATGACAACCTGCGCCTGGAAAAGGAACCCTGGCTCCAAGTGCTGAAGGCCGTGCGGGCGGCGGTGGGCGACCAGTTCCTGATCCTGGCCAACTGTGGTTACGATGTCGGCAACTACGACTGGCTCGCCCCTTGGCTGAACGGCATTATGTACGAATCAGGCTGGAGCCATCGGCGCACGGAATGGGACGAGTGCATCCGCAAGATGCAGCAGACCCAGGCGTTGCTCCGCACCCCGCGCGTCAGTGTCGTCGAACGCTTCGAGGAAATCCGGGACCGGGCCGGCTGGCCTAATGATGCATTGCGGGGCCAGGAACGGCCGCGCGACCCGGCCGCGCGTCGTTGGAGCCTCTGTTTTGCGCTCTGCCTCGGCGACTGCTATTACCTTTTTTCCGACAGCACCTCGCACCAGCACGATTGGTATGCCGAGTTTGATGTCAAGATCGGCCAACCCAAAGGCAACGCCCAGCGGGTCAATGACCATGTCTGGCAACGCCGCTATGACACGGCGCTGGTAGTGGCCAATTTGCCCGGCGCCCAATCGCCCTATGAGGTGATTCTTGATCAGCCCGCCAAAGACACGCTGACTGGCCAGACCGGCACTCGTTTCCTCATCCCACCAGGTGATGGCCGCATCCTGCTCGATAACGCTGACGGCAAACAAGCGCCCTGATTCCGTTTAGCCCCCTGGCCATCGCGTCCGCCACCTGGCCCAAATCGAAGTGCTGAAACCCGCCGCCGGCGCCGCCTTGCTGGCGGTATTGCTGTGCTATCCGCGGCTTTCTCTGTTGCCCAAGAGCTGGGCCATGTTTCCCTCCGATCGGATCGCCTTCATAGGTCAACCACGTAAACGCTGTTGGAGGCCTCCACTTCGGCGCTGAACAAGACCTGCCGGTCGTCCGGCGAGAAGATGGGATGCGGGTGGGACTCCTGGGTGCGCCAGGAGGTGCCATGATGGCAGAGCCGCTCCACGCGCAGGCGGTCGCCCTCCGGATAGTTCAGGGACAAGTACTGGCCCCCTTCCTTCCAGTTGGAATCCGGCTTCGGCAGATAGCCATCCCCCACGATGACGCTGTTACCGGAGTTCGACTGCATGTGTCCGCAGCGCCAGCCCGGCAGCTTGTACCTGGCGACGACGCGTCCGTCCGTCTTTAGGAACAGAATGCCGGTGTAGATCGCCTTGCTGGCGTATTGCGTCGCGTCGGAGGGGTCGTATTCGGTGATCTGGACGCCGACCGTGCCGTCTTTGCAGAAGTACTCATGCACGAGCCATTCCTCATATTTCTCCGGGTAGAGGCACTTGGCGTGCTTCTTTCGATAGGGCCGGGCATCCACCACCCACAGCCGGTTGTCGGCCAGGTTGCCGCCTTCATGGCAGAAGACGATCGTGTCCGGGTCCACCGGGCTGATCAACACATGGCTGATCCATTCCGTCTCGCCCCAGACCACGGCGGTCGAGTCGTCATCCAGGTTGACCGTGACGATCAGGCAATGGGGCCGGGAATAGAAAGTCTGGGGCATGCCCGAGTAGATGACGTTCGCCGTTGGCAGCCCGGGCATCTCCTGAGCAACCACAAAGGCGATGCGTTTGCCGGCGGCGTCCACGGTGGGCAGACCGAGATTAAAGCCCTTGGGGGCGGAGAGGATTGTCTTGCACGCGCCGGTGGCCAAGTCCACGCGCACGAATCTGCCTCCGTCATTGACGATGGCCAGATCCTTCGCCGGGCAAACGCAGAAGGAATGCGCCCGCATCGCGGACAGGTCCGTCAGGCACTGCAACGTGCCGCGGCGCAGGTCGGCGCGGACCAACTGATAGCGACCGTCCACCTGCGCGCTGAGCACCAGCCGCCCTGCCCCGTCGTAGGAGGTGGAGGTGAAGTAGGCATGGCAGGCCTGCTGGCCAGCCGGAAAGAGCCGCGTCACGCGGCGCCCGGTGTCCTTGTCCGCATGCGACGCGGGGGCAAAGGGGATTTCCCTGGGCTTGATGCCGAAAGTGTCTTTTGTGCTCGGGGGCGCGTCCGTCGCCGGAGCCACGGTGGGGGTCGTCCCGGCGGCCGGCTCGGCCCCGGCGGCCCTCGGCGGCATGGCCGCCGCGATGACCGACGCGCCGCTCACCGCCGCCAGGCCTTTGAGAAAGTCTCGACGATGAGCCCGAGAATCGCCCCGCTCGCCGCTGTCACACAATGTTCTCTTCTTGTCAGACATGATCGCTTCCATAGTGTCATCATTCCCGCTTTTTCAGCCACAGCAGCCACGGTCTCCAGTCCAGTCCGTTCAGGGACAAGACGCGGCCTCCCTCGACCGAGCCCTCGAAGGCGTCGAAGATTTTACCCAGGTCCATGCCGACCCATTTGGCCTGGTACGTGCCCGGGGCCTCGGAGAGGTCCACCCGGAACCCCAGATCACCTCGCGGCATGTAGATGAGGTAACTCTGGCCCGGCTCTCCCAGACACCAGACGTCCTCCTCCTTGTCTTTGCCAATGATGTCCAGCGGACGCATCCGCGTGATATCTTCCGCCACCTGCGCGCGGATGAAATCATAGATCGTGAGCACGTCCTTGCAGCCCAGGGGCAAATCGTAGCTGGCCGGGTATTCGCGAACATAACTCAAGCCACGCACGATCATGGACCCTCCAGACATCAGGAACGCCATGGTCTGCACTCCACCGCTGAATTCGTGGATAATGGCCTTGTCCGCGTATTGCCGGCGGTACTCTTTCACCTGCTGGCGAATGGAGCCGACGCTCCGCTCCCCGCCCAGCCGCCGACCGGGTATCTCCTTGCCGCCGGGCACGGCGACCAGAGTGTCGTCGGGCTCGTAATGCCAATAGTGGAGGTCAATCGTGCCGATGTGCGGACGATAACGGGGATCCTGCAGCACGGCATCCGCAACGTCTTTGGGAGCCCCCAGACCGATATGCACCTTTCGGCCCCTCTGTTTCTGCCAGTCCAAGAGGGTGTCCACCCAGAACTGCGTGAACGACAAGGGGCCGGTGTACTCCGACCCGGTCAGGAACACCACATTACGATTGCCGCCCAGGACGTCGAGACAGTGCCGGATGAACAACTGATGCATTTCCCGCCGCACGGGATGGGTGACGTCATAGAAGACATTCGCCGCCGGCGTCGTGTCGGGCAGATCGGTCGCCTGGAGGCAGTTCACCGGACGCCAGGGATAGTCGCAATAGTGGGCCTGTGTCTCCAACAGGTTGTGCTGATTGTAGAAGTGGAAGAACAGGATGCAGCCCTTCAGATCGCAGAGGTCCGCAAAGTCCTTCAACCGTTGGAAGAACCAAGGGTTGAATTTCGTCAGGTCATACCGCGGCAGGCCGTCCCACGCCTGCCCTTGGTCGCTTCGTCCCCAAGGCATTTCCAGCAGAGGGTAAACGGCGTTGCCGTTCAGGCGGCGCTGCGCGTCATGGGCGTCACGCCGGCGGTCCCTCCACAACGGAGGCGTATGCACGTATCCCGGAAAACCACACTCGACCATGCTGTCGGTCAAGGAGTCGAGGTCCTCGGTCTTGTTGGGGCCGGCCTGACCCGGCGCGTTGCGGATGATGCAGGTGCGCAGGCCGCAGTCCGTCCACCATCCGTGGGGCTCGCCGCGATACCCACCCCACCATTGGCAGGACTGAGCGTAACCCCAAATGACCTTGCCGTTCTGCACATACCAACCGTTGACGGTCTGCAGAGGGCCCGGTTTCCGCAAACGCTTGACCTTCTCCGCCCCCGCGGCGGCCTTTGGGGCGACGGCGCCTGCCGCCCGTTCGGAACCGGATTCCGCCGCCCGTTCTGCTCCGGCGGCAAAGAGCGTCTTCGGCATCGCCGTCGCGATGACCGACGCGCCGCCGACCGCAGCAATGCCTTTGAGAAAGTCTCGACGATAAGTTCGAGAATCGCCCAACTCACCGCTCTCACGCAGTGCTTTCTTTTTGTTAGACATAAACTGATAGCAGGAATGTGCTTTTTGGCATGAGCTGTGCTGTTGCTGGACGCTTTGCGGTTAGGGAGCATTGCTTTTGTACTCGCCTGCGTGTGCTCTCAAGTCTTGTGCTCATGTACGGGAGCTTATGCCTATGCTAATACTGGGGCAAACGCGAATTTCGAGCTGGAACTGCTCAACGGTTGCCACGCTGCAAGGGTGGACGAGATAAAAGTGGGGGCTACGGGCTGCGCGAGGCCCAAAAGTCCTCGAAGCGACCGGAGAGGATGCAACAGCGTAGAGCGATAATCGCATTGGCTCCGCGCACAGACCAGCGCATTCCAGATTGTTTGAGGCGCTGGCCAATCACCGTGCGGCAGCCAGCCTCGACCACGCCAGAGCCGCTGCTCCTCGAATGGGCCGGACAAGGCAAGCTCGACTTGTCAGCCATCATCACCCGCGTCGTGCCGCTGGAAGCTGGGGCCATCAACGACGCGCTGGATCGCCTCGACCGTTTCAGTGAGGACGTGCGTGTCGTAGTCCGGCCCTAGCCTGGCGTGCAAGGATGGAAAATATCGGTCCTTGAAAAATAGGACAAATTCGGCAATCCTCCCACAACCAGCGAATGAGCTTGTAACGGGTTTCGACTATGGCTCGACGAAAGGCTTCAGCCAAATCGGATGTTCCCGGCGCCGCGCGCCGCGCCTCCGCTTCCGGTCTGCTTGAGCGGCTCAGCTCTGAAGAAGCGGTGACGATCCTGCATCAGTTGCTCGACAAACACGCGGAACTCCGATCGGAAGCGGAACAATTCGCCGCCACGCTCGTGTCCTCATCGTCGATCGAGGACATCGCGGAAGACGTTCACGACCGAATCACGAGTGTTGACCTCGATGCCCTGAACGAGCGAGCGGGCGCTCATTCCTGGGGTTACGTGGGGCCGAGTGATGCCGCGGTTGAGCTCCTGGAGGAAGCGGTCGATGACCTGGTGGAGGACATGAAACGGAGGGCGGACCTGGGGTTTGTGTCCGCCGCCGAAGTGGTCTGCACCGGAATTGTGGAGGGGCTGTATCAGGCGCGGGACACTCAATCGGACGGCGCTCTTGGGTGGGCCCCGGATTTTCCAGGCGAGGAGGCCGATCGCGTTGTGGAGGAGTTCCTCCGAGCCTGTGGTCCTGCGGCCCGGAAGACCGCGCAGACAAGCTTGATGGCAACCCTGGCCGAGCGGGTCCCGGAATGGGCTGAGGGTTTGAAGCGTGCCGCCGACCGCGGTGCCAGAGAATGAGACCGGGCCGACCAACCGATCGGCACCCGACACCTCGTGCTCACGACGGTTTTTGAAGGGAAGAGAAGCGTCTGTGCAGCCGTGGGGCGTTGGAGGGGCCTGGGGCGGAAGGCAAGCGGGTGGGCCAAAGGGACAGTTTCATGGCGGCGGTGGCTGCCGGACCAGTGGATGGGCATCGCAGAGCGTGCAAAACTGCTCGATGCCGCCGGCCTGGATGCTCTCGCTCCGGGGGCCGTGCCAGTACGCCTTTCTCCGGGGAGCGATAGGCCGCGCTCGGCACGGTCCGGTCACGCGTATCGTCACCCGATCGCGCCTCCACGTAGTATTTGGCAGCCGAGCCGCCGATGGTTGAGACGGCCAGGACCAAGGCGAGGTTGCAGACCATAATGACTTGCCGCCAAGCATCGCCGGATTTCAGACAGGGATCAGATTCTCTGGGCGAGTGTCTTTTTGGCCAAATCCGCCACGAGGAGGGTTCGGCCGAGCGGATGCGCCGTGACCTGAAGTTGCGCGATCGCCATCAGCCCGTCGGGTTTCTGATGGTCGCTGGCGATCTTGGCCTTGGGGTCCTCGGCCAGGTGCCGCATGGCCCGCCTCAGCAGCGCCCGTTTCTGGCCGAACCGCTTCTCGATGCCGCCATTCCGGATGGCCTGCCCCAGTGGGCGACACGGACAGCCAGCAGTCTTCCAGCCCGAGTGGCTACTGCGAGTTAGAAGAATCCCTGGGCCGACGTTTAGGTTTTCCCCACGGCTCACTCCATTCGATTTGATGGAGTGGTGTTTCTGCCGATAACCACTGCATGTCAACAGCCGCAGACATTTTAGGTTCCAACCGAAAACCCAAGGTGCCTGCCAAATGAGCCGCTCATTTCCGACGCCTCATCGATGAACGCAACAGGTTGCTCGCACGGAACTTCTCCTCGCCGGCCCCATCGGCTGTCAAAATAGATGATCTCGGTGACGCCGCCACGGAGGAGACTCAGCGCACGCTGGCCTTTGTGGCAGCGGGTGCGACGCAGGAGACAGTTTTTGAGGTGCTCGAGGCCATTCGGCGCATCGAGTGCGGCACCTATGGGATTTGCGAAGTGACCGGGGAACCCATCGAGGAGGCGCCCGGCTCGCCGGCCCCAAACGGGCCGGAAAGGCGCAAAACGGCGGTGCAAAACGGCAGTGTTGACCTCCCGGCGGCGCTCTGCCAGTATCGCATCATGCTTGGTGAGACCAAGAAGCAATTCTCTCTCACCCGCGCAGCGTCGAGTACATACCGGCGCGCAGAAAGCAAATTCTTATCAGTTTATGTTGGTCAATGACTCTTCAAAAGCGAACCCTGCCAATCTTCAGCATCTCAAAAGAAGCATGCTTGCCGTCATCTCAGCGCTGATGTGTTTTCTGGGAATGCTCCCCACGACGGCCCGTGCGACCAGCTACACCACCGACTTCCCCAAGGCCGAGCCGCTCATTTCCGAAGGCGGCCGATGGATCACTGCAGGGACGCCCGGTGTTCACTGGCATGCGACGATGTGTGGTTTTAAAGGCGACCAGCATATTTCCAGTGTTTCCACCATTTCGGGTTATGCATTCGGCCCCACTGGCCCGGAACGGTTTGGCGATGCGCTGGCCCTGTTGACGGGAACCTGGAGCCCGGATCAAATGGCGCAGGCAACCGTTCGACAAGTAAGTCCTTCGGGTTATCCAGAGGTAGAAATCCGCCTGCGAACTTCGCCGAAGGACGCGACGGGCTACGAAATCATGTGGAGTGCTCTCGGGAGAAACGGTTCGCCCTACCTGGCGATTGCTACGTGGAACGGCCCAGCAAGCGCGCCACCCCATTGGACCTTTCTCAAAGAGCTCCATGGCCCGGATTATGGCGTTGCAACCGGTGACGTGGTAAAGGCAGTGATCGTCGGCAATACCATCACTGCCTACAAGAACGGCAAACAGCAGTTTCGAATCACAGACAACACTTTTTCTCAGGGGAATCCGGGTTTCGGGTTTAACGAAGGCCCCAACGGCACTTATGGAATTTCAAGCTTTACAGCTTCGGACGTGGGAATCGGCGCGTCCCCTGAACGCTGATCCGAAGGTCACCCTGAGATTAGAGTTTTGAAGACGGCGATGAACATCAGAAGCACGCGATTCCGGTGGTTGTTGGCGTTGTGTTTGCTCGTGGCTTCGGGTGGTTTATTGCCCAAAAGCGTTCGTGCCGAGATCCGCACCGCTGCCGCCTTGACGCCGGAGGCCGTCGGGGCGGCGATCTGCGCGGCCAAGGACGGCGACACCGTCCAACTGCCTGCCGGCACGGCCGTCTGGTCAACGAAAAGCTGGAACACCGGCCATTCGCCCAAGGTGAAGACGATCATCATCCAGGGCGCGGGAATCGACCAGACGATCATCACCGTGGACAAGAGCAAGAACGGCAATACGTCGTTCAATTTGGAGGGAACGGAAGGCAAGCCGTTTCGTGTCACGGGCATCACCCTCGACGGATCATTACACCCCAACGAAGCAAGCTGGGGCGCGCTGATGAACGTCAGCGGCACTTGCAAGAACTTCCGCATCGATCAATGCAAGTTCAAGAACTGCGACGTGATGCTTATGATTGGCGGCGATACATACGGGCTGATCGACCATTGCCAATTTGACGGGGAGATTTCGCACGGCGGCTGCTTGCAGCCGGTCTATTATTCGGGCCTCGGCGCCCTCAACTATCGCAAGCCGCTCACGCTGGGCACCGCGGAGGCGCTGTATTTCGAGGATAACGAGGTCAATCTCAAGGGGGCCGTGGCCAGGGGCGACAATCCGTTTTTTGTGGCCATCGACGCCGCCCGCGTCGTCATCCGCCACAACGGGATCGTCAATGCGGAAATCGAGATCTACGGCCCCGG
>Ga0187864_10003120_pt1 | contig 13756 bp, 7 predicted proteins | sample June2016WEW_11_4_FD_132985 | JGI IMG/M metagenome (GOLD analysis project Ga0187864, IMG submission 132985) | Peatland microbial communities from SPRUCE experiment site at the Marcell Experimental Forest, Minnesota, USA - June2016WEW_11_40 | ecosystem: Environmental > Terrestrial > Soil >... | reverse complement strand
CGCGAGTCGCCCTAGACAGCGCGGCCAAGACGAACGGGAGGGCGAGAAAAGCCAGAAACCAGGCTTGACGCCAGAGCAGGCCGGGAATCAGATCCAGCGGGTTGAACCCGCTCGCCAGAAGGATGGCGTAATCGGAAATCAACAGCGGCAGCATTAGGAAAGCGGCGACGAAAAGTAACTTGGCGGTCAACAAACTTTTCCACGAGTAAGGCCGCGTGGTCCAGAACTGGCGGTCACCGATCAGGCTTTCCCCATGGACCGCGTTGCCGATAACGAGCCACCACGCCAGCGCCATGAGTAGTGCGAGCAGGACACCGGACATGTCGACGGTCCCTGCGGGATTCGATGCTTCCAAGGACGCCTGCCAGGCGTGGGCCGCAGTGATTACCATCACCGCGCCGATATAGGGCCAGCAGTGCCTGACGTCTTTGCGGAAGATGTGAATAGCTTGTCGCATGGGGTGTTCTCAACGGGGGATCTCATAGCCGGCCAGCCGGACCTGCGGGATTACCAACTTGGGGTAGAACGTGGCGACTTGGCGGCGGGCGGTGAAAACCAGCGATTCCTGACTGGGATGGCGCACCACAGGCATTCCCCAGTTCGTTCCGGCCGCCGCCCCACTGGCAACGTACGACATGAACTTCCCCGCGTACGTATAGACAGGACTCGCCTGGAACCATGCGGGGGAAGCGGGCTGGTCATCCATCACCAAGGACCACATGGCGTCGCTGGCAAGCTGTTTCTGGGCGTCGCGAAGGCCGTAGGTCCAGCCGAGCTCAGCGGGCTGAATGGCGGTACGCCACACCGGGTATCCTCCGCCGACACCCTCCAACAGCCGGACATTGCCGAATCCCGGAACGCGGGTCCAGCCGCTCCCTGAAAGCATGTCGGCCCTGCGTTGGCGATCATAAAGCGCAAGGTCGAATGTCACAGCCATGTCGACCTTTGGCCAATACCGAAGATCGCGGATAGGGACCCAAACCCACTCGCGCCCGTCGCTGGAGGCGGTCAAGCTGACGTCTGATGACACGTAGGGGGCGCCTCCTTTCGGCTCCGGCCAGGCTCCCATTCCCATTGGCCGGGGGATCATCATGTCCCGCGGCCAGCCGTTGAACGTCACCGGGATACCGACCAGACCCCGTGCCCGCCCCTCCGCGATCACAGGATCCGCCGGTCCGGGATCGGCAGCTAACCGGACTACCACGTTCTTGTATTTTGGATCCGGGTAAGGGCGCCAATGTACTCGCACCCACAAACCGGCGACGACGGGCACCAACCCGAAGCAGGCGACCGCGAGCACCAGCACCAGGATGGTGCGGCGTCGAGCGTATTGCCAGACGACCAGCGGGAGCCCCAGTGCCGGCGCGAGCCAGGTAGCCGCGACCCCGATCCACTCAGGTGCTGGACGTACCATCCCCGTCGGATTGACGAGGGGCGTGGTCAGCACGCTCATGGCGGTATAGAAAGCCAGGAACGATACGAGAATGGCCAGGACTAACTCGCGAGTCGCCCGGGTAAGCGCGGCCAAGATGAACGGCAGGACCAGAAACGCCAGAAGCCAGCACTGACGGTGGAGCAGACCGGGAATCAGATCGAGCGGGTTGAACCCGCTCGCCTGAAGAATGATGCAATCGGAAATGAAAACCGGCAGTGCGAGAAACACGGCGAAGAACAACAGCTTGGCGGCTAGCAGGCTTCTCCAGGAATATGGCCGCGTGGTCCAGAACTGGCGGTCCCCGGTCAAACATTCTCCATGGACTGCGGCGCCGATGACGAGCCACCACGCCAGCACCATCAGAAGTGCGATGAGAGAATCGGAAGTGTAAAGGCGATAATCTTCGGGCCATGGCGTGTCGACGGACGCCTGCCAGGCGTGAACCGCGGTGAGTGCAACCACCGCGGCGATATACGGCCAGCAGTACCTGGCGTCTTTGCGGAAAATATGGATGGCTTGTCGCATGGGGTGTTCCCTGTCAGGCTGCCTTCGCGTGACGGCCGGCCATCGCCAGCGCCACAAAGATCTCGCGCAGCGACATCGCATGAAACTCTACATTGCGTGCTTCCGGGAATAGGCGTCGGATATCCGCCGGCGTCCGCTCGCCGTCGAACCGGCTGTCGATGAAGCGCAGCACGGCGGCCGAAGTCTCGGGCCGCATCCACGCCGCGGGCCAATCGGCGGGCAGCGGCGGCGGCGCGTCGAAGGTGATCTCCACTTGGCGAAACCGGCCGGCCAGCGTTCCCATCTCTTCGGTGAACCTGAGTCGCCCCTCTTCGATGTAGCCCACGTGGCTGGCGAAGTTCTCGATCTCGGCGAGATCGTGCGAGGAGATCAGAATGGTAGTGCCCTCGGCGCGCTCGAGCAGGCTCTTGGTGAACTCGTCGCGCACCAGCGCGTCGAGGCCGGTGAACGGCTCGTCAAGCACCACCAGTTCGGGACGGTACGCCAGCGACGAGGCCAGCGCCGCCTTCATGCGCATGCCGCGTGAGAGGTGGCGCAGTTTGCGGTCGCACGGAAGCTCGAACTGGCGCACCAGATCCTCAGCCAGCGCGTCGTCCCACGTAGGGTAGAACGGCCGGAGGTAGCGCAGGAAATAGTCGACTGTCATCCACTCGGGCATTTCCTGGTTTTCGGAAACGTAGCCGATGCGCGCGAATTCGCGGGGCGATAGACGGCGCGAGTCCACGCCCAGCACTCGGGCGGTCCCGGCCGAGGCGCGCAGGATGTTCATCAGCAGCTTGATGGTGGTGGTCTTGCCGGCGCCATTGGGGCCGATCAGCGCGTAGATGCTGCCCTCGGGTACCTCGAGGTTCAACGCGTTGACCGCTTCGGTGCGGCGGAAAGCTTTCGACAGGTTGTCGGTCGAGATGGGGCTACTCATTGGTCTTGCGTCCCCCTTTCGCGGGTTGCGCCGGTTCCGTTCCGCCGAGGCTGTGCCAGTGCCGCGCGACCGCGGCCAGCACGTCGTCCAGTTGCATGCCGAGCTTCTTGGCTTCCACCACCAGCCCTTCGAGCTCGCCCCCCAGCAGGCCCGCACGCGCGGCGGCGGTTGGCTTGGGGAGCGCCGCGGCAACCACCGTCCCGATACCGGGCAGAACCTCGACCAGCCCGCGAGCGGTCAGTTGCATGACCACCTTGTGGGCCGTGTTGGGATTGATCTTCAGCTCCTTGCTGAGCGTGCGGACGCTGGGGAATGGGTCTCCCGGACGAAGCTGGCCGGAGACGATCGCCTTGGTGGCAGCATAGATAATCTGCTCGGAGAGAGCGACGCCGGGTTGGAAGACCAGGCGGAATGGGATCACAAGTGTATTATTACTGCTAGTACAGCGCGGATGCAAGAGAAAACTTTGCCGGGTGGCAAGTTCACTGGCGATTCGGACGCCGACCTCGACCGCTCCCTCACGGTCGCGGCTCCGTAAGGCGCGCCTGGCAAGCGGTTGTTTCGGCGCGCAGCCCTAGCGGTAGTGCGCGATGATTCGGCAGCCCTTGCCGGAGCACAGGTTATTCCCAGAAACCGTGATGCCGGTGATGTGGTTGCCGTCGCCATGTTGGCCGAGCTCACGCTCGTCGACATTTTTGGTGCGGTTCCACTGGTCAAAGGGGAGTCCGCCGCTCTTAGTGAGGTGCACGCCCGTGTTGGAAGTGACGGATTCGATGGTAATCCCTCCGGTGACGTAGGTCACCTGGATGGACCAGGGCTTGGTCGCGTCGACACCGCATAACGACGGGTTCCCCTTGCACTGATCGGCGTTCCCATCGAAGATCTGCAAGCCGGTCAGTACGCCATTCGGGTTCCCATGCGTTATTTTGTCGTCGTTGACGTTCCAGGTTTTGCCTGCGTCCCGTCCATCCAGCCGCATCAGGATGGAGCCTCCGTCTCCAATCACGATCTTCGTGTCGCTTTGAGCCTGTATCTGCGATGGGCTGCCGAACAGCAGCAGAACCGCGAGGGTGAGAGCAGTTACGAGTGTGAGCCGTGTCATTGGTTTGTTCCTTCCATCAGTCGATTGTAGGCGCCGCCGGGTTGACGCGCAGCAGTTCCACATGCAGGCGCCGCGGACCAGGGCGGTTCAAGTAAGATCGAAAATCCTCCTTGGGCCAGGAGGCCTTCAGTTCGCCCAGCGCCGCGGCGGCCTCGGCGGCGGAAGCGCGGCCGGCTGCGCCGGACCGCAGGAGCAGCACGCACGCGCGCCAGAGCGATTCCGGCCGCTTGGCCGATTCGAGCAAGGCCCTCGCGCGGCCGGCGCTCTCGGCGGCCGCCGCGCGATCGCCGGCGGCCAGCGCCGCTTCCGCCGAGGCCAGTAGCGCGTCGGCTTCCTCCGCGGGCTTTCCAGTCGCTTGGGCCAGCTCGAACGCCTTGCGGCACGCCTCCACGCCGCGCGCTCCGGCGCCGGAGCGGGCCAGCGCGAGGCCCAGCACCAGGCTGGCTCCGAACCGCGTATCCAGATCGCTCGCATCGGCGCCCCGGAGCAGGGCCTCGGCTTTCGCCCGGGCCTCGCCGAAATGTTCCTCCAGCAAAACGATCTGGAGCGCGCTCACAGGATCGGATTGCGCGGCCTGTTGCGGCACCGCCGTGCCGTCGAGTTTGTGGCCGAGCATGGCGTCGATGAGGGCCACATTGAGTTGGTTCGTGGCTACGCCGGAGGAATTGCCGATGGCCTCGAAGACGCGCCGCGTCTCGTCGAACAAGCGCCGTGCCTGCGGCCATTGGTCCTGGAGCATTTCAAGCGAGGCCAACCCTTCCTGCGCCAGGGCGCGCGGCAGTGACGGTTCGGCCGGCTTCAGCGTGGCCAGTGTCTCCGCAAAGGCGCGGTGCGCGCCCTCGTAGTCGCCCTTGTCGCGCGCGGCACGGCCCAGCAGGATCAGGGCCAGCGCAGCCTCCGTGCGGTAGCTGCCCTGCCGGTAGTAGTTGAGCGCGGTCTGCACATCCTGCCAGCCCTGCGCCATGTCCCCCGTCTGGATGCGGATGCTGCCCAGGTTCACCAGGGCGCGCGCTTCGCTCCGCTTCTCGCCGTTGCGCCGGGCGATATCGAGCGCTCCCTCGATGGTGCGCAAGGCCTCGGCGGTGCGGTTCTTGACGAACAGCGCGTTGCCCAGGTCGATCAGCCCCCGCGAGACCAGGTTCTCGATGCCGTCCGCGCGTGCGATGGCGATGGCGCGGTTGGCGTCGTCCAGCGCTTCGGCGGTCTCGCCGGCTTCGAGATAAACGTTGCTCGATAAAAGCAGGAGCTTGATCTGCTGCTGATCGTTGCCCGTGACGCGGGCCGCCGCGAGCGCCTTGCCGATCAGCTCGCGCGCCTGGGCGGGAGTGGCCGCATACCGGGCGCGAATGTAGAGGCACTCGGTCGCGCCTTCGAGATTGGAAGCGGCCTGGAACAGGTTCTCCGCGCGGTCGAGCGAGCGGCCGGAGTCCTCCCGCGCGCCGGTCCGCGCCTGTAGCTCGCCCAGGCGCAGCCAGACGGCGGCGTTCTGCGCGGCGTTCTGCACACCGAGGCGAATCGCTTCGGAATACGTCGCCATGGCCTGCTTCGGATCGCGGTTGCGCTCCTGCGCACGGCCCAGTTCGAGCAGCGCGCCGCCGCGCTCGTCCGGCGCCACTATCCTCGAAATTTCCTGGTACTTCCCCGCTGCGATCTTGAACTCGCCGATGACGGTCTGATGGATCGCGTCGAGATGGAGTTGCTCGACCGCCGGCAGCGAATCGAGCGACGCCATCGCTTTCAGCAATTCGTCCTTGGCACGTTCCAGGTAGTCGAGCTCGTACCAGGCTTCGGCCAGGTAGGCGTGCGCCATGGCGTAAGCAGGGTCGATCTCCGCCGCGCGGGCGAGGTCCTTGCTGGCCCGGTGATAGCTGCCGTAGCGCAGCGCCGCCAAGCCGTCGCGATACCACCCAACCGCGGCCGGCGCAGGGTCGCGGTGGCGCTTCGCATTCCACAACCACGCTGCAACGCCGCCTCCGGCGCAGACCAGGCCTCCGGCCATCGCGGCCACTGCGCGGCGCCGCGAGTGGACGCGTCCGGGAGCCTGTAAGTCGGCCAACAGTTCGCCGGCGGATGCGTAACGTTTCTCGCGGTCCTTCTCGAGCAGCTTGAGGATGATGCGGTCGAGGTGGGCCGGCGACTGCGGATTCAGCCGCGAAGGCTGCGGGGGCGCCCAGGTCAGCAATCGCGCCATCACCGCCGCGAGGGCGTCCGCCGCGAACGGCGCCCTGCCGGTCAGGCATTCATACAGCACCACGCCGAGCGAGAAAAGGTCCGAGCGCGCATCCAGGACTTCGCCGGACGCCTGTTCGGGCGACATATACAGCAGCGTTCCGGAGAAGCCCTCGATGGTCCGGGTGATGTCCGTCTTGGCCTCGCCCGCCGCGTGCAGGGCGGCCGGCCGCGCGATGCCGAAGTCGAGCACCTTCACCTCGCCCTCCGACGTGATCTGGATGTTGCCGGGCTTGATATCGCGGTGGATGACGCCGTGGCGGTGCGCTTCTTCCAGCCCCGACGCCACCCCGGTGGCCACTTTCAGCGTCTCTTCGATACTCAGGCGCCGTTGGCTGAGGATGCGTGCCAAATTGGCGCCGGACACCAGCTCCATCGAGATGAACGCGTCGCCGCCGGGGTCCTCGACGAACTCGTAGATGTGCGCGATGTTCGGATGCGAAAGCGAGGAAGCGGCGCGCGCTTCCTTGAGCAGGTTCGCGCGCAGTTTCGCGTCGTCGTGGCCGCTCAAACAGAACTTGAGCGCCACGCGCCGTCCCAGGGTGAGGTCCTCGGCTTCATAAACCACGCCCATCCCGCCCTCGCCCAGCTTAGAGACGATGCGGTAATGGGTGACGGTTGTGCCGATCATAGACTGGCAGTCTTGCGTGGACCGGGGTTTTCCTTTGAACGCCGGTTGTGTCAGTATACACCCGGACATGTCTTTGCGTTTTTCGCCGGCGCTCAGGGCCGAATGCTCGCCGGAGCGTGTCCGTTACCCTGCGAGCCGGAGGTTTTTCGGCGTTTTCGGAGCTGAAAGCGCCTGAGTGCCGGCAAAATCCAAATCTGGGCTTGCCGCAATGGGCTCCGTGGTGCATACTTCGCACTAAGGAGAAATCTCGATGCGCCGCGATTCCGGTGTTGTACTCGCTGAAAGGGGGTCAATGGAAGCGCGCCGGGCATGAAAGCCGGTACCGCCCCATAAGCCACCCATGACCGAGGCGGCACTCCAGGCTGAGATCGAGCGATTCGGCAGGCTCTACGTTGCGTCCAGCCGTGTCAGCCACGCCGTGGTGCGCAGCCAGTCGCGGCAGGAGCTGCTGGACGAAGTGGTGCGCGTGCTGGTGGAAGTCGGAAAGTTCGCCATGGCGCTGATTTCCTGGCATGACCCGGTGACCCACGAATTGGTCCCGGTGGCCCGGTTCGGCGATCCGCACTGCTACGCGGACCGCATCCGGGTGTTCGGCGACGAAAGGCCCGAGGGCCAAGGCCCCTCGGGAACCGCTTTCCGATCAGCCACTCCCTATGTCTGCAACGATTTTCTGAAGGATCCCCGCACGCTCCGCTGGCGAGAGGCCGCCGCGGAATCCGCTTGGCGCGCTTCAGCCTCGTTCCCCATCCTCACCGGCGGATCGCCGCGCGGGTTACTCTCCGTTTATACTCTCGAACCCGGCGCGTTCGGTCCCGACCAGGTGGAGTTGCTCCAGCAAGTCACGCTGGACGTGGCATTCTGCTTGGAGCATCTGGACGGCGTGGAGCGTCGGCGCCAGGCCGAGGCGGCGCTCTCCGCCAGTGAACGCCGCTTGGAATTGGCCATGGAAGTCGCGGCACTGGGTCCGTTCGATTGGGATTACCGGGCGGGGAAGATCATCTGGGACGAACGTACCGAGCGCATGTACGGCTACGAGCCCGGTGGTTTCGATGGGACATATGACGCCTTTGCAAAACGCGTCCATCCGGACGATCTGCCCGGAGTGAATCGCGATGTGGATGCGGCGCGCGCCTCCCATAGCATCTTTTCTCACGAGTTCCGCGTCGTCTGGCCGGACGGAAGCGAGCATTGGCTCTTCAGCCGGGGCGGGTTCCTCTACAGCGACTCCGGCGAGCCGTACCGGATGTACGGCGCGGTGGCGGATATCACCGAGCGGAAACGCGTGGAAGCGGCCTTGCGCGAAAGCGAGGAGCGCTTGCGGCAGGCGGTCCGCGTTTCCCATATCGGCATCTTCGATCACGACCACCTCGCTGACACCATTTACTGGTCGCCGGAGCAACGCGCGATCTATGGCTGGAGCCCCGAGGAACCTGTATCGTTGCAGGCGTACCTCAAATCCGTCTACCCAGGCGACCGGGAGAGAATCGCCGAGGGCGTCAAGCGCGCCCATGACCCGGCAGGGGACGGCCTGTTCGACGTGGAGCATCGGATTGTGGTCCCCGACGGATCCATCCACTGGACCAGCATCCGGTGTCAGACCTTCTTCGACGGGGAGGGCGCTCAGCGGCGGCCGATTCGAACCATCGGCGCGAGCAGGGACATTACCGAGCAAAGGCAGGCCGAGGAGGAGCAGAGGAAACTGGCATCTCTGGTGGCCATGAACCGCGATGCCATCGGCATCATGACGCTCGAAGGCCGCTTCGTTTACCTGAACCGCGCCGCCATGACTTTGGTTGGCCTGGCTTCCCTTGAGGAGGCTTGCCAGAAGTCCATCTTAGACCTGTTCGCGGCGAGCGATCTGAAACAAGCGCGGGCTGACTTGGACACAACCCTGAACCTCGGATACTGGTCCGGTGAATCGCGTTTGCGGCACTTCAAAACGGGACAGCCGATCGACGTTGAGGTAACCACGTTCCAGATCCGCGATGACAACGGCGCCCCGCTCTATATCGCCGCATTTGGCCGCGACATTGCGGACAGGAAGCGGGCCGAGGCGGAAAAAGCGAAACTGGAGGAGCAACTGCTTCAGGCGCAGAAAATGGAGTCCATCGGCCGCCTGGCTGGGGGGGTGGCACATGACTTCAATAACCTGCTGACGGTGATCAATGGCTACAGCCAGCTTGCGCTATCCGAGTTAGAGCCTTCCGATCCGCTCTGGAGCTCGCTTGACGAAATCCGCAAGGCCGGGGAACGCGCCGTGGGATTGACCCGGCAACTGCTGGCCTTCAGCCGCAAACAGATCCTGCAACCGCGCGTGCTGGATCTCAATCGCGTGGTGTTGGATCTGCGGCCGATGCTGGAGCGCTTGATGGGGGAGGACGTGGAAGTGCGCGTCGCGCTCGAAGCGGTGAGCGCCACCGTGCGCGCCGATCCGCATCACCTGGAGCAGGTCATCATGAACCTCGCGGTGAACGCCCGGGACGCCATGCCGTCCGGCGGCAGGCTGCTGATGGAAACGGCCTCCGTGGAACTGGACGCGGCCTATGCCCGGTTGTATCCCGAGGTGAACGCGGGCCGCTACGTGATGCTGGCGTTGAGCGACAGTGGCCTGGGAATGGACGAGGCGACGCGGCGGCGGATCTTCGAGCCGTTCTTCACCACCAAGCCAGTCGGCAAGGGGACCGGGCTCGGGCTGTCGATGGTCCAGGGCATCGTGGTGCAGAGCGGCGGCCACATCAGCGTCTACAGCGAACCGGGCCGCGGGACGTCGTTCCGGATTTACCTGCCCGCGGTGGCCGAAGCGGAGGCCGATGAGGCGATGCCGGTAGCCGTTGCGGCGCTGGGGGGGAGCGAGACCATTCTGGTGGTGGAGGACCTGGCCGAAGTCCGCGACTACGCAGCCGCGGCGCTAAGGGCCTACGGTTACCGCGTGATCCAGGCGGCAAACGCCGGCGAAGCGCTCCTGATCTGCGAGCGGGAGCTCGACCGCATCCACCTGGTGCTGACCGACGTGGTGATGCCGAACTTAGGCGGTCCGGAACTGGCCGTCCGCCTCAAGCAACTCCGGCCTGAGATCAAGGTGCTGCTCATGTCCGGTTACACCGACAACGCCATCTCCATCAATGGCGCGCTGGACGAACGTTTCCAATTCATTGAGAAGCCGTTCAGCCCCGAGCAGTTGGCCAGAAAAGTCCGCGCCGTGCTGGGACCGGCTAGCGACAACGCATAGCCCCAGCCCCGTGGCGCGGGCCGCCAAGCCTGCAGAGCCGAGAGTCGTCTCGGCTCTTTCTTGGACGCCGTTTTTTCCGGCCCGCCTTGGAAGTAACCTTGTCTTCGATCGCGTGAGGCTGTGCTTATGCAGCACACCGCGACCACGGATCGGAGCCGCGACCGTTAGGGAGCGGTTTCCCAATGGAGACGAATCACCCTCACTCATACCGCAGCGCAGTCACCGGATCCACCCGCGTTGCCCTGCGGGCCGGCAGGTAACCCGACAGCGCCGCCACGGCCACCAGCCCGAAGGTCGCCGCAATGGCAATCGTGGGATCGTGCGGCGCAATCCCATAAAGCATGCTCTCCAGCAGCCGTGTCACCAGCAGCGCAACGGGCAGCCCGATCAGCACGCCCGCCCCAGCCAGCAGCAGCACCTCCCGCATCACCAGCCACAACACGTCTCCCGCCGACGCGCCAAGGGCCATGCGGATGCCGATCTCGCGCGTCCGCCGCCCCACCAGGAACGCCATCACGCCGTAGATCCCGATGGCGGCCAGCACGGTGGCCAGCACGCCGAATGCGCTCGAAAGCGCAGCCGACAGGCGCTCCACGCTCAGCGAATCGTCGCGCTGTTTCTCTTCCGTCTTCATCTGCGATAGCGGGAGGTTCGCATCCAGCTTGCGCACCGCCGCGCGGATCATCGGCAACATCTGCTGGGGGCCCAGCGGCGTGCGCACGTAGCCGGTCATCTGCGCGGCCCATTCGTGCTCGAGGTATGGAAAGTAAACCTGGCGCTGCATTTCCTCGTTCATGCGGCTGTACTTGGTGTCGCGCACCACACCGACAATCTCGATATCGGTCTTCGTGCCGGGGTCGCCGCCCATGCCGATATGCCGCCCCAACGCGCCGCGCCCGCCGAAATAGCGCTGCGCGAATTTTTCGTTGACGATGGCCACTTTCGGCGCTCCCAGCGCGTCCTGCCCGGTAAAATCCCGTCCCTGGTAGAGCGGAATCTTCAGCGTGCCGAAGTATCCCGGTGAGATGTGATTCACGCGCGGATTCATGTCCTCGCCCTGTTTGGCGACGTAACCTTCCACCGTCACCGAACTGTCCCATTCGTCGAAAGTGAGGGGCGGGACCACGCACAGCGCCGCCGACTGGGTGCTGGGGAGCGCTGCCAGCGAGTCCTGCAATTGCCGGTAGAAGAGCTTGGCGCGCTCGGGATTGTAGCCGTTCAACGTGGGGTCCACCTGGAAACTGAGCAGGTTGCTCACTTCGAATCCCGGATTGACGCTTTTCAGGTTGTGCAGGCTGCGCCCGAAGAGTCCGGCGGCGATCAACAGCAGCAGCGAAAGACTTACCTGCGCCACCACCAGCATCTTGCGCCAGAGCGCCTGCCCGCCTCCTACCACAGCTCCTGCCTGGTCCTTCAGCACCGGCGCGATGTTCGGCCGCGCCGCCTGTAGCGCCGGCGCGAGCCCGAAGATCACTGCCGTCAGCACGGAAACCGCCATCGTGAAAAACACCAGGCTGAGGTTCGGGTCGGTGGAGAACCGCAGCGGCGGGTCGATCTCCGGCATGATGCCGATGAGCAGCCGCATGGCCCAGGGCGAAATGATAAAGCCCACCAGTCCGCCGGCCAATGCCAGCAGCAGCCCCTCCACCAGGAGCTGGCGGACGATGCGCGCCCGCCCCGCGCCCAGCGCCAGCCGCACCGCGATCTCCTTCTGCCGCGACGCCGCCCGCGCAATCATCAGGTTCGCCACATTGGCGCAGGCGATCAGCAGCACCAGCGCGACCATCGCCATCATCGCCCACAGCGGCGCCTCCAGAAACTGCCGCACCACGTCCTGCCCGCGCCCGCCCGGAATCGCATCGAGCGTCATCTTCAGAAACTGCTGCCGCGTGTACGGCGTCGCGTGGGCGAATTCCTTCTGTTGGACCTCCATCTCCAGAGCGCTGTGGAAGACCGGAGCAAGTGACGCCTTCACTTTCCGCAAATCGACGCCCGGCTTCATCCGTCCGAAGACCTGCACCCATCGCTGCCGGCGATCTTCGAGCGGCTTTTCCTTGTCCGTCATCTCTCCGGCCATCGCCACCGGCACGAACATCTGCACCTGAAACAGCGCCTGCACTCCTTCGAACTTCCGCTCCGCCACGCCGATGATCGTCAGCCGATGGTCTCGCACCAGGATCTGCTTGCCGACCACCGACGGATCGCCGCCGAACCGGTTCTGCCAATAGCTATACGCAAGCACGGCCAGCGGCGCGCCGCTGGGAGTCCGGTCTTCTTCCGGCGTGAACAGCCGGCCCAGCGCCGGCCGCACGCCCAATACCGGAAAATACGTCCCCGAAACCAGCTCGCCCGACACGCGCTCGTTGCGTCCCTCGAAGCTGACGGCGAAGTCGGTGTTATAAACGCAGAACATTCCGCTGAAGACTTCGTTCTGTTTGCGCAGGTCCTCATACATCGGATAGGAGATCGCGTTCATGCCGTTGGTGGAGCCGTACCAGTTGCCGCGCTCCACCAGTTGTGCCAGCCGCTGCGGCTGTTCCACCGGCAGCAGGTGGAGCATCACCTGATCGAGCAATGTGAATATCCCGGCATTGGCGCCGATACCCAGCGCCAGGGAAAGGATCGCAATGGAACAGAAGACCGGAGACTTCCCGAGCGTCCGGCCGGCATAGCGCACGTCAGCAAAAAGGCTCATCGACATTACCAAAGAGTACGTTTTTCCCGGGCTCCCGGTTCCCGATTAGTCTACACCCAACCGCCTTTTCATCGAGGGTAGGTTCAGCCGGTTGGTTCAGTTGTTACAGAACGAGCCCTTACTCCGCGCTCAGCTTGATGAGTTGCGCGGCGTGCTTGAGGGCCTCGGGGGTCAGTGTCTGGCCGGAGAGCATGCGGCCGATTTCGCGGGTGCGGCCGGCCGCGTCGAGCTCTTCGACCGTGGCTACGGTGCGGCCGCGAATCTCCTGTTTGTCCACCCGGTAATGATGATCGGCGAACGAAGCGATTTGCGGCAGGTGCGTGACGCACAGCACCTGGGACGAAGCCGCCAGCCGCTTCAGACGGCGGCCGATACCTTCCGCCGCGCTACCTCCCACGCCGGCATCCACTTCATCGAATACCAATGTGCGCTGCGCTCCGCTATCGCTCGCGCGGCGCGCCGCTGCCAGGCAGGTCTTCAGCGCCAGGGCGATGCGCGAAATTTCGCCGCCGGAGGCCACCTTTTCGAGTGGCCGCGGCTCCTCGCCCGGGTTGGCGGAAACCAGAAATGCAATCGCGTCGGCGCCGTGCTCGCTCCACGGCGCGCGGTCGAGTTCCACGCGGAACACGGCGCGTTCCATGCCCAGCGGCGCCAGTTCCGCCGCCACACGTTTCTCGAGCTTGCGCGCGGCTGCGGCGCGCCGCTCGGTCAGCTCGGCGGCCCACTTTTCAAATTCCGCGGCCAGCCGCGCCTGTTCCCGCCGCAGCTCTTCCATCCGCTCCCCTGCATTTTCGACCGCGGCGATCCGCCGGCGAACCTCCTCCAGAAACTCGATTACGGCCGCCAGCGAAGCGCCGTACTTGCGCTTCAAGCGGTCCAGCGCGGCCAGGCGCGCTTCCACTTCTTCCAGGCGCTGCGGATTCGCCTCCAGCTTCGAAAGGTAATCGCGCAGCCCGTAGGCGGCTTCCTGGAGGCTCAAATCGGCGGCCTT
>Ga0187864_10003119_pt1 | contig 13757 bp, 12 predicted proteins | sample June2016WEW_11_4_FD_132985 | JGI IMG/M metagenome (GOLD analysis project Ga0187864, IMG submission 132985) | Peatland microbial communities from SPRUCE experiment site at the Marcell Experimental Forest, Minnesota, USA - June2016WEW_11_40 | ecosystem: Environmental > Terrestrial > Soil >... | reverse complement strand
TGCCCATGGTCAGCGCGCCCTTCGCGAGGTTCACCGTCACGATCATCGGCAGCATCTCCGGGGTGAGACCCACGGCTATGGACAGGCCAAACAGGAGGGCTTCCACCCAATCGCCCTTGGTCATGCCAACGATAAAGAAAACCGCGCAAACCATGACCACCATGAATCGGATCATGAGCCAAGTGAAAGTCCGCACTCCCTTATCGAAACTGGTTTCTTCACGGCGCTCGGTCAGTCGTTCCGAGATGGAGCCGAAAATTGTCCGCATCCCGGTGTTCACGACTACACCGCGTGCTGTGCCGCTGGTGACGCTGGTTCCCAGAAAGCAGGCGTTGGTCAGTTCCAAAGCGGTGCGGTCCTGAACGCGCCCACTGGAAATCGTTTTTTCGACCGCCATGGACTCGCCGGTGAGCGCCGATTGGCCTACGAAGAAATCCTTTGCGGTGAGCAGCCGCAAGTCAGCCGGAACGATTGAGCCGGCATGCAAAAGGACGATATCGCCCGGCACAACTTCCGATATCCGGATTTCCGTTTCCTTACCGTCGCGCAAAACCAGAGTTCGTGACTGCACACGCTTTCCAAGCATCTCCACGGTTTTGCTCGAACGGCGATCCAGGATATAAGAGAGCCCGACGCTTAGGAAAACCATCGCGCTTACGATAATCGCCGATTTGATCTCTCCGATAGCGCCCGAAATCGAGGCAATGATCAATAATTGAACGACCAGAGGACTCCTGCACCTCTGGAGAATGTCGGCAAAGAAACCCATACGCCTGGCATGTGAGAGTTCGTTTGGACCGTACTCGTCCAGGCGCTTTTCAGCCTCTTCCGAACTCAGGCCGCGCAAGCCGGTATCAAGAGTAGTCAACGCCTTCTGGGCCGGGAGAACGCAAAGATCAATCAATCGGCGCTCTTGTTCGGGAACTTCCTGCAGCACTTTCGGATTGGGAGAGTCGACACCGAAAACCCTGGCGGACTTGACGAGCAAACCCTTGATCATAGCCCTGCCTCCCCAGGTTCTTTGCTCATCGGACGACCCCTCCGTTGCGAAAACGGTCTTCAACCGTGATGCCGGCTCCGCCGGGCCGTACCTCGCCCGAGAGTCTCATTTAGACAATTTTTTTGATGAAAGAGATTGAGGCAGGGGCTGGATTCAATTCCCTGCTTCGCTGCCATCTTCAGTTTGGGACCAGCGGAAAGCAACAAAGCAGAGAAAAGAGAAAAAACTCTTTCGTGGGCTAAACCGCTGGGCCTTGATCAGTCAAACAGGTACAACTGTGACTGTCCAATTATGGAAACCTCCGCACCTGGGTCCAAAAAACCAAACCCCTGGGAAAACTGGGGCCGCCTGAGTAACGATTCCGAATTTCCGGGCTGCAGCTTCTGTTCGTCCAAACGCCTCATACTAACGAGGATTTATCAAATATTCTTCTTGGCACATCTCCGAGGACTTGTCAACGGCGCGTTGAGCATTCTTGCCGTGTGTGACCAAAAAGCGTCCAAGCTGCTCAGTCCATTTCCCAATCAAGTGACAGTCCAGATCCATTGTGGCTCGTGCAAGCCCGGATCCAACGAGGGAAAAAATTGTTAGATTCCAGCGCCCTTCAGGTATAATTGATTGCAAAATCGGCCTGCACGCGTGGAAAGTCATGTACAGAAAATATTTCGGCATGAAAAGGTCACCTTTCTCGATTGCGCCCGATCCGCGCTTTCTCTACATGAGCGAGCAGCACCGGGAGGCCCTGGCTCATGTACTCTATGGGATCAGGAGCTCCGGGGGATTCGTGTTGCTCACGGGCGAGGTCGGCACGGGTAAAACGACCATCATCCGGCGGGTCCTCCAAACGCTCCACAAGAATATCGTCGTGGCCTTCATCATACATCCCGCGCTCTCGGTTGCGGAACTGCTTGCCGCGATCTGCGACGAATTCGGCATCAGCTACCCCAAGAAAACGAACATAAAGAACCTGGTTGACAGAATAAACGCGTTCCTGCTGGATTTGAACGCCAAACGCAAAAAGGGCATTCTCATAATTGACGAGGCGCAAAACCTCAGCCATGACGTTCTCGAGCAAATCCGGCTTCTCACCAACCTCGAGACAAACGAACGGAAGCTGCTTCAAATAATTCTTATTGGCCAGCCTGAGCTCAGGGACAAGCTGGCAAGACCGGAACTGAGGCAACTGGCCCAGCGCATCGTAGCCCGTTGCCACCTCGAGGCTCTGTCAAAGGCCGACGTCTTCCTTTACGTGAATCACAGGCTTGGGGTTGCCCTGGGGAGAAGCGAACTTTTTTCAAAGGACGCTCTGGACAGTTTATATGTCTATAGCGGTGGGATTCCCAGGTTAATCAATATAATCTGCGATCGCGCACTCCTGGGAGCTTTTGTCAGGCAAAACGAGATCGTAGACAGGGCCACGCTGGCAAAAGCCGCCGGCGAGGTGCTCGGGCATCCCTTGTCCGGAGCGGACCGCAAATGGAAAGCTGTATTGACGGCGGTAATCCTGATCTGTACCGGGCTGGGCCTGCTTTACTATTTTTTCAACTGTTTTGAATCCCAAAAGACCGGTCATGTGCCCGGCCTGTCGAAGCCTTTGCCGGCAATACCGCAGCCCCCCGAAGCGAGCCTATCCGAGACGGAACCAAATAATCCGGATGGGGTTCAACCAGCGGCGCAACAGCAGGAGACCGGGGCACTGAAACCTCAGGAGTGAATTCGGCCGATAAATTTCAACCTACAGCCAGGCCTCCCGCGAACGCCCAGCGCTCCATATAGACTTGTCGCGCGGTCGGCCTGCCCGCTACGGGCTCGCACGACGCAGAGTGGTTATTTTTTTCGGTTGGGTACTATATAAGTCTATCATATGGGGCTTTAGATATGTCGTATATCCTGGATGCACTAAAAAAATCAGAACAGGCGCGCGGAAACCGAAAGACCCGTGGTCTGCTCGAAGAACCTGTCGAAGTAGCTGTTATCCCATCTTCGCAACCTCCGAAAAGCTCCCCGCGCTGGCCATATGTTGTTGTATTCACCCTGCTTCTCAATGCCGGTTTCTTTGCTTTCTGGCTGCGCCCCTGGCAATGGGGCGGAAATGAGAACATTTCCAGCAGTCGCATCTCAGGTGGGCAATTTCCAGAAACCCGCCGGCAGGCAGCCCCGGTAATTCCGCCGGAGCCCCTGACGCAGTTGCAAGTGAAGCAGGAAGCAACGCAAAGCCAGCCAGGGGACATTGCTGAAAATAAAATACCTCTTAAAGATCAAGAAGCAATGCAAAGCCTGAAAACTGAGCCGGCCCGCGCCGATCAGGCGCCGGCCCAACCCCCGTCCAAAACCCCGGGCGTATCCCGAAAGGATGAGGTTGCCGTCAAAAAGCCCGATGGCTCCAAACCTCCTCAGAACCCAAAAGCTGCCGGGACAGAAAAGGGCCTCAAGACCGCAAATTTGGAAGCGGCCGGGAAAAATCAGGCCGTACGCGTAAAGCGTCCTCTGCGGCCGGCGGCCGGCACTGGGATCATTTCAGATATCCAGCCTCTTACCGATCTGGGTGAATTCTCGGGTAAACCGGCCGCCCGTAAGGAGCCGAAGTGGTATGAACTGGCGCCGCAAATCCGGGACGCCCTCCCAAATTTGTCCGTTTCAATGCTGATTTACTCCAAGAAACCAGAGGACAGATGGATAAACATAAATGGATCCAAAAAACGGGAAGGTGAGGAGATTTCCGCAGGCCTTAAATTGGAGGAGATCACCCCGGACGGGGCAATTTTCAGCTATCAGGGACACCGTTTCTATAAGGGGGTCGTCGGAGACTAATGGAGGTTCAGGCGAACAACCCTTTTATGTTAGCCTGCAGTTCCCCGGTCTTCTGCATCCGGGCGCGGTCCCGGTCCATGCCGATCTGATCCAATTCACTCTGAGGCTGGACCAAAGCCGGGTCGTCAAAGGACTTGCCTTCCCGGTGGGCGTCGATCAATGCCCGGTAACAGGAGATCATCCGGCCGATCATCTCGGCGGCGTATTCTCTCCCCTGCACCTTAAGGGTTTGCAGACCCAGGTCCATGTAGTCCCAAAGTTCTTTTCCATTGATGACAAATGCAACGTTCGGATGGCGCCTGATGCGGGAATTGATTTCTTCGATTTTGTCATCCCTGACGGAGCGCTGCCTAAGCACTTTACTGCGCTGCTCATCGGTGAGCAGGCAAAACCTGAAGCAACTTCCGCTTCTGTCCGGCCAGCCTTCATATTCGACCAGTTCGTTTCCGTCTTCGTCCCGGCATGTGCGTTTTATATAGCTGTCGCTGGTCAATTCGTGGAAGAGGCAGTTTCCGACTCCGCCGACACATCTGTTTCCGTGTATCAGCACCTCGGTTGAAAGCCCGAGCCTGTCGGCGGATTCCTTGAAAGTCTTGAGTTTGGCCGGCGTATCGATTTCCGTGCTCGCAACGATCTGCGTGGCGCCATGTTCTTTATATCGGGCCATTTGCGCCGCCGTCTGGATATTACACCCGACGCTGGCATGGATGACCAGCTCCGGGAATCTATCCCTGACAAGCTCCATGACTCCGGGTGTTTTGACTATAACTCCTTCAACGCCCCAGTATGCGTATTTCCCGATCTTTTCGAGTACAAGCGTCCATTTCTCAGGCGGGATCTCAGCGTTTAAGGCAATCCGGATCTTCCCGCCAAATCGCCCTGCGATTTCGATTGCTTCGCGTATATGGGAATCTTCAAGCTCCCAGGCGCACTTTCGCCTGCTAAACCCCTTTGAGCCCACGTAAACAGCCTCCGCGCCCCCGCCAAAGGCCTCTTCGACCATCCGGAGACTGCCCCCAGGCGCTAACAACTCGTTCATATCATGCCCCTCCACAATGAGGCATCGACCGAAGAAAAGTTGATTTACCGTTGCAGTATCCCCGTATTTTAATCACTTATCGGCAAAGAGTCCACACTCTGTCGCCATGCCTCTGCATGGATCGTCAGGACCTTTTTCATTATTTTTTCCCCTTTCCTTGTTTCAAATCAGGTTTCAATTAAAACGGCTATAGGGGCGCCCCTCACCGTTCATACTCTTGAGTCGCATATTGGGTCCGTCGCAATATATATGGTTAGCCCTGCCGTAATTCTGATCCAGTTCGAATAACCTCTCCAGAGAAAGTCCCAACACCTGACAGAGAATGATCCGATTCACGACTGAGTGCCCAACAATGGCCATATTTCCGAATGTCGAATTTAAGATGTCATAAAATGCCGGGATAACCCTGGTTGTGCATTCGAAAAGGGTCTCGCCGCCAGGTGGTCTGAAATGCAGCATGTCGTGTCCAAATTGCCCTGAGTAGAGTTGATGGACCTCAGCAGATGTCGATCCCTCCCACTCTCCCACGCTGATTTCTCTCAGTCCGGCCCGTACCTTGGGTTCAAGCCCGTGCGGTTCAGCTATAATCGCCGCCGTTTCAATGGCAGGCTTCAGATCGCTGCAATAAGTGTTTGAGAGCGGTACATCCTGAAGCTCCTCCCTCAATCCTCCGGCCTGGTGAATACCTTCGGGGCAAAGCGGCGATTCCTGCGCCGCAAGGTATGCACCATCTGTCTTAAACCCAACAGCTCCATGCACTAGGAGATAAACGTTCCTGATTCCCTGAACCGAAACCGCCAGGATTCCCCTCCTGTGTTTTCGAATGATACTTCTCAATGAGAGCCCCAGAAGTTTTTCAACCCCGTCTCTGATAATTCGGGCGCGATTAACCCTGGAGGTGATTTCTTCGTTATTGTCAGGCGAATATTTATGCAGGTTGAGTGGTGCTTTGAATGTCCAGTCGAGTGAGCCTAATCCGTATTCCTCAATGCACTGTTCGGCCAGATAAATCAGATCGGCCTCATTGGGCGCCCCATCCGGTCCTGGAGGATGCATGTGCGGCGCCAGGGCTTCGGATACCCGAGCATAGCCCATCTGTTGCAATATTCCTGCTCCAACCCCAAGGTGATCCGGCCGCCCCTTTACAAGATCGTGAAGATAGCCGCCGGCCATAATCAAATCGGTGTCAAACTTAAGTCCAGCCCGCCTGAGATAGACGGCAAGAATGCGGGCAAGTTCAGCCACCATTCGTGAATGAACTGTGACCTCATCCGGGACCCCGAAGCGGAGCCAAAGGGACCTGCATTCCGCTTCGGTCGGAATGCTTTCCTCGACTGAAAAAGGATGCTGCGTCAGACAGTCGTGTCGAGTCTCAGGTTTCATGATCTACCCCTGTACACACATCAGATCTGCCGAATGCTGCAGAGATAATCCTAAAAATTTATTTTCAGAGCCGGTCACGGATGCAACCTGGAAATGACGGCCTTTCCGCGATCCATTATCAGATCGGTCCTCCATAGTATTGGAAACATTTGAAAAGGCTGTCAAATAAGCTTCCTTTGGGACCGTAAAACCCGCTGCAGAGGATGATGCCGTCGACCCGCTCGAAGAAAACGGTCTTGGGAAGTTCATCATCTGATGCCGGGCTATGCCATTTGTAGTCTGTAAACCCATAGCCCTTGGTCTTCGCGGTACCGACAATTTTTCGAACGAAAACATTTCCCTCGCAATCTCTGAAATCCATCAGATTCTTACCCGTCAGTGCTGGATCCATCGGATGCGCCACCACTGTCCCGTTTAGGTCCAGGGCAAATATGTAGCGCTCTCCCGATACAAATCGGCCCTTGGAATCGGCGATCTCGCTCAAGAGGGTCTCTTTTCCGGCATTTTCGTAAAGAGTGATCGCGTCCTGCACCCATTTCCTTACCTCGATGCGCTCGTGCTTATTCATCTGTATTCTCCTCATTTTGTACTTTTCAGAGTTTTTTCGAATGCACTATCCGCGTCTCTTAACGCGGAGCCAGCCCGTCGGGCCGCTTCCATATAGAGCATCGGCCGTGCCATGGAACCTATCTAACTGAAAGTATTGGAGAGTTGGGTTTTGGGCCTGACAGTGGTTGGATAAAACGAAGGGAAAACTGTGGAGAAACCACCCCATCTGGGTGATCTGACTCTGATAATCTATTGTAAATAAAGAGAAATCGCACCTTGGGGCTATTTCTACCCAGTTTGGGGTGAAAGCAGCCCATAGGCTTTCATTTTCGTATATAGGGTCTTGCGGTCGATGCCCAATGCGGTAGCTGTGCGCCCCCGGTGCCAGCCTTGGAGGGCCAGGCATTTCTCAATAGCGGTTTTTTCATACAGGGCGACTCTTTCCTGCAAAGACATCCCCTTTTCAACATGATCAGATTCCCGCGGCCCATCTTCCAGGTCAAAGCGCCCGAGAAAATCGAGCCGTTTGATTGCGAAGTAGCGCTGCAGGATGTTTTGCATCTCACGGATGTTGCCGGGGTACTCATATTTGTAGAGAGCCTCCAGAACCTTGCCTGGGAGAACCGGCGGGCTGTCGGAACCTGTAAGCTCGCGCAGGAAGTGATCTATAAGCAATGGGATGTCCTCCCGGCGGTGTCTCAATGGGGGCAGGTCGATGGGAACGATATCAATCCGAAAGAAAAAATCTTCCCGCATCTTACCGCTCTTGACCATCTCCTTTAAATTGCGGTTTGTAGCGGCAATCAGGCGGAAATCGGATTTACGGGACCGGCTGTCGCCCAAAGGCGAGTAGGTGCCGCCATCGATTGCCCTGAGCAGCTTCACCTGCATATCCAGGCTGAGTTCTCCGACCTCATCCAAAAAAAGTGTCCCCCCGTCAGCCCGGTCGAGATACCCGTGTGCGTCTGCATTGGCTCCGGTATAGGCCCCTTTCCTGTGTCCAAAGAACTCGCTTTCCAGCAAGTGTTGAGGGATGGCGCCGCAATTGACGGGAACGAACTCTTTGTGGCCCCGGCGGCTGATATCGTGAATGGCCCGGGCGACCAACTCCTTTCCCGTCCCGGACTCCCCGTAGATGATCACACTGATGTCGGTACCCGCGGCCCGGAGCATGATTTCGTAAACTTCCTGCATGACCGGGCTCTTGCCGATGATTTTCCCAAGCCGGTAGCGATCTTTAAACAGTGCCCTGAGGCGAAGGTTTTCCTTTGTAAGGTTTTCGGATCGCTCCTGGACCTCTTTTTTCCACAGTGTCGCCTTGGTGACGTCCTCTATAAAGCCGTCCAGGTGAGTGATATTGCCATTGGCATCGCGAATGGCCCGAATGCTCAGCGAGCAGGTGATGATAGCGGCGTCCTTTCGGCGAAGCTCTAAATAGAACCTGGATATGCCCTCTTTTACTTCAATGGCGGAGAGGATTTCGGCTCTCCGCCCGGCATGATGATAGAACTGAGACTCGATATCCCCTATCGAGTCTATGAGATCCTCGGGCGAATCATAGCCGAGGATGTCCGCGAAAGCCGGGTTGACCATCAGAAAGCGGCCGTCCAGAGTAGACTGAAAAATACCCATCGTTGAGTTCTCAAAGATGCTCTGGAACTTGTCGGCGCGCTCGCGAACAGCCTCGAGTGTCTGATCGGGCTTTTGCCCCTCACTTTCCATCGCTGCCTAATCTCCGAAAGGTTTCTTATCAGGAATAAAGACGTATAATGTTAAACTACTTCTGCGACACTGGCGACCACAAACGCAGGTAATCCAATGGGATAATAATTCAAATGTTTTGGGCGGACCATGCACCGCCGCACTTTCATGCTTTGTATTCCGAATTCGAGGCGCTAAATTGCTTTGTCCTGTCTTTTCTCATGCGATTCCACCACCTTCATAGTTGTTGACAAGGGTTTGCCTATTCCTTACTATCATAGTAAGGATGTCCATTCCTTACAGAGAGGTGAATCATGATCACGGCAAAGGTAACTTCAAAGGGACAGATCACCCTTCCGAAGAGTATCCGGGAAAGACTGGGAGTCCATCCGGGTGAGGATGTGGGCTTTGAGGAAAAGGACAACCTGCTTGTCATCAGTAAAGTGGTCACCAAATCTCCATTTGATAAATGGGTGGGCGCCCTGAAACATCTCAGAGGGCAACGGAGCGACGACCTGCTAAGGGAGGCCCGCGGACATGATAACGTCCGTTGACACAAACATCATTCTGGATGTCCTGATTCCGGGAGAGCCCTTTAGCGAGTCATCCAAGATGCTTCTGGACCGCCATTTATCAAGGGGGAAGCTCATCATTTGCGAGGTCGTTTTCGCCGAGCTTGCGGCCGGATTCACCTCCCGGGAGGAACTTAAGTCTTTTCTTTCAGACACGGGGATGAAGATTGCCTATTCCGATGAAAAGTCGCTTTTTCTGGCCGGTAGGAGATGGGCGGAGTATGTAAGAAAGAGTGCCAGGAACAATTTTTTATGCGGCAGATGCGGTCATGCCTTTGAAGTGCCCTGCCCGCAATGTGCGGCGATGCTAACGAAGCGACTACATGTCTTAGCAGATTTTCTCATCGGGGCCCACGCCCTTGTACACGCAGACTGTATTCTTTCGCGAGATTTTGGAGTCTACAGGACCTATTTCAACGACCTGGAGGTGGTAGATTCGATCTGAGTTGAGACTTAATGTGCCCGCGCCACCTCTGCATGTTCCCTTCTCTCCGGCTTAGCCGGGCAGCGCGCGAGTGACCGTGACCGCATGCACCTCGGATGCCCCTCCCTTGCTCTTAAGGCTGCTTACTATTTACGATTAAGATTTGAACTGGGAGATCGCCCAAACCCCGACGATAATCGCGTCTATGTTCAATAACTTAACGCGGATAACTCAATGTAAACTTTGGGGTTCCTGCACAACACAAGAATAAACACCGTTTTGAAGAAAGCGTTTATGGCGTAACACGAGTCAGCCAAACTCACCCTTCTTGCCCTATGGCCTCGACAACGGATTTTATCCGATCATAATCGGTCTGGTGGGTCTGTAGCGTATCCCACATGTCAGTATTTCTCTGCAGATTCAGCCAGAATTCTGCCGTGGTCCCGAAATATCTCGCCAGACGAAAGGCGGTATCGGGCGTCACCCCACGCTTTCCGCGAACAATCTCGTTGATCCTTACACGCGTGATGCCGACAGCTTCGGCTAATTTTTGTTGGGTAAGACCCATGGGCTCCATGAATTCATGTTTCAATATTTCTCCCGGATGAGTGGGGCGGCGGTTTCTGGGAAGCATTCGGGCACTCCTTTCAGTGATACTGGACCGGTTCCAAATCGTAGACGTCGCCATCTTCGAAACGAAAGCACAAGCGCCAAGGGCCATTCACGGAAACGGCATATTTACCCTCACGATCTCCATGCAGTGAGTGGACACGGTTAGAAGGGAGGGCAGCCAGATCGTGAAGTTTCGAAGCACCTTCGAGCATATCCGGCTTTCTGGTAAGTCTTCCTTTCAACTCGGAAGGCACGCGCTTGTGCCTGCCGTCGTTCCAGAAATCTTCGAGCCAGTCCTGGGCAAAGGTTTTTATCATTACGCAAAGCTATATAACATATATCGTTATACATAACAAGATAACGTCAAAGCGGGGAGGCGACCCCGTTCCACGCACACTATATTCGTTATGCAAGCTCATTTATTCACGGCCTGCAATCGGCAGAAAAAGAGATAGGATAGAAGCGGCTTGCTATAGCGTCAGATGATTCCTCGGTCATTGCATCGTGGACGAACTTCCGCTTAGAAACTATGAAAATGCAAGGCAGACCAGAATTATCGTAGGTTTCTAACCTAAGCAAGCGGTCGCCGCCGAAATCTATATAGCTATGCTCCACCGAGGTCTGACCAAGACAATTGATCGATACTACTGCGACAGTTCCAAGGCCCGCCACGGTAAGTAGTTGAAATTACGAGACCGGCATTTCATTTTTGGATTCTTTTTGCCCCTTCTAAGGCAGGAGTTGCCTGTTTGTCGTTTCCTCTCTGGTTTTGACTTTAACGGTTTGGGGCGTAAAACTGATGAGCGAAAAAGTGCTTCGCCTGGAGACCCAAGCCGATACAATCGAAGACCCTTGAACTCAGCCGTCCAGCCCTAGGGCGCAGCATCATTCCTTCAAGCGTATAGCGGTGGGAAGGCGGTTACAGAAGTCTTTAATAAAGGGGTCCCACTTGACGTCGGTTTTCCGGAGTGGACGCGCAAGGCTGATTCCGCTCAGAGAGCAGCATCGACTCAATGCCACATAAGCCTGTCCATAGGCGAAAGTACCGCCCTGTCCGAAATTTATTAAACAACTGCCGAACGTTTGGCCCTGGCTCTTGTGAATACTGATCGCCCAAGCCAATATCAGGGGATATTGAGAATATTCGCCTATCTTTTCGGCTATTATCTTGTCCTCATTAGGAAGATAGACATATTTGTACTTTTCCCATGTAACGGGTTGAACATCGCAGATTCCGGCCGCGTTGATGAGCTCTACCTTCATCGTCTTCTCAGTTAGGTCACAAACGACACCAATACTCCCATTGACCCATCGCCTTCCTTCATCATTTTTCGTGAACATCACGCGGGCACCCTTTTTCAGTTTCAAAACTAACGGAACTGGGAGGCTATCCTTTTGCGTAAATTCACCTTGAAAGGTGCCTTCGAATGAATATTCCGGCGTTTTCAGATCCTCCAATTTCTGAATATTTATTCCATCAGCAACGTCATTTTTGCAAGTGAGCACGACATCGGGGGGGCTGCAGGGCCTACTCGAACATTGATCGTTTATCTGCGCTATCACAGAATCGAGATCTTCTCCTACCCTAACCTTGTTTAAAAGCTCGATAAACCCCTCGTCTTTTTGCCTGAAAACCTTAGTCAACTCAATCGGGACAAGTTTGGTCTCTTTCAAGCAGAAAGCGCCGAAAAAATAGATATTTTGATAACCCTTAGCCTCGAGGACTCTCTTGGGATTCTCCTTAACGACTGGAGGCAACTGAAATAGGTCGCCCTACCAATAGGATCTGCACCCCTCCGTACGGGAGGGATGGCGATCGGTTTCGCCTTAGGAACTTGTCGATACCGTCCATGATATCACAGCGGACCATGGACACCTCATCTATTATAAGGAGATCGAGTTTATTGAAGAGGTTTCGATCAAAGATGGGTTTTATGTCATCGTCATCGAGTACATCCTTGGCAGGGAATCGGCAAAATGAATGGATTGTTTGACCGCCTGCGTTTAGAGCTGCTATGCCGGTGGGAGCGACGACGGCCAAACGTTTTGTCAGGTTTTTTTGAAGCCAGCGGATTAATGTGGACTTACCCGTCCCGGCCTTACCCGTAACTAGAATAATGGGACAATTTGCCTCGATCAGATCGAGGGTATCTTTGTATTCCCTTGTGACGAGAATATCCTGAGGCAATTGCTTTTCGGTCCGAACAACAGATTTCGGCGGAGCAGACGCGGATTTGCGAGCTATTTGTTCGTTGATTTCCCCACAAGTTACTGATCTGAGTCCCAATCTTGCCAGAAGATCTTCTAAAAGACCCATGTTACCAGCCTCCCCCTGCTCTTCCGTTAATAGTGATCTGCCACTGCTGTTCGTTCCTTTCTATTCGGGTTAGCCGGGCAGCGCGCGAGTGACCGTGATGGCGTGCACCTCGGATGCCCCTCCCTTTCTTTTCAGCGTCCTTGCGCATTCATTTAAAGTCGTACCGGTAGTGAAAACATCGTCAACCAGGAGAATGCGCCGGCCCCGGACCATCTTCTTATCGGAAATCTCGAAGGCATCCTTCACATTTTTCAGGCGCTCCCCGCGTTTGAGGCGAGTCTGGGGCCGGGTTTGGTTCTTTCGTACAATAATATCGAATGAGACCGGCGCTTTGATTTTGCGCGCAAACTCCCCGGCCAGGAGGCCCGATTGGTTGAATCCTCTCTCCTTGAGGCGTTTGAGATGCAGCGGCACAGGAACGATAAGGTCGGGTGCAGGCAATTCCCAACCGGCATAAGCGATTTCCAGCAGCTCAACCAGGGGAGGCGCCCATTCCATTTGCGCCCCGAACTTAAACTGGTGGATGCGGGTGCGAATGATTCCTTCATGAAGTACGGCCGACCTGGCCGTGTCAAAATGGAAGGCGGGCTCGATACATTCGCCGCACAGGTGGTCCGGCGAGTCGGGTGAATCTGTAAAGGGCCTTCCACATATTGGGCAAAGAGGCGATATGGCCCACGGGATCTTTTTCCAACACGCGAGGCACCAGGACCTTTGGGGCTGGGTGTCTATCCGCTGGCAGCCCGCACAGCTCCTGGGAAGGCATAAATCCACGAGAATCGAGCCGGCAAATTTCAACCCCGATCCAATTGAGGCGAGTGCGGGCCGGAAGGCGAACCTTTTTTTCACAGGCACGCGGGCGCCGATCCCAGGACTGAGCGGATCTGTTTTGGGCGGGTTGAGTTGACAAACTTCAGGACTCTTGCAGCTCATCAGGTCACCCTTCGCTCACCCCGGCATCCATACCGGTAATCCATTCGGCTTGATTATAAGATGTCATAATTTGTTGAAAACCACAATCATATCTATGTTGAAAAAATCAGGAAACCGCAGTGGAATTCTTACGTTCCTCTTACCAGGGAGCCGACCTATGGAAACCGTCAGACCGTCGGGCAAGGGTCAATTTATCCTTCCCAAGGCCATCCGTGACCGGCGCCATTGGAAAGCGGGCACGGAATTCGTCATCTTCGACCGAGGCTATGACAGGCTTATATAGTACCCTACCGAAAAAAATAACCACTCTGCGTCGTGCGAGCGCGTAGCGGGCAGGCCGACCGCCGCCATTCTCGACGCTCTCCATTCCTGACCTGTCTATGATCACTGTCCATGACCAGAGACGGGGCGTTCGC
>Ga0187864_10003115_pt1 | contig 13773 bp, 10 predicted proteins | sample June2016WEW_11_4_FD_132985 | JGI IMG/M metagenome (GOLD analysis project Ga0187864, IMG submission 132985) | Peatland microbial communities from SPRUCE experiment site at the Marcell Experimental Forest, Minnesota, USA - June2016WEW_11_40 | ecosystem: Environmental > Terrestrial > Soil >... | reverse complement strand
ATCCCACGGCTCACGCCATGGGCTACCCTCTGTCGGCCCTCCGGGCCTCTGGAGGCGGGCAGTGAGTGCTACGTAGCGTGACCAGAGCCATTAGGTTAACGCCTATGGGCCGTTGGCTTGGGCTTTGTTAGGCCGCCCCTTTGGGGCTTAAGATACAGCGTGCGCTAACCAACCGCTGATCTTTCATTTACAGCTTTCCCCAGCGAAACTCGGAGCCGGATAACTGTTTTATTTCAAGGAAATAGCGGCCCGGCATTATTGACCATTTGTCCATCCCAGCTTAGCCTAGATCAATCTCAGGGACTCGGGTGAATCTACACTATGAAAAGAGTCGTCAAGCAGGGGTTCTGTGCTTCCATACCGTTGCTGGCCTTCATGCTGGCAGGCGCACCGCTTCTTGCCCAGGAGGTTACGGGCAGCATCCGGGGCGAGGTGCTCGACCCCAGCGGCGCCGGCGTGCCTTCGGCGGAGGTCACCGTGTCGCAGGTTGAAACCGGCCTGACGCGCGTAACGGCTGCCGGGCGTCATGGTGGTTACTTATTTGTACTCCTGCCGCCAGGGCACTATCGTCTGGTGGCGACGGCGCAGGGCTTTCAGAAGTTCGTGCAGGAAGGGATTACGCTCAGCGTCAATGAGAGCGCCAACGTTCCGGTCCATCTGGCGATCGGGTCGCCCGCGCAGGTTGTGCAGGTGCATGCGAATGCTTCCTTGATTGAAAGGGCGGACACCACGCTGGGAGAGACGGTGGGCGCGCGCGAGATCGTCGACCTGCCACTCAACGGGCGCAATTTCTCTCAACTCGGATTGCTTCAACCGGGAGTCGTCCCTCTTACACCGGGCTTGGCCGAAGCCGGGGGCTCGTTGCGCGACGGGCAACCCTATTCCGTGAATGGGCAGCGGCCTGAGTCCAACGATTTCCTCATTGACGGCGCTTCCAATTTCAACGCCGTGGATGGGGGCTTTGTGCTGAAGCCCCCCATCGATGCGATTGCGGAATTCAAGATTCTCACCCACACCGCCGACGCCGAGTTCGGCGACACATCAGGCTCGACTACCAACATCGTCACCCGGTCCGGGTCAAACCATCTGCACGGCGACGTGTGGGAGTTCGTGCGCAACGACGCCGTGGATGCCTCGAACTTCTTTGAGAACGCCGACGGTCTTGCGAAGGCCGAATACCGGCAGAACCAGTTCGGCGCCACGCTGGGCGGCCCGATCCGGCGGGACAAGACCTTTTTCTTCGGCTATTACGAGGGCTTCCGCAATCGCCAGGGCGAAACGCTGAGCGATGTGCGCGTGCCTTCCCTGCTTGAGCGGCAAGGGGATTTCTCTCAAGACGTCGCCCAAGACGGCCCGCTCCTCAACCTGTTTGCCCCCGGCGGTCCTGCGCCGCTTCCGGGCAACAAAGTTCCTGGCATCGACCCTACCGCGCAGCAGGTGCTGGGGCTTTACCCGCTCCCCAACGCCACCGACCCTAACGGCGTGCTCGATCTCTATAACGTCAGTCAAGTATTGCGCGACAGCGAGGACCAAGCCGGAGCGCGCGTCGACGAGTACCTCTCCTCGCGCGACACGTTGAGCTTCCGTTATATGTTCTTGAACGGCACTCTGTTCGATCCCTTGTCCACTTCGGGCGCAGGAGTTCCCGGCTTCCCGGTCGGCGAAAACCATCGCACCCAGAATTTCGTCGCCCAGTTGACTCACACGTTTTCGCCGACGGTCGTAAACATCGCGCGCCTGGCCTTTCTGCGCAACAAGTTTCTTTTTGACGAGCACCTCAATCACATTTCTCCCGCCTCGCTCGGCTTCGAGTTCCAACCCACGCTGGGCATTGCGGCCGGCCCGCCCTTTATCCAGTTTGGAGGCGGAGGTTACGCCAGCATTGGCGATCCCATCACCGGACCGCGCGATACCAACGAGAACGCCTTCGCGGCGGCGGAGTCCCTGACCTGGATTCACGGCCGTCACGAGCTGAAATTCGGCGGCGATTATCGTCGCGACCAAATCAACGTCGTGAATGGAATCGCCTCAAACGGCTTCTTCGTCTTCATCCCGGCGCCCCTGACCAATGCCTTCGCCAACTTCCTGATCGGGCAGCCCTATCTCTTTCTGCAAGGCGGCGGCGACCAGCCGGACGGGGCGGGCGACCTGTCGCGAGGGTTGCGGGGCAACGACTTTAACTTCTATGCCCAAGACACTTACAAGGTGAATTCGCAACTAACACTTAACCTGGGACTGCGCTACGATCTGCCTTTCCCTTACACCGAGATTCGCAATCGCCAGAACCTGTTTGTGCCAGGAGCGCAATCCAAGGTGATTCCCAGCGCGCCGCTCGGCCTGCTTTATCCGGGTGACGCGGGCGTCCCCGGCGGCTTGATCCCAACCGACACGCGAGCCTTCGCACCTCGCGTCGGCTTGGCATGGGATCCTCATGGTGATTCGCATTGGCTGGTGAGGTCCGCCTACGGCATCTTCTACGACCCGTATTACAACGGCCAGGGCGGTCCCCTGCAGACTCCCATCAGCGCGCCGCCCTATCTGCGTACCGCGCAGTTGCTGTTCCCTGGAAGCCTCTCGAACCCGTTCGCCAGCGGCGATCCGTTCGCCTCGCAATTTGCCGAGCCGATGACGCTGCTGACACTTTCTCCCCAGTTGCGCCTCCCCTACGCGCAGGATTGGAACCTGGCCATCGAGCGCTCATTCGGAAACGACTGGCTGCTCGAGGTTGGCTACGTGGGCACGAAGGGAACTAAGTTGCCGCGGTTTATCGAAGGCAATCCCTCCCTTCCCGAGGCCGGCCAAACCTGGGCAGGGCAGCAGAACAATATCGACCAACAGCGCCTCTACTGCATGCCGAATGCGCTGGGCAACTGCACCTACAGTTCCGTCGGGCTGGTCGCAGGCATCGCCAATTCCTCCTATAACGCGCTCGAGACCAGCCTGCGCAAGCGTTTCAGCCGCGGCGTCACTTTTCTTGCTTCCTACACCTATTCGAAATCTCTGGACGATGTCTCGTCGTTCAATATCACCGGCTCGGCGTCCCAGCCGGTCGCCGGGGAGAACGACTTGGCGCAGAATCCTTTCGACCTCGGCGCCGAGTACGGGCGCTCCATGTTCGACGCGCGCCACCGGCTTGTCCTGAGTTACCTGTGGGAACTGCCTTTTTGGAAGCAGGGACACAATTGGTACCAGCGCGCGCTGGGGAACTGGCAGGTGAACGGGATTACGACGCTTATGAGCGGCACGCCATTCACTGTGGAAGACCAGAGCTATAACGATGACGCGCCCGAGATCACCGGGTTTTCGTCCTTCCGTCCCAACCTCATCGGCAACCCCAATAGCGGTCCCAAGACGGTCGCGCAATGGGTCAACACCAGTGCGTTCCAGCGCATCGATCTGACGACGACGCCGGCGGGGGTGTACGGGACGGAGGGCCGCAACGTGGTTCAAGGGCCGGGCTTGGCGCAGTTTGATTTTTCGGCCTTCAAGAATATTCAACTCGCCGAATCGAAAAGCCTCCAGTTCAGGGCTGAGTTTTTCAATCTGTTCAATCGCGCCAATTTTGAGCTGCCCAACAGCGATATCAGCTCGACCACTTTCGGCGAGATTCAGCAGGCCCTTTCACCGCGACTCATCCAGTTCGCGCTGAAGTTCCTGTTCTGATCGTACCGGCCGGGCTGTTGTTCTGGACACCAACACTACGCAGAGGAGAAATACAAATTATGGCGTGGATTAAGACCATTCCGATGGCAGAAGCTGACGAGGCTTTGCGCCGCGCTGTGGAAGGCCAGCGGGCGCTCTATCCAATCGAGTACGCAACACCCGTACACGCATCCGAAGGAGGCGGCGCACAGATCGTGGAATCACACAGCCTGATCCCAGACGCGCTCTACCACGCCTTCGCGACCTTTGGCGCGCTCATGTCGCCGCAACTTCCGCTCAGCCGCCGCCAGCACGAGATCATCACCACTATGGTCTCGGTAACCAACCGGTGTGTTTATTGAATCGAGTCCCACGCAGAGTTTCTGCGTCGCGTCACCCTGGATGAAGCATTGGTAAGAGCGCTGGAGTCGGATTACACGACGGCGCCGCTCACCGCGCAGGAGCGCGTGATGGTGGATTACGTGGTCCAACTCAGCAAGGATGCCACAAAAATCAGCCGCGCCCATCACGAGCGGCTGCGCCAAGCCGGCTTCGATGATAAGGCCATTCTTCAAATCACCCTCATCGCCTCATGGTTTAATTACATCAACCGCGTTGCGGACTCGCTCGGCGTGGGCCGGGAAGGATAAGGGCTGCCGCGAAAACAGGCAATATGGTCACCACCCAGAGTGCCAAGCGGGCGCCCGGCCTGAGCGAAACTGATCTGCATTATTACGGCTGGCGTGTGGCGCTGGCGGCATGCCTGGGCGTCATGGCGGGGTTCGGCTCGCTGTTCGTGTACACCTTTGGCGTGTTCGTCAGGCCTCTCAGTGCTCAATTTGGCTGGGGTCGCGAGGGAATCTCGCGCGGCTTCGGTTTCGCGGCACTGAGCGTGGCCATTTGTTCCCCCACGCTCGGCCGCTGGCTGGACCGCTACGGCCCGCGGCGGGTCATCCTTCCCTGCGTGACCTTGTTTGGCTGCGGCATTGCCTCCCTGGCGTTGCTGCGATCACACTTGTGGCAGTTCTACGCCACTTGCATTTTGCTGGGCGCGGTTGGAAACGGCGCCGCTCACCTTTCCTACGCACGTGCCATCTCCACGTGGTTTCGACGCCGGCTCGGAATGGCGCTGGCGTTTGTCATGCTGGGGGCAGGCTTGGGCGCTATGGTCCTGCCGCTGGTGGCCCAAACCATCATTAGCCGATCCGGCTGGCGTGCTGCCTACCTGTGGCTGGGGGGGATTGCATTGGTGCTCGGTCTGGCGCCCACCTGGGCCTACGTCCACGAGCGTCCGCAAACACAGGACGATCCTGCTCCTGTCGCACGCTCCGGCATGACATGGCAGCAAGGCGTGCGGACCTATCCTTTCTGGATTATCGTCGCTGCACTTTTTGTGGGCTCGTTAAGCATGAACGGGGCGATCACCCACATGGCGGCGTTGCTGACGGACCGAGGCGTCACGGCCGGCAGTGCGGCGCTGTGCGCGTCCCTGCTCGGCGGATTGAGTGTGCTTGCCAGGTTAGGAGTGGGTTCGCTGCTGGACCGCTATTTTGGTGGCCGCGTTGCCATGTTGGTTTATCTGGTCACCGCTGCCGGGATTTTTCTGCTCGCCCGAGCGAGCAGCTTTGTCACGGGCTGCTTGGCCGCCGCGCTCATCGGAGTTGGAGCGGGCGGCGAAGCGGATATCACACCTTACTTGTTAACTCGCTATTTTGGACTGCGCGCCTTCTCCACGCTCTACGGTCTCACCTGGACGTTCTACGCCGTTGCCGGAGCCATCGGCCCGATAGTCTTGGGCCGCGCATTTGATCTAACTGGCTCCTACGGTCCGGTGCTGGTATCGCTCGCAGTGGCGACGGCATTAGCGGCTGTGTTGCTTGTCCTGCTGCCACGCTATTCAAACTCATCAGTAATTGATCAGGTCTGACCAAAACCCCTGCCCAGCTCGGACTGGCAGAGAGCGAAGCTCTGCGATCGGGGCGGCAGTGTTCGGAATCCGCAGAGCATTCGCCCTTCGCCTTCTCGCGTACCCGTGCGATGCCCGCCAGGTCCATGCTTACTCAGTGAACGAACGAGGCTGCGAGAATGATACGCTGCCGGACTCCGAGATCGACCAAACCCGCCACCTCCAAGTGCCCGGGGAATGCCAGAGCAGGCCAGCGGAGCAATGCTCCGTGGCCGGAGCAGGTCCGGAAAAGAAGACTGTGATCAGTCGTGCATCGTCGTTGTAAGCGAACTCGATGACTTCCGCCACCTCGCCGCTTGACGGGCTGGGGTGCCAACTGAAATCGCCGAATCGATTCCCCGGCGCGGCAGCGGGGTATTGTCCGTCCGGAGGAGAGAGGATGCTGGGAGGTTCGGGGACGTTGCCGGGAGTCCAGGTTTTCGTGATCAGACTAACAATAGCTGGTATTTCGCTCACGAATGACTTATTAGAAACCGGGTCGGTGCTGGCGGCCAGGAGGCGCCACTGGTCGCTGAGTTTTCTGAACACCATCTGCCTGCTGACCCAGCCGATGGTTCCAGGAGACGTGTAGCTTGCTATGGCAGGCACGAAGGCCAGATGGTCCGTTCCCCAATACCCGCAAGCCTTGACCGTCTCGACACGGCGCTCCTTTGGCTCCCTCACGCTAGTGTGCAGACGATCGGGATCTTCGAGATTTCTGAGGGAAGGGTCATTCTCGAGATAGGCGCGGGCGGCCCGCATAGCAATCTCGCTAAGCTCTTGGGGCAGCGCCGCGTCGGCACTGGCTCCGCATTCCGGCGGCCTTAACGCCAAGGTTCGCGCGGCCTCGAAGTTTGGCGAGGTGCGGATCAGGTATTGCCAGCTTCGCGCTTCGAGAGCCCCCAGTGACTCCGTCACCCGCAGCAATGCCGCGTGGATCTCCGGGTCGGATCCTATCCCTGTGACGCTTCCGATCGGCGTCGATCCGCCCTCGAGAACTCCGTTATAGTTGAAAACCAGAATGTCCGGCGGCTGATGATTCTCGAACGCGCGGAAAAACAGGCTGGCGAAACCGCGGATGGGGAAGGCCTCGACTCTCAAATCGTACCCCAGTTTTTCTGCGGCGAGTTCGAGGGTCGGAGGGACGGCCGTGTCAGGAGTGCCGCCCGTATAAGGGTCTCCGACTTTCCACACTGTAATTGCTTTTGCTCCAACCCGGAGTCCGTGTGGGTTTGCGGTCGTAGCTGAGTTTTGTGAGAAGATGCCAGGAGTGACGAGGAACAGTACCACTAGGGTGGCGGCACGCGGTGGGGCTGGGGTGTGCGTGGTCATGCATGACCTCCATGTCGGGGTTTCTAGCTGTTATGATACTCCCGAGGGTGCTGGTGTTGCCTGCTTTTTGATGGAGAGCTGATGAACGTCATTGAGACAACAGCTTTAACCCGCCGTTTTGGGGATTTGACTGCCGTGGACGAGTTGAATCTCGTCGTGGAGTCAGGCGAAGTGTTCGGCCTTTTAGGGCCGAATGGGGCGGGCAAGACGACGGTGATCAAGATGCTGACGACCCTGCTGCCTCCAACCTCGGGCCATGCGAAGGTGGCAGGATTTGATGTTCAGCGTAAGGCGGCACAGGTGAGGGCTGAGATTGGATACGTTCCCCAACTGGTGTCCGTTGACGGGACACTGACGGGCTACGAGAACCTGCTTATTTTCGCCAAGCTTTACGGTGTGCCGCGCAGCGAGCGCCAGGGGCGGATTGCGGCAGCATTGGGATTCGTGGGCCTGGGGGACGCCGCGCATCGGCGAGTTGCCGGGTATTCGGGCGGGATGATGCGCCGCCTCGAGATCGGTTTGGCCATGCTCCACCGCCCGCGGGTACTTTTCCTGGACGAGCCCACGGTGGGGTTGGACCCGGTGGCACGGCAAGCGGTATGGCAGCATCTGCGCGCGCTGGCCGCCGAATACGGCATGACGATCTTCCTCACCACGCATTTCATGGAGGAAGCGGACGCTCTGTGCGGCCGGGTGGCTATCATGAATCTTGGGCGCGTGGCCGCACTGGGACGGCCGGAGGAACTGAAGATGTCGATCGGAAAGCCCGAGGCCACGCTCGATGAAGTGTTTGCGCACTTCACGGGTCATGAGATCGATAGCGCGGGCAATTTCCGGGAAGTTTCGCGAACCCGGCGCACCGCGGCGCGGCTGGGGTGAGGCCAAGAGAATGCTGTAGGGGCAACCCTTGTGGTTGCCCTCGGGCGGCCACGAGGGCCGCCCCTATGACGAGATTGCCGAGTGAATCACGCGGAGCATTTTAATGCATGACGGTGAGAAGACAGGCGGGCTGACAGGATTCGTGCGGCAGTCGCTGGCGTTGGCGGAGATGGAGTTGCGCAAGCTGCTCCATGATCCCACGGAACTATTGACGCGCATCATTCAGCCGGTGCTGTGGCTGGGTATATTCGGCGAAGTGTTTACGCGCATCCGCGCCATTCCCACGGGCCAGTTGCCTTATCTTGACTTTATGGCGCCGGGCGTGCTCGCCCAAAGCGTGTTGTTCATTGCCATCTTTTACGGAATCGCGGCCATTTGGGAGCGCGACCTCGGGTTGATCCACAAATTGCTGGTGACCCCGGTGCCACGGCTAGCGCTGGTGCTCGGCAAGGCACTGTCCGCCGGTGTGCGCGCCCTTCCGCAAGCCGCCATGGTTTATATTCTGGCGTGGGCGCTGGGCGTAAGGATTAACTGGAGGGTCCCAGCGCTGGCAGGAGTGGCTTTGACCGTGCTCCTTGGCGCAGCCGCGTTTTCGACGCTCTCGCTGATTGCCGCGTGCATCGTCAAGACACGCGAGAGGTTCATGGGGATCGGACAGGCGCTGACCATGCCGTTGTTCTTTGCCAGCAACGCGGTTTATCCCATCTCGATCATGCCGAGCTGGCTGAAGGCGTTCGCTCAGATCAACCCTCTGACCTACGAAGTCGATGCGATGCGGGCCTTGATGGTGGCGGGCGGCCGCAGCCTCTACGGCATCGGCCTGGACTTGGCGGTGCTGGTTGCAACCACCGTGGCCCTGTTGGGGGTGGCGTCGCGATTGTACCCGAATCTTGCCCGCTAGCGAGCTTGCTCGTCATCCTGTGCATCGCTTTGCGAAAGAGGTTGACCGAACGAGGAGCGTGGTGTACGCTCAGCGCCAATTGACGGCATTTGGTTGGGAGCGCACGCAGGGCAACCGCAGGGGTTGTCGCTGCGCGTATCACCCGGGTCGGGGGGGAGGGCTGGATGGCGCAAGTACTACTCCCGCGACTTTAACTACTGTAGAGGAGGGTTCGGAGATGGTTCAACGGTTCATGATATTTGCGATTTTGTTTCTATCGGCGGCGGCAGCAGCGCTGGCCGCACCGGCGAATCCCGTAGACGGCCACTGGCAGGGAACGGTCAGCGGACCGAACGGCGATTTCACGCTCAATTTCACATTTAAAGCGGATGGTACTAAGCTGACAGGAACAGTCGAAACGCCCAACGGGGAGCAGCCTATTAGCGACGGGAAGATCGAAGGCGACAAGCTTTCGTTCAAGACGCAATTCCAGGACAACACCATCGAACACGAGGGGACGATCTCCGGCGATACGATCCAGTTAAAAGCCAAAGGACCGTGGGGCGAGATGGATATGACCCTCAAGCGTGTGGAAGAGAAAAAGACTTAAGGGCTCTCCTCAGTGCCCCGGCGAATCCATAGTTGATTCCGCGTGATTCTCTCCGGTGTAGCGGCGATTACGTGAAAGGTCGTATCTCGCCCTTACCGTGCCGGTGGTGGTAATCGAAAAGCTCTCATGAGCCGAAAGGCCGTCGACGCCCTTGACCGTGAGGCTTCCCGTATAACTCCCACCCAGAGTGTACGTGTGGGAAACGCTCCGTCCCACGGCCTTCGCTCCATCGCCAAAATCCCATTGATATGAAAGGGCCGGCACAGAATTGCTGCCTAGCGTGGCGGAAAGCGCGATGGATTGGCCCGCGCTTGCCGAGGCCGGCGCCTGCACGGTTACCTGAGGCGCGGCGGCGGGGATGGAGTCATCCACCAACTTGATCAGCCGTACGGAGTGCGCCGGTTGATCTGCAATCGCTAGAGTGCCGCCTTGCAGGGGAACTCCCTCGTCCTTATTCAGCACGTCGAAGGCGTGGAAGGGATGATCGGCCGGCAGGGTGAGGCCGGAGAGAGTGAAGGTGCGAGAAAGCGCGTGCTCCGTCCAATTGAAAACCGCAAGCATGGCTTGGTGGGGATCTTCAGCAAGGAAGAAGACGCTGGGTTCTTCGTCCTCCGGCCGGAAGGTCATCAGGTCAAGCGGCAAGGCGGCGCGGCCCAAGCGGTTCATGTCGATAATTTCCTGGTTCTCAACCAGCGCCAGCCGGTCGGGTTGCGAGCCGAGAGTCGGCAGATCGTCGCCGATCTCGTACATGCCACCGGCCAATGCCGCCAGCACAATCTGCACCTGCGCTTCGCTCGGGGTAATTCCGGTTCTCGACCTGTGCCATCCCTGGTCGGGATCAAGATTGACGACCTTGGTTACGGAAAACGCGTCCGGATCGCTGAGGTAGAAATTGCCGTGCATGTAAAAACGCGCCGCAATGTTCGGCACCGCGTCCTTACTGGCCGAAAATGAGTGCCCCGTGTCGGGCGCGATGCGTCCCTCCTGCACCAGGCCCACGGGATTCAACATGGCGCTGCCGTCCTTGTCCAACATCACGTCGTCGCCGACCGCTTTCCGAATGATCTCGAGGCCGATGCGCTGCGCCTGGAGCGCCGTGGTATTGGGCCGGTGGAAGAACCCTTCGATGGCGGTGCTATCCATGAAATCCAGCTTGATAAAGCGGATTCCCCACTCGCGGGCGATGATTTCATAGGTCTTGCGCAAGTATTCCTGGGCGCCGGGATGCGTTGGGTCGAGTACATAAAGATCATCCTGGCGCCGTGCGACTTGTCCGACCTTGATGGGTTTGCCTTGTGCGTCGTGGACCAACCAGTCGGGATGGCGTTCGAAGACCCAAGCACGACTCGAAACATAGAAGGGGGCAGTCCAGATGCCGGGTATAAGTCCCAGGTGGGCAATTTCATGCTCGATGTTCCACATTCCGTGCGGAAACTGCACGGAGTTCGCGGTGGTGTATTCGCCGCGGGCATAGGCATAGCCTTCGTCGATGAAACAGTAATCGAAGCCCAGCGATAGCAAATGCTGCGCCAGCCAAAGCGCGTTTGAGGCAACCTCGCCCTCAGTGACTCCCGCATAAAAAGCCGTCCAACTCCACCATCCAATGGGGGCGGGTTGTGGAAAATCGAGCTTATAGAGGCGGCGAACCGCTTTCCCGTAAGTCTCAAGCTCCTGCAAATAGTCTGTGCCGGCTGAAATCATGACCCGTTCGGAAGAAAGCGAATCCCCGGGAGGGACTGACAGGTTCAACTGGAGTTGCTGGCTGGGCGCGATCTGGTCCCGCTCAAGAACGAATTCCGTTGTGCCAGTTGAATCCACCGTAAAAGAAGTAATGTGCGCGTCGCGCGACGAGGGCGGGCTGACCTTCAAGTGCGAGACAGTCAGAAATCGATCCGAGGTGAGAGCCGACAGCATCAAACTCTGTTTGCTGGCGAGATTATAGATGAGATCGTTACAGGCACCGGAATAGATGCCATGGGGAGCTTCGGCGAGCGTGCCGATCTGGATGGCCGGGTCCTCGGTGAAGCCCTCGAACATCACTCGATCATTCTCTTCACTCGCACCCAGATTGACGAGCGGGTTGCCCGCCGCGTCAACCACTCGAATCGCCTGCACTGAAATGCTGTTGCCTGTTCCATTGCGCACCAGCACCGTGACGTCGCCGTAGGGCGCATCCTCATAGAGACGTAGGGTGCATACCAAATCGGGCTTGTTGGCGAGTCCGCTGAAGGTGACTCGAATGGCGCGGCCTTGGCCCAAGACGTCTTCAAACGATGTGGGCGTGGCTTCGTGGTGCGGATACTGGGAAGAACTCAGCCACTCACCATTCACTTCCACACCGACATTCGAAACCAATACCGGCTGCTGAAGCCCGAGCGAGCGGATTTCGTAAGCACCGTCTCGGGCCCTCACTGCGATCGTCAGTTGTTTGTTCTGAATCAACAGGTCTTTCTGTGCTGAGGCCTGTAGAGCTGAAACCACGATTAACGCTGCGACGTACATGAGTCTGGTCTTCATGAGCAGAGGCACCTCCCGGCGCACTGGGCAGAACGCGCCACGTTGTTAAAGAAGATTAACACGGCGGCACCCGCGATGCGTAGCGTAACCTTGGTCACTACTCGCGCCAATGCAGGCCGACCACACGGGCCGCCATTCGAAGCGGCATCACCTCAGCGGACGGATTTGGGTTATCCTGGCGAGTCAGAGTTGTTGCTGCCAGATTCTGGAAAGGATGTGAAACCTGACAATGACCCATCAACAGCAGATTCTAATCATCACTAAAGGTCACGGTGACATGCACGACCTTACCGAGCAAGTTGCAGAAGTTGTCAGTTCCTCGGCAATCCAACGCGGTACCGTCAATGTCTTCAACGTTGGAAGTACGGCCGCCCTGGGCACAATCGAATTTGAGCCGGGGCTTCAGCATGACCTGCCTGCCATTTTGGACAAGCTCATTCCGCCCAGCCGTAACTACGGGCACGAACAAGCGTGGCATGACGGGAACGGACACTCGCATTTGCAGGCGACACTACTCGGACCGTCGTTCACGGCGCCCATAGCGGGCGGCAAACTCATGCTGGGGACATGGCAACAGATCTTCCATCTCGAATGCGACGTTCGAGGGCGCCAGCGCACAGTCGTGGTGACGGTTGTCGGCGAGTGAAGTGCGTCATTAGAGTTCTCGCAAAGACGTGAAGTCCGCAAAGATCGGCCGGAAGAACGACGCGTCGCGAATGTTTTCGACTCCGCCCTACCTTGCACGGCGCGGGTGTGAGTCCAAGCCGGATCACGCCAGTCGGCGGCAAGTTCCATCGGAGCATGAGGACCCATCCGCCTCCCGCGCTTGAGGCTCGGTCGGCTCCCTGCGCTGTATCCCTTTCACCTTCTACTCCCATCCCTTCGCCAGAACGCCATGCCGCACCGGAGTTCACCTCGATCCCTATTTAACTAGGCACCCTTTGCCGGGTCCGGAACGGGCAGGCTTTGCCCCTTTCTCCAGTTTCAGAAAGGCGCGCACAAGAGTCGTCGTCACAACCCTCGATAAATGTGTCGATTGGGGCAGATCAGCGGCATGGTGTATCTGGCATGAAACTTGTTCTACACCTGTGCGAGTGGCGGCCAACGAAGCCCAAGCCCATAAAAGGGCCGCCTGGAGCAACGAGCCATAAGCTCCCAAAAGGAGAAGCGATGCCCGCACACGGTATTTCCAACAACGGTATATTGACTTATCTCAATTGTCATATTCAGAACATCCATAAGACGAGCAGCGGCAGGTGGCCGTCCCAGCGCGCAGTTCTTCCACTGGTTGTGATCGTGTTCTTTTGCGTCTTAGAATGTGCTTCGGGATCGGCCCCGCTCAGTTTGAGTTCAAAAAGCATCAGCTTCGGAAGTGTCACGGTGGGGAGCAGCATGACGCATGTCGTGACTCTTACGAATCCCGGGACTCGCAGTGTGCGAATTCTTGAAGCGGCCGTGAAAGGCGCCGAATTCAGTATTAGCGGGCTCGAGTTGCCCCTTACCTTGGGATCCAATCAGAGTACGACCTTTGGCGTGAGCTTTGCGCCTACGGCCGCCGGCAGCGTCTCCGGTAGCCTAACGATCGTCATTAATTACTATTACACTTTCTTACGCATCGCCCTGTCTGGGACCGGAGTCGTACAATCGCCTTCTGTCGCGATGTCTGCCAACAGTCTTGCTTTTGGAAGCCAAGCCGTTGGCGCCACCAGCGCCGCCCAAACTGTTACTTTGAGTAATACCGGCAATGGAGCCTTGAGTATCAGTGGTATTGCGCTCACCGGCGCGAATCCCAGCGACTTTGCGCAGAGCAACAATTGCGGGGCCAGCGTGGCAGCGGGCGGCAGTTGCACGATCAGCGTGACCTTCACGCCGGCCGCCAGTGGTTCCTTCACAGCGGCGGTGAGTGTTGCGGACAATGCCAGCGGCAGCCCGCAGACGATGGCCCTGTCCGGCACGGGGGCGAGCCCT
>Ga0187864_10003114_pt1 | contig 13788 bp, 8 predicted proteins | sample June2016WEW_11_4_FD_132985 | JGI IMG/M metagenome (GOLD analysis project Ga0187864, IMG submission 132985) | Peatland microbial communities from SPRUCE experiment site at the Marcell Experimental Forest, Minnesota, USA - June2016WEW_11_40 | ecosystem: Environmental > Terrestrial > Soil >... | reverse complement strand
TACGCAAACTTAGGTGTGATTGCGTTCTTTCAGCATGATTATCGGAAGGCGTCGCAGTATCTGCGCAAGGCTCTCGCCATTGACCCGTCTCTAATAAAAACGCAGGCTCTACTGGGAATTTGTGAAAGAAGATTGGGAGACCGTTCGGCACAGGAGTTACTGGAGAAGTCATTTCCCGTCTTGAAAGACAAACACCTGCAAATCCAGACGGGTTTGGAATTGGCTAATATCTACTACCAGCAGGGCAGTCTCGATCGCGCTGCTTCTGTGATGCGGTCGCTGGTAGATCTCGACCCTGACAATGTCGAAATCTTGTACATGGCGCAGCGTGTTTATTCCGATTTGGCCGACGACACGCTGAACAAGTTGGCGATCCTTGCGCCGGATTCCGCCCGGATGCAGCAAGTGATCGCGGAGCGCCTGATCAATGGGGGCGACTTGAAGGGAGCCACGGAACACTTCAGGAAGGCGCTGGAGATCGACTCGCACTTACCAGGCGTGCACTACGAACTGGCGGAGGCCATCCTGGAGTCGGCGCCGGGCGACGCGCAATCGGAGGCCGCGGCGGAGCAAGAGCTGGAAACTGCCGTGAAGCTCGATGGCGCCAGTTCCCGGACGGAATGCGAATTTGGAAAGATCGCTTTTCTGCGCTCAGATCCGGACGGCGCATACGCTCACTACAGCCGTGCCTTTGCCCTGAATCCAGGAGATGCGGAAGCCCAAATCGGTCTTGGCCGCGTGCTGGCAACCATGGGGAAGCCCCAGGAGGCGGCGAAGTATTTGCGCATGGCCGTCCAATCGGATCCGCTCAACGACGAAGCCCACTTTCGGCTGGCATCGGTTTCGAAGAGCCTTCAACTGAAGGATGAATCCGAAAAGGAACTGCGGCTGTTTCGGGAAATCAAGCAGGCCAAGGAGCGTCTCAGCGGGTTGTACTGGCAGATGAACAAGAAGCCTCCAGGGCAAAAGGACCGGATCCCCGATGCGGAACCATGAAAGCCCAGCTTTCTCCCCGCGTCTTCTTTTCTGCTGGATCGTCGCGATTCCCGGCCTTGCCATGAATGTCGCGGCCGCGGCCAGTATTGCTGCCGCTGCCACGCCGCCGAGTCAGCAACCATCGGAGCCCGTCGATATCACTCCGCTCAACGGCGAGACCTATTACATCGTGAACCAGCTCAGCGGCCTCCAAGCCGACCTCGATAACAACTCGACGACCGCCGGCGGCCACATCGTTCAACAGCCGCGCAGTTTCACGAATCTCAGCCAGAGATGGACCTTCACCCGGCTTTCCGGCGGGTTTTGGCGAATCGGCAATATTCGCAACGGCCTTTGTTTCGATAGCGCCTCCAGCTTCGGAGCGGCCCATCAGGTTGCCGATGGCGCGCGCCGCGCAGCGGTGCGATTAGAGGTTTGCCGGCAGCTACCACGTCGCGGGCGTGCAGTCGGGGAGGCCGGCCGCCAGGCGTCCGCGTGCTATGTGGCGCAGAATCCTTGCGCGGCGGTTGACTCCGAGCAGTGGGTCCTCAACGCGACCAGCAATGGCTACTACACGATTTCGAATAAAAGCACGGGTCTCGCGCTCGATTTGTCTCAGAGTTCCGCGTCGGCAGGAGCGCCGCTCGATCAAACCGAGCTATCGGGTACCGCGACTCAGAGCCAGCAGTGGCTGCTCCGCCCAGCCTTCTTTCGCGGAGTGGATAATGCATTGTTGGAGAAGCAGGAGGCCGCTCGGGCCGCAATTGGTTTGTCCTGGTGGAAAGATGCCGGTCAGCCACAGGACGTGCTCGAGATTTTCAAGAACCATGGCGTCAATATGGTGCGATTGAGGCCGACGTCGGTGCCACCCTACGCAAACGCGTCGCAGCCGCAGTGCAAGGGCAATGCCTGCTACGCCGAAACAGACGCGCAGGATTTGGATCTTGCGAAGCGTGCGAAGAATCTCGGCCTGAGTATCGAACTGACCCTGCTGTTCGATGGCGGCAGCTCTTCCAGCGTGCCGGCGGCGTGGGCCAGCGACACGCTGGGCGCGCAGTTACAGTCGGACTTGTACACTTACGTGAAAGCCGAGCTCTTGTCGTATCGGCAGGCAGGAACCATGCCGGACCTGGTGTCTATCGGCAATGAAGTCGATACCGGTTTTCTCGGGTCACTCGGCAGCCCGACGGGAGCGGACTTTGGCGGTTTCGCCGCTTTGCAGATGCAGGCTATTCAGGCAGTGAACGATGCGGCGGCGGATACCTCGCTGGGCCCCGCGATTCCGGCCCCGCTGACCTGTATTCACATCACACCGGCTTGGGATCTCACACAATTCTTCACGCTCGCGAATCACAACAATATTCCCTATGACGCCATTTGCCAGAGTTACTACCCCATCTATCATGGTCCCTTGACCGCGGCGCAGGCTGCCGCCTCCAATCCCGGCAACAAGCCGATCGAACAAGAGGTATTGATTAACGCCGCCAATAACATCGGGAAGCCGATATTTATCGTCGAATCCGGGGAGCATTACGAGAATGGCTTCGACTCGAACGATCCGTGGTACGCTCCGCCCACGCCGGCGCTGCAGCGTCAGTTCCTGCTGGATCTCGAAAGTGTGGAAAAGGGTCTGCCGAATAACCTGGGGATGGGAGTGGCGTACTGGGATCCCGCCGGCGTGAACATACCCAATTCGAGCGGCGGATTTGTGAATGGCGATAATCTGCCGGACGCGACCTACATCTGGAATGGCCTGACGCTCTTTGACAATGCGGATACCTCCGGATCGACAAACGTAACTGCTTCGAACTATTCCACGCTGCTTCCAGGCATCGATGCACTGGGGGGCAAGCTCGATCCTACTCTAAGCTATAAGTTCGTCAGTCTGAGCAGCGGGCTGATTCTGTCAGTTTCTCAAGCTTCTACCGCCGGCGGCGCTCTGCTCGACGTCGAGGTGGATAATGGGAATCCAACCTTGAGCCAGCAGTGGCGCATCACGAGCAACAATGACGGGTATTTCCAGATCGCCAGTCTCAATCCAGGTGCGGGCAACGCCACGAATGTGCTGGATGACTCCGGGGGATCGACCGTCAGCGGAAACGCCATCGTTCAATCTCCATCCGGCAACGGCCCTGAACTGGAATGGAACGTCGTTTCGGCCGGCAACAGTTACTTCAGTTTTGTCAACCGGGTGAGCGGCCTGGTGTTGGACATGAACGGCGGAGCCGGCGCGCAGGCCGGGTTCGCCGTCCAAGAACCGCAGGATGAAAACAGTCCGACGCAGCAATGGCAAATTGTTCCGGTCCACTAGCACGCCGCGTGAGGAGGCGCTGAAAGACGCATGAAAACAGTTCCCAGCATCATTCTTTTGATGTCGCTGCCTTTGGTGGTGACGCCTCTTGGCGCGGCCGAGTATGCGGTTGGCGCCGATCTCTCTTTTCTGAAGCAGGCGGAGGACCGCGGCAAGGTCTTCAAAGATATGGGCGTCGTCAAGCCGGGGTTGGAAATATTCAAGGACCATGGCTACAACTGGATTCGCCTGCGACTTTTTCATACACCCACAAATCTGCCCAACAATCTTGAGTACACCATCGCGCTCGCCAAGGACGCTAAGCGGCTGGGTTACCATTTTCTGCTCGACTACCACTATTCCGACACCTGGGCCGATCCGGGCAAGCAATTCCTTCCCAAAGCCTGGGAAGGCATGTCACACGCCCAATTGGTCAAAGCAGTTTTCGAATATACAAAGCAGACCATCTCCGCGTTTCACGAGGCGGGCGCGCCTCCGGACATGGTGCAAATCGGCAACGAAGTCATCAATGGCATGCTCTGGCCGGATGGCCGCCTCCCTGACCATTGGGACAACTTCGCGGATCTGGTCAAAGCGGGCGTTGCGGGCGTGGACGCAGGAGCCGGAGATGCGCCGCGCCCTCAAATCATGATTCACATCGATCGCGGCGGCGACAAGATTCGGACCAAGTATTTCTTTGACAAGCTCAATTCCTATCGCGTCAATTATGACGTCATCGGCCAGTCTTACTACCCCTGGTGGCAGGGCAGCCTGAACGATCTGCGCGAAAACATGGTTTTCATGGCGCAGGAGTACAGGAAGGACATCATCGTCGTGGAGGCCGCCTACAACTGGATGCCGGCCGAGTACACCAAGCGGCCCGGACCGTTTCCGGAAACGCCCGCCGGACAAAAGGAGTTTCTCGAAGAAGTGAATCGCGTTGTGCAAGAAACTCCGGATGGCCGCGGGAAAGGCGTGTTTTGGTGGGAACCAGCCGTGATCGGCCCGCTGGGTGCCCGCGGATTCTTCGACGAGACCGGCAACGCTCTCCCAGTGATAACCACATTCGATAAGTACACGCGGCACTGAGAGAGCGGATGATATTCAAACCGCTTCAACCGATTTACCGTTACTACTGGTACTAAGTAGGCCTCTGGTACGTAAGGGTGTTAGGCGCCTGGTCCGCGGTGCCCCGCGCGGCTCAACGGACTGCCCCGGCCACATACTTATGAGCGGCTTAGGAATCGGCCGCGGCACCAGATTCATCAAGAACCACACCTAGGCGATCTGGTACTCCCAAGTCTTTCTCTAAGAATTAATTCTTTGTATCCTAGATAGTGTAATGGACTGCGAACTTAGAGAAGAACTGGCGAGCCAATACTTGCGGGTTCTCGATCTCGTGGACCGAGCCAGGCTCCGGTTGCGTAACTCCGCCACGCAGACCAACATCGAATGCGCCAATACGGAGCTGCGCCGGGTCGAAGAGTACAGGCACGATCTACTGCACGAAATCGCCGAGCATTGCAAGAGCCACTTCTGTGCCACGCAGAAATTGGAAAGAATCTGCGGGCTTGAGCTGGTTTCCCGCGAAGTGGTTTCCCCCGCGCCGGTTTTCCGCGAGAGGGTGGCGTAGGCGGGGCCATGACCTCGGGCCCCTCCGGCGCCATTGGGTGCTCTTATCCGGTAGCGGTTTAACCCTCTTCTCTTCCCAGGGCTCTGCTATTCGTACCGCAAAGCGATGATCGGGTCCACGCGCGTGGCCGCGCGGGCTGGGAACAGGCAGGCCGCCACACCGGCCACGAACACCAGAGCGACCACGCCCACCAGCGTGACCGGATCGAACGTCGACACGCCGAAGAGCTGACTCGCCAGAGCCCGGCTGACACCGAAACTGGCCAGCAATCCGATGCCGGCTCCCAGAGCGAGCAGCCGCAGCCCCATCCGCAGCACCATGCGCAATACCACCGAACGGTCCGCTCCCAAGGCCATTCGCACGCCAATCTCATGGGTCTGTCGCGTTACCGCGTAGGCCACCACGCCGTAAACGCCGATCGCCACCAGAATAAGGCCGACTATGGCGAAAACGGCTAACAGATACAAGCCGAACCGCGGCTGGGCCATCGCAAACTGATTGATGAAGTCCTCGTCGGTTCCATTGAAACCCAGCGCCACGCTGCGATCCGCCGCCCAGATTTCCCGCCGCAGCGTATTGAGCAGCAGCTTCGGATCGCCGGAGGTGCGGACCAGAATGCCACGGAACGCGCCGCCCATCACGCTGTAGGGCACCCAGATTTCGGGCTGAGCGGGCCGTTGTAGTCCCTGGTTCTTTACGTCGGCCACGATACCGATAATCTCGAATGTGGGATCCTTCAGTGGGTCGGGAAAGTTGCTGGTGCTGAGGTCGGGCAGCGTCGCGCGCTGACCCAGCGGATCGCCCGTCAGGAACTTCTTCGCGAACGTCAGATTCACCACGCCCAGCTTGCGAGCGCCATTCACTTCGGCTTCGGTGAAGGTCCGCCCGCGCAGCAGCTTCATGCGCAGTGTGTCGAAATAGCCTTCGCTGCAAAGTTCAACCTGTGAGCGCCAGTCCTCGCCTGCCGACTTGCCGGGAATCTCCAGCTTGCTGACAAAGCCGCCAAACGGCGGAAGCGAGGTTGCTTCGGTGGCCACCACCACGCCGGGCGTCGTCTTCAGGTGGTCGAGCAACGGACGGAAGAAGCCGGTGATCTGCGCGGCGCCCTTGTAGCGCTCGGGCGGCATGGGCAGCACGGCTGCCAGAATGTGCGATGGATCGGCTCCCAGTTGCACCTGTTGGAGAGCGAAGAAGCTTCGCATCAGGAGACCGGCGCCGGTGAGCAGCGCGAGCGACAGTGCGACTTCTCCCACGATCAGCCCGTTGCGCAGCCCCGCGTGCCGGAATCCGCCGGAGACTCCCTTGCCTGTGTCGCGCAACACCTCGTTAAGGTCGCGCCGCGTGGCGTGCAACGCCGGGGCAGTCCCAAATATAAGCGCGGTGACCATTCCAGTGGCGAGGGCGAACAGCAGCACCGACGTGTTGATGTGGATGTACGCCTCCGCCGGGATGATCTGCGCCGGAACAATGGCGATCAGCCCTTTGATGCCGCCCCACGCCAGAAAACAACCCGAGGCCGCGCCCAACAGGCCCAGCAGCAGGCTCTCCGTCAGAAGCTGCCGCACCAGCGCCCAGCGGCCCGCGCCGAGGGCCGAGCGGATGGCGATTTCCTTCTCCCTCGCGGTCGCCCGGGCGAGCAGCAGGTTGGCCACATTGGCGCACGCGATCAGCAGCAGCATCCCCACCGCGCCCATCACGATCATCAGCATCACGCGGAATGGGCCCACCACCGTGTCGGCCAGCGTCTGAGTCTGAATCGTGAACTGCTTCGGATACTCCTTCGGGTAGACTTTGGCGAGGCGGTGCGCGATCACGTCGATATCGGCCTGCGCCTGGCGCATGGTCACGCCCGGCCGAAGATGGCCGAGCATCCAGAAGTAGTTCGGGAACTGGCCCGCCGCCACCTCGTCCGCGCGATCGAGCGACGCGGGGATCCACAAATCGGAGTCGCCCCAGCCGAAGCGCTGCGGCATGATGCCAATCAGTGTGCGCGGCACGCCGTTCAGCACGAACGTGCGACCCACGATTTTCGGGTCCGCGCTGAAGCGGGAAACCCAGACCTTGTAGCGCAGAACGAAGACGGGAGGTGCGCCGGGCCTGTAATCCGCCGGCCCCATGACGCGCCCCACCAGCGCCGGCATGCCGAGAAACTCGAAGGTATCCGGGCTCACCAGAGCGCCGTTGAACTGCTCGGTTCCTTCGCCGTTGTCGTAGAGCACGTCGATGCCGCAATTGCCGACCGCGCGATCGAAGACATGGTTCTGTTCCTGGTAATCGAGGAACTCGGGCACCCGGAAACCGCTTCTGCCGCCGGGGTCGCTGCGAGTGGAATCGTGAATTTGGATGGTGACCAGCCGATGCGAATCGGTGTAGGGAAACGGCTCCAGCAGGACGTTGTCGATGACGCTGAAGATCGCCGTGGTCGAACCGATTCCCAGCGCCAGCGCGGCCGCGGCGAGACACGTAAAGGTGCGATCCCGGCCCAGGCCCCGGGCCGCCGAACGAATTTCGCGCCACAGGAGAGTCATGCAGGGAATACGCTGCGAGCTGGAGCGAAGTTGCAGAAAAAGCGTCCAGCCGGCTAGGGCCTGCTGCCGACGACCGTAATGGGCCGATCCCTTTGCCCGGGCGGATCACACGGAGCGGTGCAGATCGCAAGCGGTTCGCTTCAGAGGGTAGTCAACGAACACTTCCGCCCTCACTCAGAGAATCGCGCGGGATTGGGGCTAACCCCGGTGTTTTACATTAGTGAACTGCATAGAGGACGGTCGTTGCCGACCGCGGGGCAGGAAGCTTCCGTAGATCGCGCATCTGGTTGCCAAACACGCCCGGTCTGCGGTACACATGCTTATGTGCTCCGCTTCGGATTAACCGCATCGATTCTGGCCGCGGCAGCTAGTCTGATTGCGGCCGACAAGAAACCGTCCGACCTCACACTGCACGATCTCTCCGGCAAAAAGGTCCAGCTTCGCGACTATCGCGGCAAGATTGTGGTGCTGAACTTCTGGGCCACCTGGTGCGTCCCCTGCCGCGAGGAGATGCCGATGATCGTGGAAGCGGAAAAGACGTGGGCGGCGAAGGGCGTTAGTTTCATCGCTATCTCGCTCGATGACGATAAGACCAAAAGAAACATTCCAGCGTTTATCGACCAGTATCATGTCGATTTCCCAATCTGGACCGGCGCGTCTTCGGATTCGCTCGATAAGCTTCGAATGGGCGAAGGCGTCCCCGACACGGCATTTCTCGACGAAACCGGAGTCGTGGTGGCGCGCGTTCTCGGCGAGATTCGCCGCGCCGAACTCGATGAGCGGCTCGTCTGGCTCACGGGCGATCGCAAATCCGCGCCTCCGCCGGCACTAATTAACCACTTCTAGTTGCTTTTAACTATTGCCCGCTCTCCACCAGGCCGGTACCATCCCCACATGGGGTCCTCACTGGGTAATCTACAACGCACATTTTTCGCGAGCGGCCTTGCTATCGCCGCCTCGCTACTTACAACCACGCCCGCGCATGCGCAGGGCTGCATCGTGGCTCGCTCCAATGGCGAACAAGGAGGGCCGGAAAGCGAAGGCGGCTATGTGACGCCGGGGGAATGGAACTTCGACATCGGATTCCGTCATCAGTTCTCCTATATTCATTTTGTCGGACCTGTCGAGCAGTCTTATCGCGTTCAGGACGGAACCGAAGTCATGAACAAGATAAACCTGGAGAACTTCACCGCGACTTATCAACTGACGCCACGGTTTAGCCTGACGGCGGACCTTCCGCTGCTAACCGCCAGCCGCCGGTCCAACAATTCGGCGATTACTTACACGTCCGCCGGCATCGGGGACAGTTCCGTAGTGGCGAGCGGCTGGATATGGAATCCCAGGAAAAGCCACCGCGGTAATATCCAGTTAGGTCTCGGTATCCTGCTTCCTACGGGCAAAGACGACGTCGCTAACACGGTCGACACGGGCGGTGGGAAGACGACGACCACCATCGTGGACTATTCGATTCAGCCCGGGCAGGGCGGTTGGGGCATCCCCCTGCAATGGTCGGCCTATAGAGACTGGCTGGGCAGTCAATTCTACTTTAACGGCAGTTATACGGCGATGCTGGAAGATATCAACAACGTGCTCAGAAGCTCGACCCTGAATCCAGTTACCCTGACACAATACAATGCGATCATGGATCAGTATCTCGTGGAGGGCGGCGTGGCTCATCCAATCTCCAAGATACGCGGTCTGACGGTCACATTCGGACCGCGGCTGGAGGGAGTGCCGGCGCGCAATCTCTTCCCGACCGGCAATGACCTGGGCTTCCGGCGCCCCGGGTTCGCGGTCTCCGCCGAACCGGGTATCCAGTACGTCAGGCACGGGAACATGCTCAGTTTCACGATTGCCCGCGCCATCTATCGCGACCGCACAAAGAGCGTCCCCGACGATCTTACCGGCGGTCATGGCGATGCGGCGTTCGCTAACTGGGTGTGGCTGGCGAGTTATTCATTCCGGGCAGGCGGCAAGCATGTGGAGACGGAGCCGCCATCGGCGTCCAATTCCGCCATGCCAACCCATGCCACTTCCGCCGCGGTTGTCACTCCACCCAGCGCGCCCCACCAATAACTCGCCGTGGCGCGGGCTGTCGCGAACGGTAACGCCGGCGGTCTTTGCCGCCGGTGCCTTTTCTCTGTCTCTATTCCGATGTAGCGGCTGCCAGACGCGGATTTCCGCCATCCTCGCCCAAGGACACCGGCGGCAAAGACCGCCGGCGTTACCGCCCCACTTACGCCAAATCGAACTTTTCCTGATGGAGCTGCGGATCGCTCTTGACGATCACGGTGCGGCCGAGTATCTCCTCCAGCTCTTGCAGGTAAGTGTTCTGGTTGCTCTTGAGAAGCTTGCCGACCTCCGGAGACACGCGCAGCAGGACGTCCGCGCCTTCCAGGGCGGCGGCGATCTTCTGGGCTTCTCCCAGGATCTCGCCCACCACCGTCTGCGGGCTCTTCACGTAGCCGGCGCCCTCGCAATACGGGCACGGCGTGCAGAGCGTGCGCTCCAGGCTTTGCTTGACCCGCTTGCGGGTGATCGCCACCAGGCCGAAATCGTTGAATTGAAGAATCTTGTATGGGGCCCGGTCGGCCCGCATGGCGTCCTCGAGCGCCTGCATCACCTTCTGCCGGTTCTTGCGCTCATCCATGTCGATGAAATCGACCACGATGATGCCGCCCAGATCGCGCAGGCGGATCTGCCGCACAATCTCGCGGATGGCGTCGGTATTGGTTTTGACGATGGTGTCTTCCAGGCGGTTGGACTTGCCGACGAACTTGCCGGTGTTGACGTCAATCGCCACCAGCGCCTCGGTCTGATTGATGACGATGTGGCCGCCGCTCTTCAGCCAGACCTTGGGGCGCAGGGCTTTTTCGAGCTCCGCCGTGATGCCGAACTCGTCGAAGATCGGGTTGGCGCGGGAATAGAGTTTGACACGAGTGATGAGGGCGGGCTGGAAGCGCTCGACGAAGCGCAACACGCTTTCGTAAGCTTCCTCGTTATCCACCCAGATATTCTTGAAGTCGGTGGTGAGCTGGTCGCGCAGCACGCGTTCCACCACGTTGAGGTCGTGATGGATGAGCAGCGGCGCCGGCTTGCGCTCGGCCTTCTGCCGCATGTCGAGCCACATGTTGTATAGGAAATGCATGTCGGCGCGCAGCTCTTCTTCGCTGCGGCCGTCGCCGGCCGTGCGCACGATGAAGCCGCCAGGGATGCCGGTTCGATTGGCTTGCAGCACGCGCTTCAGCCGCGAGCGTTCTTCGTCGCTCGGAATCTTGCGCGATACGCCGATGTGGTCGACGGTCGGCATGTAGACCAGAAAGCGGCCGGGGAGCGCGATGTGCGATGTGATGCGGGCGCCCTTCTGTCCCAGCGGTTCCTTGGCGATCTGGACGATGATTTCCTGGCCGCTGCGGAGCAGGTCGCTGATGGAAGCGCCGGCGCCCTTTTCGGGGCGGCCCTCACTGGCTCTAGGCGCGGCGGCGGTGCGCTGCTCGGGGCGCGCTTCCTGCGGGCGCGGAGCCTCGCCGGGCGCCGGATTGCGGTCGCGGCCGCCGCGGCGGCGCATGCGGCGGGAAACCCGATGCTGGTAACGGGGACCCTGTTCGCGCAAGGTTGCGGTGAGGCTGGCGGGCGTGCTCGCAGGCTCCGTGCCTCCCTCTGAGACCTGGTCGTCCGCCGCGGCTTGACTCTCCGCAGTGCCTTCGCCTTCGGCAAAGTCTTCGCCTTCGGCAAGGTCTTCGACTTTGGGAGCAGCTCCCAGCTCGTCGCCGGCTTCAGTCGAGTCCGGCACCGGGGCCGATTCCGGCTCATCGGCGAGCTCGCCCGAAACTTCTTCGACATCGATCCGGGCTTCGGCTAATTCGGCGGCAACTTCCTCAGCCTCGATTGGAGCTTCCGCCGCTACGGCTTCCACCTCAACTGGCGTGGCAGGCGCGGCAACATCGACGGGTACAGCAGGAGGTTCGGCTGCCTCAACCGGCGTTTCGGGTTCGATTTCGGCGCCTTCAGGCTCGTGTTCGGCGCCGTCGGACTCTTCGAAAGCACCCAGTTCCGGCTCTTCCACCGCGCGCGCCGGGCCGGTGTACTTGGCCAGCGATTCGCCGGGCAGAACCAGCAGATCGTCGCTGAGAGATATACCCGGCTCGGCAGGCTCCGGCAGCCGCGGTTCGATCGGCGCAGCGGGCCCAGCGGCGTGATGGCCGGGCGAGTAGAACTTGGAATCGGGCAGCCCGCGTCCACCCCGCTGGCCGCGGCGCCGGCGGGAACGGCGCCCTCCGCGGCGGTCGCGATCGCGTTCGTCGCGGCGCTGTTCGGATTCGGGCGCGGCGGCCTCGGCCATTTGTGGCGGAGCGGGCTCGATAGCGGCGCCGGTTTCTGCCACAGCGGCCGGTTCAGCCGCATCCGCCACAGGCGCAGCTTCCGCCGGAGCCGGCGGCGCGGCTATCGTCGCGGCTGGTGGAGTGCGGTCCATTTTGAGGACCTTCTCCTCCACGCTGGTTACGATCTTGTCGTACTCTTCGTTGTCTTCGAAGAAGTCGGATACATAAAGAAATGCATCTCGATCCAGGCCGATATCGACAAACGCCGATTGCATGCCCGGCAGGACGCGCGTCACGCGGCCTTTATGGATACTGCCAGCCAGGGAATATTCGTTTTCCCGCTGGTGATAGACCTCGAAAACCTGATCGTCCTCAAGAACCGCCACACGCGTTTCGTGGCGATTGGAAGAGATCACTAACTCCTTGGACATCCGCTGCCTCCCCGGGAACTTGGGGAGAGTCTCGGAGGCGAGGTGGGCGCCCTGCGTGCGCGCCGGACGCGCCTATGCGTATAAGGCGGCAAGCCCGTCGCTAAAGAAGCTCACGCTGGCCGCCGGCGGAGCTTTCACTCGAACACCGGACGGCCGGGAACCGCTCCTCCTTCTGGGGGAACGCTCAAGAAAGCGCCACCACCCCGAGGGTCTCTTCTTAGGCTCCCGATAACCTTTCTATTGCGGGCGCGCCCTTGTGGACGGCCCGGCTAATTCACAAATCTTCTGAGGCGGACGTTATTCACCAGCCCCAAAGCCAAAAAGCTCGACCAGATACTGGAACCACCGGCGCTGAAGAACGGCAACGGAATGCCGGTCACCGGCATCAAGCCCGCCACCATTCCCACATTGACCACAACGTGGAACAGTAACAGGCTGGCCACTCCCATGCAGATATACATACCCACCGGATCGGGCGCCGTTTGCGCATTCTGGACAATGCGCATAATCATCACAAAGAACAGCGACAAAACAATTACTACGCCGACAAATCCATGCTCTTCGGCAAGCGACGCAAAGATAAAGTCCTTCTGCGACACCGGCAGGAAGCGCAACTGGGTTTGCGTTCCCTTGGTAACTCCCTTGCCGAACATCCCACCCGCTCCCACCGCGATCTGGGATTGAATCAACTGAAACCCGGCTCCCTGGGGGTCGCGATCCGGATCCAGAAAGCTGACCAACCGCGCCCGCTGAAAGGGCTGCAGGAACTGCCAGCCCACGGGAATCGCAATTATCATGACCACGGCGATGACGATTACGTACTTGCGCCGCAGCCCGGCCAGAAATGCGCCTACCATCAAAATGGCGATATACGTCAACGAGGTCCCCAGATCGGGCTGTTTCAGCACCAGCAGCGTGGGAACCAATACCAGCGACGAAAGTATCGTCATCTCCCGGATCTCCAGCGTTTCCGTCTTGATCTCCGCCAGATACCGGGCTACCAATAATATTATCATCAGCTTGACAAATTCCGATACTTGCAAATGTAAACCACCGCCGAGCGGAATCCAGCGGCGGGAGCCAAAGGCCGACTGGCCCACCGCGTAAGTCACCAACAGGGCCACCACCGAAAGGATGTAATAAGTCGGAACGTAATTGAGCAGCGTATGATAATCCACCGCCAGAACCAGCCACATCAGCAACAGGCCGCCGCCGACGTAGAGGATCTGGCGCCACCAGGCGCTGTGGTACGGGCTATCGAGCGTGGCACTGAAAATCTGCAGAATCCCGATCCCGCACAGCGCCAGCGAGATCAGCAGCAGGGTCCAATCCAAGTCGCGCGCGGAGAGATAGCGGGTCATGTCAATTGTGAGGCTGGCCGGCGGAGGAAGCCGCGTCGGGTATCCCGAGATGCGTTACCTCGGAGAGGCGCGCGGTGACGGAAGCCTGCTGCTGGCGCAGCGCCTCCAGCCTGGCCTTCTTGTCGAAATAGGCTTTCAACACATCGCGCGCGATGGGCGCCGCCAGGTAGCCTTCCCGCCCGTGATCGAACAGGGCAACCACTACGATTTCCGGCGCTGAGCGCGGCGCGAAGCCCACGAACCAGGCG
>Ga0187864_10003110_pt1 | contig 13806 bp, 14 predicted proteins | sample June2016WEW_11_4_FD_132985 | JGI IMG/M metagenome (GOLD analysis project Ga0187864, IMG submission 132985) | Peatland microbial communities from SPRUCE experiment site at the Marcell Experimental Forest, Minnesota, USA - June2016WEW_11_40 | ecosystem: Environmental > Terrestrial > Soil >... | reverse complement strand
GGTAGATCACATTTCGGGCGTCACCTTGGATAATAGGAGAGAAAACCTGCGCGAAGCCGACTACGGCATCAACGCTCGAAATAGGGGCGCGCGGAAAAAAAAGGTTGCCGGATCCGGGAAGCGCTTTAACCTCGCAAAACAAACTCTATCACGGCGACTGGCATTGATCCAAAAGCCGTCCCGGGCTTATAGACGGTCGCGTCGACGAGCTGGTTGGTAAAGTGAGATTCAGCGCACCGCTTGAAGCTCGCCTTCTCGCTGGCATTCACGACGATGATGGTGAGACCGAGCTTCTCGAGTTCGGTCTTCCACTCTCTCGTGCAGATGCAAGTGCCCCAGTCCAGGTCGCGCAGCTCGGGCGGCTGCACGTGCTGGCTGATGTTCTCGCTCCGCAGCGGCACGAAGGAGAGCTGCGTCCGCGTCTTCAACTCGCCCATGCGCGCGACGATCCAGTCGTACACGAGGCGGCACTCGCGCCGCATCCTCTCGTTCGCCTGCTGGACGACCTTGCGGCGCTTGGCGGCGCGGTCGATCTCTTCGCGCGTCTCGGCGTCGATAAAACCAAAGAACGCGAGGTCGCTCTGCCACTCTTCCTCGCTCAGCTCCTTGGGCTTGCGCGGCGGGAGGGCCCTCCGGAGGGCGTTCAGGATGGCCTCGAACGAGCGGTGGTCTCGGTCGATGAAGAACGACCCGTCCGCCTCGGGTCTCGCGGGAACGCTCCCCGAGAACATGGTCGCCAGCATCGTCTCGGGCACCGAACACAGCGTCTCGCGCGAGGTCGAGAATCGCTTGCCTCCGAGATTCAAGACGACCGGCCCGCTCTGCATCGGCGGAAAAAAACCGTCCCCGCGTTTTCCTTTTTTGTTATTGTCGCCATGGCCTCGCCCGCGCGCCCCCCGCTCGCAGAACCGGAGCCCGCCTCCGCGCCTCCCGCCGTGCCCTGCGAAGAGTCGGCAAGAAAAAGGCAACGAACAAAAGAAGATTACCGCGGCATCCTAGACGACCTCAAAAAATCGGGTCCGGTGACCCTCGACCCGGTTCAGGCGAACAACGTCCGCGATCTAGTGACCAGGTGCATAGACGACTACAAGTCGTGCCAATCGTGTTGGAAGAAAGAGTACGAGGCCGAACTCGCGAAGAAGCTCTGCAGCAAGTGCAAGCAGCCGCGCGCGGTCTTCCTTTGCTCAGAGCCCGGCTGTGCGGCCTTCCTGTGCAACAACTGCGCAAAGCCTCACTCCTGCGCAAACTCTCTCTGTCCGAAGCGCTGCCCCGTGGCCGTATTCCGCTTCTGCGAGGCCCACGACGACAAGCGCCTCACCACAGTGTGCTCCGACTGCTTGTTCAACGCCTGCTCCCACTGCGGCAAGAGCGGATTCCCCGGGATCCTCTACCCGTGCAACCAGGGCGGATGCGTCCGCTTCACGCACGGGACGCCCTGTTCGCTGGAACCCATGTTCTGCGCCAAGCACCCGCACTCGCACGGCACCTACTTTATCTGCAGAGGGCACCGCACGCCGGCCTTCGCCTTTGCGTGCGGCTGCGCCGCGCAAAAGATCGCCCCCGCTCCTGTGCCCGTCGCCGACCTAGCGAAACTGCGATGAATAAAATCGCAATTTATTCGTCGTCCCACCACCGGACTAGATCCGTGTGGCAGTACGAGCAGTGGGAGTCCTTCCTGCATTTCGAGCACACGTACGCGCCGCATCCCTCGCACCTGTCATTCGTGACAGGTGCCAGCTCGGCTCCCCGACAGCGGTCGCACCCGGAGAGGCGGAGGCAGCAGTCGCACACCCACATCCTGGCGTGCGATTCGCAGGCCGTGTTGTGGTGGCAGTTACCGCAGATGGCGGAGGCGTCTCGGGTGCAGCCCGCCGTCCTGCACGGAGCCTCCCATCCGTCGGAGGGCAGGCGCGCCGGCGCGAGGCGCTCGACCAGCGCTTCCCGGGCGAGGCTGACGCGTAGCTTCCTGCGTTCGAATTGGACTTGCGTGATCTTGCGCTTAAACGCGCGCAGCTCGCGCTGGTCCGAGGAACGGGCGAGCGCGTCGAGGACCTTCGCGTCAGAGCCGAGCTTGCTGAGCGCCTTCACCGCGGACTTCCATCTTCTGCAAGTGCGGGAGAGGCGGGATAGGCTCCGCAGGTCCAGGAACGAGCAGATGTAGCCCAGAGCGTCGGCCGGCAGCGAGAGCATTTTGCGGGGACGAACGGACGCGCGTGTTTTTTATGGCGCGATAAAATTCGGAACTTCCGAATTTAAACGGTGCTCTGCGCACCGAGCCGTGCCGCGAAGTCCGCCGGGGGCGGTAACCACGAAACACCCGCATCCGAAGAGTTCCGGAGGGACGATGATGCTGCTGCTTGGACATGGCCGATCTGGATCTCCTTCGAAGAGCGAACCGAGCCTGCGTTGGGCCACGCGGACGCCGCCGCCGCCGCCGCACTCTGCGCTGAGCGTCACGGCGTAGTCGGCCGCCATCCACCGGGCATTCACCCGCGCCCAACCGAGCGTCGCGTCGTCCTTTCGCATGGCAGACACTCGCCATCCTCCTGCCGCACCGGCTCCGCCATCGCCGCGGTCTATGATCGCCGCTTTGAGCGACTCGCGCAGCGCATCCGCCGCCGCGGCGGATGCGGCGGCGGGGTCGGCTCTGTAGGCGAGCAGCATGCATCCGTCTCTCGGCGCCGATAGACCCGCGCGCGCCAGGCAGTGCAGGAACGAGCGGAGCACGGAAAAGTCGCCCCTGATGACGACCACCGCCTTGCAGAGCGCACGCATGACGCGGGCGTTCACCAAGGCCGAAGCGAGATCGAGCGCCGCGACCGCAGCGAGGTCTGCGCATTCGCCCTTGTGTTCTTCCCAGTCGGCACGCTGGCAGTCCTTCGAACAGTACCGAGCGCACGAGCACCGCCCGCAGCGCATCATCTTTGCCGCAGGCTTCGAGCAGCAGCTGCACAGCGCCTCCATCGCGCAAACACTCTCGCCTTTTATGGAAATCATCCCTTTTCCGGACTGCCCTCCATCATCGCTCTCAGCCGTTTGGCCGTGGCATCGCTCCTCCAGCGCGGGATTGGCGGCGGCGGAGGCATGCTCGTCCCTTCGCGCCGTATGGCATAAAGGATGACGTCCGCGTCTAATCCGCGAATCGGCGGGGCCGAGGTGTGGAAGCGCACGTCCGCATCCTCCTCCCCGCGGTGCCACACGAGGTGTGTCGGGGTAGAAATGGCAAGCTTCCAGCCCTGCCCGCCGGCCTCGAACTGCAGCCTGCAGTTCCTGGTCTGTTTGCGCAGCTCGCATCCCCTCGCGCCAAATACCGAGACGCAGCGCGCCCCGCTCTTCACGCGGTCCCATACGACCACTTCGAGGCGCTCGGCGTTGAGGTCCACGAACTCGAGCGTCGCGCCGTGCATCAGCGCCGGCGCGATGTGGTCGTTGAAGAAGGCCAGCGGCACGTACCGCAGCACGTCCGCCTGCATTTTTTGTAAACGATTCCCAAATCCGGAAATCATTTCCATCATGGCGGCCGCCGCAAGAATAACATGTTTATGTCGGAGGAGGCGTCGTTGTAGGCGGGATGGACACAGAACACGGCGGTCCAGGAGGGCCGTAAGGACCGGGTGGCCCTACAAAAACAGTCAGAAAAACAGGTCCGGACGAGCGAAATATCGGCCGACCGTTTGGCCCTTGGATTCCAGGAGGGCCGGGTGGGCCCGTTGGCCCGTTATAACTCAAGCAAGAGTGAGGAAAATGGCGACAGATGGCAGACGCGGTACCCTTGGGGCCCAGGTGGGCCCGGTGTGCTGAAATTTCCCGCGGGGCCTACCGGGCCGATGGCACCGATCGCTCCCGGACTGCCTGCGGGGCCGATTGGGCCGAGCGGGCCACTCGGGCCTATTGCCCCTTGAGGTACGGTAAAGATGAGTATGACGATGATGATGAAGGTGACGATGACGATGGCGCAGGCGACGATGGCCGCTACAACCCCGGCTTTCACTATCCCAGGCATGTCCTGGAAACCGTATTCGAAAGGCGGCGGCGGCGCCTTGGTGGCGGGCTTCTCGGAGGCGCCTCCGCCATCGTCGAGGCGGCCGGATCGCAGCTTGGTGGTCATGGGGGCGCTTCTATATTAGACAGCGCCGGAAATACGCGCGATCTTTTGAATGTCGGCCGACCTGGTCTCGGCGGTGGCGGCGAGCGCGGTGACCATCGATTCGAGCGTGAAAGACGTCGCCGAGATGTACGCCCTCGTCTCCGCCCTGATGGCGCGGCTGCCCTACAAGACGCTGAAGATCGCCTTTGCCGATTTCGACGCCAACGTGGTCAAGCTGCGAAAGCTGGGCGCGGATAAGCGGATGTCGGACGTGCTGTTCGCAGAGTGGAGTTCCTCTCGCGATGTCAAAGCCCTCTGCGACACGGACGGGAACGCGCACACGACGCTGCTGTGGCTGAACAGGGGGCTGGAGCTGGTGGTGGCGATGCTGACGAGGCTGGCCGAAGCTCCGACCGCCGATCTCGCCATCCGCGAGGTGTACGAGGCGAGCCTCGCCAAACACCACTCGTGGTGGCAGAAAAAATTAGTCTCGGCCATGGCCGGCTCTACGATCAGCGCGGCGCAGCTCGACGAGTATCTGGACAGACCAAAGCACCTGGACGCCTGCCGCCGATCGCTCGCTCAGCACGTCGCCTCGTACGCCGTGCTCGAGAAGCGCGCCGCCGGAGAGCAAGTCTGATCAATATAAACTGGCGCATCGAACCGTCCGTCCGTCCGTCCGTCCGATGTCGAAGACTCCGGCGCAGCTGCTGGTGGATATTCGTCTCCGCTACCGGGGGAAGGCGCAGTCGCTGCTCGAGTACATGCAGTTCTATCGCGCGCACGGGCTCGAACGGTCGCTGCAAGTCCAGTCGATCACGCTGAACGCGAATCTGCTGATGGCGCGATACGGAGCCCAGCGCGCGACCAATCTGCTCGAAAACTGGGCGGGCGTCTACTACAGCTCGATCCCGACCGGCGAGTTCACGTGGACGCTCTGGGACGGAAGCGAGGTGCGCAAAACGGTGGCCGAATTCCTGCTTGACTATGTCCGCCTCGAGCACCTCGAGGGACAATACTACGTCGACTATACGACGAAGGTGCGCGAGGGAAAGTTTCCGTTCGGACATGGATAATCAAAAGTATTCGCGGGCCATGTCCAAGTAGTCGTTCCAGCTGAGGTTGGCCGGACCGTACCAGCGCTTGGGCCCGCCCACGCGCTTCCAAATGGCGAACATCGACCGCACCTCGGCGATGTCTTCGTAGGGCAGGCCCTTGTCCACGAGATCGTGCGCGTCGGCCAGCTCGTTGAGATCGTCGAACGTGTAGATGTTGGCCGCGCGCAGCGCCTCGCGGCCGGCCGCGCTGATGTGCGAGTGCTTGACGTGCTGCTCAAAGAAGAAGCGATCCGTCTTCTCGATGTCCGGGCGATCCTTCCAGCCGGCTGTCGCCTTCATGCTTTCGCCTCCCGAGCGGATGTCGTCGATCGAGTAGGACGAGAGCAGCGCCGCGAGGCGGCCGAGTATGCGCACGTCCGCCTTCGTCGCCCCGTATTCGGCGAGCTCTTCGAAGGCGGACTGCCATCCGATCCGCTCCGCGAGGACCGAGCGGCTCTCGTCGAAGAAGACGAGCTCGGCGAGCGTGTCTATGTCCGCGGAGCTGAGCGCCGGGAACGCCTTCGGAGAGAGGCCCCAGCGCGGCTCGCTCAGGAATTCGCGGAAATAGGCGCGATCGTGCATCCTCCGGTCCTCGTGCCTGAGCGCGGCAGTGTGCTTCATCTCTTTCCAGGCGCCCTTGCCCTTCGTCGCGCCCATCGGCATGTTGATGTCGCCCGGGAAGCGATTGTAGTCGCTCAGGCCGCCTTTGTACAGGTTTTCGATGTACGTGCTCTGGAGGGCGGATATGTCGCCGCGGCTGATGCCCTTCGCCTCGAGCCCGTCGAGCGAGCGCTTCCACTTCCCGTTCCCCATGTAAGTCTGGCCGTCGTCCTCGCGCATGTCGATGGAGAGGTGGGCGCGGTGATAGTCGAGGAGGTCCTGGAAGGTGCGGATGCCAGCCGCGGCCAGCGCGACGACCGTTTTCGTTCCGAGCAGGAAGGTGACCTTGCCGCGGAAGAGGTTCTCGCTCTTCATCTGGGAGCTTCCCTCGCGGAACCGGCCCTCGGCCGGCGCCATTCGCTTGGCGTTCGTAGCCTTCGAGGCGTTGTCGCTGAGGCCGATCGCCAGGAGCGTGATGTAGACGTTCTGCAGCGCGAGGATGTCTCGCGGGTGCGCCCCGAATCCCTCGAGCGGGCTGAACGGGTAGTGCCAGCGCCCCCCGCGGAAGACGGACCCGTCGCGGTTCATGTCCTTGGTGGTGTGCGAGCGGGCGTAATCGAGGAACTGCTGGTAGGTCTCGATGCCCGCCGAGCGCATGGCGTCCACCGTGCTCCGCGCGAGGTGGGCCGCGCTCATCTTGGCGCGGAAGAGCGTCTGCGAGTGCATCTGCGGGTCGCCCTCCTTGAACTTGACGTCCGTGGGCAGGTAGCCGCCCTCGGTGGGCTCGAAGCCGCAGGCCGCGCTCATCATCGAGGCGCAGAGCGTCTTGGCGCGCGCGTACGCCTTCTTCTTGTTCTTGCTCTCGGTGACCATGTAGTCGGTCATCGCGTAGCCGGCGCGATCGAAATCGTCGTAGTCGCCGTGGCACCTGGCCGCTTTCATGGGGAGCTTGAGGGCCTTCTCGAGCTCCTTGATGCGCGAGTCGAATGGCTTCTCCGCTATGCACACCGTGCGGGCGTGCTGCACCATCTGCACGCGCTTCTTGGCGTCAAACTTTGCGGCGCGCATGTCCGCGTCGAGAGCGGAACACGCGAGGTCGAAGCCCGCATAGACGATGTCCTCGATGTTCTGGTAGAAGGGGATCGAAGGGAAGGCGGGCTCGGGCAGCTCGAGCGCCTCGGGAACCTCCGTAGGCGGGCGCGCTCCGGCTACGAGTTCCGCGGAGATGGACTGCACCGCCTTGTTCTTGGACGAGAGGATGCGCTTGGCAAAGCGGGCCACCACCGCGCCGTCCACTCCGTTGTCCGCCGAGCGCGAGGCCACCATAAGCTGCAGGTAGCGAGCGAGGAGTTCCGCGGAGGCGTGCTCGCGGGTCCACTTGTCGGATATCGACGCGCGCGCGGGGGGCTGGCTCGCCCTCGAAAAGTAGGCGGCGTACACCTCGAATAGCGTGTCGAGGAGCGCGCGGGCGATCATCTCGGGCTGCGAGCGCCCTTCCGATTGACCGAGCGAGTAGGAGATGTCGTCGTACACCTGAACCCGCTTGGCCAGCTCGTCCACCGCGTAGTCGTAAGGCCCGGTAAAAGTCTTCGTCTCGGACTTCTTGGTGGCCTTCTCGCCCTTCTGAAGCAGCACGCCGAGGGCCTTTGCGAGGCGCTGGCCGTGTGCGATCACAGTCTTGCCGTCCGGGGGAGCGGGGAGCGCTTTCAGCGGGCTGCCCTTGAACCGCGCCTTGACGAGCGGGACCTCGTGGGCGATGTTGCGAAAGTAGTCAAACTGGTCGGGTCGGTGCGTCCCTCCCGATGGCCTCTCGAGCGAGAGAAACTCTGCGAGCCGCGCCCCAAAGAACGCGTCGAGCTGCGGTCCCATCTTCTGCTTGCGGACTATGTCGTCAAAGGCGTAGGCCGCCGCGAACTCCGTAGCCAGTGCGTAAGCAGGGTAGTTTCGCGTGGGCACTCCCACCACGATCTGAGATGCATCCGAGCGCGGAAGGGCGTAGGGGCCGATCGTCTCCACGAACGCCTCGGCGAACGAGGCCGCGGGGGCATCCAGCGGGACGCCCTTCGCGCCCGTCGAGGCAAAGAGGTCCTCGAGCGCGTCCGCCTCGCACATGGTCGGTGACTCGGCGTGCGGCGCCACGGTATATAGCGCGCCGGTCCTGAATCCGCGGTCGATGCAAAAAGCGGAGGCGGCGGAGGGCGCCGCCGCGCTCAAGGAGATACTGACCATCTCGCGAGAGCTGCACTCTTTCGCCATATCGCACGACAAGAAGCTCGACAAGGTGCACGAGGAAGTCAGTCGGACGGGTTTAGTGGTGGCGGCGGTGCGCGACAACATCAAAGCGGTCGAGGCCGCGGTCCGGCACCAGCCCCGGTGGCTGCTCGTGTTCTTCGTAGGCGCGCTCCTCGGAGCCTCTCTGTTGCTGCACGCCCTCCGCCTGCTTTCGTGAATTTCCGAAAACGGACCCGTCCCCGCGATTTATCTATGGCGCTCCCGTGCGCGCGCTGCGGGATGATCATCGACGCTGATCCACTCATCGTGAATCCCGAGCGGCTCTGCCTACGCTGCCAGAACAACTGCTCGCGGTGCAAACGGACGAGGCTGCCGCATGAACGCTGGAACCGCGTCGCTCTGTGCCTCGGCTGCGATCTTTCGCCATGAGTTTATAAAACCTGCGGACCGATCTCCACTCCGAACGCGCGGATGGGAGGGAGCTGCGCGCAAGAGAGCGCCCTTTCGGGCGAAGGGCTGCGGCGCTGCGGGAGTTGGACCCACCGTTCTCCGTTGCCGCGGATGCAGAGTTCCACAGAGTCGAAGCAGTAGCGGCGCAGCAGGCAGGGGAGCTTCCCGTCGATGCCGCGCTCCAGGAGCTTTGCGCGCAGATTTGCCACGGGCTGGCTGCGCTCGAACTCGCCGAAGGGCATCGCGCCGCGGCTGAGCAGGTAGAAGCGGATCTCGCTGTCCATGTGACGAGTGCAGGGGCGAGAAAAAAAAAGGAGTTATAGCCGAAATTCGTCCCCGCGTTTTTCATTTTTCGTGTTTTCATGGATGCGACGTGCCTCTACTGCGGTGTCGTCTCGGCCAAGATGATGCGCTGCGGGCGCTGCCGGTGCCCGCACTACTGCTCGAAAGCGTGCCAGCGCGCTGACTGGCCGTCGCACAAGGCAAACTGCGACCGCACTATCCATGTCAAGGATACGGAGCCCGACGCCGTCTCCGTGAACTCGCGTGCCATGCGGTCGATGGCCCTGGCGCTCGCCGACGCTCGGACCGACCTCTCCATGATCCGCTCGTTCCTGCACGCCCTCGCTCGCTCGGGATGCCAGGACCCCAAGCAGGCGTTCTTGACGTTCGTCTATCGAGGAGACCCGGGCGCTCCGGTCGGAGAGCTCTGCGAGACGATGAAAGCGGCCGCGTTCGACTGCGCGATGGGCGGACCCGGCGTCAGCGGCTCCTGGGAGGTGCGCTCGCATCGAAAGGATGCGCAGGCGTTCGCCTCGCAGGTGGCCTCGGCTGGGCAGGCGTGGGCGGCCTCCGACTACGCTGCCCTCGTCTGCGCAGCGTGCGTGCCCGGTCCTGCCGAGCTGACGCGAGCCGTGAGCTTCTACGAGGACGAATCCGGACGCTCGTCTCCGCTCCTCCGAGGCTGCGGCTGCTTCGTGCTGACGAACGACGACGGTTCGAGATCTACTATCGCGTGCAGCCCCGGTCATCGCTTGGTTTAATCACAAGAAGACCATTTCCGCTCTGTCCTTTCGGTTGTGGGCGACGTGGTGGGCCATGCTCGCGGCGATCTTTGCGAGCCAGAGTTCGAGGGGGACGGCCACGTAGGGCACCACGTACAAAAACTCTGGAGAGTCCACGAGAAGCAGCTCTTGCAGTTCGCTCCACACGAGGAATCCGATGTTCCAGCCGGCGTAGGCGATCTGGAAGGCCAGCAGGACCCAATAGTGCCAGGCGAGATTCCGCGGCAGCTGGATGTTTCCGGCGTAGTAGATCATGAGGAACAGCACCAACAGCGCGTGCACGGCCATGAATAAGGACAATAAAAACGCGGCGTACACGGAGAGGATCAGCGCGCTGCTCTCGTGCAGCAGCGCCCACATGCCCAGCAGGATGGACTCTTCGATGATCGCCTTTCCGAGCTGGATGTAGGTCCGCGGGGCCACCGTCCGCTCCTCCTCCCTCAATATCACGTTGCCGACAAAGATCACGGAGGCGGTGGCCACCACAAAGTACCACATCGAGATGTTCAGCCCGAGCCACAGCGCGAGCGAGAGCGTCGTGCCGTCGAACCGCTCGTTCTCGAAGGGCTCGCCCGAGAGGAAGTAGGCCAGCAGCACGAGGCCGAGCGTCACCAGCTGGAGCGCGACCCGCACGATCTTGCCCGACTCGAGCGTCGTCATGAACGACAGGGGCACGAGGAACCAGACGCTGAATGCCAGGGTCAGCAGCAATTCCAGTGCCAGCTGCCACCCGTCCAAGTGCAAGTCCTGCGCCGATCTGCGCACGAAGGCCTTGCCGCGGAAGACGTCCACCTCGATGTCGTAGGCGCGCGAGACCGATGTGCCGAGGCGCGAGGTCCCGGGCGCTAGGCTCCCGTCCCTTCCCACCAGTATCCGCTTCTGGCGCATGTTCTTCTCCAGCAGGTACTGCCGCGAGTCCAGCGAGAGGGCGCCCCCGGCGAGGTCGATCCGCGGATGCGACTTGCTCGAATAGACGTTGTACTTGCGGAACAGCGAGTCGTAGGCCGCTCCGGACAGCCACGTAGTGGAGCCGTTAGAGAAGAACTCGACGCGCTCGTTGACTCCCACGGGCACAGAGCACAGCGGGGCGGTGGCCGTGCGCTCGCAGTCGAGCGCGGAGCCGATCGCCCGAGAAGTGGGCGGCACGCCCTTGTAGAGGATCAGCGTGCCGTACGAGAGGACGAAGCCGGTCCATAGCTGCCACAGCTCCGAGGAGCGTCCCAGTGCGAGGCGTCCGTCCGCGTCGTAGTACAAACCCGAGGCGTACAGTTCTTCGTAGCTCTCGGAGGGCTCGGGGGCGTACTCTATAAAGTACATGGCGTTGCCCATGCGAGTCCAATCCCGGCGGCGGCGGCGGGTTTCGTCTATCGCGGCAGAGGTCGGCGAGCTGGCGTGCGACAGCTTCGGATTCCAGAGCGTGGAGACGGATATGGTGAAATCGAGCATCATGCGCGCGATCTGCGGCGGTTCTCCGCCTATCGAGAGTTCGACGTATACGTCGTCGAGCAGCGAAGTCCGCCGCAGCTCCCATGCGGCCCATTCGGATGGAGGAGAGCCCGCCAAAGCGAGCGCCGCGAGGAAAAGCAACCCCCACATGCCCCGTTTAGGAAACCCGAGGGGGCATATATAAGTTTGGAGAGCGGGCGGCGGCGGCGGCAGCGTGCATTTATCATCTATCCCATGTCGAAGCGCAACGCCACCCGCCGCAAGCAGAAGGCGAGGGATACGAGGGCGGAGGAGCGAGCCCTGATCGAGGCCGGCCTCGCCGACGAGGAGCTCGCGCTGCGCAGGCTGGGGCGCGCGCTCATCCCGCTCGACGAGAAGAAGAACCTCATCACGAAGGAAGAATTGGCCTTCATAGTCAAGCGCTACGGCGCGGAGAACACGGTCGCGTGCACCAAGTTTGCCGAGCAGGTCTGCTCGATCCGCTGGGCCGCCAAGCAGGCCGGCAAGACGGAGATGCCCCCGATCTACCTGCCCATAGTCGACGCCAAGGACATCGACCCGCGCACCTGCGTCATCGGCATCCGCGAGATGCCCTTCAAGCGCCCCGAGCTGCTGCCGATCCCGGGGCACAAGCTGCGCGAGGAACTCATGCGCCAGAACCAGTTCTTCGAGGCGGTGCTGCTGTCGCTGCCGATCCTCCCGCTGCCGGTGTTCACGCCCAAGCTCATCCTGCTCTGCACCGGCCTCAGCTGGACGGTCACCTCGAACAGCTTCGACCTCTTCCGCTACTACATGGCCGTAGCCCACCTGCTCAGCGGCACCGGCGACGTCGTCTCGAAGCAGGCGAGCAAGGCGGCCGAGGACGAACTCCGCGCGAACCAGCGGGCCGTCTACGAGGAGCTCTGCGCGCGCTTCGACTCGGAACTCAAGGCGCTGCTGTCGGGCGGAGAGGCCTCCGCCGAGAGCCTGCGAGCGCTGGAGCTCTGGTCCTTCGACTTCACCCAGAACTACCTCGTGTGCTACGAGCGCTACATCCTGCAGTTCCTGTCCCGCGAGAATCAGACCCCGATCTCCAAGCGCGCCGTGGACTCGATCGACGACCTGATCTCGGTGAAGGAGGACTCTCACGCGGATCGCAAGCGCAAGATCGTCGCCGACGGGATCCCTCCAGAGTACGCGGGGGAGTTCTACTCGAAGGGCGCCCACCCCGTCGTCGAGCTGCACTGCAGCGATTCTATGATGGACGACGTCCGCAAGACGGCCCGCATGGTCTCGAGCGCGCGAGAGAAGGTCTCGGGCTACCCGCACTTGCGCCTCGAGGAGGGCGCGACCCTCCAGGCCCGATACCTCCCGCTGGACCTTCTCCTGCGCCTGGCCGCCTTCGTGCGCAACGACGAGTCGGTGCACGACGACCTGCTGCGCTTCGCCCGCGAGCACGAGCGCAAGAGGGGAGCGCTGCTCGAGGCGGCGGGCATCCCCGCGCACCCGCCACCGCTCGAGCCGGCCCCGTCGGCCGAGGCCGCGGCGGACGAGCTCACCGAAAAGTTCAAGGCGCTCGCCGCATCGGAGACGCCGGAGGCGGTGGCCCGCGCGACGGCCGCCTCGATGAACGTGCAGCCCGCTTCGCCCGCTGCGCGTTCGTTCGAAGATGTGCTTTACTCGAAATGACGGACGATCAGAATACACTGTCCTCCGCGGAGAAGATCCGAGCCGGAGGGGGCGCCGGAGGAGCGGCCGAGGAAGAACCGCTGCTGCTGCTTCTGCTGCTGCTGCTGCTGCTCTCGTCGCCAAAGTCGTCGTTGTCCGGATTGGCGTTGACGACGGGCATGCGCTGTCGGCGGTCGTTCTTCTCGCGGAGCTTCTCAAAGTAGGCCGAGCGGAAGTTCATCGTCTCTTCCCACTTCTTTTCGTCGGCCATCGCGCTCTTGTACTTTGACGCGGCGACGACGACGCGGCTCGGATCGACCTTCGACGGGTCGGTCTTCTCCTCGATGCGGCGCTTGATGAGCGCGACCATGGGCTCGGGATAGTTGCGCAGCACGTCCCCGCTGTCAAAGTGGACGGGGCGCAGGTGCTCGTCGATGGCCTTCTCGAGGGCGGGGCCGTAGGCCATGCCGTCCCACTCGAGCTCCGAGAGGCCGATCTCGGCCCAGTGGTCCTGAGCGACGATCTTCTCGTAGTCGCAGCGGATCTTGACGAAGGCGGCGCGGGCCAGGGCGCTCTTCGAGAAGGCGGTCGCGCCCGATGACTTGTAGCCGACCACGAGCGTCTCCTGGCCGAGCGCGTAGGGGTTGTGCCGGCTCTTCTCGACGAGCGGGTTCGGCTTGACCTCGATCGAAGAGTAGACGCAGTGAGCCACCACGGAGCGCTGTCCCACGCTGACGCGGGCCTTCTTGCCGAGCAGCACCTTGTAGGGCCTCGGGCGCGTGTGGGCGTGGAAGGTGGCGCGGATCGCGTCCTCGATGATCGTCGGAGAGAGGTCGCGCAGGAACTCCACGCAGACGAAGAGGACGCGCCGCTCCGTCTCGCCGGGCTTGCGGCCTAGCTTCATCGAGGCGATGCGCTCGAACTTGCCCTCTATCACCTTCCCGGTCAGCTTGTCGCGCGAGGGAACGAGCGAAGTCCGCGACGTGGCCTTCATGATGATGTTGTCGATGTCGACCCGCGAGGGGGCCTCGTCGTCGAGCTTGTTGATGATCTCCTCCACCGCCGCCTTGGCCGTCAGCGGCACCTCGACGTAGTGGTAGTCGATGCGGTCGCCCTCCTTCATGAAGCGCAGCCTCGTGCGGCGCTCGGTGATCTCGGCGATCTCCTCCTTGATCGCGTCGAG